>ENA-UOOA01006660-UOOA01006660.1-human-gut-metagenome-genome-assembly--contig:-P61old-NODE-6660-length-10935-cov-14.372702_pt1 | contig 10935 bp, 14 predicted proteins | sample MGYA00242467_ERZ724014 | MGnify/ENA metagenome assembly ERZ724014
GGAAAATCACTATGGATTTTTTCTTAGGTGTCCAACTTCATTTTACAATCGACCTACTTTTTCTTTGCTACCGTGGCGGGATATTTTTTGCAGGCGCTGCCCTTTGCGCTGGCGGCCGGGGTGTGGTATGCCCTGCGGCTGCACAAAAAAGAGCCCGCGCTGCCCGGCGGGCGGGTGCTGCTGCGTTCGCTGTTCCCGTGCTATTTCGCGGGGCTGCTGGTCTTTACCATCTTTCTGTACCCCGTTTCCGATCTCTACTATCTGCTGTTCTACGGCAGGCCCTCCCAGGGCGGGCTGCCGTGGTTTGTGATGGATTACGATTTTTCCTTTGACTTCTTCCGGAATTTCACAACGGAAAACCGTGATAATATCCTGCTGTTTTTGCCATTTGGGCTTTTATACCCGCTGTACCGGCCGCAGGCAAACTGGGGCCGCACGGTGCTGGCGGGGCTGTGCGCCACCATTGCCATTGAGCTGATCCAGCCCATAGTGGGGCGCAGCTTTGATGTGGATGACATCCTGATGAACCTTTTTGGCACAGTCATTTCCGCCGCCCTGTTTTTCCTGCTGCGGGCGATATTCTGCCCCAAAAGGAAGCAGGCATAGCCCCTGCACCCTATCCGCACCATATCTCCCACCGCCGCATAGGATGGCGTAGCAACGAAAGGGAAGGGGGAGAGGCCATGTACCGCAGGCGTTCTCCCCGCCGGGGCGACTGCCCCCTGGCGCTGTGCTGCATGGCCTTTGGGCTGGGGGTGCTGCTGGCCTTGTGCGGCGAGCTGCGCACCGCGCTGGTCTTTGCGGCCATCGGTTTGGTGATCCTTGGCTTTCGCTGCCGCCGTTAGCTGCTGTCACTTGCCAAAAGGAGGAGTAACTGTATGAAGGTTGTAGTTTACCGCAGCCCACGCCTGCTTTCCGGTCTGCTCCGGGCGCTGTTCCACATCCGCCGGGAACCGGAGCTGCCCTGACCCCCGCCCCCTCAGCGGGGGCTTTTTATTTTGATTTATCTCAGCTCCAGCAGCTTTCGCACTTCCTCCATTCGGGCAAAAAGCCTAAAGTACAGCATTCGGTAATCCGGTGTATCACTTTGCAGGCAGGCTTCTTCACACTCCTGCTGTGCCGCGATGATTTTATCCTGTATCATCATAATTTGGATGCATTCCTCTTTTTCCACTTTGAGCATCTCCTTTCACAAATCACTTTAGAACAATATGTTCATTTTGTAAATAGAACAATTTATTCACCCCTATACTGTCCCTGGGGTGATCGTAATGATAAAATACCAAAGGATCCGCGACCTGCGGGAAGATGCTGATCTGACCCAGCAGCAGGTGGGTGCGGCCATCAATGTGCCGCAGCGCACCTACGCCTATTACGAAAGTGGCGGCCGGATGCTGCCACCACAGGTGCTTTGCGCCTTGGCCGATTTTTACAATGTCAGCGTGGATTACCTGCTGGGCCGCACCGATAAAAAAGAGGTCAATCGGTAACATTGAAAACCGAAACCAGCTATGTATTCCCCACAGTCCTCCACATTTACGGAACGGCTGTGGGGAAAGTTTTTAAGTTCATTACCTTCGTTTGACAAGGACGCATATGCTTTTCGGTGGTAGCTTTCTGCTGCCGATTTGCAGTTACCCCACATATAATGCGCCGCAGGCACCTTGAGAGCGTATCTGCGGCGCTGTACGGACGATGCTTCGCATCGTTCATATCCAGCCGCAGTTTAGCGGCAAGGGGGTCTTGGGGCACAGCCCCAAGCGTGTTTTGGTATGGGGTCCCCAGCGGGACGCAAGGCCCGCTGGGGAAAGGAGAAGCGGCGGAGCGTTGGAGAGTTGCCTATCCCATAGGGATAGCGACCCGACATGGAGCAAAGCCCGCGACGACGCACACATACAAAAGTAGGCCCCGCCGGGTAGGCATGCTCACTATGCCTTTGCAAGGGGCCTTACCCCATGGCCAGCAGTCCCTGGCCCAGCCGCTGGAACGCGCGGCCGAAGGTCATGCGCTCCACGGCGGCGGCCGTTACCACCGGATAGCTGGCCACCGTTTGGCCCTCCACCGTCACGGTCACAGTACCTACCTCGGTTCCGGCGGCAATGGGGGCCTCCAGGCTTTCGGCCAGGTTCACCGTTTGGGTCATGGCCTCCCGCTGGCCCTTGGGGATGACGATCCCTTCCGCAGGCGGTTGGGCGGTCAGCTCCACTGTGGGAGCGGTACCGCGGATCACAGCCAGCGGCTCCAGCTCCGGCGGGGTGATATTCACCGCGGCCAGGTTGGCGTAGCCCCAATCCAGCAGGGCTCGTGCCGCCGCAAAGCGGTCATTGCTGTTGCCGGCGCCCAGCACCACCGCGATAAGCCCCAGTCCATCCCGGCTGGCACTGGCGGAAAGGCAGCAGCCCGCCCCATTGGTGGTGCCGGTTTTCAGCCCCGTGGCGCCCTGGTAAAAGCGCACCAGACGGTTGGTATTCACCAGGCTGGTGGCGCCGTTCCGCAGGGTATCCATCCATATGGTGGTGTAATCGGTGATCTTGGGGTACCGCAGCAGCGCCCGGCTCATCAGGGCAATATCCCGCGCGGTACTGTAATGTCCCTCATTATCCAGCCCGGCGCAGCAGGCAAAGTGGGTATTTTCCATGCCCAACTCGGCGGCCTTTTGGTTCATCAGCTGCACAAAGGCTTCCTCGCTGCCCGCTACATATTCCGCCAGGCACACGGTAGCGTCATTGGCGCTCTGCACCGCTACCGCCTTCAGCAGGTCATCCACCGTCATCTCCTCGCCGGGCTTCAGCCATATCTGGCTGCCGCCAAAGCCCGCAGCCGCCTCGCTGCAGGTCACGGTATCGGTAAGGGCTATTTTGCCGCTGTCCAGCGCCTCCATAAAGAGCAGCAGGCTCATGATCTTGGTGATGGAGGCCGGGGGCAGCTTTTCATCAGCGTTCATCTCGTACCGCACGGTGCCGGTGTTCTGGTCGATGAGAATAGCGCTTTTGACCGGCAGAGAAAGTGCCACCTGCATTCCTTCGGCCTCGGCCACCTCCTTTTGAATCACCGCCGCCGGGATATTGGCATTGGGGATCTCCTCCCAGGTGGTTTCCTCGGCGCCCACGGGCACGGTAAGCAGCAGCCCCGCCAGTCCTGCCGCCAGCAGCTTTTTTATCCCTTTCATCACATGACCTCCCTTTTAATCCGCTTTATCCCATTCCTATGCGGGGAAGGAGAGGAATTTGCAGGGGGCGCTCACCGCAGGGGGGTACTTTTCTTCATGGAAAAGCAACCCCACGCCGGTCAGGCGTGCTTGCCTGGCCTTTGCGGGTGCGGGACTTTTTCCCTACACAAGGTATGATTGGGACGCGAAAGGCCCCCGGAAAGATCCGGGGGCCTTTTGTGGGGATTAGATATCAATTTTACCGTAGCGCTTGCCGGTATTCGCGGAGAGGATCTCCTGCTCCACAGCGCTCTTTTCGCTCTTGGGGGCGGTTTCAGCCTGCTCCCGGCGGACGGGACCGCCGATAGCGGGCGGATCCTCCAGGCGGGGACGGCGCTCACCGGCGGGACGGCTGCGGCGCTCACCGCTGTTGCCACGGCCACCGTTGCCGCGGCGGTTGCCGCCACGACCATTCCGGCCGCCACGGCCGCCCTCACGGCTGCCTTCCTTGCCGCCGGTAGGCGGTACGGTGGAGCTGATCACAACACGGCGGTTGGGTTCCACACCGGTGGAAGAGCTGGTAGCGCCCTTGACGGTGGAAACCGCGCCATGAATGATGCGGCGCTCATAGGGGTTCATCGGCTCCAGCGTGATGCTGCGGCCGGTGCGCACAGCCTGGTTGGCCAGCTTGCGGGCCAGGGCCTCCAGGGTACGGGCGCGCTTTTCACGGTAATTGCCGCTATCGATGGAAAGGCGGATATACTCGCCCTCACCGCGGTTGGCTACCAGACTGGCCAGGTACTGGATGGCATCCAGGGTCTCGCCCCGGCGGCCGATGACGCCGCCGATTTGCTCACCTGCCAGCTGCAGGCGGACATTTTCCTCGTAGTAGCGGGGAGTCAGGGTAAAGTCGGTCAGGCCCATGGCCTTCAGGATCTCGGTGACATAGGCGGCGGCCTTTTCCACCTTGGCGCGCACCTCCCCGGTGGGCTCTATCTCCACGGGAGCGGGCTTTTCGGCTTCGACCCTGATGGGCTTTTCGACGCGGGGAGCGGGTTTCTCGCTCCGGGCGGGTTTTTCCGCCTTGGGGGCGGCGGGCTTATTTTCGGCTTTCTGTTCCTTCTTGGGGGCCTCCTGCCGGCGGGGCTTTTCGCTCCGGGCGGGCTTTTCATCGGGCAGCTCCACCCATACGCGCACCTTGGCGGGGAGCTTTTTCAGCCCCAGAAAGCCGCCCTTACGGGGCAGGTCAATGATCTCAAACTGCACCTCTTCACGGGGCAGTCCCAGCAGCAGCGCACCGCTTTCGATCGCGGCATTGGCATCCACGCCGGTAGCAATGATCTCTTTTATCATATTCAGTTACCTCGTTATTCGGCGGCATCAATCATCGATGTATTCATCGCCGTACTTTTCGGCATAGCGGCGGCGGGCTTCCTTTATCTTTTCCTTATCGGAAAGATAGGTGGTATCCTCCACCTTTTCGCCGTTCTTCAGGGCTTCCTTGGCCCGTTTCTTGGCCTCGATGCGCTCCTGGCGCTCCCGCTCGGCACGCTCCTTGGCCTCGGCCTGCAGCTTTTCGGCTACTTCCTTGGGGTTGTAGATCTTATTGAGTACAAGGGACTGGACACAGCCGAACACATTGGAAAGGGTCCAGTAGATACCTACGCCGATGGGCACCATGAAGGTGAACCAAATGGAGATGAGGGGCATGATATACATCATCATCTTCATGCTGGCGCCGGCCTGGCCCATATTGGGGCTGTTCTTCATGGAAATGATGGAAGAAAGCAGCGCGGTAAGACCGGAGAGCAGCGGAATGATGACCAGCCAGTTCCAGCCGCCCTGCCATGGCAGGTTGGGGGTGCCGGAAAGATCCATACCAAGGAAGCCCATATCAAGGGACTGGATCTTGGCGATGACATCGGCGCCTACACTGGAATAAGCGGCGGGATTCTGCATGACGCTCTGGTAAATGTTGATCTGGGGGGCGTAGCCGGTGGTGGCGATGCCCAGGGTGCCCGCGACCTCGGTAAGGGCGGTGATGGTTTCCTTGGAGAAGCGCAGCAGGTGGGTCAGGGGCTTATACACTACATCCAACAGACCGAAGATGACCGGGAACTGAATGAGCAGGGTGCCGCAGCCACTCATGGGGTTGTAGTTTTCCTTGGAGTACAGAGCCTGCAGCTCCTCATTCATTTTGGCCTGGTTATTCTTGTACTTGGCCTGGATCTCCTGGATCTTGGGCTGGATGATCTGCATCTTTACGGTGGATTTCTGCTGCTTGAGGCCCAGAGGGAACAGGAGCAGCTTAACGATGAGGGTAAAGAGCACCAGCGCCACGCCGTAATTGCTTACCAGGTGGTACAGGCCATACATCAGCCACCCAAAGGGGTAGCCGAAAACTGTCATAATAAAATTCATAAGGATGGTCCTCCGTTCCCATTTTCATGGGGAATAGTTTCCTCGCCGGTATTTTCTCCGACAGGGGGCTGGGAAGGGTGCGCCGCCTGCTGCTTTTCCTGCTCGGCGCCGGCAAAGGGGCGCAGGGAAAAGCGCTGGGGCACCGGATCGTACCCCGGGCGGCCAAAGGGCTGGCACCGTGCCACACGGCACAGGGTCAGCAGGCTCCCCCGGATGGGGCCAAAGCGCCGCAGCGCCGTGACCGCGTAGCAGGAGCAGGTGGGGGAAAATCGGCATCTGGGAGGAATAAGGGGGGAGATGCACTTCTGGTAGAACCTGATGGGCAGGATCAATAGCTCGCTGCATATTTTTTTTAGGAATTGCCACACCCGCTTCATGTCTGTCCCGCCTCCCGCACCGCGGATGGCACCGCCGTTAATGCGGTGATCTGCTGCAGCATAGCCTGCTGTACCGGCTGCATTTTGCAGTGGGCGGTACGGCTGCGGGCCACAAAAATGAAATCATAGCCCTGGGGCAGCTGCTGCTCCAAACCGGTATAGGCGGCACGGATGACGCGCTTGGCGCGGTTGCGGCGGACGGCATCGCCCACGCGCTTGCTGGCGGTGATGCCGATGCGGTTATGTCCCAGCCGGTTGCGGGCACAGTAGGTGACCAGCAGCGGGCCGGTTTTTGTCTTTGCCCGGCGGTACATGCGGGTAAAGTCGCGGTTTTTCTTGATGATGACGGTGGTTTTCATGGTTTGGGTCCCTTCCCTGCGCCGCGGGAGAAGCGGGCAGTAGTGCGGCGTGCCGGACTGAGAAGAAAGAGGAGAGGGCGTCCCTTTCACACCGCTGCCTTCGCGTTTTCAGTTCCCTGTGGTATGTGCGGTCAAACTAAAAACAATGCCCACGGCATAGGCGCTGTGGGCATCTTTCTTAGTGGGTCAGTCTGGCTCTGCCCTTGGCACGTCTGCGGGCCAGGACCTTGCGGCCATTGGCGGTAGCCATTCTCTTTCTGAACCCATGGACTTTGCTTCTCTGTCTCTTTTTAGGCTGATAGGTTCTGAGCATCGTTCTTCCCCTCCTTCCGGGTCTTGGCGGCGGCCCCGGCGCGGGAGCCTGCCTGATGTGGTCGGCCACCTGTACCAACGCGCTATTGGTAGAGATGACCCTGCAATTTTGAATTATACCTTAATTCTTGTCCCTCTGTCAAGAAAAAGCTACTGTTTTTGCGGGATTTTATTGCCCTGCGGCGTAAATAGTGGCCGCCCTGCCGGATGGGTACAAGATGTGGGGAGGGCGTAGGCTACTTTTCTGTGATGAAAAGTAGGTAAAAATTTATTTCGGCTGAGTTGGCGGTCGCCTGGCGGCGGGGCGGGGTCACCGGAGGGTGACGGCCTGTACGCCTACCCGGCGGGGGATAGTTTGTAGTCGCCTAAAGGCGTCGCGAAGTTTTATAAAAGGTATTCATTTGCACGCCTACCCGGCGGGGGCCTACTTTTGTATGCGCAAAAGTAGGCAAAACGCACTTGGGGCTGCGCCCCAAGACCCCCTACCCGCTAAGCTGCGGCTGGATACGAACGATGCCAAGGCATCGTCCGTACGGCGCCGCAGATACGCTCTCAAGGTGCCTGCGGCGCATTTTATTTTGGCCCCAGCAGAAACCAAATTAAAAATCAACCTTATAAGCGTCGTCTAATCCCGCTCCGGGAATACGAAGTGTTTCCGGGCGGGGTGTACCGACGCGTAGGGGGTCTCGGGGTCCTCCCCGAGTGACTTTTGGTTACTTTTCTTCATAGAAAAGTAACCCCCCGCCGGGTAGGCGTGCCAGCCGTCACCCTGCGGTGACTCTGCGACGCCGAAGGCGACCACCAACCCAGCCCCCGCGGCAGCGGTGCTAACTACGCCTTTGCAAAAGGCTCCGCGCCGCCGCCAGGCGACCATAAACTATCCCCGCCGGGTAGGCGTGCTAACTAAGACTTGCAAAAAGGCTCCGCCTCCGCCGCCTGGCGTTTTCCTCCACCTATGCCCCATGGAAATGTGGAAAAATCCCACGCTTTTCGGGCCTTTTCTGTTGTGCTTCGGCCCCAAATGTGCTATTATATAAAATAGGTATTTATCCCCTGTGGAAAACCGGGGATGCAAATGAAATGAGGTTCAATATGGATTCTTTTTCCGATGTATTCGAAAGGGTAAAGCAGCTGTGCCGCGGCGAAATGAGCGAGGTCGCCTATGATCTCTGGATCCGGGAGCTGGAGCTGACCGCCCTGGATAGCAGCACCGCCTGCCTGCAATGCACCACACAGTTCAAGCGGGATATCGTCAACGAAAAATACAATGCCCTGCTCACCGCCAGCTTTGAGGAGATCATGGGCTTCCCTGTGCAGGTGGAGATCACCTCTCGCGAGGCTGCCCCCGCAGCCCCCGCGGCGCAGGAGAATAACCGGCTGGATTTCCAGCCCGAAAAGGAGTATTCCTTCGAGACCTTCGTGGTGGGCAGCGGCAACAGCCTGGCCCACGCCGCGGCCTGGGCGGTAGCCAATAACCCCGCCAAAAGCTACAACCCGCTCTTTATGTACGGCGGCAGCGGCCTGGGCAAAACCCACCTCATCTATGCCATCTGCGGCAAGATACGCCAAAATCACCCGGATTATAAGCTCCTGTATGTCAAGGGCGAGGAATTCGCCAATGAGCTGATTTTGGCCATCCGCAACGGCACCACCGCCGAGTTCAAGGAAAAATACCGCCAGGCCGACCTGCTGGCCGTGGATGATATTCAGTTCATCGCCGGCAAGGAAAGCACCCAGGAGGAATTTTTCCACACCTTCAATTCGCTGTATGAATGCGGCAAGCAAATCATCCTGACCAGCGACCGTCCCCCCAAGGAGATCAAAACACTGGAGGACCGGCTGCGCACCCGCTTTGAATGGGGCCTGCTGGTGGATGTTCAGCCCCCGGATTTTGAGACCCGCATGGCCATCATCAGCCGCAAGGCGGATAGCCTGGGACTTGACCTCCCGGAGGATGTCGCGGCCTTCATCGCCGGCAAGCTGAAGGATAATGTGCGCCAACTGGAGGGCGTTGTCAAGCGGCTGGATGCCCACGCCAATCTGACCGGAGCGCCTATCACCATGCTGCTGGCCGAAAACGCCATCCAGGATATCATGACCGAGCAGACCCCGCTGCCTGTCACCGTCGACCGCATCATCGATGAGGTGGCCCGCACCTACGGTGTCACCGCCGAGGATATTCGGGGCCAGCGCCGCAGCAATCAAATCTCCACCGCCCGGCAGGTGGCCATGTATGTGGTCCGGGAGATCACCGGCATGACTCAGCTGGAGATCGGCCAGGAGTTCGGCGGGCGGGATCACTCCACCGTGGTGTATGCCCTTCAGCAGGTCACCAAGGCCATCCAGACCGACCCGCGCAAAAAAGAAGTCATCGAAGATATTATCAAAAATATCCGCAACCTGAACGGCTGATATCTTCCCACAGCTTTTCCACTTTTCACACCGGGTTTTCCACCCCGCTGTGCAAAGTCCAGAATCTTTTCACATTCCCCACAAACTTTCCGTATCTCTTTCCATACCGCGCTATCGGGTACAAGCCCGCATCAATACAAGCCTATTTATCCCCATTCCACATTCCCACACGCTCTACTACGGCTACTGATTTTTATATTTTATCTTCACGGAAGAAAGCACTAAAAGGGAAAAATGGCCGCCGCAGGCGGCCGTGCGCTGTGAAAAACCGCAGCTGCCCCTTTCCGCCGTGAAACAAGGAGGACGACACCGCAATGATGATGAAATTTACCTGCAATACCGGGGAGCTTAATCAGGGCATCAATTCCGCCCTGCTGGCCGTCAGCCCCAAAAGCACCCTGCTGGCCCTGGAGGGGATCTTGGTCCGGGTCACCACCAAGGAGATCACCCTGATGAGCTACAATCTGGAAATGGGCATTACCGCCATCGTGGATGCCAAGGTAGAAAAAACCGGCGAGATCATCATTCCCGCCAAGGTCTTTTCGGATATCATCCGCCGCATCGAAAGTGATGAGGTCACCATCGAAGCAGATGACCGGTGCCTGGTGCAGATCACCGGCGGTGTTTCCCATTTCACCATCCTGGGCATGACCTCGGAAGAATTCCCTGAGCTGCCAGAGGTAGGGGAGGCCCAAGGCTTCTCCATCCCCATGGAGACCCTCTCCTCCATGGTGGATATGACCCGCTACGCCATTGCCACCAATGATACCAAGCCCGTACAAACCGGCTGTCTGTTTGAGCTGCAGGATGACGAACTGGTGGTCGTGGCGGTGGATGGCTTCCGGCTGGCGCTGCGCCGGGAAAAGGTGGAGCACCACGAGCCGATGCGGTTCATCGTCCCCGGCAAAACGCTGGGTGAGCTGCTGAAACTGATGGGCGAGGAAGGTAATGTGGTGGTGGAAGCCAGCCGCAAGCATATCCTCTTTGATATGGGCAACTGCACTCTGGTCAGCCGTCTGCTGGAGGGCGACTTTCTCGATTATCACGCGGCCATCCCGCGGGAAAGCAGCACCAATGTGGTGGTGAATACCCGTGCCCTCATCCATTCCATCGAGCGCACCAGCCTGCTCATCAGCGACCGGCTGCGCAGTCCGCTGCGGGTAGATTTCGGCGAATCGGTCATTAAGATGAGCTGCTCCACCAGCATCGGCAAGGCCTACGATGAATGCTGCTGCTCCACCACCGGCAACCTGCTGGAAATGGGCTTTAATAACCGCTTTTTGTTGGATGCCCTTAAAAATGTCGATACTGATATGGTACGGCTGGAGCTGTGCGGCCCTTTAAGTCCCATGAAGGTCCTTCCGCTGGAGGGCGAACATTTCCTGTTCCTGGTGCTGCCCATGCGGCTGCGCGCGGAATAAAACTTTCAGCTAAAGTTTAGCAAATATTATTTAGGCGCGGTTTCATCTCGCCTTCGGCGTCGCGGAGTCACCGGAGGGTGACGGCCGGTACGCCTGCCCGGCGGGGGATAGTTTGTAGGCGCCTTCGGCGGGGCGGGGGTTTGCAGAGTACAAAAGCCTGTACGGCTCGCCGCGGAGGCGTTCCTTTTACTCGTGTGCGTCGTCGCGGGCTTTGCTCCATGTCGGGTCGCTATCCCTATGGGATAGGCAACCCTCCAACGCTCCGCCGCTCCTCCTTTCCCCAGCGGGCCTTGCGCCCCGCCGGGGGCCCCATACCAAAATACGCTTGGGACTGTGCCCCAAGACCCCCTAACGCTCAAGCTGCGGCTGGATACGCTCTCAAGGTGCCTGCGGCGCATTTTATTTTGGACCCAGCAGCCAGCAGGAACCGAATTAAAATAAACACCTTATAAGCGTCGTCTAGCCCCAGATCCGGGAGGTCGCAG
>ENA-UOOA01006663-UOOA01006663.1-human-gut-metagenome-genome-assembly--contig:-P61old-NODE-6663-length-10930-cov-4.477885_pt1 | contig 10930 bp, 10 predicted proteins | sample MGYA00242467_ERZ724014 | MGnify/ENA metagenome assembly ERZ724014
AGCCGGTTCGCAGACGCACACTGATTGATACTGCTCTGGAGCACTACGCTCCCTATGTAATAAATGGCACTCATCAGCCCCATACTAAGCCCATGTTCAAACATTCCCACTGCCTGAAGCAGACCTGCTTCCAGGTTATAGATCATAGTTAATGGAATACCTGCCAGGATGATCGTAAGATATGCTAATGCTCCATGTTTTTAAGTCCTCTTTTCTCTCGTTTTTTGTCTGGCGGACTTTTTTGTCTACTTGTCAGCTGATAAAAGTTTAACAAAAGTGAGCATAGAAGTCAAATTTTTCTAAGATCTTTTGCTATTTTCCACAACTGTCTGCAAGGTTCCTGGTAAGTTCCGAAGTTTTCCATACAGCAGATCACCTTTTCACAGTTTTTAAGGACCTTTACCGCAGTTTCAAAGGTCGCATCTGAGACCGATTCAAAGGCTTTTTCCCGAATCTCCACAGAAGCCAGTGCCTCTGCCACCGGATATTCCCTGTCGTTTTCCCACAGGATACCTGCTGCAAAGGGAATTCCCTCTTTTTGCAGCTGCCGATACACCGGGATCCCTGTTCCATTTCCGCCAATGACAAACACCTTCGGCTCTCCTTTTACAGCTTCCAACTCTACGCTGCCATAATCTGTAAGATAGGTGCCTTTTTCGATCTGAAACAGTTCTTTGATATAATCTCCACTGAAAATTTCCTCCGGCGTACCAAAGCGGCCAATGGAATTATCCCCTTTTACACAGATAATATGATCGGATATCTTCTGGGCCAGATCCAGTTCATGCAGAGACATAAGCACTGCCACTTTCTTTTCCCGCACCATATTTTTAAGAAGATACAAAAGTTCCAGTTTGTGCCGGATATCTAAAAATGCAGTCGGCTCATCTAATACAATGACCTGTGGTTCCTGACAGATGGCTCTTGCAAGAAGGACTCTCTGGCGCTGACCGTCACTGACCGCCTCAAAGTCCTTTTCTGCCAGTTCCAGTCCCTGGACCAGTTCTAAAGACTCCCTTACGATCTGCCAGTCTTTTTCTGTCAGGATCCCCATTTTCCCTGTATAAGGATACCGCCCCATACTTACCACTTCTTCACAGGTCATCCGCTCTGTTTTCACCCGACCGGTCATCATCACAGACATACGAAGGGCAATCTCTTTTTCCTTCATGGTCCCCATAGAGGTTCCATCCAGCCACACTGCCCCTTTTACCAGTTTCAGCTGACCGATCAGGCTCTTTAATATAGTAGATTTTCCTGCGCCGTTTGGTCCTATGAGAGTCAGTATCTCTCCCCTGTTTACATGAAGGTTTATCTTTTGGATCAATGGCAGGTTATGATAACCTACGCTTATATCTTCCGCACAAATATAAGAACTGCTTCTTTCTTCTGCCATCATCCTGTCACCTTCTTCCTCTGGTCTGTATCATCATATAAATAACCACCGGCGCTCCAAACACAGCTGTTACTGTACTGATACTTAATTCTACCGGCGAAAACAGGGTCCTTGCAAGCCGGTCACAAAAGCTGCAAAATACTGCCCCGCCTAAAAAGCAGGCAGGTATCATAATAATCGGCTTTGTTGTTTTAAACAGGCTTTTTACCAGCTGTGGAACAGCAATCCCCACAAAGGAGACCGGACCTGCAAAAGCAGTAACGCAGGCAGAAAGGATACTGGACACCAGGATCAGTGCCAGGCGAAACGCCTTTATGTTCACACCCATACTGGCTGCATAGATCTCTCCTAACTGATATGCCCCTGCAGGTTTTGCCATCAACATGGCACAGATCATACAGAAAAAGATCACCACTGCCATAACCGAAATATTTTCCCAGGTAATGCCGGAAAAACTGCCCAAAGACCAGTTATGCAGATTTACAATATTAGAGTCATCTGCAAAGGTAACTACCAGATCCGTAACTGCGGAACAGATATAGCTGACCATAATACCACAGATGACAAGAATAGACATATTGTTCACTTTATTGGCGATCAGGATCACAAAACCCATAGAAAGCATGGCACCAATAAAAGATGCCAAAATCAATACAACGGAACCTGCCACCAGCCCTCTTCCCAGAAGAAATATCATCACCAGGGCTGTCATCAGTTTTGCACCGGAAGAAATTCCCAGCACAAAGGGGCCTGCAATGGGATTTGCAAAAAAGGTCTGAAGCAGAAATCCGGAAATAGACAGGGCACCGCCTAATAACATAGCTGCCAGCACTCTTGGGAAACGGATATCCCAGAGGATCCTTGCCTGTGTACTTTCATCCGGTCCCTGAAACAAAAGCCGCAGCACATCTTTCGGTTCTACACTTACACTTCCGGAATAAATATTCCAGAAAAAAAGCAGGACCAGTGCCACAACCAGGAGTAAAAATCCCCCTGCAATATGGATCCGCTTTTTTGCTGTTCCCGTCATTTCTCTGGTCTTCAACCTGTGTTTCCCCTTTCTTATTTCAGTTGATGGATATAATGCATCTGTCCTTCATCTGGTGTCTCTTCTGTCAGCATCCTGTGTATATCCTGTATCATATTTCCCAGTCCCATAGTCTCCTGGAACAGGTTCTTTCCTGTACACCACACATGTCCCTCTTTAACTGCCTTAAAATCTGCTAACAATGGGCTTTTTGCAAGAAATTCATCCATTGTGGTCAGTTCACCGTCAATGGTACTGTTATAAATAATGTAATCTGCGTCCTTTGCCTTTGCATAAAAGGCTTCCATTTCCATATTCATGGTAGAAAGAGCGTTTTCCTCTTCTTCCTCTGCACTCTGGGGAACATAGGTGCCACCTGCCATAGTGATCATTTTTGCCACATAATCTCCCGGCTTACGCACATTGGCACTGCCCCTGGATGTAATGTAAAAAAAGGCTACTGTTTTTCCCTGGTTTGTCTGATCCGAATGTTCCTGTCCTTCATCCGCCTGAACAGAAACATTTTCCAGTTCTTTGATCTCTTTTTCAAATAATTCCTCTGCCAGCTGCTCTTTTCCTGTAAGTACCCCGTACAGCTTGATCCATTCCATCCTTCCTAAAGGATCCGCCTCATAGCTGGAACGCTCTACCAGGACCGGAACTCCCAGATTTTCCAGCTGCTCCTTTACCTGTGGACAATGATAGATCATGGTAGACTCAATGGCAAGGGAGCAGGACTTATCTACGATCCGTTCATAATCAGGAGCGCTGTATTTTCCTGCATATTCCATGGTTCCCTCTTCCAGAGCTTTTTTCGGTTCCTCTAAATACCAGCCGGAACGGTCTGTACCGGAAAGGGTGATCTGATCCACTGCATCCAAATGGCAGAAAAAGTCCATAGCAGAAGTAGCTGCCAGGTACATATTCGTTAAAGGCTGCAAAAGGGGCGTAATATCTTCCGGGAGATCTTCCGGTACCGGCTCTCCTTCCGGCACTACCAGGAATTTTTCATCTTCTCCAATAATGACCAGGGCATAGTTTTCTTCCCCATAGTAGGTGACAGAAAACTGATCCGCATATGAAAGATCCATACTTCCTGTCTGCGTTAGTTCTGACCAGGAAAGGGATTTTTGCCCCGTTTTTCCTGTCTGCTCCTGTGCTGTAGGGGAAGTAACTGTATTCTCTATATTTTCTGTCTTTTGTCCGCATCCAGCGCACATTCCCAGAACGCAGACAGTCAGCGTTCCCAGAAGAAATCCTTTTAATAGTTTCTTTTTTATCTGTTTTTTCATCTTTCTTTCCTGTGATCTGCTGCCTGCCCGTTACTGTGGCTGAATACTTTCAGAGTCAAAGATCAGTGTATAGTCGATCTCATGAGGCACACTCATGGCTGTGGTATCTGCGATCACTTTCTGTTTCTGGTCAAAAACAGTGACCGGGATCTCAAAGGAAGAATTTCCTTCTGTATTTACAGGCTCATACTTTTCTTCTCCCACTTTCATATAATCATAATGAGAGCTGCCCCAGGTGATCACAGCCGTTGCCTTTCCATCCTGGATCTTTAACTGCGTTGGTGTTTCCACAGTTGTACGGCCGGAACCGCCTTCCAGTTTCACTTCCACTGTGTATGTTCCGTCTTCCAGTCCCAGGCTTTCCACAGTTTTCATGTTCCCCTCTTTGTAGGCTTCCATTGGAAGGGAAGATGCCCGGACTACCAGGGTCCTGTCATACCAGGTTTCTTTCTTTTTGCTGTAAGCTGCACAGTCAATTCCTTTGTCTAAGGCTTCTACCGGGATCTCAAATACATTCTTTCCATCTGCACTCTCTTCTGCCTGAATGTAATCTCCTTCCCCTGCTTTTTCTGCCTCTTCCCCGGTTCCCATAAATACTTTTCCATAGCCGGAACCGCTTAAGGTCAGCTTTGCGCTCATCTTTCCATCAGCAACCGTCAGTTCTGCCTCTGTAATGTGGAACATGGAAGAGCTGGAGTCCACCTCTACCGGATAAACGCCGTCTTTTAATGCATCTGCTTCAACAGGCACCATATCATCTGTTACTACCTGCACTGTAGGAGCCGTTTCTTTTTCTGTTTCGGCACCTGCTGCACCAGATGTTTCTGCATTTTCTTTTGTATCTGCCTGTTCGCTTACAGCCTGGGAAGTTGCCCCGCTGTCTGTCTTTTGTCCGCATCCGGAAGACAGTGCCACTAAACCAACGATCCCGGCACACAGTATATATTTTCTTATTTTCATCTTTTTACCATCTTTCTCACTGTCTATAGGTCCACTGCCGGACACATCACCGGCACATTTCCCATATGCATTGCAACAAAAGGCAGCCAGAATTTTCTCTGACCGCCTTTTTTATTTTAACTTAGCATCCTAATGCAAAATCGATTATTTTGCAAGACTGTCAACAGCTGCCTTTGCATGTTCTACAAACAGCTGCTGGATCGGCTCTAACTCACCTAAACCTCTTACCAGGCAGGTTACTTCATAACCAGCTTCTTCAAAAGTGGTCTTCCAGGAACCTTCCTCGTCACCTGCCATATCGTTGTTTGCGTGATCACCGGCAACGATCATTAAAGGCTCTAATACAACTTTCTTATAGGAACCTTCTTTTACCTTTGCTACTACATCTTTCAGACTTGGAGTTGCTTCTACAGTACCTACATAGTAGTGCTCAAAGCCTTCCTCTGTCAGCATATCCTGCATCTTGGCATATACCTGATTGGAGTCAGCCTCTGTACCATGACCCATAAAGCAGATCGCGGTCTCGCCATCATCATATTCCTTGGTTGCGTCTGTAATTGCCTGGATCACTGCCTTAAAGTCATCATCGGATGTAAGTAATGGTTCACCTACAACAACCTTCTCAAAGGAGTCTGCATTTTCTGCAATTTCATTTACCAGATCTGTATATTCAAGACCATTCATCAGATGGGTTGGCTGAACAACCAGAGTCTTTACACCATTATTTACTGCACGGTCCAGAGCTTCTGTTACATTATCAATAGTAACATCATCCCTCTTCTTTACATGATCAATGATGATCTGGCTGGTAAAACCTCTTCTTACGGAAAAATCCGGCTCTGCCTTTTCGATGGCATCTTCAATAGCACCAATGGTTAAACGACGGCTGTCATTGTAGCTGGTTCCAAAACTTACAACTAAAAGTTCTTTTTCTCCGATCTCATCCTGATTTCTTGTGTTGTCCAATGCTGCATCTCCTGTATCGTAGTTTTCTTCGTCCTCTTCTTCAGCAGCAGTTTCCTCTTCCTTGGTCTCCTCTGCTGTGGTCTCTTCTTTTGTTTCCTCAGCACTTGTCTCTGCTACAGAAGCGGCTGTTGTCTCCTTTGCGCTTCCAGAGCATCCTGCTACGGTACCTGCAGCTACTGCTGCCGCTGCGAAAAGCAGCATTGCTTTTTTCAACTTCATTTTCATTTTCCTCCTTGTCCTAAGACACATAATAATATGTATCGATCCGGAAGAAATTCCCGGCAGGGCGCAGGAGTCCATTTTCCTGTGTGAGTCAGAAATCCTGATCCATGATAACACGACTGGAACAATTGCCATGATCATCTTTCAGGACCGGCACGATCAATTACTCGTGACCCGGAATGAACCTTCTCCTGTACCAACAAATGGCAGGTTTCCTGGCTTGCTGCTTTCTACATACAAAACTGCCTTCCCGGTTTCCCAGTGGCGGATATTCTGTCCTTTCTATCCACGTTTTATATGCATGGGATCTGGATGATAACTTTCCGGATCTCCTTTACAGCTTACAGTGACGAGATCGCGCAGGTACTTCCCCTGCTTCCCTTTTACCTCTTTATAAATAGACACGACCGCTGGTCAGCGGCTGGTCCATAAACAAAGAGCACCATTTGCTCTTAACTCGATATAAAGCTATCCTATCACCTATTAGTTTAAAAAGCAACTTATTTTACTGTCACAGCTGAATATAGCACTTTATACCCAGGAACAGATCAGGCTTAAGTTACCCTCAAAAGAGCAGGTCCCAAAATCAGCAGGAATGATAAAATGATCTCCCTTTTTGATCTTTCTGCCGTTTATGCTTCCTTCTCCTTCAATCACACTGGCATTTACAAAACCAGCCTCAAAAACATGGTCCCAGGTTCCGTGGATATCGTATTTTTCTACTGTATAATAAGGGCATGTTTCCAGATGTTCCAGGTCAGCTCCTTCTGTATGGGTGATGCTTCTCTGGTCCTTTGCAGGCTGGAATGGAGTTTTGATCACATCCAGACTCTGTTTTACATGAAGTTCCCTAAGCTTTCCGTTCCATTTTCTGTCATAATCGTATACACGGTAAGTAATGTCACTGGACTGCTGGGTCTCTAAAATAACAGTACCGCCTTTGATGGCATGGACACAGCCAGGATCGATCTGATAAAAATCGCCTTTTTTTACCGGCACTTCACGGATCAGGTCTTTCCAGCGCTTTTCCTCTACCATCTGCATTAATTCTTCTTTGTCTTTTGCATGATGGCCGATAACGATCTGGGTTCCCGGCTCACTGTCTAAGATGTACCAGCACTCTGTTTTTCCCAGAGAGCCGTTTTCATGTTCTTTTGCGTAGGCGTTATCCGGATGTACCTGGATGCTTAAGTCAGATTTGGCGTCAATGATCTTAATAAGAAGGGGAAATTCTTTTCCATATTTTCCATCTTCATTTCCAAACAATTCCGGATGTTCTTCCCACAATTTTGACAGATGCTCTCCCTTATAAGTGCCTTCTGCGATCTCACAGTCTCCATTTTTGTGGGCTCCGATGCCCCAGCACTCCCCGGTACTGTCGCTTGGTATCTCATACCCAAAATCATCCCGAAGTTTTCTGCCTCCCCAGACAGCTTCTTTGAAAACCGGTTTCATAAACAATAATTCCTTCATATTTATATTCCCCTTTCTGCTTTGCAGTTGCTTGTTTTGCCATGCATATCAAAAACGCATTAGCAACGCGTTTGAAGATTTCCCTGCGCTCATTATATTATAGCGCATTTTGTTAGTGTCTTCGATATAAATTTGACATTTTCCCCCTTTTGCTTATAATAGAACTGCTTATGAAATACTTAAGACTTGCAACAAATGAAGAGGTGCATCATGGAATTACTACAATTACGATATTTTTTAGTTGCGGCCCAGTACCAGCATATGACAAAAGCAGCAGAACACTTACAGATCGCCCAGCCGGCTCTTTCCCAGGCCATCCACAGGCTGGAAGCAGAACTGGGTGTTCCCCTGTTCGAGAGAAAGAACCGCAGCATTGAATTAAATGATGAAGGAAAATTTCTGCAAAAACGGCTGATCCCTATTTTAAGCAGCTTAGACCGGCTGCCGGAGGAACTGCGAAAAGGAAAGGAAGCTGCCACCCACACTGTACATCTTCGTCTCCTTTCTGCCTCTGCCCTGATCACCAACCGGATCATTGCCTACAGAAGCCTCCGCCCGGATGTAAATTTCCAGCTGTACCAGATACCAGGACAGGAAGACGATTTTGACGTATGTGTTACAGCCCGGAGAGCCGATACTGCCCCAAAGGAAAATGACGATGCCACGGTTATGTTAGAAGAAGACCTGTATCTGGCAGTGCCATCCCATTCTCCCTATGGATCCAGGGAGTCCATCCGTTTAACAGACACAAAAGATGCCGATTATATCTGCCTTGGCGGTTCCAAGCCCATCCGCCAGATCACAAACAGCTATTTTATGGAAGCTGGCTTTACTCCCCATATCATCTTTGAAAGCGACACTACGGAGTCTGTGCGAAACCTGATCGCAGCGGGAATGGGCATCGGTTTCTGGCCTGCCTGCTCATGGGGACCTCTTACTACTAATTTTGGTGGTTCGCCTGGTCATTTTCCGGTAAAACTTCTGCCCATCACAGACCAGAAATGCCGCCGCCAGATCATCCTGACCCGGTCCGACAAAGGAAAGAAAAGCCCTATTGTAGCTGATTTCTGCGATTTTCTGGTAGAACATAACAACTGGCTGTAACTATAAAAAATATATAACGCAAAAACAGCGTACCTTCCGGCGCGCTGCTTATGTGATCTATAATGTGTTCTATTATAATCCATGGTATTCACTGCCCTTATGCTGACTGGCTTTCAGACGGCTGAGGGCACGGGCCATGGATGCTTTTGACATATAATATTCTCTGATACTCTGTTTCTGACGAAGCTGTTCCTGGGCCCGTTCCAAAGCCTGTCTGGCCCGGACTTCGTCAATATCTTCCGGCCGTTCCGCTGTATCTACTACAACCGTTACACGGTTATTTGCTACCTGTACGATCCCAATACCTACAACCGCTTCCCGGTACTGGTTTTCCCCGGGAACGCGAAACCGCAGTTCTCCTTCCTGGATTGCCAGGATCATAGCCTCTCTGTGAGGAAGGATACCTACTTCCCCATCATGAGCCGGAACCACCAGGGACTCGCAGTTTCCATTATAAAATACATGGTCACTGGCTATGACCTTAAGCCAGAATGCTGCCATTATGACGCTCCTTCCTGCATCGCCTTCGCTTTTTCCACTACTTCGTCAATGGTACCCACATTAAAGAAGGCTGCTTCCGGATATTCATCCATTTCTCCGTCAATGATCGCCTTAAATCCACGGACCGTTTCCTTTACAGGTACATATTTTCCCGGAACACCGGTAAAGTTCTCTGCCACATGGAATGGTTGGGATAAAAATCTCTGTATCTTTCTTGCACGGTTGACTGTCAGCTTATCTTCCTCGGAAAGTTCATCCATACCAAGAATTGCGATGATATCCTGCAGCTCTTTATACTTCTGCAGCATATCTTTTAATTTATTGGCTACTTCATAATGATCTTTTCATACAACATCCTCTTCCAGGATACGGGAAGAAGACTCCAGAGGATCCACTGCCGGATAAATACCCTGTTCTACGATCTTTCTGGAAAGGACTGTAGTTGCATCCAGATGAGCGAAAGTAGTAGCAGGCGCCGGGTCTGTTAAGTCATCTGCAGGCACATAAACAGCCTGAACAGAAGTAATAGAACCATTCTTTGTAGAAGCAATACGCTCCTGAAGTCCGCCAAGGTCCGTTGCCAGTGTCGGCTGATAACCAACGGCAGAAGGCATACGTCCAAGAAGGGCGGAAACCTCAGAACCAGCCTGTACAAAACGGAAGATATTATCAATGAATAAAAGCACGTTCTGATGCTTTACATCACGGAAATACTCTGCCATGGTCAGTCCTGTTTCTGCTACTCTCATACGGGCACCCGGTGACTCGTTCATCTGTCCAAATACAAGGGCTGTCTTCTTTAAAACGCCGGACTCGCTCATTTCCGTCCAAAGGTCATTTCCCTCACGGGAACGCTCTCCAACACCGGTGAAGATCGAATATCCGCCATGTTCCGTTGCAATGTTGGTGATCAGTTCCTGGATCAGCACCGTCTTACCAACACCGGCACCGCCAAACAGACCGATCTTACCGCCCTTTGCATAAGGTGCTAACAGGTCAATGACCTTGATACCTGTTTCCAGCATTTCCACAACCGGGCTCTGGTCTGCAAAACTTGGGGGATCTCTGTGGATGACCCATTTTTCTTCTCCCTCCAGGCTCTCACCGCCATCTAAGGTGTCCCCAAGGACATTAAACAGACGTCCCAGTGTCTTTTCACCAACAGGAACAGCAATTCCCTGTCCTGTTGCTTCTACTTCCATATCTTTATATAAACCTTCACTGGAAGCTAACATAATACAGCGGACTACATCTCCGCCAATATGCTGGGCTACTTCCATAACGCAACGCTTTCCATTGTTCATTACAGTCAGCGCATCCTGGATATGAGGAAGGTTTCCATTTTCAAAAGCCACATCTACTACAGGTCCCATTACCTGTATGATCTTTCCTTTATTCATGATTTACTCCTTATCTCCGCTTCTTCCGCTGTGCCCTTGCACCGCCTACCACTTCCGTGATCTCCTGGGTAATGGCAGCCTGGCGCACCCGGTTATATTCAATGGACAGCTCATTTAAAAGCTCTGCCGCATTGTCGCTGGCAGACTGCATTGCCATCATACGGGCATTCTGCTCACTGCAAAATGACTCTACCAGGGCACCGAAGATAAATCCTGTTACATAGTTTGGCACCACATGGTCCATGACCGCTGTAGGGGATGGGACCATCTGGATCTCTTCCTGATGGATATCCGCAGGAATGACCACATTGCTGAAATCTTCCTGCTTCAGGGGAAGAAGCTGCTCCATCTGTGCTTCCACCTTCATGCTGTTTATCATCTGCGTATAAATGATCCACACCTCATCCAAACGTCCTTCCAGATAATCCTCGATCAGGGAAGAGGCGATCAGACGGGCTCTGTGCATGGTAGGGTTCTGCACCGTGTAGTGGAACTGTTCTTCTACCGGCACATGTCTTGCAGCAAAATACTGTCTTCCCAGCTCTCCCACGACATACAGACGGTTTTTATCACTTTTTTCCATCCATTC
>ENA-UOOA01006666-UOOA01006666.1-human-gut-metagenome-genome-assembly--contig:-P61old-NODE-6666-length-10922-cov-4.189933_pt1 | contig 10922 bp, 9 predicted proteins | sample MGYA00242467_ERZ724014 | MGnify/ENA metagenome assembly ERZ724014
ATGTGCTTGCAAAGTGCTACGGCGGCGATATCACCCGAAAGAAAAAGCTGCTTGAGAAGCAGAAGGAAGGCAAGAAGAAGATGCGCAAGCTCGGCAGCGTACAGGTGTCGCCTGAGGCGTTCATGGCTGTGCTCAAGCTTGACGACAACTGATCTTCGGATCGCCGTCCGATAAGGAGGCTTTGATGCTTACAGGATACAATTACGACAGACCGGGGGCGCGTGACAGGATCCTCGGACTGTATTTTCACATACCGTTCTGCCGGAGCAAGTGCGCGTACTGCGACTTTTATTCGTTCATTCCCTCCGGTGAGGAGATCATGGAGCATTATGTGCAGACGCTGCTCCTCCATATGCAGGATTACAGCGACTGCGCCGCCGACTGCGTCTGCGATACGGTCTATATCGGCGGAGGAACGCCGACCGTGCTCCCGACAGAGCTTCTCGTGAAGCTCATACGCGGTATACGTAAAAACTTTAATTTTTCGGCAAATCCGGAGTTCACGATCGAGGCGAATCCCGCAACTCTCACGCCGGATATGCTGAAAAAGCTGCGCCGTGCGGGGGTGAACCGCCTCAGCATCGGACTTCAGAGCGGCGACAACCGCGAGCTTCGCGCACTGTCGCGCATCCATACGCGTGCCGATTTTGAGCAGTCGTACAGGATGGCGCGTGAAGCGGGATTTGACAACATCAGCGTAGATCTCATGTTCGGTATCCCGGGAGAGACGGTGGATTCTCTCATGCGGAATCTGCGGTACGTCACGCGGCTCGGCGTCGAGCATATCTCGCTCTACAACCTGAAGCTCGAGCCGGGAACGCCCCTGTTCGAGCACAGAAGCGAGCTTGTCCTTCCCGATGAGGATACCGAGGCGGATATGTACCTCAGGGCGGTCGAGTACCTCAATTCGGAGGGATACCCGCAGTACGAAATCAGCAATTTCTCGCTGCCGGGCAGACAGTCGCGCCACAACCTGAAATACTGGAACTGTTACGAATATCTCGGCTTCGGTCCGGCAGCGCATTCGTATTTCAACGACGTGAGATTCTCGTACACGAGAAATATCGAGGCGTATATCACAGGGGTGGAAAACCCCACCGCCGACGTGTCGATTATCGACCAGTCGGAGAAGATCCCGGCGCGCGAGCGTATCGGCGAATACGTGATGCTCCGTATGAGACTTGCGCGCGGCGTGCGATTCGACGATTTCAGGTACCGCTTCGGCGCGGATTTCGAGGAGCTGTACGGGCGGAAGCTCCTTCCGTATCTGCGCGGCGGATTTGTCCGCAAGACCGATGGCGGAGTGTGCCTCACGCCGAAGGGAATGTTCGTCTCGAACTATATTCTGTCGGATATACTTGATTTCAGCAATGTCGGCGAGACGATGTTTAACGGAGTGAAATAACTGTGCAGAGAGAAAAAATTGCCGTTGCAATGAGCGGCGGCGTTGACAGCGGAGCTGCGGCATATCTCCTCGCAAGCGAGGACTTTGACGTCTGCGGAGTAACGTTTGACATGGCGCACGCGGATGTTCCGGATACCGGAGACGGCTCTGCCTCGGCAGGCGCTGCGGCAATATGCGGCGCACTCGGGGTAAGCCATGCGTCTCTCGCGTGCGGCGATATGTTTTGCCGCTATGTGCGCGAGCCGTTTGCGCAGACATATATGAACGGTCAGACGCCGAACCCGTGCGTCATGTGCAATATTCATGTGAAATTCCCGTGTCTCCTTGATTTTGCTGACAGCGTGGGCGCACGCCTTGCGGCAACGGGGCATTACGCCCGAATCGGCGAGTCAGGCGGCACATATTACGTCAGACGTGCGTCGGATACGCGCAAGGATCAGAGCTATATGCTGTGGGGGCTTGATCCGGCGACGCTCAGCCGCGTGCGCTTCCCGCTCGGCGAGCTGACAAAGCCGCAGATACGCGAGATCGCGGCGAGCGCAGGGCTTCCGTGCGCGTCAACGCCGGACAGCCAGGATATATGCTTCATACCCGATGGGGATTTTCGCGGGTATCTTGACCGTGCACTCGGCGAGTCCCCGCGCGGGAGCTTTATCGACGCTGTCGGGAACGTTCTCGGAAGCCACACAGGTCAGCGCAACTTTACGATCGGGCAGAGCCGCGGGCTCGGTATCGCGCTCGGTCGGCGAATGTACGTCCTGCGGCGCGATGCCGCAAAAAATGAGGTCACGCTCGGCGACGAGGCGGAGCTGTTTCGCCGCGAGGTGCGCGCCGCGGGAATTCGGCTGAACTGGGATTTTCCTGCGGGAACGCGCTTTTCGGTGAAGATCAGATATTCTCAGGCGATGTACCCGGCGTCCGTCACTCAAACGGGCGAGGATGAGGTCACGGCGGTGTTTGACGAGCCGCTCAGAGCACCTGCGCCGGGACAGTCGATGGTGCTGTACGACGGCGATACACTTGTCGGCGGCGGAATAATTGCATAACGGACTCCGGAGGTGTTATGGAAAACATATATACAAGAACGCGGATGCTCGTCGGGGACGACGGGATCGAGCGGCTCGCGTCGGCGAGCGTTGCTGTGTTCGGACTCGGCGGGGTCGGATCGTATGCGCTCGAGGCGCTCGCACGTGCTGGCGTCGGGCGGCTTATTCTTGTTGACGGTGATGTTGTCGCTCCGTCAAACGTGAACCGTCAGCTTATCGCGACGGAGAGCACCGTCGGAATGCGCAAAACGGATGTTGCCGCGGCGCGCGTGCGCGAGATCAACCCGTCGGCAAAGATCGAGACATATGACCTGTTCTATTCTGCTGAGACTGCGGACGATGTGCCGCTGTCCGGCGTCGATTTTGCGGTTGACGCGATCGATACGGTGAGGTCAAAGCTTGAGATAATAAAGAGATGCGACGCGCTCGGCGTCGGACTTATTTCGTGCATGGGTACGGGAAATAAGCTTGACCCGACGCGGCTCGAGATCGCCGATATCTACAAAACATCGGTGTGTCCGCTTGCGCGGGAAATGCGCAGGCTTTGCCGACGCGAGGGGATCGCGGCGCTGAAGGTGCTGTACTCAAAGGAGGAGCCGCGCCGCCCGATCGTATCCGATACGGAAGGTGACAAGGGCGAGTCCGACGCGTCTCTGCCGCAGATATCGAAGCGCTGTCCGCCGGGCAGTATTTCGTTCGTGCCGTCGGTCGCCGGACTGATCATTGCGGGAGAGATCATACGCACGATCACGGGCGTTTGACGGGAAACGGCTCCAAGCTTTATAAATAAAAAATCTGTATGCACAGCATACAGATTTTTTGATATGTTTATATGTCCGTTTACTCTCTGCCTTCGACTATCTGAACCTTGATTATGTTTGTCGAGCCGGAGGTGTTGAGCGGAACGCCGGCGGTTATGACTACGCAGTCGCCGGGCGATACGAGGTCGATCTGCTTTGCGCAGTCGATCGCGTGACGGAACAGGCTGTCCGTGTCGCTCTGACACTTGGAGAGTACGGGGAAAACACCCCATGAGAGCGAGAGCTGGTGGAACGTTTTCTCCTCGGGGGTCGCCGCAATGATGAACTGCGACGGACGGTATTTTGAAACTCTGCGTGCAGTGTGACCGGATTTCGTCACCGCAATGATCGCCTTCGCCGAGAGATCGCGGGCGGTCGTGCAGGCAGCGTCGCACAGCGCATTCGTGGTGTCGTTCTCGTCGTTTTCGTGGATCAGTCCGCGATACGCGCCAAGCTCGATCGCGTCAAGCTCCGCCTGCTCGGCAATGGTCGCCATAACGCGCACTACGAGCGCCGGATGATCTCCCATCGCGGTCTCGCCGGACAGCATGACTGCGGACGTCCCGTCAAATACGGCGTTTGCAACGTCGGTGATCTCGGCTCTCGTCGGTGTCGTGCTGTGGATCATTGATTCAAGCATCTGCGTTGCGCAGATGACCATTTTTCCCGCACGGTAGCATTCCCGGAAGTTTTTCGTATTCGACCTCAACTCCCAGGTCGCCGCGCGCGACCATTATTCCATCGGAATAGTGCAGTATCTCGTCAAAGTTGTTTACGCCCTGAATGTTTTCGATCTTTGCGATTATCTTGATGTCGTGACCGCCGTTGTAGTCGAGGAATTTGCGCATCGCGATCACGTCGTCCTTGCTGCGTACAAACGACGCCGATACAAAATCGACCTTTTCCTCGATGCCGAACAGGAGGTCAGCCTCGTCGCTCGGATTGAGATACGGCATATCGAGCGCCACATTCGGCACGTTTACGCCCTTGTGCGTGCTGATGTGACCGCCGTCAATCACACGACATACAATATTTTCGTTATCGGTCGATACGACTTCAAGACTGATGCGTCCGTCGTCAATGAGAAGATGGTCGCCGCGAGTGAGCTGGCGCGGCAGATCCTTGTATGTTATCGATGCCTCGTTGGAGCTTCCGACAACATCGCGGGTCGTGAATGTGAAATCCTGCCCGCTCTTCAGAACAACGCCGTCCTCAACCTTGCCGAGACGGATCTCCGGCCCCTTCGTGTCAAGCATTACGGCGGCAGGCACCTTCAGCTTGTAGCGGACCGAGCGAAACAGGGCAATGTTCTTGCGGTGCTCCTCGTGAGTTCCGTGCGAAAAGTTCAGCCTTGCAACATTCATGCCCGCGCGAAGCATTTCGGCAAGCGTTTTTTCGTTTGTGCTTGTGGGTCCGAGCGTGCAGATGATCTTTGTTCTTCTCATTTTATATACGACCTTTCCGATGAAATCAGCAGATAGCGGGAATAAAAACTTCCCCCTCATTTTATATTATACCTCAATTTTGCCGCAGACGCAAGAGAGCGTGCCGTATTTTCCGATAATGCACAAAAAATTGCTGTCCTGTATTTACATAATAACGTATGTGTGATAAAATTACATATGTATAATATTTTTTAGGCGGAGGATCTGTGATGGTTGAAGAAAAAGTCCGAGATACGGAAATGCCCGCAAAAAAGAAGAAAAGGGAGAAGGAGTTCCGCCGTGTGCGCACCGCTTCTCCGATGCTCGTGATAACTTCCTATATAATGAAAACGCGCGTCGGCTCGCAGAATATGATAGCCGATAAGCTGAAAATAGACAATGTTGATAAATACATAAAGGAAAAGCAGGCGGAGGGGTACAAAAACATAAGCTATATGCACGTGCTCATCGCCGCGTACATCAGAACTGTGTCGCAGCGCCCCGCGCTCAACCGGTTTATTCGCGGACAGCGGATATACACCCGCAGAAATGTTGAGATCTCGCTTTCAATAAAGAAGCAGATGAATCTTGAGTCCCCAGATACGGTGGTAAAGGTGATACTTCCGCCCGACGCGACCGCAGTTGATGTGTATGAGAAGCTCAATCAGGTGGTAACGGACTACCGCGATAACCCCGGCGGAGATTTCGACAATACCGCAAAGGTGCTGAGCTATATTCCGGGACTTGTCCTGAAGTTTTCGATATGGTTCCTCAATCTGCTTGACTATTTCGGACTGCTGCCGTCGTTCCTGACCGGCGTCAGCCCGTTCCACTGCTCGTTCTTCATAACGTCGATGGGTTCGCTCGGTATTCCCGCGATCTATCATCACCTGTACGATTTCGGCACCTGCCCCGTGTTCTGCTCGTTCGGCACAAAGAAGCGAGAGTACAGCCTGTCGGACGACGGTACGGTACATAAGGATAAATATATAGATGTTACTTTTGTCCTCGACGAGCGTATCTGCGACGGATACTACTATGCGTCGTCTCTGAAAATGATAAAATCGCTCATCAAAAACCCGTGGCAGCTTGACGTGCCACCGGAGCAGATCGTAAGCGACATCCCGTAAGTGATGATTTTTGGTAAAATCATCACAAAAATGCCGCTTGGGACTTGCACTTTTGAATGATTTGTGATATCATATGTGCAGATAGGTGAGCTTCACCGTAAATAATTTAAGGAGAATCCAAAATGAAAAAACTGATTTCCGGTATTTTGTCTGCGGCAATGGTTGCAGGCATGGCACTGGTAGGCGCGGGCGCAGCCGATGAGAACAATAAAGCCCTTAAGTTTGATGATACCGTGCTGTCCGAGGGCGGTGCTGCAAACGGATATATGTCACTTGACACCGGCGATAAGGACAACAGCCTCTTCTCAGAGGGTGGAATGACGCTGGAGTTTGATTTTACAATGGGTCATACCGCTCCGTGTATTCACCCGTTCGACGCAACTCTTTATCACACGCCTAAGCTCAACATAACGATTGGCAGCAACGGCGACGGCGAGTTCAAGTACTTCGGCTACAACGCCGAGGGCGGCTATTTCTACCTCGCAAACTCCAAGATGTCTCCGAACGTAACCGAGGGCTCTTCCGACTGGAAGGACGTTGATATCAACAGCGCACGCGGCGACGGACTCGGATATCTTGTAAAATCCGCAGCCGGACTTGTAATCCCCGGCGAGACCTACAAGGTCGCTTTTGAGCTTAAGGGTGAGTCTGAATTCACCGCTTACCTCAACGGCGAGAAGATCATTGATTTCGATATGTACGACGACATGATCTCCCCGATGTTCTTCGACTACACCATGGTACTGTTCTACGCAAGACACATCTGTTGCTACATCGATAACCTCGCACTCTACAAAGAGGGCGTGTACAATCCCGCTACCGGCGAGGGACGCGATCAGAGCTTCGGCTTCTGCGACTTCGACAATACTTACTTTGAGAATGAGGAGCAGACAAAAAAAGACGGCACGACCGAGACCGTAACGGTCGTTAAGAACGCCGATATAATCAACCAGATCATGGATCCCAGAGCGTTTGCGTTTGTTGATCCCGCGCTTGAGATCTACGGCCAGAAGCTGAACACCGCAGAAGAGGGTGTTGCTGCTCTTTCCTTCGAGAAAGAGATCGTTTCCAAGTCCGGAAGAACGTTTGAGGCTGACCTCGCAGTTTCCTCGAACCCCGGTTTCAGAAACATTGAGCTGTACCTGCTCCAGGATCCGCTGATCACTGTTGAGAGCGTCACGGGAGCGAACGGCCTTACCGCTTCATATGATGATGAAGAGGGTAAGCTTACGATCACGACTCCCATCGACTATACCGCTGACGGCGTAATCGCTACCATTACTTATAAGATGGCAGGCGCCAAGAAGGTTTCGAACGATGATACAAATCTCAGCGTTCAGGACTTCTCGTATGGCTTCGGCGCCGACGTGAATGACTACAAGTTCGTCGGTTCCGACGGAGCAAACAAGGATATCGCGATCTGCAACTCCTCCACAAAGGTCTTCAACTATTCCGTCGGTGATCTTAACGGCGACGATAAGTATGACATTGCAGATGTAATCCTTATCCTCAAGATCATAGCTAAGTGGGACCTCCCGGATGTGTTCAAAGAGGCCGGCGACGTTAACGGCGACGGTCGTACAAACACGATGGATGCTACGTACTACCTCAAAGCTATTGCAGGTTGGAAGGGCTTCAGCGTCGGTACGCTTGTCAACTGATACAAAACCGGAATCTAAGTGTTAAAAAAATACAAACATACGGTATTGCAATTGTTATGACGTTGTGATATAATGTCATCATTGAAACTATATTCGCCGCATACAGCGGCAATAAAAGGAGGATCACGCAGATGAAAAAGTTCATCGCAGTGCTTATGTCGGTGATGATGCTCGCGTCTGTTGCCATTGTAAGCACATCTGCTGCCGGAGAGGTCCTGTTTACGGATGATTTCTCTGACGGATTTACTAACACAAACAACTGGATCCTTGAGGGCAATTTGTTCTTCTCCGATGACTCGGAGCCCGGAAACCTTTGCGTCAGCGCATACAGGGACGGCGTAATCTCTCAGATGGAGTATCGCTACGATTACAGCCCGTCTCCGAGACTGTACGCTGCCAACTCTGCGTCCATCAAGATCAAGGTCCGCGACTTTGATGCAGACGGCGATCACAGAGCAGGTTTCTGGTGGAGAGACAATTTCCTCTATGTTGCTGAGTCTGACGGCGGTACGCCCGGTGATCAGGTTAACGGTAACATTTACAATGTCCTCGTGAACGCTGATAAGCAGACCGTTGAGATTTACAGCTCCGCAAGTGAAGGCGATCCCGTGGCTTCGTCCGCGCCGATCTCCGATATCGAAGTCGGCGGCGATTGGGTCGTTCTCGGTATGAGAATCGTTCCCGGCAAGATTACCGGTTACCTGGACGGCGAGAAGGTCGTTGAGTACAGTGATTCCACGCTCGCTGCAAATATGTCTTCGCCGATTCTTCTGCAGAACAACAACTGCTACGTATCGTTTGACGATCTCGTTATTGCAACTGCTGACTACGATCTGTTCGGCGACCTCGCCGACGGCGGAAATGACAACCCCGATCCCGCAGTCACCAGCGGCGATAAGAATAACGGTAACGGCGGCAGCAATGGAAACAACGGCAATAACGGCGGAAATTCCAACAACAATGCTCCCGCGGCAACATCCGTTGTTGAGGAGGTCATCACCAATGACAAGGGTGAGACCGAGATCGTAACAAAGGTGGTCGAGGTTACGGCTGAGACCAACAAGAACAACTCCGGTGTGAACTCCAGCACCAAGACCGGTGACGCTGCGTTTATCGTTGCGGCAGCAATGGTCATCGCGCTCGGAACCGCACTCGTAGTTAAAAAAGTTAACGTAAAATAATCGCGCAGTCCCTTATTTTCACAGCATATCCAATTAAAATTTCAAGTTTTTTGCCGAAAATGCGAAAAAGTACTTGATATTTTAGTCCGACTGTGATAGAATACAATTGTCCAATACGCCGAAGACTTTACGGCGTTGGGAAAATATATGTACATATAAGGAGAAAAAACATGAAGAAGATTCTTTCTTTGCTTTGCGCTGTACTCATGATCGCAAGCCTTGCTTGCTTCAGTGCATTTGCAGACGATGCAGCAGCAGTAACCGTTGCTGCAGTTGCTCACGACGTAACTGTTGGCGATACTCAGCTCGTTGTTGACTTCGTTCTCAACGTTCCTACCGACGTTACTCTTCAGGGCTTTGCTGTAAACTTCCAGTACGACAAGGAAGTTATGACCCTCGTTGAGGCTTCTGACTATAACATCAAGGGTCAGGGCATCTACGGTCAGAACTACGCTGATATGCCTTACAACCTTGTATGGGCTGGTATCGACAGAGACGCTATCAAGGGAAGCGGCGAGGACCTCGTTATCCTTTCTCTGACTTTCGACCTTGCAGCTCCTGCAACCGAGGGTGCTGAGTACACTGTTAACATCGCTTGCACCGATCTTAAGGACTCTAACGACAACTCTCTCGAGGGTTCCGCTGTCATTAAGAATGCATCCGCTGTTGCTGCAGTAGCTACCACTGCTCCTGTAACCACTGAGCCGGCTCCTACCGAGACCGCTACCGAGGCTCCTGCTACCTCTGCAACTGAGGCTCCCGCAACCACTACTACTGAGGCTCCCGCAACCACTACTACTGAGGCTCCCGCAACCACCCCGGCTCCCGATAAGGCTAGCCAGACCGGCGACATGATGTTCGTTGTTGTTGCAGTTATGGTTGTTGCTCTCGGCGCAGCTGTAGTTGTTAAGAAGGTTAACGTTAAATAATTAACCCTCAACACGATTTGAAAAAGCGCTTCTTCGGAAGCGCTTTTTTGCTCGTAGTATGACAAAACAGAAAAATCTCTAACAGAAAAGCGGGAAAATTGGTACTAAAAACCTGCTATATAACTAAAATTTTTATTCAAAACTCTTGCAATTGTGTGAGCAATGTGATAGAATATGTATACAAAATGTGGCGTGGGCCATAATTCCATAAAGGAGAAACACAAATGAAGAAAATTCTTTCGATTCTGCTTGTCGCAGTTATGCTCGTAAGTGCTGTCTGCGTAAGCGTCTCCGCTGAGGGATATTACCTCCAGGAGAGATTTACTAACGGTGGCGCAACCTTCGATAGTAACTTTATCGCAGGTGCAACATGGATCACTGATGACGGTAAGCTCATCGGTTACAGCGATGCTCGTACTTTCATGTCCAGATATGACGACTCTGACGGTGTCTTTAACAATACTATGCTTACTTGGCTTGAGTATGATGTTGAGATTCAGGTTTGGGCAGATGCTGACGAGAACGCCGGCGATTCCAGAGACTATTCTCTTGCTTACTGCAACGACAACCTTGTTGTCGCAGGTATTGAAGAGGACAGATCTTTCATTTCTTTCGGTTACGACTTTGTAAACGGTGAGTTCTATCTGTCTAAGGTTCTCGGCGGCGGCGGCGAAGAGGATCAGCTCGTTGCTCGTGTTGCTAAGGAGATCAAGGGTGACGAGTTCAATAAGCTCGGTATGACCGTTACCCGCGGCAGAATCCGTGGTTACTTCAACGGTGAGCTCATAATCGACTTCGTTGATACCGCTGATACATACAGAATCGCTAAGGAAATCAACTCTCCTTTCCTCTTCTGGAATACCAGCAACTTCTTCCAGGTATCTTCTGTTGACGTTGCTTCTCCTGAGTACATCTATCCCGCAGGTCTTGCTCCTGTTAACACTGCTGAAACTACCAATGGTGGAAACAATGGCAACAATGGTGGCAACAACGATCCTGCTAACACCACTAACTCCGGTAATAACAACAATCCTCCGGCAACCTCCGTTGTTACATCTGTTGTAACCAACGATAAGGGTGAGACCGAGATCGTAACCAAGGTCGTTGAGGTTCCCGCAGACACCAACAAGAACGGTTCTTCCGTTAACAACAGCACCAAGACCGGCGACGCTGCTATCATCGTTGCTGTGGCTATGGTCGTTGCTCTCGGCACCGCTATCGTTGTAAAGAAAGTTAACGTTAAGTAATTAATCTTTAACTAATAAGGAGTCGTGTTTACGCACGGCTCCTTTTGTTGGTTTGTCAATGATATGTTACACAGTGCTTCAAAAAATTATCGAGAGTAG
>ENA-UOOA01006671-UOOA01006671.1-human-gut-metagenome-genome-assembly--contig:-P61old-NODE-6671-length-10914-cov-5.586334_pt1 | contig 10914 bp, 7 predicted proteins | sample MGYA00242467_ERZ724014 | MGnify/ENA metagenome assembly ERZ724014
ATGTCCACACCGGCGGGACAGGCGGCGCGGCAGGGCGGCGCGTCCTTCGCAATGTAGCAGCCGCGGTCGCCGTATTTTTCGCGCAGCTCATCCAGCGGCCCGAAGTCCAGCGCGCGCAGCGAGCAGCTCAGCACGCACAGCGGCGCTTTCCCTTCGGCAAGGCGCTCAATGCACATGTCGCACTTGAGCATTTTTTCGCCCGGCGCGTCGCTCAGGAACTGGGGCGTTCCGTAGGGGCACGCCTCGTAGCAATTGCGGTCCCCGGCGCATTTTTCCGCGTCGACGAGCACGGCGCCGTGGGTCTCCTCCTTATAGATCGCGCCGTGCTCGCAGGCGGCGAGACAGCGCGGCTCGGCGCAGTGGAAGCACATGATGGGCAGCACGCGCACGTCGATGTTCGGGAACGCGCCGGTCTCCCACTGGTAAACGCGGATGGGCTTTGCAGGACCGGGCGCGATATTGCGGTATTGCTTGCAGGACACCGTGCAGGCGTTGCAGCCGGTGCAGCGGCTCGTGTCGATGAAAAATCCGTATTGCGTCATTTCGATCCCTCCTCCAGCTTTTCGATCTGGACCAGATTCGTGCTCCGCGCGGGCGTGAAGTTGCTGTCGGAGTCGCCGCCCATGAGCGTGTTTGCCGCCGCGCCGCGGTCCACGCCCTGCGCGTCGGGCTCGTAGTTTCCGCCGTGGTGGATGACGGCGACGCCGGGCATGATGCGGTTCGTGACGTAAGCGGGCATGGCGACCTTGCCGCGGTCGTTATAAACGAGGATCATATCGTTGTCCCTGATGCCGCGGTGCATCGCGTCGATGGAGTTGATCCAGACGCGGTGGCGGTAGACGTGGTTGCGCAGCCACGGGTTGATCCAGTGGACATAGTGGATGCGGTAGCGGCTGTGGGAGGTGAGGAGCATGATGGGGTATTTTTCGCTCAGCGGATCGTCCATTCCGCGGCGGCAAGCCATATATTTCGGCGAGGAGGGGAGGTCCTGCCAGTCCGCAGGGAGGTTTTCAATGAGATTTCCGCCGGCGTCATAGTGTTCGCTGACGCCGCGCTGTGTTTCGTCGTCCAGCAGCGGGAAATAGAGCTCGATCTTGCCGGAGGCGGTTTTGAAGGGCTTTCCCTCCTTCATCTGGGGCACGAAGCCGGTCATGGGCTCGTCCTCCAGCTCGTCGAGGTTCAGAAATTCGCCGTCCTGAAACGCGTCGTAGTCCGGGATGGTCTTGCCGCGCCCGGCGTAATAGTCCTGCACGTTGCGGTAATCGCGGCGCAGCCCCTCCTCCCAGTCGGCTTCCCACGGGCGGGTGCCGGTGTAGTACTTATAAAAGTTCTTCGGGTCCACGCCGAGACGCTTGCAGAGCTCCACATAGATCCAGACCCAGTGCTTCGTCTCGCCCGGCGCCTCCACGACGCCGGGGTTGCCGTTCACCGCCTCAAACACGCCGTAAGACGCGGTGCGGTTCAAGTCCCGTCCCTCCCAGATCCAGTCCTGTACGGGGAGGATGATGTCGGCATACTTCGCTGTCGGCGTCATGATGGAGTGGGCGGTGACGATGAAGTCCATCCTGTTCAGCGCGCGGATCTGGTCGTTCGCGCTGTCGCAGGCGGTGACGAGGTGGTTGGAGGCATGCGGCTTGCTGCCGCCGCCCCAGAAGAGGAAGTGGGGGTCAAATTCGTCGATGAGCGCCTTGTCCGCGCGCCAGCCGACGCGCCGCATATATTCCTCGGCGGAAAGACGCCCGGCGAGATAGTCCTCGCGCAGCAATATCGCCTGCGCCCAGTAGTGGCTGCGGAAGAGCTTCGGCACCTTGTAGGGACCGGGCTTGCCGAAGGCGGTGGAGAAAAAGCCGAGGGGCAGATCGTGGACGTTGCCGCCCGGATGAATGGCGGGACCGCCGCCGGGCTGTCCCCAGTTGCCGAGCATGGCCTGCAATGCACCGAAGCTTGCGAGCACCTGCTCGCCGTGGCTCTTGCGCGAGAGCGTCCAGTGCGCCCAGGTCCAGCAAGGGTGATTGTCCCAGAGAAAATGCGCCAGCGCCTCGATCGTCTCCGCCGGAACGCCGCATTTTTCCGCCGCCCACGCCGGCGTTTTCTCAACGTCGTCCGTTTTGCCGAGAAGATAGTCGCAGTATTTCGCAAAGCCGACGGGCTCGACGTATTTTTCAACGAACGCCTTGTCATAGGTTCCGCTGCGCAGCAGCACATACGCCAGCGCCATCAGCATGGCGGTGTCCGTGCCGGGCTTGATGGGGATCCACTGGTCGGCGAGGGAGCGGACCGCCATGGAGTAGCGCGGGTCGATGATGATGACGGGAACGCCGCGCTCGCGCGCCATTTTGATGTACCACGCGAAGGCGTGCGCCGGTCCCTGATGGCCGACGGAAGGGTCGCAGCCCCAGAGCACGACCGCCTTCGTGTGCGCCAGCATGTCCGCGCCGGAGCCGGAGGACCAGTTCTGCACCTCCCAGCCCTCGCCGCCGGTCATGAGCTGCGCCATCAGGCGCGAGGCGTCATAGGAACACCAGCCCCAGCCCTCCGCGCCTGCGCCCCAGTAGCTCATAATGCGCTCGAAGGTTTCGTTCGGCATGTAGGGGCTCAGAATGGATAGCGGGCCGAATTTTTCTCGTGTCTCCTTCATTTTGTCCGCGATTGTGTCGAGCGCCTCGTCCCAGCTGATGCGCTCAAATTCGCCGCTGCCGCGCGCCGAGCCGGGACGGCGCCGCAGGGGATAGAGCAGCCGTTCGGGCAGCTGGGCGTATTTGTGCCACGTCAGCCCGACGACGCAGGGGCGGCGCTGGATGCGTACCTTTTCGAGATCGTCCTCGGTCATGTAGGCGTCCTCGCGCCCGCGGTTGTGGTTGTAGCGGTCGTCCGGCTCCACGCGGACGACCCTGCCGTCGCGCACGGTCGCCTTGATGATGCACTGGAAATTGCCGCCGCAGTTGCAGCGGCACGCGGTGTAAAACGTGCTGCCGTCGCGCTCATGATAGGTCTTGCATGCGAGATCCATTGCGGTTTGTCCTCCTTTTTTGCTTCTTCCGTTCGTTTTCTTCCGTAAAAAAAGGAAAGCCCCGCGCACACATGCGGGTGTGCGCGAGGGGAAGCCTTTTTTGTTTACTTTGTGTCCTCCGGCAAGACGGCGAAGAGGACCTTGGCGCGCTCCGCGCCGGGGTTGCTCCAGTTATGGAACCGGGACGAGTCGAAACAGCCGCTGTCGCCGCGGGAGAGGGCGTAGCGCTCGCTGCCGAGGATGAGCTCCGGCGCGCCCTCTAAGACGAAGAAATATTCCTCGCCGCTGTGGCGCAGGCGGACGGGGATCTCCTGCGCCGCGCCGGGGGCAAACTCCGAGATGAAAAACTCCAGCCTGCTGCGCAGGCGGGGCGAGAGCAGCAGATAGCTGCTGTCCGTCTCCGGGACGGGAATGCTGCGCCGCGCGTCGCGCCGGACGATGATGTCCTCCTCGCGCGGGCGCGGTTCGGTCTCCGTCTGAAAAAACTCGCCGAGGGAGACACCGAGCACGTCCGTGATGCGCTCGAGCGTCGGCAGGGAGGGGAGCGCCTTGCCCTGTTCCACCTGACTGATCATGCTGCGCGAGGTCTCCACCAGCGCGGCGAGCTGGGCGATCGTGAGCCCCTTTTCCTGCCGCAGCCGCCGGATGCGGCCGCCGAGATCGGTGCGCATAGGCTCTGCCGCCTCCTTTCCGAAAGGGTTTGCGTTCTCTCTCCTCATTCTTACCACAGCTGCGCCGCGCTGTCAAGCAGAATTTAATCAAAAGTTCAGAGATATTGAACTTTTGCCTCGGCAAAGTAGCCAAAAGCACGCACTGGATTTTCTACAATTCGACATATTTCCGCAACATTCGGCAAAACGCTTGTACGGCAGCGGCGGGGTGTGGTAACATGTTACGCTAAAGGTCCGCGGGGCGAGGGGGAAATGCGCCCGGCGGACAGCTTGGATGAAGGGGGAGACCACGCATGCTGAACGAAATGATGATCCGCTGCTTTCTGTCGCTGTGCCAGACGCGGAATTTCACGCACACAGCCTCGGTGCTGTTCCTGTCCCAGCAGGCGGTGAGCCACAATATCTCCAAGATGGAGGAGGAGCTCGGCGTCCAGCTTTTCCGCCGCGGCAGCCGCGGCGCGGCGCCGACGGAGTTTGCGCTGCGCTATCAGGAGGTGTTTCTGCGCCTCGCGAGCGATCTCGCGGAGCTGCATGAGGACGTGCAGCGCGCGGAAAATCCCTTCCGCGAGCTCCACATCGGCTATCAGATGTGGCTGGACTTCGGTCGTGCGCCTTACCGCGCGCTCAGCGTTCTGCGCCGCGAGGAGCCGGACGTGCGCTACCGTGTTGAGCGCTATACGCCCGCGGACTTAAACCGGCAGCTCGCTGCCGGCGAGATCGAGCTTGCGGTTATGTATGAGCGCTTCCAGCCCCGTCAGAGCGGCTTCGCGAGCCGCAAGATCGCCGATTCGCGCCATGTGATGCTCGTCGCGGCGGACTATCCGGGGCTTACGCGCGCCACCGTCTGGCAGGATCTGCGCCACGAGCCGCTCGTGTTCGACTCTATGGAGGAGAGCGGCAGCGCCAAGGTCCAGCGCGATGCGCGGGCGTTTTCCGCGCGCGTTGGGCTCGAACCGCGCAGCGTCGTGTCCCGGCGCAACCGCGAGTCGGCTTACACCGCCGTGGAGCAGGGCGTCGGCGTCATCGTCACGACGGAGATGAACCGCGCCATCGCCTCCGCCTCGTTCGCGAAGCTGCCGATGGACTCCAGCGAGGCGATCATCGCCGTCTGGAACGAGCGCGCGGACGAGCGCCTCATCAAGCACTATATCGCCGCCCTTACCCGCGAGCTCGCCGAGATCTCGTTCGACGTGGAGGATGCGGGGAAGGAATAAGTGAGAAAACCGAATACGCGCCTTTCCAAAGAGACCGCCTCGGCGGTCTCTTTTTTTGTGCCGCGGGTCGGAGCAGGACAAGATTTTTTGCCAAATTTGTGTCTTTTCTCGAAAAAGGGATATGGAAATTGTGGAATGTTGCCAATCAGAAACAAAATGTTTTTGTAGATCAGAACTCCGAAACACTGTTTTACATTGAGGGACTCTTGCGCTAAAGTTAGGGGCAGAAAGCGCCGGGGCGGCGGATTGCTTCGCCGTGCCCGATCGGTTTTCAAGAAAGAGAAGAAAAGGAACAAGGAGGAAACAAAATGAAAAAACAGACCCTGCGCAAGGTGCTCGCGCTCGTTCTCGTGTGCGTTATGGCGCTTTGTCTCCTCGCCGGCTGCGGCGGCGACAAGAACACCGGCAAGACCGACAATCCCGGCACCGGCAACACCGGCAACACCGGCAAGACCGACAGCAAGGACGTTCTGAAGATGTCCTTCTCCCACCATGACGCTGCTACCAGTATCTGGGGCATCTGCTTCGAGGACTGGGCGGACGAGGTCGACAAGGCGGGCCTGACCGACATCACCGTTTATGCCGGCGCGACGCTGGCGGCTCCCGCCGACGGTCTGAACGCCCTGCGCACCGGCGTGTGCGACATTCTCTGGACGAACATGGCGTTCTTCCCCGGCCAGTTCCCCGTGACGGACGCGACCATCCTTCCGATGATCAATAACGGCGCCACTGCGGACGAGGCGACGCAGGTCCTCTGGGATCTCTGGGAGGACGAGGAAATGGGTAAGGCGCTGCGCGACGAGTGGAGCGAGTTCAAGATCCTCATCATGCACGGCTCTCCCGGATTCCCCATCGGTCTGGCGAAGGCGGGCTCCAAGCCCTCCGACCTTGCGGGCCGCACGCTGCGCGCTCCCGCCGGCGGTCTGACCGAGCTGATGAGCGCCATCGGCGCAAACCCGGTGCTGACCCCCTCCGGCGACATCTACACCTCCATGGATAAGGGCATCATCGAGGGCTACAACATCGACTACGCCGGAATCGCCGGCTTCAAGCTTCAGGACGTCACCAACTTCGCCCTCGACCTGAACACCATCAACCAGTTCATGGTCGTGCTGATGAAGAAGGACAAGTTCGACGCGCTGCCCGCGGACGTTCAGGCTGCGCTGGAGGCTGCCTCCGGCCGCGAGGCGTCCATCACGCTCGCAAAGCGCACGCAGGAGTCCTCTGATGCGACCCGCGCGGAATTCGAGTCCACCGACCGCCTGATCATTCCCACTGAGGGCGAGCTCGCCGAGTGGGAGGCTGCCGCCGAGCCGGTGCACCAGAACTGGATCACCAAGAACACCTCCGCCGACTTCGACGCGCAGGCGTTCTACGATAACCTTGTGGCGCTGTTCCAGAAATACACGGCAGAAGGATAAAACCAAAGACCCGACCGGGGCGGGCTGCGCCTTGTAAAAGAGCCCAGCCTGCCCCTTTTATCCCCAAAAATAGGAGGAAAAAGATCTTATGAGCCTCAATGCGGTTGCTCTGATCGGCGTCGGCGTTTTGCTGCTGCTGCTGTTTCTGGGCATGAACATCGGCGGCGCGATGCTGGTCGTCGGCTTCGTGGGCTATGCCTACGTCATCAACATTCAGGCGGCGCTCGGTCTGTTCCAGACCCAGTTTTTCACGACCGCGGCGAGCTACACGCTCTCCGTCCTGCCGCTTTTCGTCCTGATGGGCGAGTTCTGCTACTGCTCAGGACTCAGCCGAGGGCTATTTAACCTCTCCGAGCGCGTGCTCGGTCGCCTCCCCGGCTCCCTCGCCTGCGCCTCTGTCGTGGCGTGCGCCGGCTTCGGCGCCATCTGCGGCTCCCCGACCGCGACCGCGGCGACCATGGGCGTCGTAGCTTGCCCGGAAATGAAGGAGAAGGGCTACGCCGACTCCCTCGCCTCCGGCAGCGTCTCCGTCGGCGGCACGCTGGGCATTATGATTCCGCCGAGCTCCGCCTTCATCGTTTACGGCGTTCTGATGGGCGAGAGCATCGGCAAGCTGTTCGCCGCGGGCATTATCCCCGGCATCATTCTGGCGGTCCTCTGCTGCTTCGTCATCGTCATCCTCGTCAAGCGCAATCCGAGCCTTGCGCCGGAGGGCAGAAAGTACACCGCCAAGGAAAAGCTCGCCGCGCTCAAGGGTATCTGGGGCGTCGCGGTGCTGTTCCTCGTCGTCATCGGCGGCATTTTCATCGGCTGGTTCACGCCGAACGAGGGCGCTGCCATCGGCTGCCTGCTCGGTCTGATCTATATGATCATCACCAAGAATTTCAACTGGGAAAACGTCAAGTTCTGCGCCGAGGAGACCGCCAAGGCGTTTGGCATGACCTTCCTCATCGTCATCGGCGCGACGATCTTCGGCTCCTTCCTCGCCATCACGAGAATGCCCATGGCGCTCGCCGCGTGGGTCGAGACGCTGAACGTCTCCCGCTATCTCATTCTGTTCTTCATCCTGCTGGTCTATGCCTTCCTCGGTATGATCATGGACGCGATGGCGATGCTGATGCTGACCGTTCCCATCTTCAGCCCGGTCGTCCTCGGTCTCGGCTTCGACGGCATTTGGTTCGGCGTTATGATGGTCCTCGTCATGGAGCTCGGTCTCATCACCCCGCCGGTCGGACTCAACTGCTATGTTATGGCGGGCATCTGTAAGGGCGTTCCGCTCTCAACGATCTTCAAGGGTGCGCTGCCCTTCGCGGCGGCGATCTTCGTCGCGATACTGCTGATCGTGTTCATCCCCGGCCTCGCCACATGGCTGCCGAGCATGGTGTGAGAAGGGAGGAACGGCAAAATGGCTAAAGCGGCAAAGTTTTTTGAAAAGCTGACGCTTATTTTCGCAATCATCAGCGTGGCGTGCATCGTCTTTATGATGTTCTTCATCTCCGCGGACGTGTTCAAGCGCTGGTTCTTCTCCGGCGGCATTCCCGGCTCCTATGAGCTCGTCGAAATCGCGATGGCGATCAGCGCGTTCAGCGCCTTCTCTTACGCCCAGACCAAGCACGCCCACGTCCACGTTACGCTGCTCATCCAGTATTTCCCCCAGAAGCTGCGCTTTCTGAGCTACGCGCTGATGAGCCTCGTCACCACGGCGGTCATGTTCGCCATCTCCTTCGCGGCGATCCGCCAGAGCAACGCGGCGCTCGTGCAGAATATGCAGACGAACACGCTGCATGTGCCGATGTACTTCTTCTATGCCTACGAGTGCCTCGCCATGTTTGTCTTCGGCGCAACGCTCGTGTTCGATACCATTCGCTACTTTATGGCGATGTTCAACAAAAAGCTCGCGGAAGAAATTCAGGCCGACTGGACCTGAGAAAGCAAGAAGGAACAAAACTGAGGAGGAACCAATGTCTGATCTGAATGAAAAATACGACGAGATCGTAAATACCACAGTATGGTCGCCCGGTCCCGGCTGCCACGGCGGCTGCGGCGCAAAAATCTACGTCAAGGACGGCAAGGTCGTCAAGGTCGAGGGCGACACCTGCCATCCGTGGAACCAGGGGCGCAGCTGCTCGCGTCTGCTCGCAATGACGCAGTATCTTTACCACAAGGACCGCTTCCTTTACCCGATGAAGCGCGTCGGCGAGCGCGGCAGCGGCGAATTCGAGCGCATCACATGGGACGAGGCGTTCGACATCATCGAGAAAAAGTTCAAGCAGCTCAAGCGCGATTTCGGACCGGAGTCCGTCATCTTCGTGCAGGGCACCGGGCGCGATATCGGCGGTCCGATCTCTTACCTCTGCTATGCTTACGGCAGCCCGAACTGGTGCCAGCTCGGCCTCGCGGGCCAGTCCTGCTACACCCCGCGCCTCGGAGCTATGAGCATGGTCCACGGCGACCCCTGCGTCGCCGACTGCTCCCAGATGTTTGAAAAGCGCTATGACGATCCGCGCTGGGAGGTGCCGAAGTATATCGTCGTCTGGGGTCAGAACCCCGGCGTCGGCTGCCCGGACGGCTTTATGGGCACATGGGTCGTCGACTGCATGAAGCGCGGCAGTAAAATCATCTGCATCGACCCGCGCTGGACCTACTTCGCCTCCCACGCCGAGCATTTTCTCCAGATCCGCCCCGGCACGGACGCGGCGCTGGCGCTCGGCATGATCAACCTCATCATCGAAAACGACTGGTATGACCACGAGTTCGTGGAAAAGTGGTGCTACGGCTTCGACAAGCTCGCCGAGCGCGCGAAGGAGTATCCGCTCGACAAGGTCAGCAAGATCACATGGATCCCGGAGGACGTCATCTACGAGGCGACGAAGGCTTACGCCACGAACAGCCCCTCCGCCATCCAGTGGGGTCTGCCCATCGACATGTGCCCGGAGGGCACCACGGTCGCGCAGGCGATCGCCGACCTCTGGTGCATCACCGGCAACCTCGACGTTCCCGGCGGCAACGTCATCGCCCGCCCCGCCTTCGGTCTGACGCAGTATCCCTACGACACGCATCAGATGAAGGATATGTACGGCGAGGGGATCATGGAGATGATCAACAAAAAGCGCTGCGGAGCGGACCGCTACCCCTACCTCGCGAACTTCCGCGGCTGGGCGCAGCCGGACGTCGCCGTTGAGCAGATGATCTCCGGCGAGCCCTACCCCATCAAGGCGGCGTGGATCCAGACCGCGAACCTCATCGGCGGTCAGAGCGCGAACATGAACAAGCATTATAAGGCGCTGATGAACATGGAGTTCAACGTTGTCGTCGACTCCCTGCCGAACCCGACGACCATGGCGGTCGCGGACATCATCCTGCCCGTCGCCACCTTCGCGGAGAAGGAGAGCTGGCGCGCGTGGTATGTGCCGCTCCAGATCATCCAGCCCGCCGTCCGCATCGGCGAGTGCCGCTCCGACTGGGAGATCAATCTGGAGCTCGCCGGGCGCTTCAACCCGGAGCTCGCGAAGAAGTATCCGAACTTCCAAGCCTACGCCAATGAGCGCATGAAGCCCTGCGGGATGACATACGAAAAGCTCTCGAAGGAGCATGGCGGCTGGGTCTATCCGGACCCGGAGGACCAGTCCGACTGCTCCGTGCCCTATCGCCGCTATGAGCGCGGCGTGCTGCGCCCGGACGGCAAGCCCGGCTTCCGCACCCCGACCGGCAAGGTGGAGCTCTATGCCACCCAGCACGAAAAATTCGGGCTCGACCCGCTGCCGTTCTATGTCGAGCCGCCCGAGAGCGAGGTCCGCACGCCGGAGCTCAACCAGAAATACCCGCTCGTGCTCGTCTCCGGACGGCGCAGCCCGGTGTATTTCCACTCCGAGCACCGCAATATCCCGTGGCTGCGCGCCTGCGACCCGTTCCCCGTCGTGGAGGTCCATCCCTCCGTGCTGAAAAAGCTCAGCATTGACGACGGCGAGTGGATCTGGGTGGAAAACGACCGCGGACGCATCCGCCGCAAGGTCAAGTCCAACCCGTCCATGCATCCCAAGACGGTCAGCGTGCCCCACGGCTGGTGGATCCCGGAGGCGGAGGGCAAGGGACCGAGCTACTTCAAGGCTTGGGAAAACCAAATCAACCTCATCATCCCGAACGACACGCAGGCATCCAGCGGCTACGGCGGCGGTGCATATAAGACCACGCTCTGCCGTCTGCGCAAGATCGAGCCCGGCGAGGGACCGATGACGCCGCCTGCCTACGCGGACAACGCCGATTTTCAGGAGGGCTATAAATAATGAGCAAATACGGACTGCTTTTTGACGCCCAGTACTGCGTGGGCTGCTTCGCCTGCACCGTCGCGTGCAAGCAGGAGAACCATTTTGACGCGGATACTTGGGGCATTAAGGTCAACGAGATGATTTACACCGAGCCGAACGGCAAGGTGATGGTCGAGTTTGCGCCTTATCCCACCGATCTCTGCACCCTCTGCGCCGGGCGCATCGCCTCCGGCGAGGACACCGTGCCGAGCTGCGTCCACCACTGCATGACGAACTGCATCCGCTTCGGCGAGATCAGCGAGCTCGTCAAGGATATGGAGGCAATGCCCCGCG
>ENA-UOOA01006673-UOOA01006673.1-human-gut-metagenome-genome-assembly--contig:-P61old-NODE-6673-length-10912-cov-4.343741_pt1 | contig 10912 bp, 8 predicted proteins | sample MGYA00242467_ERZ724014 | MGnify/ENA metagenome assembly ERZ724014
GTACATGGCGGGGAACTTGGCCTTCACGTCCTCTTCGCCGAGGCGGACGAGCTCAAAGGCCTTGATCATGATCTCGGGATCGTGGTTGCGCACCGCGCCGGAGGAGAGCTCCACGCCGTTGCAGACGAGGTCGTACTGGTCGGCGGTGATGGTCAGCGGGTCGATCTCGCCGCGCTCGGCCTTGAGCAGCACGTCGAGCCCGCCGGCGGGCATAGAGAACGGGTTGTGGCAGAACTCAAGCTCGCCGGACTCGTCGCCGATCTCGTACATCGGGAAATCCGTGATCCAGCAGAACTCGTAGCGCTCCTTGTCCATGTGTCCCTCGCAGGCGGGACCGAAGGTCTTGATGACGACGCCGACGGTCTTCGTCGCGCTCTCACCGCCGGCGAGGACGACGAGCGTCTCCGGCGCGAGGGGCAGCAGCGCCTCCGCCTTTGCCTTGTCGACGAATTTGGCGACGCCGCCGGCGAGCTCGCCGGTCTCGCCGACCTTGAACCAGTAGCCCTTGCCGCCGGACTGGACCTCCACGTCGGCCAGCAGCTTCTCGATCTGCTTGCGCGTCAGCTTGCAGCCGGAGATGGCGACCGCCTTGACGGTCTGATCCGCGAGCGGGGCGAACTCGCTCCCGGCAAACAGCGGGGAGACGTTCACGGCGCGCAGGTCGATGCGCAGGTCGGGCTTGTCGCAGCCGTAGACCTCCATGCTCTCGCGGTAAGGGATGCGGCGGAACGGCGCGCTGGACGCGACGTTATAAGCGCCGTATTTCGCAAAGATCGGGGGCAGCACGTCCTCCAGCACGGCAAACACGTCCTCCTGCGAGGCGAACGCCATCTCCATGTCGAGCTGGTAAAACTCGCCGGGGCTGCGGTCGCCGCGGGCGTCCTCGTCGCGGAAGCAGGGGGCGATCTGGAAATAGCGGTCGAAGCCCGCGGTCATGAGCAGCTGCTTGAACTGCTGCGGCGCTTGGGGCAGGGCGTAGAACTTGCCGGGATGCTTGCGCGCCGGGACGAGATAGTCGCGCGCGCCCTCCGGGCTGGACACGGTCAGGATCGGGGTCGTGATCTCAAGGAAGCCATGCTCCGTCATGGACTGGCGCAGCGCCGCGACGACGTTGCAGCGCAGCAGGATATTCTTTTTGACCGCCGGGTTGCGCAGATCGAGGTAGCGATACTTCAGGCGCGCGCTCTCGTCGGCTTCGCGGCTGCGATTGATCTCGAAGGGCAGCTCGTTATAGCGGCAGCGGCCGAGCACCTCGACCTTGTCGATGACGACCTCGATGTCGCCGGTCGCGATCTTCGGGTTCTTTGCCTCGCGCTCGCGGACGGTGCCCTCCGCGGCGATGGTGCTCTCCTTGTTGAGCGCCTTCAGCGCGGCAATGAGCGCCGGGTCCTCGGTCACGAGCTGGGTCGTGCCGTAAAAATCGCGGAGGACGACGAAGACGAGCTGACCGCCGACCTCGCGGACGTTTTCCATCCAGCCGGCGAGACGGACGTGCGCGCCGACATGCTCCATTCTCAGTTCGTTGCAGTTATGCGTGCGGGACTGCATCATGATAGTTTTCTCCTTTTTATTTTCAGAAAGTAAGTATAAGTTAAAGCAGTACGCTGCTCATTTTTCGCAGATGACGCGGACGCTGCTGCGCGCCGCGAGCGCGGCGGCGACGGCGGCTGCCGCCTCTTCGGGGGTATAAAGCGTCTGCTCGCCGGTGGTCATATTCTTCAGCGCCGCCTTGCCCTGCGCGAGCTCGTCCTCGCCGATGAGCAGAACATAGGGGAAGCCGAGGCGGTCGGCGTAGCTCATTTTGGCTTTGAACTTTTTCTGTTCCGTATAAAGCTGGGTGCGGATGCCCGCGTTGCGCAGAACGGTGGCGCAGCGGACGGCAAAGCCGAGGTCCGCCGTCATCGGGATGACGAGCACGTCCGCCGGGGCGGTGATGATCTCGTCGGAGAGCAGACCCTGCTCCTGCAAAACATAGAAAAGCCGCGTGAGCCCGATGGAAATGCCGACGCCGGGGAGCGGCTTATCGGTGTAATACTCCGCGAGGTTGTCGTAGCGCCCGCCGGAGCAGACGGAGCCGATCTCCGGGTGGTCGGTCAGCGTCGTCTCATAAACGCTGCCGGTGTAATAGTCGAGCCCGCGCGCGATGGTGAGGTCGATGGCGAAATTCGCCTCCGGCACACCGAACTCCGGCAGATAGGCGGTCACGGCGCGCAGCTCGTCGAGCCCGGCGTCGAAGACGTCGTTTCGCCCGCGGTAGCCCTCCAGCGCGGCGAGCACCTCCGCGTTCGTGCCGCGGATGGCGATGAAGCGCAGGATCTCCTCCGCCTGCTCCGGCGCAAGGCCGATCTCCTCGCCGGTGAGCAGCGCGGCGACCTTCTCCGCGCCGATCTTGTCGAGTTTGTCGACCGTGCGCATAATGTCGGCGGATTTTTCGCTGAGACCGAGCATCGCATAGAAGCCGTTCAGGATTTTGCGGTTGTTGACGTGGATGACGAAGCGGGTGAGCCCCAGCGTCGTGAACGTGCGGTAAATGATGCTGGGGATCTCCGCCTCGTTCAAGATGTCGAGCTTGCCGTCGCCGATGACGTCGATGTCCGCCTGATAAAACTCGCGGAAGCGGCCGCGCTGGGCGCGCTCGCCGCGGTAGACCTTGCCGATCTGATAGCGGCGGAACGGGAAGGTCAGCTCGCCGTAGTGCCCGGCAACGTATTTTGCCAGCGGGACGGTGAGGTCAAAGCGCAGGGCAAGGTCGCTCTCGCCCTTCATGAAGCGGTATATCTGCTTCTCGGTCTCGCCGCCGCCCTTGGCGAGCAGCACCTCGGCAGACTCGATAACAGGTGTGTCAAGCGGCGTGAAGCCATAGACGGAATAGCTCTGACGGAGGATCTCCATCATGCGCTCCATCTTCATCTGCTGCTCCGGCAGCAGCTCCATAAAGCCGGAAAGCGTGCGCGGTGATACCTTTGCCATATATGTGCATCCTTTCAATATACGCATGAATTCCGAAGCCGTTCATGCAGACGGCTTCGGAATAAAAACGCGCTGTATAGCTGCCGTGCGGCTTACCTCTTCTGGGGATTGACGATGTTGCGCCAGTCAAGGTCGCCGCGGCGCAGGCCCTGAACGAGCACCTCCGCCGTCGCGGCGTTGGTCGCAAAGGGGATCTGGTACTGGTCGCACAGGCGCTCTATCTTGTTGATATCGTCAAAGCCCTTGGGGTTTGCAGGGTCGCAGAAGAAGAGCACAAGGTCGATCTCATTGAAGGATATGCGCGCGCCGATCTGCTGCGCGCCGCCCTGATCCGCGTGGAGGTAAAGCGTTATCGGAAGGCCGGTCGCCTCCGAAACAAGCTTGCCCGTGACATGGGTCGCGCAAAGCGAGTGCTCCGCCAAAATGCCGCAGTAGGCAATGCAGAACTGCACCATAAGCTCTTTCTTTCTGTCATGCGCCATCAATGCAATATTCATACTCTTCTCCGTTTCCTTGTAGTTACATGTCTTCGGTCAATAATTATATACACAAATTCCCGAAACTTCAATAGCTTTATTTAAGAAGCGTCATTTCCGTCTCGGAGGTGTCGCTGTAGCCCATTATGGTGATGTAGGCGTCCATGATGTGGCGCGCGATGAACTGCACGTCAGCACCGGCGCCGCCGCGCTCGACGACGACGAATATCGCGACCTCTGGATCTTTATACGGGGCATAGCACATGAAGATACCGTCGTTCTGGATGCCTTCGCCCTTCTGTGCGGTACCGGTCTTGCCGGCGACGCGCCACTGGCAGTCGACCCAGACGTTGACATTCTTCTCGTTTATATAGTCGTTAAGCACCTGCCACATGCCCTCGTGCACCGCCGCCCAGTTATACTCGGCGGACTCGACAGTGCTCATAACAGTGGGCTCGCGGTCATAGAGCTTTTCGCTGTAATCATAGTTTCTGATGGATTTGAGGATGGACGCGGAATAGCGCGTACCGGAGTTTGCGACCGTCGCGCAGTATTCGGCCATCTGTATCGGTGTAAAAACGCTGTCGGACTGGCCGATAGCGGCCTGCAGGGTATCGCCTATTCGCCACTCGGTACCGGCATAGTCCATGTGGTTTGCCTGATTGGACATATTGCCCTTGGCTTCAACAAGCTCAATGCCCGAATATTCGCCGAGACCGAAGTTCGCAGCAAACTTGCCGAGGTCGTCGACGCCGAGGTAGTTGCCGATGGAGTAGAAATAGTAGTTGCACGAGTCGCGGATAGCGGTCGTGACGTTTTCCTCGGGGTGGGTCAGGTGATCCTTCGTCGAGTTCCAGATCCAGCACTCAGGCGCGTAGCCTTCGGCAGCGTACCTTGTGTAGACGCCCTCGCACTTTATTTTGTCCTCAGTATTTACTATGCCCCTTGTGAGCGCGGCTATTGCCGTGCAGGGTTTGAAAGTAGAACCGGGGGCGTAGGTGCCCATCAGCGTGCGGTTAAAGAGCGGGGCATTCTCCGCTTTGAGCAACTCCTGATAGTCCTCCAGTATCGTCGCGACATTGTAGGTCGGCCAGCTCGCCATCGCAAGCGGCTCGCCGGTCTTGACGTTCACGACCACGGCAGCAGCACCGGTAATCTCGTCCTTGAGGTCGACGTTATAGTCGCCTCGCGCCGTGCCCTCGGCGCGCTTCTGGGCAATGTTCTGCTTGAGTATGGACACGCCGTTTGCAAGGATGCGCTCGGTCTGCTCCTGCAGGACGCTGTCGATCGTCAGATACACGTGGTTGCCGGGCTCCGGCTCTTCCTCGTATACCGTCGCGAGCACCGTACCGGCGGAATTTCGCGTCTCGATGACCTTGCCGTCCTTGCCGTGGAGGTAATTTTCAAAGGCGTACTCGACGCCGTCCTTACCGACCATGGCGTCGGTCGAATAGTTCAGCAGGGAGTATTTCTCATACTCCTCCTGCGTCATAAGGCCGGTGTAGCCAAGGATATGCGCGGCGTATTCCGTGCCGTACTTACGGCTGTATGCACGCTCGACCTCGATGCCGACGAGCTTGTTTTCCATGATCGACGAGATGAGCTTCATGCTCGCGTCCTCGACGAAGATATAGTCGGCAGTGGGGACGGCGTAGCGGACGTTTATCGAGTAACGCACGCCGGCGATGATGCGCATCTCCTCGGCGGAGTAGCTGTTGTCGATATTATATCTCGTGCGCATATAGCTCATCAGCTCGACTGCCGTGGAGTTCGGGTCTATCTCCTGACGGACATAGTACGCGTCAAGCATCGTGCGCTGGATAGCCGTCATGTCCGGGTCGTACTCGAACGGCGGGGTCATGGTTATGGGCAGGTCGTCGGTATATTCGTCGCCGTAGCCCTGTACCATGTGTACAAGCTCAAGGATGACCGAGTTCGGGTCATCGTTTGCAAAGAGCTTGTCCGTATCTATCTTCAGGTTGTAGGTCTCCTCATTGCTGACAAGGGTACGGCCGTAGCGGTCATAGATATTGCCGCGCGCAGCGGTCACTACACGCTCGGTATTCGTAAGCTCGCTGCTGCGGTTGTAGTTTGCCTCGCCCTCTATGATCTGGAGCTTATAAAGCGCCACCAGATACACCGTCAGGAGCAGCAGGATGAGGATAACAAGCCCCGCAACTCTGCCCGGTTTTACAAGTCTGTTGTGCATTGCAAGTCCTGTCCCTTACTTGATCCACTTTGCCGGCGGGAAATATGCCACCGCCGAAAACGGCAGTGACCAGAGCGTCTGGACAATGACCGTCGAGAGCATCGCCCCGCTCCATGTATCGCCCGCCAAGGTCTTGAGCATCTGAAGCACAGCCGTGATGAACAGCGCCGCAAGCGTGATGCCCATAAAGGCAAAGAAGCGCCGGTTTATGAAGAACTGGGATACGAACGCTGCCGCGAACGACAGCGCCGGCAGAACCAGCGCGAAGAAGATCGTATGTTCCACAAAGGACATATCCGCGAATATGCCCATGATGAGCGAAAACAGCGGGCCGAGCGTCGCGCCCTCGAACATTCCGACCGCCACGGCGACCGCCGGCAGCACCATGGGGCACGAGCCGAACAGTCTGAAATGGCTGAGGATCATGTTCTGCGCCATCAGCGTCAGGAGCATGAACAGCGCGTATCTCAGCACGCGGTGTATATTTATCTTTTCAAAAAGATCCTTCAACTCTTATTCCACCACTTCAAAGCTCTTGATAATGAACACCTGCACTAGCGAGTCCAGATCGCACTGCGGCTCGACTATGCCGTATTCTATCTGCCCGCCGGCCTCGGTCTGCACGGCTGTGAGCGTGCCGATCACAAGCCCGGAGGGGAACGCGCCGCCGGAGCCCGAGGTCAGGACATCGTCCCCGACGAATATCTGCGCGCCGTCAGCAAGGAAGGTGAGCTTCGCGGTCTTGTTCTTCATAAACGAGTATTCGCCGACGACCATACCGGAGTTGCCCGCCGCGCCGACGAATGCGCCGACGCTCATGTCAACGTCGATAAGCGTGCTGACCGTCGCCCAGTTCGTGCCAAGCTCGGTGATCTGGCCGACGACCGCGCCGTACTCGGTTATGACCGGGTCGCCTATCTCGATGCCGCTGTTCTCGCCCTTGCTTATCGTGAATGACGACGACCAGTTCGACGACGACCAGAGCACGACCTTGGCCGACTCCATCTCATAATCCGTGTGCTTCTCGCGCAGCTCAAGGAGCTTGCGCAGGCGCGTGTTCTCCTCGGAGGCGGCGATGCCGTCACGCGCGGACTTCTGCGCATCCGCAAGCTGGGAGCGGAGCGATTCGTTCTCCGCCATGAGCGAGTCATAATCGTACAGGTAGCCGTACAGGCTGTCGAACCAGTTGACAGCGGAGCTCAGAACTTTCTGCATAGGCGCCTTCACGATGCCCGACACGTTCTGCATGAAGCTTATGCTGCCGCCGCGCGCCGCGGCACCGAGCGCGATTATCAGCACGACCGCGCCGACGATGATGCCGACACGTATTCCGTTTTTCTTCAGGTATTCTTTCAAAGAAGTCCAACTCCCTGCCTGTTGAGCATTTTACCGAGCCTGCACAGCGGCAGACCCATGACGTTGAAAAAGTCGCCCTCTATGCCCTCAACGAAGAGCGCGGCCTTGCCCTGCGCGCCGTACGCGCCAGCCTTGTCCATCGGCTCCCCTGTGGCTATGTACGCCGCTATCTCCCGCTCTGAAAGCTCGCGGAAGCGGACACGGCTCGTTTCATATTCAAGCGTCTCCTGCCCGTCCTTTATGACGCACACGCCGGTATACACCTCGTGCGTTTCGCCGGAGAGCTCGCGGAGCATTTCGGCGGCCTGCTGCTCTGAGTGCGGCTTTCCGAACACCTTGCCGTGGTGCCAGACGATAGTGTCCGCGGCGATCAAAACGTCCCCCGCCGCGCAGTGCCCGGCGACCTCGCGCCCCTTGTGCGCTGCGAGCGCCATCACGAGCTCACCCGGGGTGAGCCCCGCGGGCGCGACCTCCTCCCCCTTTGCGGGGATGATCTTCATGTCCTTTCCGCCCAGCATCTCCAGAAGCTCCTTGCGCCTCGGAGAGCCGGATGCGAGAATAATGCTCATTTTCTTTTTCCTCTTTGCTGATTGCTTTTTAGTCGACTCCGCGGTAGTAGAGCCCTCTGGTGAGTACGTTCGGCTTATAATCCGACAGACCCATATAGCCCTTTGCGACCTCGACGCACTCTCTCATGCCCTCGGTCGTGAACATCATGCGCAGCCCCCATGCGCCCGCGGCGTAGACGTCCTCCGCCTTATCCGCAAGGTAGAGCTTATGCGCGTTATAGATAACGTTGCGGCAGCCGAACTCTTTCACGACCGGGAACACAGAACCCATTCGGTCTGCCATCTGCCCCGGGGTCTGGCAGTTGCAGCGCCCCGCGCTGTGGCGGATGATGCACTGGTCGGACACCATGAGCGGGATGCGGCCATATATGATAAGCTCGGTATCGAGCGGCTTTATCATGTCCCTGATCTGTGACAGGCGCAGCTCGAACGACGCTGTGGCGGAAATGAAGCCCGCCTGACGGATGACTTCCATTGAAAGGGAGTTGAAGGTGTTGAGTCCGAAGTCCCCGCGCAGCTTCATCCCGGCCTTCTTCGCGAGCATCGCGTGGCCGAGGTTCCCGACAAGCGCTTCATTCACGCCCTGGTCGAACATGCGGCTGAGCATATCGTACACCGCGGCAGCCTCATTATCGGCAATGACGCGCGGCAGCACCGCGACGGGTATAGTCCCCTGCTCTGCAAACGGGCGGAGCAGGTCGAGCTTCTCCGTCATAAGAGTGAGGGGAACATAGAGGTATTGGGGCTTGAGCGCGGCAAGCTCCGGTGAGAGCTGCTCCTCCGTCAGCACCTGGAAGATCATCGCGGGGTCGCCTGTCGGCAGTTTGCCTTTCGGCTTCTCCGGCAGCTTCCCGACGCGGCGGATCGGCGGCTTTGCGCGCTGCTCCGACAGCTCCGACACGAGCCTGCGGCGCAGGTCGTTTATCTCCGACGCCGGCAGATACAGCCCTGGGTCGGCCTGCGCCCGGTTCTCGACGCAGTTATATGGCGTGCCTCCGGTCTTGAACATCTGCTCGGTGATATACGTGGCAGTGAGCCCCTGCCCGCGCGCCTTCTCGGGCACGCCGCCCATAGCCGCGGCACGGTTGCCGTCATCGTCAAAGGCGATGGCCTTGACCGGCATCCCCTTTTCGGCCACGGTGTAGAAATGCACGGGAACGCGGCGCAGCTCCCCCTCGGAATAGCCCTTGCGGGCAAGGGTGAAGAGCTTTTCGGTGTCCTTGTCTGGTTCCTCGCGGCGGCCGAACATGTCCTTTTTATCACCGTTGAAGTAGCCCTGAGTGAAGCCCTGACGGGAGAAGGCCTTTTCAAGCGTCTCCATCTCCTCGTCCGAGGGCTGGCGGTGCTCCTTGAGCGCCTTGGAATATATCTTCGTGACTATCGCGGTGTACTCGGGGCGCTTCATCCTGCCCTCGATCTTGAGGCAGGCGACGCCCGCGTCCTCGAGCTCGCGCAGACTGTCGACAAGGCAGTTGTCCTTGAGGGACATGGGGTAATCGTCCATGCGCCCGCCGAGGCTGTACTGCATGCGGCAGGGCTGGGCGCACATGCCGCGGTTGCCGCTGCGGCGGCCTATGAGCGCGGACATATAGCACTGGCCTGACTGGCAGAAGCAGAGCGCGCCGTGGACAAAGACCTCCGTCTCGATAGATGCGTGCTGCGTGATGAACTTTATCTGCTCAAGGCTCAGCTCGCGCGCGAGCACGGCGCGGGTCATGCCCATCTCCGCCGCGGCCTCGACCCCGGCGAGGTTATGGATGCTCATCTGCGTGCTTGCGTGCAGCGGGATATCCGGCAGCGCCTGACGTATCGCGTAGGCAAGGCCGAGATCCTGAATAATGATCCCGTCCGCGCCGAGCTGCGATGCAAGGCGCGCGCTCTCCACAGCCTGCGCGATCTCACGGTCGTTGACCAAGGTATTGAGCGTGACATACACCTTGCAGCCGCGGATGCGGCAATAGCGCATCGAGCGCTCGAACTCCTCATCCGTGAAATTCTTCGCGCCGCGGCGGGCGTTGAAGTTGCCAAGCCCCATATATATAGCGTCCGCACCGTTCTGCACGGCGGCGATAACGGCCTCCGGCGAACCCGCGGGTGAAAGAAGCTCTATCATTCTCTGCGCTCCTCTGACGATTCTGACGTATCCCTACGGCAAATTTTATAATACCGCATTAAGATACACTGTAATTATAGCACACAGCCCCCTATTGCGACAAGATAATTTTAATGTTATAATATGGCCGCACCGTAAATTATTTTCTAAGAGGACTTCAGACTATGCAGCAGAGCGCACCGGAAAATCTTATATCTCAGGCGTCGGCGGACAGGCTTATCGCCGCGCATGACGGGGACGTTGCCCTGCTGTACATATACCTGCAGCGCACGGGCAGCGATCTTGAGGGTGCGGCGCGCGAGCTTTGCCGCACGATGGGCGAAATTGAGGCCGCGCATGAAAAGCTCCTGCGCATGGGGCTCATCGGCACGGCTTCCGTCCCCTCCCCTGCCGCGCCCGCGGAACTGCCGCGCGCGGAAAGGCAGCAGGAAATCAAGCTCCCGCCCGCGGAGGAGCTGCCGGAATACCGTGCGGAGGACATCGTCCGCCGCAGCAAGGAGGACGACGCCTTCGCCGCGATTGTCGCCGAGGCGCAGAAAGTCCTGGGTCACGTGCTCAGCAGCTCTGACCTCAAGCGGCTCTTCGGCATATACGATTATCTCGCCCTGCCGCCCGAGGTCGTGCTCGAGCTGCTCAATTACTGCGTGTCCATCTCCTGTTCGCCGAGCGGCGAGGGGCGGCGTCCCTCGATGCGCTTTATCGAAAAGGAAGCCTACGCATGGGTACACATGGAGATATTCACGCTTGAGCAGGCAGAGGAATATATCCAGAAAAGCCAGCTGCGCCGCGGCGATATAGGCAAGATAAGCGAAGCCCTCGGCATCCGCGGGCGCGCGCTTACCCCATCGGAGCAGCGCTTCATAAGCTCATGGCTCGACATGGGCTTTACGCTTGACGCGATAGAGCTGGCATACGACCGCACGGTCACGAACACGGGTGCCCTCAAGTGGGGCTACATGAATAAAATTCTCCAGACATGGCACGAGAAAAAGCTGCACACGCCGGCGGAGATCGAAGCAAACGACCCGCGCCGTAAGCCCGCATCGGCGGCAAAGCCCGCTGCAAAGCAGGACAAGCCCATTGACCTTGACCGGCTGCGCGCGGCACTCGACAAAATGTAAAGGCAGGTAAACGCATATGCGCTATGATGGGAAGCTTCTGGCCAAGGCCAGAGCGGAGCTTGAAACCAAAATTGATAACTCTGACGATTTGAGAGAGA
>ENA-UOOA01006686-UOOA01006686.1-human-gut-metagenome-genome-assembly--contig:-P61old-NODE-6686-length-10896-cov-5.824370_pt1 | contig 10896 bp, 5 predicted proteins | sample MGYA00242467_ERZ724014 | MGnify/ENA metagenome assembly ERZ724014
ACGTATGGACGAGATAAACGCTGAAGGCATCTAAGCGTGAAACTCCCCCTAAGATAAGATCTCCACTGAGGTTCGACGTAGACTATGTCGTAGATAGGTCAGGGGTGGAAGTACAGTAATGTATGGAGCTGACTGATACTAATAAACCGAAAGCTTGACCTAAGAAAGCAGGCTCGAGGTTGCGAAGCTCATAAGGAGAGGGAATAGAGGCAACAGTGTTCAGTTTTCAGGGTGTATCGAAGAAAGCGAGCTGCACCTTTAGCTCAGTTGGTAGAGCAACTGACTCTTAATCAGTGGGTCCCCGGTTCGAGTCCGTGAAGGTGCACCATGGCCCGTTGGTCAAGTGGTTAAGACAGCGGCCTCTCACGCCGTTAACATCGGTTCGAATCCGGTACGGGTCACCACGTTGGAGCAAAGTCCGCTACGTTGCGGTCGGGTCGAATGCGTAAAGCATTCGCCCAGAGCTGCACTGCGCACCCTTGCTCCTCCTGATAGCGTCGAACCCGCGGGGCTTCGCCGCTAGGGGGACGAAGAAAATAGTGCTTGACAAGGGAGTTGTTGGGTGCTATTATTAGGAAGCTGTTAGAGCCGAAGGGCTTTGACATAGAGGAAGGTGAGAGCCTTCCGGAAGAAGTTGGTATTGATTGCTGTGAGGGTCCACCTGTTCCCATCCCGAACACAGAAGTTAAGCTCACATGCGCCGACGATACTTGCCGGGTGACTGGCCGGGAAAATAGGTAATGCCAACATTTGAATGGACATCCAACAGGATGTCCATTTTTTGTATATCTGCTTCGTGCAGCCACTGTATGGTGCGTATTTACTGCGAACAGGGTTGGTACGTTACCGCCAACGTATTACGTTTTGTGAGGACAAAGAGATGAAAGTGTTTCTGTCGAAGGCACCCAATGTTTTATTGGAAAGCGTGGAAATGCTGTATGCTTATGTCAATGAGATCCCTGTGCGGGAGCTCGCGGGGGAAGGAAGCTACTGCATTCCGGTTCATGTCATGCAAAAAATGATGAATACGGCCTGCGCTGGGATGTCACGCAATAATCCGACGCTTCAATTTTTTTTTGAAAAGACGCAGTTGCAGAACGAGACGAAACAGTATACCTGTGTCGCTCGGAATATGGCCTATAGTACGGTAAACTTTTCCTGTACGACAGTAAAAGAATCTGTGCAGATGTTGCAAAAAAGGTGGCGGCATTTTATGCAGATTGGGGAGTACCCCGTAGGGATTGAGCAATATGCAGTGGAATGTGGTGGGCGGGGGGAGGTAACCTCCCTAGCCCAAAGTCTGGAAAGCCTGCCGATCACGGCGAGTTATCGTGTCCGTTTGCAGGAGGCACTGGAACATTTTGACCAGTACATCCTCCAGCTTGAGAAATTGATTGAGCCGGTGGCCCAATGTCTCTTGCCGTTTCTGGAGCGATGGGCTGCTAAATCCGAGCCGCTGTTTCAGGAATGGGAGGCCTATTTTGCGCAGCAGGACTTGCAAATGTGGCTGAAAAACCGCTGCCAGCTGAGCACCTATAACTGCTATGAGGTGCTGCAAATCGCACCCCGGTACATTGGGGCAAGAACTGCCCGCTATGAATTGGACGAAGCAGATCATATGGTCTCACTCCAGATTGGGGTGGGTTTTCCAATCCAGAAGAGACAGGAAACAGGGTTGGAGAATTGGGAGCTGCTGGCCTTGCGCCTTTTAGCAGGGCCGGCAAGGATCAAAATGATCAGCGCCCTGCGTGAACGCCCCATGACCACCCGAGAAATGGCCCGGGAGTTGGGTTTGCACCTGGGCACAGTAGGCCGGGATGTGAGCAGTTTGCTGGATGCCCGCCTGCTGTTGGTTGAATTGAACGATGGACGTATGCGCTACCGCGTGAATCCAACGGCATTGGACATTCTCGCCACTCACCTGCTTGCATTAAAGCCGGATTCCGATTAATATGTTTTCTCCAGCCATTCCTTCGGCGCTTTCTCCCCGGGAATGGCTGAATTTTTTTGCCATTTTTTACAAAAATGAAAAAAGCTGCTTGCAATACAGCTGAGAATATGGTACTATTTTACAAAACTGTTCGCAAACTTGCGAGCACTGTCAGGATAGCTTGTAAAATTACACGTATGCGCATGTGAGCATTGTGTATATAACCGGCATGTCGGTTTATATAGGGTCAGCCGTCCCCAGCGGTAAAACAATTACAAAGGAGTAGAAGAGATGAAAAAGGAACTGTTTATGCGGGCAATTTCCCTCATGCTGGCTGCTATCCTGTGTATGGGTTTGCTTGCACCTGCCAGTACAGCTGTTCCGGCGGAGGGAACCACGAGGTTGGAGTTTACGCAGGTGGACAACGGTGCAGTATCTGCCCCAATTACCCCAGCGGAATTCACGCAGGCTGAAGATGCCTCGCCGTATCAGGCAACGGATGTGGTTCGCGTATCCATCTTGCTGGATGGGAAATCCACCCTGGAGGCGGGCTACTCCACCTTGGGTATTGCAGAAAATGCCTCTGCCATGTCCTATCGCCGGAACTTGGCCAGGCGCCAGGAGGCCATGGTGGATGCCATTTCTGCAGAAGCTTTGGAGGGGGAGCCATTGGATGTGGTGTGGAACCTGACACTGGCTGCCAACCTGATTTCTGCCAATGTTCCGTATGGTAAGATCCAGGCCATTCGGGAGCTAGCTGGTATTCAGGATGTGATTTTGGAAACCTGCTATGCTCCATGTGTTGTGGATCGGGAAGAGGCGGATGGTCCCAATATGGCTACCTCTGCTTACATGATTGGCTCTCATCATGCCTGGGCCGCCGGATATACCGGCGCAGGCAGCCGGGTAGCCGTGATTGATACGGGCATTGATACGGACCATCAGAGCTTTGACGCCGCTGCCTTCGAGTACGCTTTGGAGCAGCAGAACGCTCAGCCGGACCTGCTGGATACGGATGAAATCCGTCAAAAGCTGAGCAAGCTGAACATTGCCAGTCTGGGCTATCCTGCCAAGGAGCTGTATGTAAGCTCCAAGATTGCTTTTGCCTTTAACTATGTGGACGAGAACCTGGACATTACGCATGATCATGATCATCAAGGGGAGCACGGTTCCCATGTGGAGGGCATTGCGGCGGCCAACGCCTATATTCCCAATGGGGATGGCACCTTTACCCCGGCGTTGGAGGCGGTTAAAACTCAGGGAGTCGCACCGGATGCGCAAATCATTGCCATGAAGGTTTTCGGCACTGGCGGCGGCGCCTATGACTCGGACTATATGGCAGCCATTGAGGATGCCATCATTCTGGAGGCGGACGCCATTAACCTGTCCCTGGGCTCTGCGATGGCGGGAACCAGCCGCCACAGCAATGCGGCGTACCAGACGATCCTGGACAATGTGGTCAACAGTGACACAGTTCTGGTGATTTCTGCCGGCAATGCCGGTGGATGGGCTGATCAGACCTATGGCGGATACCTGTACGACGACGGCGTCAATCTGGACACCTTAGGCTCACCTGGGTCTTACACCAATTCCCTGGCCATAGCCTCTGTGGACAATGCAGGGTTTACTGGCACGTATTTTCAGGTTGGTCAACGGATGTTTAGCTACACGGAGACCACCGGCTATTCCAATGAGCCCCTGGCCACCATTCCTGGGGAGTATGACTACATTTTCATCGATGGGTTTGGCACAGAGGAGGATTTTGCTGCGCTGAATGGGGCGCTGGAAGGGAAAATAGCCTTCTGCTCCCGCGGTTCTACCTCCTTCTACCAAAAGGCGGAAGCCGCTGTGAAGTATGGCGCTGTCGCTACGATTGTCTACAACAATCAGCCCGGTTCCATCAATATGGATTTGTCCGATTACACCCAGAGCCAACCCTGTGTGTCCATTCTCCAATCGGATGGAGCCCGCATCCGGTCTGTGTCGGAGCCTGTAACAGACGATGGAGGCCAGGAGCTGTACCGCACCGGAACCATGCAGATTGTTGCCGAGGTGGACAGTGCCATTTACGATTTGGAGTACTACAACATGAGCAGCTTCTCCTCCTGGGGCGTCCCCGGTACGCTGGAGCTGAAGCCGGAGCTCACTGCCCCCGGTGGATCCATCTATTCGGTCAACGGCGCAGTGGCGGGTGGAACATCCTATGAGGTCATGTCAGGTACCTCCATGGCCGCGCCCCAGGTGGCTGGAATGGCGGCCCTTGTGGCCCAGTATATCCGTCAGGCAGGGCTGGATGAAAAGACCGGGCTAAATTTCCGGGCGCTCAGTCAGAGCCTGATGATGTCCACTGCGGTGCCACTCCGGGAAGAGGCTTCCCGTGGCCAGTACTGGTCCGTTCTGAAGCAGGGCGCGGGTCTGGCCGATGTTGCCAAGGCCATCTCCGCCCAGTCCTATGTCCTGATGAAGGAGGACGCCACCGCCTCCTATGCCGACGGCAAGGTCAAGGCGGAGCTGGGCGACGATCCGGATCGGACGGGTACCTATCATTTTTCTTTTACGCTACACAATCTGACAGACAGAGAGCAGCAATTCGTCCTGTCTGCCGACCTGTTCACCCAAGACCTGCTTGCAGACGAGGAAGGCACCTCGTACATGGACACCTGCACCGCCATGCTACAGGGGGATGTGCGCTGGAGCGTGGATGGCCAGACGCTGACTCCAACAGAAGACCTGATCAACATGGATTTTAACGGCGATCAACTGGTCAACACCGGCGATGTACAGGCTCTGCTGGATTATGTGGTTGGCGAGCGGACGGAGATCGCCAATGAGCCAAATGCGGACCTGGACGGTGACGGAGCGGTTACCACTTATGACGCATATTCTCTCCTGAAAGGGCTGAACTCCGGTCTCATGACCTTACCTGCAGACGGCCAGGTGGAGGTCCAGGTTGAGCTGTCTCTGACCGAGGCCCAGAAAACCAACCTGGATGAATCTTACCCTGCTGGCTCTTATGTGGAGGGGTATCTCTACGCCCGGCAGCTTCCTACGGCGGAAGGTGTGGAGGGAACGATCCATTCTATTCCAGTGTTGGGATTCTATGGTAACTGGACGGATGGGTCCATGTTCGATGTGGGCAGCTATGTGGCCTACCAATCCGGGGAGGAGGACCGCGTTCCTTATCTGGCCTCTGCCACGGGCAATGGCGCCTTCTTTGCCAATTACCTGGCGATTCGCTATGCCGGACAGCCCGGGAAGCAGTACCACTTTGGCGGCAATCCCATTGTGGCGGATGAGACATACATGCCGGAGCGCAATGCCATAAACGGAGAAAATGGGGATCAAATCAGCAGCTGGAACTTTGCTCTGATTCGCAACGCCGCAGCCTCCCGCTTCACAGTGACCCATGCCGGGGAAATCATCCATGAAATGAATACCGGCAGCCTCACTGCGGCTTTCTACCATGTCAATCAATCTGCGTGGCAGAACACCGGGTATTCTCTGAAACCCAATTATACCCCCTCCGGTCTGGAAGAAGGAGACCAGATTGAGCTGGCTTTGACCATGGCTCCGGAGCTGTACGTGGATGCAGCGGGCCATGTGGATTGGGATGCCCTGGGGGAGGGCGCATCTATGGAGATGCCCATGGTCATTGACAACACGGCTCCCACGCTGGAGGATGTGTCGCTGAGTCTGACCGGCGATAGTCTTCAGGTTACGGCACGGGACAATCAGTATGTAGCTGGCGTAGTTTTGTATAACGCAGCCGGTACGCAGGTGCTGACAGAGGCCGGTGCCAAGCAGGAAGCAAAGCCTGGTGAAACGCTTACCTATACTCTGGATATGCACCAGGTGGAGGGAGAGCGGCTCCTGCTTCAGGTCTATGACTATGCCATGAACGCCACCACCTACAAGATAAAACTGGGTGGGGCCGCTACGGTGGATACCAAGTTCATGGCGTTCTACTTGCTGCCCAATGACGATTGGTATTGGGACAATGCAGGCTGGATTGGCTTTGATGAGGCCGTCAAGGGCGATGTGACCGCGCTGGCCGGGGCAGACTATATATTTACAGCAGCGGAATTTATCGGGGATCATCTGTATGCCATGGATGACAATGGTCAGCTGTATTGCTTCGGCGGCGGTGACTTGACGGCGGCGCCGGTGCCCCTGGGAGAGCCCGTGGTCCAGGAAAATCCGGATGAGGGTATGATCAATAAGGTTATTTTTACAGACATGACTTATGACGAAACCAGTGGCAAGCTGTACGCAGTCTACTCTCTGTACTGGATGTGGGGCGGCTGGAAGTATATTTCCCACATTGCAGAGGTGGATCCCCGAACAGGTCAGATCACGGATTTGACGCCGGAAAAGACCATAGGCATAACGGACACAGAGGGCAAAAGCTTGCAGGTCTATGGACTGACGGATGACGGGGCAGGCAACCTCTATTCATTGGCAGAAGATCCGCAAAGCCATTGTCTGGAGCTTTACAAGACGGCCACTGCGGAGGAAGGCTTTGGAAACCGGTTTGAGCTGGTCTTTGACACAGGCTACACCTGGGTTTCCTCACGTATGACCGTTAATAGTGACCGGGATAACCCTCTGCACTTTGTCCCGATGGTCTGGGAGGACGGCAATCTTTACTTCTTTATAGAGCATGATGCACCTCCGGCTTATGAAACGGTGGAGCATGTGCTGGTCAAGATCAATCTTGATGCAAAGACTGCCGAGACTGTGGGCCACTTTGATGAAGAAGCGTTTCCCAATGTAAGCTGTCTGATGCTAAACCGCAACGGGTTACATGTTTCCCTGGACGCTACTTCCCTGGAGATGCTGGTTGGTAGCACAGAGAAGCTCACGGCAACCGTAACTCCCTGGGAGGCAGATGGCAGCGTCACCTGGACCACCTCTGACGAGACTGTTGCAACGGTCAACGACCGGGGGGTTGTAACAGCCCATTCCTTTGGCAATTGTACCATTACGGCCACCGCAGTTGCCGACCCCACGCAGTCTGCAGCCTGCGAAGTTGCGGTCAAGACCATAGATGTGACCCTGAAGGGTGCACTTCAGGATCAGGATGGGAATCCCCAATTATTTACCTGGAATTTGGAGACAGATGAGACTTGGACGGCCGGTCCTGCTTTGCCATCGGATCTGGCTGCGGTAGCCTATAGTGTGCCGAACCAAGCCTTGTATGTGCAGAACAGGGACAGCGTGATGTTCCGCATCGATCCGGTTACGGGGGAGAAGCTGGATGCTTCTGCCGGTGTCAGCGCCTTTGGTGCGGCGATGCAGGATATGGCGATGCTGGAGGTCTTTGCCACTGCGGACAGCCCGCTGGCCATGGGCGTCTATCGCGCCTATCTGCTGGGCCCCAACGATCCGCTGACCAATACCTTCGACAACGGTTGGAATCTAACCGGCGTTTTGAACCAGTACACCGGTGCAACTAAGTTTGTCGCCATTACCTCCGGCGGCATGGGGACCAACGACAAAGGTACTGCGTGTGACTTCCTGTTTGCACTGGACGATACCGGCAGTGTTTGGACCTTCTGGTATGATGGCTCCGGCAGCATCAGTTATAATTTCTATTCCTCCACCCTCACGGGGTTAGACTATCCCACGGAAAGCGGAGCGCAGAACAGTTCTCTGGTTCTGTCGGAGGATGGCAGCACCCTGTTTTTCTCCTATTTTACCGGCACAACCAACGAGATTTATGTGTTACAGCTGATGCAGAGCAGCAATCAGGAGTATTATTTCCGGGCCCGCTCCGTGGGGGATATGGGCGACGGCGTTTGGCCGGCAGCCCTGTACGAGGCTTGCGCCAATGGTGCGGCAAATGGCATTCCAGCAGTGTCCCTCTCCACACAGAAGCCCACTGCAACGCTCCAGGCGGAAATGCTTGCCCCGGAGCAGAGCATGGCTGCGGGTATGCTACACGCCTACCCGGGTACTGCGGAGCGCCAGTCCAAGCCCTGGGTTTCCACAGACAGCAAGACGGTTACCCTGGCGCTGACCGCAAAAAATGCCCAGGGGGTAGATACGGGCTCCACCAATGGCCTGCTCACAGTGGAATATGATGGGGAGATCATGACTCTGACCGATGTGCAGGTGGCTGCTTCCTATTGCTCCATTGCTCAGGCAGAGGGGGTTGTGAAGCTGGCCTATGCCGGTTTGGATCCCATTGAGGCTGGCAGAGCGGTAGCCACCTTGACCTTTGCGCGGAAGGATGAGATGAGCACCACCATCACTGTGAGCAATCAGGAGGTGAATGACACCCGGCCTGCTTACCGGGAGCAGATGGAGATTGGCCCACATAAAAGCCATTGTCCTTCCGCTGCATTCGAAGATTTGGACGTAAACGCTTGGTACCACGAGGCGACGGACTTTACCATTGCCCGGGGCTATATGAACGGCGTCAGCGCCACGGGGTTCGCCCCCGGCAGCAGCCTGACCCGCGCTCAGGCGGTCACCGTTCTCTACCGGATGGAGGGCGAACCGGAGACTACGGCAGAAAACCCCTTCACAGACGTTGCCGCAAATAAATACTATACGGAAGCTGTCATCTGGGCTGCCGAGAACCAAATTGTGAAGGGTATGGATGCAACCCACTACGCCCCCAACACCGCCGTTACCCGGGAGCAGCTGGTCACCATACTGGCCCGCTACGCTGCGTTCAAGGGTGCAGATGTCAACGCGGAGGCAGATCCGGATTTCCCGGATGTGGGACAGGTCAGCCATTACGCCATGTCAGCCATGGCGTGGGCGGTAGAACGCGGGCTCATCTGTGGCATTGACGGCAAGCTAAGTCCCAAAGGAACGGCCAGCCGCGCGCAATTTGCGACTGTTATTATGCGTTTTTGCGAAAAAATTTTGGGAGAGCCAGGCTTCTAATTAGGGAAAAGAGGGATAGTCAAGCTGCTTCCCGGTATCTAGCAATCATAAGCGCCGGCTCTGAGATGGTCCTCAGGGCCGGCGCGGTTAAGTTTTAACCGGATTCAGTTGGGACATTCCATGAGAGCAGCAAGCAGCATCCGCCTCACGCGCCGGCTGCGGGCTCTAGAACGGCAAAGCCTTGGATTGCCAAAACTTGGTTTTGGATTTCGGCCGTTCCCTGACAGAAGAGAATGCGGTAAGTACCGTCCAGGGGTAGGGCAAGGGCTTCCACGCCAGGATTTAGGGCGCACAGGAGGTCTCCCCGCTTGTAGGCGAACAGCCGGGAGCCAGGCTCTGCGGAGTAAACTGAGAAGGGGGACCTGGCTTGGAGCTCCGGGTGGCTGTGGCGCAGGGCAATGAGGGCGCGGGTGTAATGCAGAAGGGATTGAGGGTCTTCTTCTTGCCCCTCCACCGTGGGCGCATTTGGGTCGGGGTCTACAGGCAGGTACAGAGATTCTGGGGTGCCTGTGGAGAAGCCCAGGTTCTTCCCCCGGGACCACTGCATAGGGGTGCGGGAACCGGTGCGGGTGTAGCCGCCCTCTTTACTGGGGAGCTTCCGGTAGGCCATGCCGATTTCGTCGCCGTAGTACAGGAAGGGGGCGCCGGGCATGGTGAAAAGAAGTCCATATGCTACCTTCAGCTCCTCGGCAGAGAGGTTGAAGCTGGGTCGTGTGGTGTCGTGGTTGCAGGTGAGGAAGCACCAAAGGCCCTTGTCCTTGGTGTCTGTGTACTGGGGCAGGTAATCTGCCAGAAACCGGGTGACGTCTGTACCGGAGGCCTGCTTAAAGTAGCTGGTATCAGGACCCTGCATCACCATGTTTCCGTCGGTGTCATAGTCCCGCATCAGGCTGGAGTACCCGTTGCCGTGCCACTCCAAATAAAAGTCCATGTCAAAGCCACAGTTCAGCGCCTGACGGGGCAGGCCCCATTCGGAGACCAGAGCGGCCTCCGGGAATTGGGCGTCCAGCTTCTCCCGGATTTCCTGGTAAATGGCCTGGGTGTAGGAGCAGTCCGGCGTGTCATGTTTCACCAGAGAACCGGCCATATCCACTCGGAAGCCGTCGCAGCCCCGCTCCCGCCAGAACTCCATGATGTCCCACAGGGCAGCCCGGGTGGCCAAGGCCTCCGGGCTGCCGGCAGGCTGCTGCCAGGGCTGGTTACATTGGCCGTAGCCGTAGTTTAAAGCCGGCTGACACTTGAAGAAGTTCAGGATGTAGGCTCCGTTCCGGGGAGCTTCTCCGCTGACAAAGGGCATTCCGTCCCCCCGGGCGAACCAGGCGTTGGTCCAGATGTACCGGCCGGAGTACTCGTTGGGTTCCTCCTGGCAGCTGGCTTGGAACCAGGGATGCTCTTCACTGGTGTGGCCTGGCACCAGGTCCAGCAGCACCCGGATTCCTTTCTCATGGGCTGTTTGGAAGAGGTGGATGAGATCTTCGTTGGTACCGTACCGGGGGGCTACACGTTTGTAGTCCCGCACGTCGTAACCTGCATCCTTAAATGGAGAGTCAAAACAAGGATTGATCCACAGGGCGTTACAGCCCAGGGATTTTACGTAGTCCAGTTTTTCTATGATGCCGGGGATATCGCCAATGCCGTCACCATTGGAGTCGTAAAAGCTTTGGGGATAAATTTCATAAAATACAGCGTCGTTCAGCCAGGAAGCGGCCATGTTCCATTCCGTCCTTTTCATTCGTTGTGCAGCGCTTGCTGCCAATTTCATTATAGCACAGGCAGAGACATTTGTCTTTCTTTTTTAAAAAGGCCGGGTCCTTTTTGTAAGGGCCCATACCGGAAAGCTTCTCTGCAGCAGGTCAGGAAATCGCAATCTCCTGCAGCGCCAGGGGATTGTCAAGGGAAATGCAGAGGGGTCAGGGTGACATTGCCTGGTGTATGGCATATCAGCTGCCGCTCATTTGGATTATGCGTTTCGTTGCACAGTTTCAGAACAATTTTAATCAAAAATACTGGCTGGAAGGTCCTTGCTTTTTGAAAGGGAATGTGATATAAGCTAGGCGAAAAGGTTTTGT
>ENA-UOOA01006691-UOOA01006691.1-human-gut-metagenome-genome-assembly--contig:-P61old-NODE-6691-length-10881-cov-11.730002_pt1 | contig 10881 bp, 8 predicted proteins | sample MGYA00242467_ERZ724014 | MGnify/ENA metagenome assembly ERZ724014
TCGCCGACGCCGTTTTCCCGCAGCCACGCGCAGATGGCGGCGTCCTCCGGTCGGTCGTTTTTCCACATCATACCGAAAAAATGGCTGCGAATCAAGTTTTTTCTTGTAGAAAGGCGTTGGAATTTCTGCTTTTCTTTTAAGCAAGGCTGCGCTATAATGGGGACAACCGATAAGACGAACGGAGGAAAACACGATGGAAAGCTGGAAGGGAAACCGTACCCCCTCGAACCCGCAGGAGGGCTATTACGTCGGCTTGATGAACGCCTGCGGCTACCGCACAAAGGACCTGGAAAAGCCCGTCATCGGCATCGTCAATTCCTTTACGGACGTCAACCCGGGGCACCGCGCCTTCAAGGAGCTGGTGGGCTACGTCAAGGAGGGCGTGTGGGCGGCCGGCGGTACGCCGGCGGAGTTCAACGTTCCCGCCCCCTGCGACGGCATGGCGCAGGGCGAGGGGATGCACTTCATCCTGCCCTCGCGCGACCTGATCGCCGGCAGCATTCAGGCGATGGCGAGCGCCCACGGCTTCGACGGTCTGGTGTTCCTGTGCTCCTGCGACAAGATCGTGCCCGGTATGCTCATGGCCGCCGCGGCGCTCAATAAGCCCTGTATGTTCCTCACGGCGGGCAGTATGCTGCCCTACGAGGCGGACGAGGGCACCTACGTCACGCCCGACCTCAAGGAATCCATCGGTCAGCGCAACATCGACGCCATCAGCGAGGAGACCTTCACGCGCTTCCGTGAGAACATCTGCTTCTCCTGCGGCACCTGCTCGATGTACGGCACCGCCAACACCATGGGCGTATTCGCCGAGGTCATCGGCCTTTGCCCCATCGACAGCACGACCATGCTCTTCTGCTCGTCCGCCAAGTACAAGCAGGCGCGCGACGTCGGCGAGCGCATCGTCACGCTCACGAAGGAGGGGGTGCGCTTTTCCGATATCGTCACCGAGGCGAGCCTCAAGAACGGCCTGCGCCACGTCGCCGCGACCGGCGGCTCGACGAACGCCCAGCTCCACATCTGTGCGCTCGCGCGCGTGATGGGCATTCCGATGGACCTCGCGGCCTTTGACGCAATCCAGCGCGACGTGCCCTGCGTCGCGAAGTTCAAGCCGTCCTCAAAATTCAATATGTACGACTATTATAAGGCTGGCGGCGTGGGCGCGACGATGAAGGCCATCGAGCGCTATCTCGACCCCGACGCGCGTCTGGCGACGGGCGGCACGGTGGGCGAGTTCCTCGCCCGCTTCCGCCGCAGGGTCGATCCCGAGATCATCCACACAGCCGACGAGCCGCTCTACCCCGACGGCTGCTTCGCCGTGCTGCACGGCAACCTTGCGCCGGACGGCTGCATCGTGAAAAAGAGCGGCGTGGTGCCCGAGATGTTCCACCACCGCGGCCCCGCGGTCTGCTTTGACTCCGAGGACGCGCTGCGCGCGGCCATGACGGAGAAGTCCGTCAAGCCCGGCGATGTGCTGGTCATCCGCTACGAGGGTCCCAAGGGCGGGCCGGGGATGCGCGAGATGTCCATTCCCGCGGCGATGCTCGTCGGCATGGGCCTGCACACGAGCTGCGCCATGGTCACCGATGGGCGCTACTCCGGCGCGACGCGCGGCCCCTGCATCGGCCACGTCTCGCCCGAGGCGTGGGACGGCGGCCCCATCGCCGCGGTGCGCGACGGTGACATGATCGAGATCGACATCGACAAACACACCATCCACCTCGAGGTCAGCGACGAGGAGCTCACGGAGCGGCTGGGACACATCAAGCGTCCCGTGCATCCCGCGCCCGGCGTGCTCGGGGCTTACCGCAAAGCGGTCGACAGCGTGAACGAGGGCTGCACCTGGCTCTACGGCAAGGAAGAATAAGAAAACGGCAAGCGCCGCGGTCATCCGACCGCGGCGCTTGTATTGTGATCGTTTGCTGCTTCAGCGGAGCTTCACCGCGGCGAGCACGGCGGCCTTTCCGTCCGCCTTTTTGATGGCGAGGCGGCAGCCGCTCTCCTCACGGCGGCAGTAGACGCCCAGCTCCTCGCCCTCCAGACAGGGAGCGGCGTAGTGGACCTCCATCGACGCGATGCGGCCCGAGGCCAGCTCGGCGGCGGAGAAGCAGTCGAGCAGCACGCGGACATAGGCAACGTTGTTCATGTGACGGCCGAAGTCGATGTCCGTCGGGCGGACCGTATAGCCGCGCACGAGCTCCGCCTGCGTCAGGTCGTCCGCGAAGCGGGTGGGGTGATCGGTGATGCCGGTGCGGTCGGAGAACGGGAAATCGGCGGGAAAGCCGGTCTGCGCAAACTGCATCAGCTTCTTTTCCGGGCCGAGGACGGCCCACTGCGTGCGCCCGAGGGCGAGCAGCGTGCCGCCGCGGTGCAGACTGTAGCTGCGGTAGCAGCGCACGGCCCTGCCGTCGCACGGCTCCGGCCACGTTGCGGCGGTAAGCTCGTCCATGAGACCTGCGCGATGCAGGAAGTCCACACGCGTGTGGACGGTCAGCCAGAACTCGCCGCGCTTCGCCATCGCCGCGCCGCCGACGCCGATGAGCTCGGCGTGCTGGGCGGCGATGCCCTGAAAGATGGTAAAGGCCGCGAGGGGCGAGAGCTGCGCCGCGGCGTCGCAGTAGTCGGGCGTGACGGTGATGCTTTTTTCAAAAATGCCCTGCTGCATAGCTGCCTCCGATGTGCGTTCAGCTCCGTGCGCGGCGGCTCAGCTGCTGCTGCGCCGCGTGGCGGCGGCGACGCTGCGCGTTCACCACAACGTAGACCATCATAATGATGGTGATGGCGTAGGGGATGATGCCGGTGAGGTCAGAGCTGACGTAGTCCTGCAACCTCAGGCCGATGGCGTCGAAGAAGCCGAACATCAGCGCCGCGAGGTAGGCCTTGGCGGGGTTCGCCGCGCCGAAGATCACGCAGGCAAAGGCGATGTAGCCGCGGGAGTTGGACATATTTTCGGCAAAGGTGCCGTTGAGGTAGCCGAGCGACAGGTGCGCGCCCGCGAGCGCGCACAGCACGCCGCAGAGGATGCTCGCGAGCCACTTCATCTTCTCCGGCTCGATGCCGGCGGTGCGCAGCGTCTCGGGCTTTTCGCCGCTCGCGCGCAGCCAGAAGCCGTAGGGGGTTTTGTAGATGAACACCCACAGCACGAGGACGAAGAGCCAGGTGAGATACACAAACAGCGAGTGACCGTTGAGCACCGCGCCGAGGAAGGGAATTTTATCCAGCAGCGGAATGCTCACCGTCGGCAGGGAGGGGAAGCCCTTCGCGCCGGAGGTGCCGAACACGGAGCGGGAGAGATAGGTCGTCAGGCCGAGCGCGAAGGTATTGAGCGCGCAGCCGATGATGAACTCGTCTGAGCGGAACTTCACGACGAAGAGCGCGAAGAACAGGCCGACGAGCAGCCCCATAAGAAGCACCAGTCCCACGCCGCCCCAGGCGGAGGTAAAGAGATAGCTGCCGAACACGCCGAAGAACGCGCCCATGAGGATCATGCCGTCCATGCCGATGTTCATGATGCCGGCGTGCTCGGTGAGCGAGCCGCCGATGGCGGCGAGCGCCACGGGCGTGGCGCGGCGGAGCATCTCGTTAAAGGTGCCGGAGGAGAAAATGCTGGCGAGGATCGCGGAAAGGTCATCCATGTTTCAGTTCCTCCTTTAAGCGTTCTTCGGCGGCGCGCTTGGCTCTGCGGCGCTCGTGCGCCGCGGTGAGCGAGCGGGTGATGCCGCTCTCGGCGGCCATGCAGAAGATGATAACGGTCTGAATGATGAGGTAGATCTGCGAGGGGATGCCGATGAGCTCCATGCCCTGCGCGCCGATCTTCAGCACGGCGAAGAAGAGCGAGAGGAGGATGACGGTCACAGGCTTATACTGCGCGATCATGGCGACCATCAGGGCCTCGAAGTAGTAGTCCTTGCTCACGCTGTCGCGGTAAAGATGCTCCACGCCGTAGACGCGGAACATACCGACCAGACCGCACATCGCGCCGGAGACGACCATGGAGAGCAGGACGATCTGATCGGTGCGCAGGCCGGAGAAGAAGGCGAAGCGCGGATTCTCGCCGGTGATGCGCATTTCATAGCCGACGGAGGTGCGCTCCATCACATACCACACAAGAAATGCCATCACCGCCGCGGCAAACACGGCGCTGGTGAGGTTGGAGCGGGGAATGACATTGCCGAACCAGTATTGCGCGCCGAGCTGTTCGGTCGCGGCGACCATGTTCTTATTGGCGTTCTTCCACGGGCCCTTGGCGAGGTACTGGCAGAGGTAGGCGGCGATGGTGTTGAGCATGATGGTGGTGATGACCTCGTTGACCTTGACTTTCACTTTCAAAACGCCGGGGAGGAAAGCGTACAGGCCGCCGACCGCCATCGCGGCGAGCGCCGCGCAGACGATGACAAGGAAGCGGGGCTGTCCGTCCATCCACACGCCGACCTGCGCGGCAAAGATCGCGCCGAGGAGCAGCTGGCCCTCACCGCCGACGTTGAAGATGCCGACGCGCGCGCCGAGCACGCAGGCAAGGCCGCACACGCACAGCACCATCGCGTACTCCAGAAAGTCGCCGATGTGGCGCGCGCTGTCGAACGCGCCGGAGAGCATCGCGCCGTAGGCCTCGAGCGGGTGGAAGCCGGAGACGGCGAGAATGCCCGCGCCGATAAGGAAGGCGAAGAGGATCGAGAGCAGCAGCGAGAGCAGATAGCGGCAGTTCACCGCGCCTGCGAGCTTTTTCATGCTTTTGCCGCCTCCTTTCCCTCACGGTGGCCGGTCATGTACCAGCCGATCTCCTCCTTGGTGATGTCACTTGTGCGGAACTCGCCGGTGATGCGCCCCTCGTACATCGTGATGATGCGGTCGGACAGGCGGAACACCTCGTCGAGGTCGGCCGAGCAGAGGAGAATGGCACAGCCGGCGTTGCGCTTTTCGATGATGCGGGTGTGGATGAATTCGATGGCGCCCACGTCCACGCCGCGCGTGGGCTGGGCGATGATGAGCACAGGGGAATCAAACGAAAATTCGCGCGCGACGACGACCTTCTGCATATTGCCGCCGGACATGGAGCCGACGGCGGTGTCGATGCCCGCGCCGCGGATGTCGAACCTCTCATAGACCTCCTCCGCGTAGCGCTCGATGGAGCTGCGCCGCTGATGAAACGCGAAGCCGCTGAAGGCTTTGTCGCGCTGCTTGCCCATGAGAAGATTGTCCGTCACGCTCGCGCTCCGGCTCACGCCGGTGGCGAGACGGTCCTCGGGAATGTGGGAGAGCCCGACCTTGCGGATCTCGCCCGCCGTTTTTCCGGTGACGTTCTGCCCGCAGACCTCCACCGTGCCGCGCTCGACGCGGCGCATACCGGTGATGGCCTCCAGAAGCTCGCTCTGGCCGTTGCCCTCGATGGCGGCGATGCCGAGCACCTCGCCCGCGCGGACGGACAGGCTCAGACCGTCCACGGCGACCAGCCCGCGGTCGTCGCAGACGGTGAGGCCGGAGACTCTGATCTGCTCCGCGCCCGCTTCGCCGGTCTTTTCCAGCCGGTCGTAGAGCACCGGGCGGCCGACCATCATCGAGGCGAGCTTTTTTTCGTCCACGTCGCAGGTGTTCTCCACGCCGATGAGCCGTCCCTTGCGCATCACGCCCACGCGGTCGCTGATCGCCATGACCTCGTAGAGCTTGTGCGTGATGATGATGACCGTCATGCCCAGCTCGCGCACCACGCGGCGGATGACGGCGAACAGCTCGTCCGTCTCCTGCGGGGTGAGGACGGCGGTCGGCTCGTCCAGAATGAGAATGTCCGCGCCGCGGTAGAGCGTTTTGAGAATTTCCACGCGCTGCTGAAGGCCCACGCCGATCTCGCGCACCACGGCGGCGGGATCGACCACGAGGCCGTACTCCTCCACCAGCTTCTGCGCGGCGGCCTCGGCGGCCTTGTTGTCAAAGAGCACGCCGAGCCTGCGCGGCTCGCGGCTCATAACGATGTTCTGTGCCACGGTGAAGCTGGGCACGAGCATGAAGTGCTGGTGCACCATGCCGACGCCCATAGAGATGGCGGTTTTGGGCGAGAAGCGCTCGACCTTCCTCCCGCGGATATACACCTCGCCGTTCGTCGGCTCGTGGATGCCGTAGAGAATGTTCATCAGCGTGGTCTTGCCCGCGCCGTTCTCGCCGACGAGGGCAAAGACCTCGCCCTTTCGGATGTCGAGCGATACGTCGTCGTTGGCGAGCACGCCGGGGAACTCCATGGAGATATGGCGGAATTCGACTGCATTTTCCTGCAAGGCTCGTTACCTCACTTTCTTTGGAATAGAGGAAGCGGCGCGGCTTTTGCCGCGCCGCAAGGGAAGTGCATGAAATTACGCGCGCGTCGTCTCCACGACGATCTCGCCGGAGGCAATCTTCGCGGCCAGCTCCTCGACGGCGGCCTTGACCTCGTCGGGGACCTGCTGCGTCATGCCGCTGTCGCCGTAGCCGATGCCGACGTAGCCGGTCGCCATGTCGGCGGTCCAGGTGGTGCCGAAGCGGCTGTCGCCCGCGAGATAGGACTTGACGGCGTCATAGATGGAGCTGCCGACTTCCTTCTTCATGGAGCAGATGATGACCTCGGGGTCGATGTACTTCTGGTCGCTGTCCACGCCGATGGCGTAGAAGCCCTTCTCCTTGGCGGCCTCGAACACGCCGTCGCCGCAGGCGGAGGCGATCTGGAAGATGACGTCCGCGCCCTGATCGTTCAGCGCGATGGCGCAGTCCTTGCCGACGGCGGGATCGTCGTAGGTGTTGGAGTAGTTCTTCACCACGCTGATCTCCTTGCCGTTCTCGGTGCCGTAATACTCGGCGCCCTGCGTGTAGCCGACGATGAAGTCGTTGATGGTGTCGGCGTCCTCGCCGCCGACCGCGCCGACCACGCCGGTCTCGGAGACCGCGGCGGCGATGTAGCCCACAAGGAAGCTGCCCTCGTTCTGGGCGTAGGTGATGTTGAGCACGTTGGATACGGGCGCGCTGGTGGCGTTATCGACCCAGATCCAGTTGACCTCGGGATAGTCGGGCGCGATGGTCTCGACGTTGTAGAACTCCCAGCCGACGCACACGACGATGTTCGCCTTCTCGGCGGCGTTCTTCATCTGAATGTCGTGGTTCTCGTTGTTGCACTCGATGACGATGGGCGTCACGCCGAGGTCGGCGACCATGCGGTCCAGGCCCTCCTTGGAGGAGTCGTAGAAGCTGCGGTCGCCGAGCTTGCCGGCTACGACCAGCGCGACGGTCAGACCGTCGGCGTCGCCGCCGTTGCCGGCATCGTCGATGGGCGCGTCGTCCTTCTTGCCGCAGGCGGCAAGGCTGAGCACCATGACGGCGCACAGCAGCACAGAGAGTAGCTTTTTCATTCCAATTTACCTCTTCAAAACATTGTAGTCTCTGCGCGGCGGATGCAGGAGAGCCGCGCAGGTATGCTCTATTATAGGCATTCCCGCGCGGCTTTGCAAGACCATATCGCAAAAATCGCGTTGTATTTTGTGCTCAGGAGGGCGTTTTTTCGCCCAACGCTTCGCGCAGCGTGCGCCAGCCGAGCATGGCACACTTCACGCGCGCGGGCATATGGGAGACGTCGCGCAGAGCCGAGGCCTCCTCGAGGCTGTCGATCTCCTCCTCGCTCGCCTCGCCGCGGATCATGCGCAGAAAGAGGTCGCCAAGCCGCAGAGCCTCCTCGCGGCTCTTGCCGACGATCATGCCGAGCATGATGTCTGTGGAGGCCTGCGAGATGGCGCAGCCGTCGCCGACAAAGGCCCCGTCGGCGATGGTATCGCCATCGAGCTTGAGCTTGAGCTGAATTTCGTCGCCGCAGCTCGGGTTCACGCCGTCGAGCACGAGGTCGGCGTCCGGCAGATCGTGCTTGAACTCCGGGCGGACGTTGTGCTCGGTAAGGATCTCGTTGTAGAAAGGATTAGTCGTCATAGCCCATGCGCCCCCTGACGGTGGATAGGCTGCCGACCAGCCGGTCCACATCGGTTTTGTCATTATAGAATGCGAAGCTCGCGCGCACCGTGGCGTGATAGCCGAGGAAGCGGTGGAGCGGCTCGGCGCAGTGATGCCCCGCGCGGACGGCTACGCCGTCGGCGGCAAGCAGCTCGCTCACGTCGTGCGGGTGGACGTTGTCCACCACAAAGGTCAGGATGCCGTTGTGCTCCTCCGCCTGGTCCGAGCCGAGGATGCGGACGTGCGGCAGCGCGCGCATTCGTGCGAGGGCGTCGGCGGTGACGGCCAGCTCGCGCGCGTGGATGGTATCGAAGCCGACGCGCTCCACATAGTCGATGGCGGCGTGCAGGCCCGCCGCACCCGCGGCGTTGACGGTGCCGGCCTCAAATTTGTGCGGCACCTCGGCGAACACCGCGCCCTCGCGCGTGACGGACTCGATCATCTCGCCGCCCGTGAGAAACGGCGGCATCTCCTCCAGAAGCTCGCGCCGCCCGTACAGCGCCCCGATGCCCATAGGCCCGTAGAGCTTGTGGCCGGAGAAGGCGAGGAAGTCCGCGCCCAGCTCCTGTACGTTGACCGGCAGGTGCGGCGTGCTCTGCGCGCCGTCCACCACCAGCACCGCGCCCACGCGGTGCGCCAGCTCCGCGACCGCGCGGATGGGGTATTCGCGTCCGAGCACGTTCGAGACCTGCTGCAGCGCGACGACCCTTGTCCTTGCCGTGATGAGCGCTTCGACCTTGTTGAGGTCCAGACTGCCGTCCGGCTCACATTCCATGAACTTGAGCTGCGCGCCGGTCTGACGGCAGACCATCTGCCATGGAAGGATGTTGCTGTGGTGCTCCATCGTGGAGATCAGGATCTCATCGCCCGCCTTGACATGGCTGAGCCCGTAGCTGTAGGCCACAAGGTTCAGCCCCTCGGTCGTGTTGCGGGTGAAGACGATCTCCTCGCTCTGCGCCGCGCCGAGAAAGCGGGCGACGGCGGCGCGGGCGCTCTCGAGCGCGTCGGTCGCCTCGATGCTCAGCGGGTAGAGCCCGCGCAGGGGATTGGCGTTGTGGCGCGTATAGAACTCCCGCTCCGCGTCCAGCACGCACTGCGGGCGCTGGGCGGTGGCGGCGCTGTCGAGATAGGCGACGTCACGCTGCGCGAGCAGCGGGAAATCGGCTTTATAATTCGTGCTCATTCGCGTTCCTCCTTCGTACACAGGACCTGCGCGAGCGCGCCGAGGGCGCGCGTGGAAAAGGCTTCGTCCTCCGCCATGCGCGCGAGCCGCTCCACGGCGGCGCGGGCGAGGATGGCTTCGGCGGCGGCGCGGTCGATGCCGCGGCTGGCAAAGTAAAAGAGCGTGTCCGCGTCCAGCTCGCCGATGGTCGCGCCGTGGCTGCCCTCGACGTTCTCCTCGGCGCAGAGGATGACGGGGACGGTCTTGTTTTCCGCGTCCTCGCCGAGGAGCAGGACGGTCTCGTTTTCGCTGCCGACCGAGCCGGCGGAGCCGCGCTTGAAGTCAATGGTGCCGCGGAAGACCTTTTTCGCGCGCTCCATCAGCGCACCGGAAGCGTGGATCTCGCTCACGGTGCCTTTGCCGAGCTGCTCAACGGTCAGATCAATGTCCGCCGTGTCGCTCCGGCGGGCGAGGTAGCCGAGGTCGGCGCGCAGCGCCGCGCCGTCGCCCGCAAGGGCGATCTGGTGGTCGGCGTAAACAGCGCCGTCGCCGAGCTGGAGGGAGATAAGGTCGAGCTTCGCGTGTTCGGCGAGCTGCGCGCTCAGCTCGTGGCGCAGCACCGCGCCCCGCGTGGGATTCAGAAGCTGCACGACGCGAAGGTGCGCGCCCTCCGCCGCCATGAGCCTGAGCTCCACGGCAAGGGGCTGCGCGGCGGTGCAGACCTCAAAGACGGTCAGCTCCGCGCCCGCCTCGGCGGTCACGGTATAGACGCGGCGGCCGTAGGCTGCGCCGCCGTCCGCAGCCTCGATGCGGAGAGGGGCGTTTTTTCCGGAAACGGCGGTGAAGCGCTCGTTCGAGAGCAGCGCCTCCGCGTCCGTGTCCCAACGGACGGCGGCCTCGTTCACGCCGAGACGGTTCCAGGTGCGCGAAGCGGGACGGTTGACATAAATCGTTTTTTCCATATCGTTCGCTCCTTTCGCTCAGCCGATGCTGCCCTTCATCTCAAGGCGGATGAGGTTGTTCATTTCCACGGCGTATTCCAGCGGCAGCTCCTTGGATACGTTGTCCGCGAAGCCGCTGACGATCAGCGCGCGGGCGTCCTCCTCGCTCATGCCGCGGCTCATCAGGTAAAAGACCGCGTCGTTGCTGATCGCGCCGATCCTGGCCTCGTGGCCCACGGCGGCATCGCGCGTCTTGATGTCCATGGCGGGGATGGTGTCCGAGCGCGATTCGGAATCGAGCATGAGCGACTGGCAGGAGACCGCGCTCTTCGCGCCCTTCGCGCTCTTTTCCACCACGACGCTCGAGCGGAAGGTGCTCACGCCGCCGCTTTTGCTGATCGAGCGCGTGTTCATATAGCTGCTGGTGTTTTTGCCGACATGGACGACCTTTGCGCCCGTGTCGAGGTCCTGCCCCGCGCCGGCAAAGGTCACGCCGGTGAACTCCATGCGGGAATCGTCGCCCTTGAGGATGCTCATGGGGTACAGGCAGCCGACGTGCGAGCCGAACGAGCCGGACACCCACTCGATCGTGCCGCCCTCCTCCACCAGCGCCCGCTTGGTGTTGAGGTTATACATATTCTTCGACCAGTTCTCGATGGTCGAGTAGCGCAGCTTGGCATTCTTTTTGACGTAAAGCTCCACGCAGCCCGCGTGGAGGTTCGCCACGTTGTACTTGGGAGCGGAGCAGCCCTCGATGAAGTGCAGGCTCGCGCCCTCGTCCACGATGATGAGCGTGTGCTCGAACTGGCCCGCGCCCTTGGC
>ENA-UOOA01006701-UOOA01006701.1-human-gut-metagenome-genome-assembly--contig:-P61old-NODE-6701-length-10874-cov-5.706165_pt1 | contig 10874 bp, 12 predicted proteins | sample MGYA00242467_ERZ724014 | MGnify/ENA metagenome assembly ERZ724014
GGCAAAAGAGCTCCCGCAAATGCGGATTTCCGATGAATATGGAATCGCACCTCACTCATGAAATCGCACTCCTGTATGTGGATTCAATTATTTACATTGCTTAAAAAAGTCCACCGTAATTCTATCAAAATTACAGTGGACTTATGGTGGAGATGGGGGGAGTTGAACCCCCGTCCGAAAGCGCTTTGACAGGAACTTCTCCGGGCGCAGCAGGTTTTTGCGGGACGCCGTGCGTCCCCGTTCCCTTCAGGACAGGCAAACCGGCAAGCCTGTCCGTCCGGTAGCTTCATCATGCATGGCACGCGCAAAGCTTAGCGTGCGCACGTTCACCACTCATCGACGCTCCGCTGCCGGGCCGTGGTCCTCCCGGCGGGAACGCTCGCTAATTAAGCAGCGAGAAGAACAGTTTCGTTGTTGTTCTTTAATTTATAAGATGCCCGTTTTATGGCGGTCAGGCGCCGCCGCCCGCTATTCCTGCCTCCACACCCCCGTCGAAACCGGTACATCCCCATGATGTCGGGCGCGTCGGCCGCCCGCGCCGCGAGAGCGGCGCGGACAGGAACACATTCTGAAAAATCAGACGAAACTGTCGCTGTTTTGTTTCCTCAGCAGGTCTCCGGCTCCGGATACTCGACGCCGAAGGTCTCGACCGTGACGGTTTTCATCTTCTGCTCGTGGGTGGGCTTGTCGTTGAACATGCTGCGCGGGGTGCGCGCGATGGCGTCGACCACGTCCATGCCCTCGGTCACCTTGCCGAACGCAGCGTACTGCTTATCGAGGTGCGGGGCGTCCATGTGCATGATGAAAAACTGGCTGCCGGCGGAGTTCGGGTCCATGGCGCGGGCCATGGACAGCACGCCGCGGGTGTGCTTGAGGTCGTTTTTGAAGCCGTTGCTCGTGAACTCGCCCTCAATGCTGTAGCCCGGGCCGCCCATGCCGGTGCCGGTCGGGTCGCCGCCCTGGATCATGAAGCCGGGGATGACGCGGTGGAAGATCACGCCGTCATAAAACCCCTTCTTGACGAGACTGATAAAGTTGCGGACGGTGTTCGGCGCGATCTCCGGATAGAGCTCGGCGCGGATGATGCCGCCGTCTTCCATTTCAATGGTGACAATCGGATTGCTCATCAGTAATTTTTCTCCTTTATCGTTCTGTCGATCTCGCGTTTGGCGCTGCGCTGCGCGTCGGCGTCGCGCTTGTCGTAGAGCTTTTTGCCCTTGCACAGGCCGAGTTCCACCTTTACGCGGCTGTCCTTGAAATACAGCGACAGCGGCACGAGCGTCAGCCCATCCTGCTTCGTGCGGGCGTAGAGCTTCGTGATCTCCCGCCGGTGCATAAGCAGGCGCTTCGGCCGGTCGGGGTCGCGGTTGTAGATGCTGCCGTGCTCGTAGGGACTGATGTGGATGCCGTAGGCAAACAGCTCCCCGTTTTTCACGGTGCAGAACGAATCCTTCAGATTGACCGTGCCCGCGCGGATGGACTTGACCTCGGTGCCGAAGAGCTCCACACCGGCCTCGAACCGCTCGAGCACGAAATAGTCATGCAGGGCCTTGCGGTTGGCCGCGACCTGCTTGACGCCCTTGGCTCTCGGCATGGCGGGGACCTCCTTCGTGCGAAATCGTGGATATAGTTTAGCACATCCGGCGGCAAATGAAAAGAGCGAAATCAGCAGAAATAGCGCTGAAGGGTCCCAACGGCATCGCGGCGGGCGACCACGTCGCCATGTTCGCCGATGTGTGCGTACAGTTCTGTGGTACACGGCAGCGGCTCGCCAAATTCGAAGAGCGCGTTCGGCAGCGCCTCGTCTCCGGCGCGCACGAACAGCTCCCAGCCGCCGTCTATGTACACCACATCCGAGTCGAGCCCGGCCGGAAAACAGCCCAGCGCGGCGGTCAGGTCAGCAAACGAGCGGAAGCGGAACCGGCGCGGCGGGACGGAAATGGGTCTTGCGATGAGCAGCACCTCCTTTTTGGCGACAAACAGTTCGATCTTCATACTTGTCCAGGGCGCGAGCCCGTGCGTCTCGAGCGCGCTGCCGACGGCGGTGCGGATATCGTCCTCGCTCAGTGCGGCCCACTCGGCGCGTGCGATGCGCATGGCCACGGCGCTGGTGTCAGCGGTTTCCACAAGCATGGGAATGGCCTCCCTTGGTGTCGGTTTCCGGACGGGAGTCCGGTTAGATTCAGTATAGCGTCCGCGACCGCGTTTCGCTACTCAAAATATATGGCAATCGGCGCAGGAATATGGTATCATTCCATTTGAAAAAGGAGTGGATGTTTCATGGAACTGATCGAAGAAAAGCTCAAGACCCTCACGAGCTACCACGGCGTGATCGTCAATGTCCGGCTTGACGAGGCGCGTCTGCCTGACGGCAGCACGGCCAAGCGTGAGGTCGTGGAGCATCCGGGCGGCGTGACGGTCCTACCGCTGGAGCCCGACGGCACGGTCTGGTGCGTGCGGCAGTACCGCTATCCGTTTTCGCGCACGCTGCTTGAGGTGCCGGCCGGCAAGCTCGAGCCGGGCGAGGCGCCGGAGCTGGCCGCGGCGCGCGAGCTCTCGGAGGAGACGGGGCTGACTGCGGGCCGGCTGCAATATCTGGGCGCGAACTTTACATCGCCCGGCTACTCGGAGGAGGTGCTGCACATTTATCTGGCGCGCGACCTGCACCGCGGCGCGGCGCACCTCGACCCCGGCGAATTTCTGAACGTGGAGCGGCACCCGCTGGAAGAATTGGTGCAAATGGCGCTGGATGGTGAACTCTGCGACGGAAAAACGACGGTTGCCCTGCTGAAAACGCAGCTTTTGCTCGCGCGCGAGCGCGGAGAGGCGGCGAGCGGCGGGTTGTGATTGCTTTTCCGCGAAAAGCATGCTATAATTCATCGTTAGGTTCCGCTAAAATCGGGCAAGCTACGCACGGAGCGTATTCGCCCGGTCACAGATGCGGAGCTGCACTCTGCTTTCGCAGCATGAGAGGTGTCAAATAGTTTGGATAGATATGTAATACATGGCGGCAGACCCCTGCACGGGGAGATCGAGATCAGCGGCGCGAAAAACGCGGCCGTGGCGATCATTCCGGCAGCGCTGATGGTCGACGGTGTCTGCCGGATCGAGAATATGCCCCAGATCAGCGACGTGGATATGCTCCTGAAGATCCTGCAGGGGCTGGGCGCGCGGGTGGAATACCTCAGCCCTTCCGCCGTCGAGATCGACTGCACCCAGGTGCGCTTCACCGAGCCGCCGTATGACCTGATGCGCAAGATCCGCGCGTCGTACTACTTCATCGGCTCGATGCTCGGCCGCTTCGGCTCGGCCAAGACGACCATGCCCGGCGGCTGCAATTTCGGTGTCCGGCCGATCGACCAGCACATCAAGGGCATGACCGCGATGGGCGCGAACGTCGAGGTGAAAAACGGCTTTGTCTATGCCGATACGCCGGACGGCCGCCTGCACGGGGCAAAGGTATATCTGGATAAGGTCTCGGTCGGCGCGACGATGAATATCATCATCGCGGCAACGCTTGCGCGCGGCCGCACCGTGATCGAGAATGCGGCGCGCGAGCCGCACATCGTTGACCTTGCCAACTTCCTCAACTCCATGGGTGCCGACATTCGCGGCGCCGGCACGGATTCCATCCGCATTCAGGGCGTTGAGCGTCTGCACGGCGGCACATATGGCGTCATCCCCGACCAGATCGAGGCGGGCACATATATGACGGCCTGCGCGGCGGCCGGCGGGGAAGTGCGTCTCGCGAATGTGATCCCGCGCCATCTGGAGTGCATCAGCGCCAAGCTGCGCGAGATGGGTGTCACCGTCGTCGAAGGCGGGGACAGCGTGCTCGTGCGCAGCAACGGCCGCCTGCGCCACACGAATGTCAAGACCCAGCCGTACCCCGGCTTCCCCACGGATATGCAGCCGCAGATCAGCGTGGCGCTGTGTCTGGCCGACGGCACGAGCGTTGTGACCGAGGGCGTGTATGACAATCGCTACAAGTACATTCAGGAGCTCAGCCGCATGGGCGCGGACGCGCAGGTGGACGGTTGCACTGCCATCATCAACGGCGTGGAGGGCCTGCACGGTGCGGAAGTCCGGGCGTGCGACCTGCGCGCCGGCGCCGCCGTGGTCATTGCGGGCCTGTGCGCTGCGGGGGAGACCGTGGTCACGGACATCCGCTTTATCGAGCGCGGCTATGAAAACTTCGTCGGCAAGCTGCGCAGCATCGGGGCCGACATCGTGCTCGAGCGCGACGGGGCCGAGCAGTGCGCGGCGGCCGCGGCCGAATGAACATTGCACTGTTTGCCAGCGGGTCGAGCGGCAACTGCGCCCTCGTGTCCGACGGCGAGACACATATTCTGATCGATGCCGGCATCTCCGCGCGGCGCATCCGCGCGGGGCTCACTGCGCAGGATGTTGCGATGGCCGACCTCGCGGGCGTGCTCGTGACGCACGAACACTCCGACCATGTCAAGGGCCTGACCATCCTGCTGCGCCGGGATCCCGTGGCGGTGTATGCGCTGCCGGCGGTGTGCGCCGCGCTGCGAAAATTGCTGCCCGAGCGGACGGATTGCCTGCACGAGATCATACCGGGGGAACCGTTTTGCCTCGGCAATGTGCGCGTGACGGCGTTTCCCACGCCGCATGACGCGGCCGGTAGCTGCGGCTACCGGCTCGACGGGTCGGCGCGCTTCGGCTTCTGCACCGATCTCGGCACCGTGACGGATGCCGTGCGCGCGGCGCTGTGCGGCGTGGACTGCGCCGTCATCGAGGCCAACCACGACCCGGATATGCTGCGCACCGGGCCTTACCCGATCTATCTCAAGCGCCGGATCGCGTCCGATCACGGTCACTTGTCCAATGAAAGCGCCGGGGCGCTGGCGGTATACCTCGCGGAAAACGGGGCGCAGCAGCTCATCCTCGGCCATCTCAGCCGGGAGAACAACACGCCCCGCGCCGCGCTCGAGGCCGTTTCGCTTGCGCTCGCGGCGGCGGGCTTTCAGCCCGGTGTGCAGCCGGAGCTGTATGCCGCCCCGGCGGAGACGACGCTCGCGCTCACGGCGGGAAAGGTGTGCGTATGCTGTCGATAACCCTCGTCTGCGTCGGAAAGATGCGCGAGACCTATTATATCTCCGCGTTCGCGGAATATGCCAAGCGGCTGGGCGCCTATTGCCGGTTTGAACTGGTGGAGCTGCCGGAGCAGCGTCTGCCGGAGCGCCCGTCGCAAAAAGAGATCCACGCCGCGCTGGAAAAAGAGGCGCAGGCCATCCGCGCGCGCATCCCGAAGGGGGCGGCCGTGGTGGCCATGTGCGTCGAGGGCAGGCTCCTCTCGAGCGAGGCGCTCGCGCAGCAGCTCGCCGGTTACGCTGCGGGCGGCACGTCGAAGGTGTGCTTTCTCGTCGGCGGGTCGTTCGGCCTCGACGAGGGCATCAAGCGCGAGGCGTCGCTGCGGCTGAGCATGTCGCCGATGACGTTCCCGCACCATCTGGCGCGCGTCATGCTCGCCGAGCAGATCTACCGCGCGTGCACGATCAACGCGGGCACGCAATATCATAAATGAAACAGGAGAAACAACATGGCGCAAGAGCTGAAAGCAGAGTGGGGCAGGTCGCTTCCCGGCGATTTGCTCAAGCGCTGGCCGCGCGATGCGGACGGCGAACCGGTGCCCCCGGCAATGCTGACCAAGTGCACGGGCGTGGATATGGACGACGTGCTGCTGGTCAATATGCTGGAGGCCTATGGCATCCCCTGCCTGAAGAATTATCCGGGGGACGGTCAGTTTGGCAAGAGCATGTTAGGTATGTCCGGTTACGGTGTGGAATTTCTGGTTCCTTAGACGATGCTTGCCGATGCGCAGGCACTTCAGGAAGGCTGCGCTGAGGCGCTGACGGAAGGAGACGATAATGCGTAATTACATGGAAGAATACCAGCGCTGGCTCGATAGTCCCGCGCTCTCCAATGCGGAGTGGGAAGAGCTCAACGCCATCCGCGACGACAAAAAAGAGATCGAGAGCCGCTTTTTCGCCCCGCTCGAGTTCGGCACAGCCGGTCTGCGCGGCGAGATGGCGCTCGGCTGCCGCCGCATGAACATTCACGTCATCCGCCACGCCACGCAGGCGTTCGCGGAGGTCATCAAGGCCGAGGGCGAGAGCGCGTGTGCGCGCGGCATCGCCATCTGCTTCGACTGCCGCGTCAACAGTGAGCGCTTTGCCCACGAGGCGGCGGGCGTCATGGCGGCCAACGGCATCCACGTGCGCATTTTCGACGCCCTGCGCCCGACGCCGGAGTTGTCGTTCGCCGTCAAGCACTACGGCACCACGGCCGGCCTGAACATCACGGCCAGCCACAATCCGAAAGAGTATAACGGCTACAAGGTCTACTGGTCCGACGGGGCGCAGCTCCCGCCGCAGCACGCCGCCGCCATCGCCAAGAACATGGAGCGGCTGGACATCTTCAATGATATTCAGCGTATGGACTTTGACGACGCGGTGCATCAGGGTCTTGTGGAGTTCATGGGCGCGGAGACGGACGAGGCGTTTTTGTCCAACGTCCTGCGCCAGCCGATCGACACGGACGTTGTCCGCCGCGTGGCCGACCGGTTCAAGATCGTCTACACGCCGTTTCACGGCGCGGGCTGGCACCTCGTGCCCGAGGCGCTGCACCGTCTGGGCATGACGCAGGTCATCCCCGTCAAGGAGCAGATGGTGCTCGACGGCACGTTCCCGACCGTCAAGAGCCCGAACCCGGAAAATCCGGAGGGCTTCTATCTGGCCGTTGACCTCGCCAAGGAGGTCGGCAGCGACCTTATCCTCGGCACAGACCCGGACTCCGACCGCGTTGGCGTCATGGTCCGCGGTGCGGACGGGGAGTACCACACCATCACCGGCAACCAGATGGGCGTGCTGCTGCTCGACTATATCATCACGGCGCGCCGCCGCAAGGGCACGTTGCCGGAAAACGCGGCCGCGATCTCGACGATCGTCACGTCCAAAATGGTGCGCCGCATCTGCGATGTGAACGATATCCACTTTGACGAGACGTTCACGGGCTTCAAATTCATGGCTGAGAAGCTGGCCGAGTACCAGCGCGACGGCTCGTATCAGTACGTGCTCGCCTTCGAGGAGAGCTACGGCTACATGATGGGTGACTATGTCCGCGACAAGGACGCCGTGACCGCCTGCGTGATGATCACGGAGATGGCGGCATACTACTTCGAGCAGGGCATGACGCTCGCGCAGGCGCTCGACGCGCTGTATGAAAAGTACGGCTTCTACGGGGAGCGCACGCTCAACCTTGTCATGCCGGGCCTCGACGGTCTGGAGAAGATGCGCGCGCTCATGGCGCAGCTGCGCCGCGAGCCGTTGCAGGAGATCGCGGGCACGAAGGTCGTGCGCATGCGCGACTATCAGGACGGCTCGGTGTACGTCATGGGCCTCGGCAAGATGGACAAAACGCCCATCTCCGGCTCGAACGTGCTGTACTTTGAGCTGGACGACGGCTGCTCGTTCATCGTCCGCCCGTCCGGCACGGAGCCGAAGATCAAGGTGTACATCCTTGGCGTCGGCGCGACGCGCTCCGAGTGCGACGAGCGTGTGCAGCGCTATGCGCAGTTCGCCGAGACGCTGCGCGGCTGAATCGAAACCACATGCCCCGGCCCTCCGGCAGCTTTCGCCGGAGGGCCGGATTTTTGAGGGATCGCTATGAAAGAGAAAATCAAGCAGCTCTTTGGCCTCTTCGGCGCGTTCGCCGTCGTCGGCGTGACGACGTTCGGCGGCGGCTATGCCATGCTGCCCGCGCTGCAGCGCGAGGTCGTGGAAAAGCGCCGCTGGGCCACGGAGGAAGAGGTCATGGACTGGTACGCCATCGGCCAGTGCACACCGGGCGTCATCGCGGTCAACACCGCCACGTTCGTCGGGCAGAAGCAGGCGGGCGTCTGGGGCGGCATCTTTGCCACGCTGGGCGTCGTGTTCCCGTCGCTTGTGATCATCATGATCATCGCGGCTTTTATTCAGAACTTTGCGCACCTGCCTGCCGTACAGAACGCGTTCGCTGGTATCCGTGTGTGCGTGTGCGTGCTCATCCTCAACGCCGTCGTGAAGCTGTGGAAAAAATCCGTCGTGGACTGGAAGACGTTTCTGATCTTCCTGCTCGTGTTCGCGGGCAGCGTGTTTCTGAATGTCTCGCCGGTGCTGTATGTGCTCGCGGCCGCGCTCGCCGGCATCGTCATCAAGGAACTGGAGGCGCGTAAGGCATGATCTATCTGCGCCTGTTCTGGGAGTTTTTCAAGACCGGCCTGTTTTCTGTCGGCGGCGGCCTCGCCACGCTCCCGTTTATTTATGACATGTCCGACCGCACGGGCTGGTTCACCTATCAGCAGATCGCGGACATGGTTGCGGTGTCGGAGTCCACGCCCGGTCCCATCGGCGTCAACACGGCGACGTATGTGGGCTACATCACGGGCGGCGTTCCCGGTGCGCTCGTCGCGACGCTCGGTCTCGTCACGCCGGCGGTCATTTGCATCCTCATTATCGCCTCGTGCCTGAAAAAGTTCCGGGAAAACCGATTTGTCGACCATGCGTTTTATGGGCTGCGCCCGGCGTCCGCGGCGCTGATCGCGGCGGCGGGTTTTTCCGTCGTGCGCATTTCTCTCATTCAGGAGAGTGCCTATCAGGCCAGCGGCCGGTTCACGGATCTGTTTTTCTGGAAGGGGCTGCTGCTCGCAGCTGTTATCTGGGTGCTGACGAATGTCGTCAAGTCGACGAAAAAGCTGCACCCAATCGTGTACATTGCGGCGTCCGCCGTCGTCGGCATCGTGTTCTCGTTTGCCGGCGTGTGAGCTCAAAGAAGGTTCGCCAGAACCCACATACACAGCGCGGAGACCGTTCCGTGCAGCAGGCGCCCGACCGTGTGTCGGGCGCTTTTGATGTCCGTCCCGGCGATGACCGCCGCCGTCTGACAGTGCACGGACACGCCGCCCCAGCCGGTGAGAAAGGCCGCAAGCGCGAGGTTTGCCGGCGTCGGCGCCAGCCCCTGCATCGCGCCGAGGCCCGTGCCGAGCTCGAGTACGCCCGTGCACAGCGCGCGGGCAAAGTGCAGCTCCAGTCCGAGCCGCGCGGCAAGCGTGCCCACCAGCGCGGGCAGCAGGCCGGAGGCGTCGAGCACCCCGGTCACGACGCTGAACGTGACCACGAAGCCGCTGACCGTCAGTACCGCGCGCACGGCGCTGCGCACGGCCTCCGGCAGCGCCTGCGAGAGCGACACGGCCGCGATCTGCGCGCGCTCCTCCGGCGGAAAACCGCCGCTGCGCGGGGCAAAGAGCATGCCAACGATGACGGCGGACAGCACGTGCACGCCGTAGAGCAGCAGCCCATAGCCCGCGCTGTGAAACACGCCCACGCCCGCCGCACCGACGAGAAACGCCGGGCCGGAATTGTTGCAGAACGCGAGCGCGCGTTCTGCCTGCTCGCGTGTGAGCGTGCCGCTGCGCCGCAGCCGGGCCACGGCGTCCGCGCCGAGCGGATATCCGCCCGTTACGCCCAGCAGCAGTGCCGATGCACCCGCGCCGCCGATACCGAAGAGCCGCTGCGTCACGGGGGAGAGCCATCTGCCGAGGATGCCCGGCAGCCCGAGCTGCTGCAGCAGCGACGAGAGAATGAAAAACGGCAGCAGCGACGGCACGATCATCTGCGCGCAGAGTCCCAGCCCCGCGCGCGCACTCTCGAGCGCCGCCTGCGAGCACAGCAGCAGCGCGCCGAGCGCTGCCAGCGTTGCTGCGAGCGCGATGTAATTGCCCCGTTTGCCTTCCACCGGCATCCCTCCCGGAAATACATTCTCGTGCATTTGTATGCCTGTCCCGGCCTAAACTTGCCTGCGGGCGCATAAAATGGCTTGCAGCGAAGGGGGTGAGCCGGTGAAGCGGCTGTCAGATATTCCGCTCGAGATCGCGGAGCGGCTGGACCTGCCGGCGGAATCCGTGGCCGGCGTGCCGAAGCTGACCGTGACCGGCCGGCGCCGCGCGCTGGTGGAAAACCACTGCGGTCTGCTCGAATACAGCCATGAGTGCATCGTGGTCGACGGTGGGCGGGTGCGCGTGTGCATCCGCGGCACGAACCTGCAGCTCGTGGCCATGGACAGCACGGCGCTGCTGATCTCCGGCACGATCGCGTGTGCCGAGTTTGCGTGAGGTGATGGGGTTTGACGCGGTGGATCCTGGCCCTTTGCGGCTATGTGCGGCTGGAGGTGTGCGGCATGCACCCGGAGCGCGTGCTCAATGCGTGCGCAGCGGCGGGCATCGCTTGCATGGCGTCCGAACCGGTGGACGCCTATACACTGCGTATCACGGTGCGCGTGCGCTGCGAGGAGACGGTCACGGAGCTGGCGCGCCGGTGCCAGTGCGAGGTGAAAACGCTCTACCGCCGTGGTCTGCCGCAGCTGCTGCGGTGTGCGGCGCGCTACCGGGGCGCGTGCGCGGGGCTGCTGGCGGTGGTGCTGGTGCTGCTGACATCGTCACTGTTCATCTGGCGCATCGACGTGACCGGCAACGAGACGCTTACGACCGGGCAGATCCTGCGCTGTCTGGACGAATGCGGCGTGCGCCCGGGCACGTACTGGCCCGCGCTGTCGAACGATCTGGTGCGCAATGACATGGTCCTGCGCCTGCCGGAGCTGCGCTGGCTCACCGTGAACGTGCACGGCAGCCGCGCCGAGGTGATCGTGCGCGAAAAGGAGCCCCTGCCGGACATCACGCCGGACGACACGCCCGTGAGCATTTACGCCTCCGCGACCGGGGTCATCCTGAGCATGGACGTCTACGCCGGAGAGGCGCGCGTCGCGCCCGGCGCGGCGGTGGAGCCGGGCGACGTGCTCGTGTCCGGCGCGGTCAC
>ENA-UOOA01006704-UOOA01006704.1-human-gut-metagenome-genome-assembly--contig:-P61old-NODE-6704-length-10873-cov-3.848123_pt1 | contig 10873 bp, 10 predicted proteins | sample MGYA00242467_ERZ724014 | MGnify/ENA metagenome assembly ERZ724014
TTTTCTTAACAGATATATTTGAAAATGGACGTGATTCGTGATATAATATACACCGTAAATGCGAAATCGTTTTATACAGTATCACCCGGAGGTATAAATGAAGTACACTTTGGACTCCGCATCGGTTGCCGCTACGGAAAGTGAGGGTGCAAAGCTCGCACAGATGTTGATCGGGCGCGGCGGCGGATTTGTCGCACTCGACGGTGATCTCGGGGCGGGGAAGACCGCTTTCGTCCGCGGAATGGCATCGCTCCTCTCACCCGGCAGCCGGGTCAAAAGCCCTACATATACTATTGTAAATGAATACCTGCGCGGAAAGATACCGTTTTATCATTTTGATCTGTATCGCGTAAATGACCCGGACGAGCTGTGGGGCATAGGATTTGACGACTATCTCTCCGGCGGAATATGCGTTGCCGAGTGGAGCTCCGCCGTGCCTGAGGCTGTACCCGACGATGCGATCAGAGTAACGATCGAAAAAACAGGAGACGAATCACGCCGTATTACGGTCGAGATCCCGGATGACGGCGAAACGGAGAAAATATGATCATTCTATCATTTGACAGCACAGCCTCAACGGCAACCGCCTCGATCGCCAGCGACGCGGAACTGCTTGCGTGTGTTACGCTCAATCTCGGCTCAACGCACAGCACAACGCTCCTGCCTTCGGTTAAATTCATACTTGATTCCGCCAAACTCGGCGTCGATGACATAGATCTTCTCGCCGTCTCAGCCGGACCCGGATCATACACCGGTGTGCGCATCGGCTGTGCCACGGCAAAGGGGCTACTTTTCGCGCATGATATCCCTTGCATCGGAGTCTCCTCGCTCGAGGTACTTGCGCGTCCGCACTCCGCATATAATGCACTGATCTGCCCGATGATAAACGCACGCTCCGACAGATATTTCTCTGCAATGTTCACATCTGTAAACGGTCGCCTCGCGCGAATATCCGACGATGATGTACGCACGGGTGACGAAATAGCGAAAGATATCGCCGACAGAGCGTCGGAGAATATCCCGCTCATACTGTGCGGAGACGGTGCAACGTTGTTCGCTGCCGCCCACCCGGAGATCACACCCTACGCAGTTCCGGAAACGCTTATGTTTCCGTCTGCGTATTATGCAGGCGAAATTGCCCGTGAAATATGGAACAGCTCGGACGAAGAAGCAAAAAAATCGTTCACAGCGACCGCTCTACGTCCCGTATATCTTCGTAAACCGCAGGCCGAGCGCGAGCTTGCCTCAGGAAAACTCAAAATTAACTGATATAAAATAAAGGGAGATATTGAAAATGTACAAGAACGGCAAAATAGCACTCGCATCCGATCACGGCGGCTTCGGCCTTAAAGGTCAGATTGCGGATTACCTCAGAGAAAACGGAGTAAAATTCGTCGATTTCGGCACTGACAGCCGCGAGAGCTGCGATTATCCCGACTACGCGGAAAAAGCGTGCGCCGCAGTTGTGTCAGGTGACTGCGACTGTGCGATCCTCGTCTGCGGTACGGGTATCGGCATGAGCATCGCGGCAAATAAGATACACGGGATCCGCGCGGCTTGTTGCTCCGATACATTCAGCGCAAGATTCACAAGAATGCACAATGACGCAAACGCGCTCTGCCTCGGCGAGCGTGTATGTGGGGCAGGGCTTGCTCTTGATATCGTGGAGCTTTTTCTCACCACCGAATTTGAATCCGGCGGACGCCACAGCGCCCGTTTAGCGAAAATTAATAATATCGAAAACAAATAACAGCATTTCGGAAATACATTGTATATTTGGAAAAGAAATGTTAAAAATAATCGGGTATAATGTTGAAAAGGACTTGACTTTTCGGCGTTCCAATGGTATTATATTTGTACGAACGCAGACTTTGCTCTGCAAATATTTAGGTCTTATAGGAGTAAGCAAATGAAAAAGTTTTTGTCCGTGTTTCTTTCAGCAGTAATGCTCACCGGTCTGCTGACTGTATTCGCTTCCGCTAACGGAACCCTCTATTACAGAGATGATTTTTCCGACGGATTCAGATCCGCTAACTGGGTAATCGACAAAGAGGCATGCCATTACAAATACGACACCGATCGTAAGTGCATCTTCGGATACGAGGACGCAAAGGTTCTCCAGCCCAACTACGGTGGCAGAAACGCTAAGGTTTGGGATCAGTTCTATGCATCGTACAGAGTTCAGTTCACTGACTACGGCGATACCCTTGAAGAGAACTTCGGCAGCGGTAACCACGCTGTCACCGTTTGGTACAGAGACCTCTTCCAGAATGAAGATGAATTCGCTGGTCCCGTATACACCTTCAAGGTGAATGTTGACACCCAGAAGGCAGAAGTTGTTAAGGAAGCTTCCGGTCTTTCTTACAAGAATGAGGCAAACGTTACCGTAACTGGTGTCAGCTTCAGAAGTGTTCTTGCATCTGACATTGATGTTTCCTTCGCTAACATTCAGCGCGGCGAAAAGGCTCCTTACTTCACCATCGGTATGAAAGTCAGCTCCGGTAAGATCGAGTGCTACGTTAACGAAAAGTGCGTTTTCACTTCTACCGTTGATGCCAATGACGAGAAGGTCGGACCTTACGCACTTCATTCCGTTGACGCAACCGTTGGTTCGCAGAAGGCTCCCCTTCTTCTTATCAACGACTACTGCTATCTTTCCATCAACAACTACGAAGTATGGTCTGCTGACTATGATTTCTCAGCATCTCTCCCCGGCGACGCTGACAAGAACGGTACTATCGGTGTAAATGATGCGATCATCGTTCTCAAGCACATCGCTCAGTGGAAGGATATCGAGATCGACCTTGATGCTGCTGACGTTAACGTTGACGGCAAGATCGACACCAACGATGCTATCCTCATTCTGAAGAAGGTAGCAGGTTGGGACGTAGTTCTCGGTCAGCCTCAGAAGTAAAGTCTATTAAAAACAGAGTGCCGTGTGGCACTCTGTTTTTTTGCTTTATTCACATAAAATATGCACCCGAAAGCGTTCGGCTTTCGGGTGCATATTTGTATCTGATGAAATTTTATTTCTATAATTATCTGAAAGTTTTTTGAGCCTGTGTCTGACGTTGACGGGATATGTTCAGCACGCCGTCGGGAATATTGTTCATCACTTCGAGCGAACGTCCCGTTCCGATTGCGACGCATGAGATCGCCTTGTCTGCAACCCGCGTGCGAACTCCTGTCACCGATTCGATCAGTCGGTCAAGTCCGTAAAGCAAGCTTCCGCCGCCTGTCATCACGATTCCGTTGTGCAGAATATCTCCGATCAGCTCCGGCGGAGTCCGCTCGATCACCGAGCATACCGCTTCAATGATCGCGGTGATCGGCTCCTCAAGCGCGTTCGGCATCTCTGTCGAGCTTATGCGTATGACCTTAGGCAGTCCCTGGATCAAGCATCTGCCCTTGACCTCTATCCAACACGGCTCCTCGCGCTGCCACGCCGAGCCTACTCTGATCTTTATCACTTCGGCGGTGCGCTCGCCGATAAGCACATTGTACGTCTTGCGCACATATCTGATTATTGCTTCATCGAATTTGTCTCCCGCGACCTTGATCGATTCGGAAACAACAACATCGCGCAGCGAAATTACGGCAATATCGGTAGTTCCGCCGCCGATATCGACGACCATATGCCCGTTCGGCATCGTGATGTCGATCCCGGCTCCGATCGCTGCCGCAAACGGCTCCTCGATAAGATACGTTTTTCTGGCGCCCGCCTGCGTTGCCGCATCGAGAACCGCACGCTCCTCAACCTCAGTAATACCGCTCGGCACGCAGATCATAACACGCGGAGCGAAAAAGAGGGAAGAGAATGAGTTGCCAGACGCACGCTTTATAAAATGCTGAAGCATTCTAAGCGTGTAGTCGTACTGGCTGATAACGCCCTCACGAAGCGGTCGTATTGCCGTGATGTTGCCGGGAGTCCGCCCGAGCATCTGCTGAGCCTCGCGTCCCACCTTCAGCACGCGGTCAGTGTTTTTGTCAATAGCAACAACCGACGGCTCTTTAAGTACAATACCTTTGCCCTTGACATAAACAAGGACAGAGGCCGTGCCGAGGTCGATACCGATATCCTTTCCCACAAAAACACCTCCGAAAAAATAATATGCGCAAAGGCACACTATAAATTATACACTAAATCCGTGAATAATGCAATATCTTTGCCGTTTTTTTGCAACGTTTGCCGAAAGTTAAAAAGCGCACGCCGCCTAAGGAATTTTCACCAAACCGTCACACAGTGCATTTCCAAAATTCTCAAAATATCCGACCAAAATTATTAAATTGTTCAAAAACAGTCCACCACCCAATGGGTGGTAAATGATATAATATGTCAGAATGTTCTAAGCGGCTTTGTTGTCGCAATAATTTTTTGGAGGATAACATTTTGATTGAGGTCAAAAATCTGACAAAACGCTACGGCAGCGTCAGAGCGGTAAACGACATCAGCTTCACTGTAAGTGACGGCGGCGTTTACGGCTTTCTCGGACCGAACGGCGCCGGAAAATCAACTACAATGAATATCATAACCGGATGTCTCGCAGCCAGCAGCGGAAGCGTTTCCGTGAACGGCAATGATATATTCGAGGATCCGATCGAGGCGAAGCGCCTGATCGGCTACCTGCCCGAGAATCCGCCGCTCTACACCGATCTTACTCCCGAGGAGTATCTCGCGTTTGTCGCAAGAGCAAAGGGAGTCCATTCCGACCGCATCAACGCTGAGGTCGAGCGCGTCATGAAGCTCACCGGACTTTCGCATATGTCCGAGCGCCTGATACGCAACCTCTCAAAGGGCTACAAGCAGCGCGTCGGCATCGCACAGGCTCTTCTCGGCGATCCCAAATACATTATTCTCGATGAGCCGACGGTCGGACTCGACCCCCTCCAGATCATCGAAATACGCGAGCTTATCCGCGAGCTCGGCCGCACCCACACGGTGATCCTCTCGAGCCACGTTCTTCCCGAGATCAGCGCTGTGTGTGACTATGTTATCGTGATCGCGCACGGCAAGATCGTCGCAAGCGACACGCTCGAAAACCTCAACCGCTCGTTCAGCGAGACCGAGATCCTGCGGCTTCAGACCCGCACAAATCCCGATAAGCTTCGCTCCGAGCTTGAGCACATCGAGGGCGCCGACAAGGTCACGGTGCAGCAGACATCGACCCACGTCGAGGCAGAGATTGAGGTCGCGCACGGCGTCGATATCCGCGAGAAGGTCTCCGATATTCTGCGTTCGCTCGACGCACCTGTCCTTATGCTCACATCATCCGCACAGAATCTCGAGGACATATTCATAAAGCTCGTGAACGAGCAGTATGCTCTTGAACCGGAGGATCCGGCAACGCCTAAGAGCAAGTCTGTGCAGAAAGCCGCAAAGAAAGCCGACGCCCCCAAGGGACGCGCTTATATCGACGACGGCAGCGACAGTACCGACGCCAAAGAAAACACGTCGGACGAGACCGATTACAAGCCGCTGTTCGGCGAATCCGATGACAACGGGGAGGATAAAGAATGAGTGCCATATACAGAAAAGAGCTGCGCTCATACTTCAATGGTATGATTGGCGCAGTGTTTGCCGGATTTATCCTGCTCGTCGCCGGTATCTATATCTCAAATTACAACTTCACATACTTCACGGCGCGCTTTGAGTACGCCCTTCAGGCAATACCGATCATGTATCTCCCGGCCATCCCCGTGCTCGCCATGCGTGCGGTGTCCGAGGAGAGAGGACAGCACACCGACCAGCTCCTCTATTCGCTTCCGATAAGCCTCTCAAAAATCGTTATCGGCAAGTATCTCGCAATGGTGACCGTACTTGCGGCACCGCTCGTGCTCATCGGGCTTGTGCCGATCATCATGAGTTTCTACGGCTCCGTTGATTTTCTCACATCTTACGCATCGCTTTTCGCAATGTTCCTGCTCGGCTGTGCGCTTATTGCGATCTGTATGTTCATATCATCTCTCACAGACAGCCAGATCATCGCAGCCGTCGCTTCTATCGCAGCAATGCTCGTGATCTACCTCATAAGCGGCATCACAGCAATGATCCCAACAACTGCAACGGCATCGCTCGTGCTCTTTATCTGTCTTGCCGTCCTCGTCGGAATACTGCTGTATTACCTTACTAAGAATATTCCGCTTGCCGGCGGCTTAGCACTCGTTCTCGCAGCTGTTGCAGTCGGGCTCTATATCTACAAGGCATCCCTTTTCGAGAGCGCATTCGCAAATATGCTCGGAACGCTCGCGCTCTTTAACCGCACATCCGAATTCTATAACGGAATATTTGATATGACAGCCGTCATATATTACCTGTCATTCATCGTCTTCTTCGTGTTCCTCACGACGCAGTCGATGGAGAAAAAACGTTGGAGTGAGGTGGACTGATCATGACAATGGATAACAATGTTAAAAAGCAGAAGAAATTCAGACGTTCGCTCCGCAGCGGATCATATGTGTTTACGGTATCCGTCATCCTCGCAGCCGTCCTCGTGCTTGTGAATCTCGTCGCTTCGGCGCTCCCGGCAGCGTACCTGAAATACGATATGACGGCGAGCGGTATCTTCAGCGTAGGCGATACCACAAGACAGGTGCTCGACACCGTTTCCGATGATATAAAAATCTATCAGGTGTACGAGAGCGGCAACAGCGACGATACGGTCACAAGCTTCCTTGAGAGATACGAGGGACTCTCCTCGCACATCAAGGTGTCGCACGTCGATCCCGGCGTTGATCCCACATTTGTATCGTCTCTCACCGATGAAAGTGTTTCAAGCAATTCTCTCATCGTCGTCGGACCCAAGCGCACGGCGGTCATAGACTATAACGACCTCTATAAATACTACGTTGAGCAGTACGACCAGTACATGAGTTACAGCGAGTATTCGCAGTACAGACAGTATATGACAATGTACGGTCAGAGCGTCTCTGGCACGCCGTTCTTCTTCGGCGAGCAGGAAATCACATCCGCCATTGATTACGTAACTACCGATACGCTGCCCGTTGTGTATTACACGTCAAAGCACGGCGAAGCTACTATCAATAGCACTTATACCGAAGCTATCGCCGACGAAAATATTGATCTGCGTGAACTTGATATGCTCTCGAGTGCATCTATCCCGGATGACGCGGAGGCAATCATAATCTATGCACCCACAATGGATTTCTCCGACAGTGAAGCTGAGCTTATCATCGACTATATCACGTCCGGCGGAAACGTAATGCTCTTTACCGGATATGATTCGGATGTCAACACAGCTCTCCCGAACATCGCAAAGATCTGCGATACCATGGGACTGTCGGCTGAGGACGGAACACTGTTTGAAGATGCAGCGCACTACTATCAACAGGCGCCGTATATTGCTCTTCCCGCGCTTAATGCCTCCTCCGTTCCCGCATCTCTTATGAAGAGTACAAACGTCTCCATTGTCGCTCCATTTGCACACGGAATCGTGGAAAACGAGAATGCAGCATACACCGTGACCCCGATCCTCACATCATCCTCTAAGGCTTATATCAAGAAGAGCATCGAGGGTCTTACCGAATCCACCATTACCAAGAGCGACAATGATGTCACAGGCGAGTTCCTGCTCGGCGCTCACGTCTCGGTAACATCCGACGACAGCACCGATTCCGGCAGCTTCGTTTGGTATTCGTCATACGAGCTGCTGAATGTAAGCCCCACGCAGTACGGCAACAGCGACCTCTTCATCTCAACACTGAATTCAATGTGTGAGAAGGGCACATCCATCTCGATCATCGGTAAATCCCTTGATTCCGGATACCTCACCATGGACGCAGTCGAAAGCTCGCTGTGGCGCACGGTAATAACCGTGATCGTCCCCGGCGCCGTGCTTATCGGCGGATTCTGCGTATGGTATCGCCGCCGTCATAAGTAAGAGAGGCACGCACATGAGCCATAAGAAAAAGAATAAGGCGCTGCCGCTTATAATTCTCGTTTGTCTCGCGGCAGTTCTCGGCGGGGTCTATGCCATACTTTATCGGCTCGACCTCAACGCCGATAAAGAAGATGACACGACCGTCATCACAATACAGAGCAAAAACTCAAACGAGCTTTGCGGTGTGACCTTCACCGATAAAAACGGCGATATCGTCACTCTGAAGCTTGAGAACAACATCTGGTATGTCGAGGGCGAGCCGGAGTTCCCGCTCGACTATTCCAAAGCCACTGAAATTGCCTCATCGGCGATGACACTGCTCGCCACACGCGAGCTTGACTCGGAGCAGCCGGAATACGGTTTCGACGATCCTCAGAACGTGCTGACCTTCTATTTTGAGAAGGACGGGACCCAATCGACGACCAAATACACGGTCGGCACCTCCAACTCATTCAACGGCGGAACGTACCTCCGCGACGACGTGTCGGGGAAGATTTACATCTGCTCGTCAAATCCCGCTTCGGAATTTAATGTCGCGAAGAACGATCTGATCGAGCTTGACACGCACGCCTACGACGTCGATCCGACCTCGGTCAAGTCGGTTACGCTCACCTCCGGTGACGGACGCGAGACCACCATAAGCGATGACGACGGAGTTGAGGAGTTCATACAGAATCCGTTCGACCTCATCGACTGCAAGGATTGGATCAAGTACGCTGTTGACGACGAGGGAATGAAGGAATACGGCATCACCAAGGATGATGCCTGCGCCGCGATCCGCGTGGACTACAAAACAAGCGTTAGCGCCACCGACGCCAATGGCGAATCCACCACGCTCAGACAGGACGCCGTTTACAACGTCTGGTTCGGAGATGCGCTCGAGGACGGCAGTGTGTACTACACCATAACCGGTTCCACGATCGTGTACAAGACGTCAAAGGAAAACTATGACGCGATCATGGCATACCTTGACTACGTTCCCGCACCCGCAACCACAGACACAGATGCGGCTGTAACCGAATAATCTTACGGAGCTGATGCCAAAGCATCAGCTCCGTTTTTCCAAGTCATACGAAATGCCTTTGCGGAATAAATATTATTAAACTGATCTGTGGAGGAATAGTATGAAAAAAATAGCTTCACGCGCACTGACAGCAGTGCTGACGTTTCTTCTTATCTCATCTGCGCTGCCTGCGGCAATGGCGGAGGATAACGCACCGTTTGACGTAAACGCAAAATCCGCCGTACTGATGGAAGCGGAAACAGGTGAGATACTGTATTCAAAATCCGGCGACGAGGCGCTGCCGCCCGCCTCCGTTACAAAGGTAATGACACTGCTTCTCGTTATGGAAGCGGTCGATTCCGGTGCGCTCTCGCTCGAGGATGAGGTGTGCGTCAGCGACTACGCCGCATCAATGGGCGGATCGCAGGTCTATCTCGAGCCGGGCGAAACCATGCAGGTCGAGGAAATGCTGAAGTGCGTCGTGATCGCATCGGCAAATGACGCAGCCTGCGCCCTTGCCGAAAAAGTCGCGGGGTCCGTCGAGGAATTCGTAAACCGCATGAACGGACGCGCGGCAGAGCTATCGATGACATCGACCCATTTTGAAAATCCGACCGGGCTTGACGATGACGCACAGAATCACGTTACAAGCGCCCGCGATATCGCGATAATGTCGCGCGAGCTTCTGCGCCATGACACAATTCTCAAATACTCGGGGATATGGATGGACTCCATCCGCGACGGCGCGTTCGGACTGACGAACACGAATCGCCTGATCCGATTCTACAACGGCGCCACGGGACTGAAGACCGGCTCGACCTCAAAGGCAGGATTCTGTATCAGCGCCACGGCAAAGCGCAACGGAATGCACCTGATCGCCGTCATCATGGGCTCGCCGACGCGCGACGAGCGCAACGCCGCCGCAAAGACCTTGCTTGACTGGGGCTTCGGCAAATATTGCCTGTACACCGGAGAGGGCGGCAGCGGCGGTGACGTCCGTGTCACCGGCGGGGTAAAGAATTCCGTCAAGACAACATACGACGGAATGACGAAGCTCCTTCCGGCGGGTCGCGCAAGCGCGGTGGAGAGCGTAGTCGAGATGGACGAAAGCACTACGGCACCGGTACACGTCGGGCAGAAGCTCGGTACCGTGAAATTCATGCTCGACGGAGAGGAGATCGGTCAGTGCGACGTAACAGCAGCCGAGGACGTCGCCAAGATCGGATATTTCGGCGTCATGTACCGCGTTCTTTGCAGTTTTTTACTGCAATAAATTCAAAAATCCGCGTAAATTTTCACCGCAGATATTGAAATCACGCGGAGTGTGTAGTATTATTATACTGTATAGACTAATGCGTCTGAAAAGATGTAAAATTACCGCAATGGAAAGGATATAGAAATGGCACTTAAACTTAACGAAAAATTTCTCACCGGATTTGTCGGCGAGAATGAGGTCGCGGAGAACGCCGTCGGCGCTCTCGCCGCAAAGAAAACCGTAATGGACAGAAGCGGCGCCGGCAACGATTTTCTCGGCTGGGTAGACCTTCCGGTCGATTACGACAAGGAGGAGTTTGCACGCATTAAGGCGGCAGCAGAGCGCATCAAGGGTATGTGCGACGTGCTCGTCGTTATCGGAATCGGCGGCTCCTACCTCGGCGCGAGAGCGGCAGTCGAATTCATCAACTCCCCCTCCTACAATACGCTTACAAAGGACACTCCCGCCGTATACTTTGCCGGAAACAGCATCAGCCCCTCCGCTCTTGCAGATCTTCTGAAAATCTGTGAAGGCAAGGACGTCTGCATCAACGTTATCTCCAAGTCCGGTACGACTACCGAGCCTGCTGTTACGTTCCGTATCTTCCGTGAGCTTCTCGAGAAAAAGTACGGCGTCGAGGGATCCGTATCCCGTATTTTCGTTACAACTGATAAGTGCCGCGGAACCCTCAAGGAGTTCTCCGACAAAATGGGCTAC
>ENA-UOOA01006715-UOOA01006715.1-human-gut-metagenome-genome-assembly--contig:-P61old-NODE-6715-length-10849-cov-5.491847_pt1 | contig 10849 bp, 8 predicted proteins | sample MGYA00242467_ERZ724014 | MGnify/ENA metagenome assembly ERZ724014
ACCTCGGCCCAGGTATAGAAATAGTAGCCTGCCGAGTAGCCGCCGTCGAAAATATGGCTGAAATAGGGGTAACGGTAACGGGGCTCGATCTGCGGGATCAGGCCGCGTTTCTCGTTGAGCGCCTGCCGCTCGAATGCCATCGGGTCGAACGGTTCGTATTCGGTGACCGAGTGGATATCCATGTCGGAAAGCGACGCGGCGATCAGTTCCGTGGTGGCGAAACCCTGGTTGAAGAGTTCGCTCTTGCGGAGTTTGTCGACCAGGTATTTCGGGATCACTTCGCCCGTGCGGTAATGCACGGCATAATGCTTCAGCATCTCGGGTTCGAACGCCCAGTTCTCCATGACCTGCGAAGGCAGTTCGACGAAATCGCCCTCGACCTCCGAAAGGCCGCGGTATTTCACGTCGTGGAACAGGAAATGGAGCGCATGGCCGAATTCGTGGAAGAGCGTTTCCGTCTCGTCGAGCGTCAGCAGCGCGGGCGTATTGCCCACCGGGCGCGTGAAGTTGCAGACGACGCTCACAACGGGCGCCACGCGCTTGCCGTCCTTATAGGTCTGCTCGACATAGTTGCCGCACCAGGCGCCCTGGCTCTTGCCGTCGCGGGGGAAATAGTCGAAATAGAGCACGCCCAGGTGCGAGCCGTCGGCGTCGAGCACCTGGTAGGCGACTGCATCGGGATGGTATAACGGCACGACGACCGGCTGGAAGGTGATGCCGTAGAGGCGGTTGGCCAGGTAGAAGATGCCGCCCTGCACGTTCTCGAGCGAGAAGTAGGGACGCAGCATCTCCTCGTCGAGGGCATAGTTCTGCTTGCGCAGCTTCTCGGCGTAATACCACCAGTCCCACGATTCGAAGGTGGCACCGGGGATGTCCTTCTGCAAGAGCGTGTCCATCTCGGACAGCTCGCCCTTGGCGCGCTCGAGCGCCGGCTCCCAGATCTGGTCGAGCAGGCCGTAAACGGCATCGGTCGTCCCGGCCATCTCGTCCGCCACGACATAGGCGGCGTAGGAAGGATAGCCCAGCAGGTGAGCCTTCTCCGTACGCAGGCGGATGAAATCGTTGATGAGCTGCTTGTTGTCGTATTCGTCGCCGTTATTGCAACGGTTCAGATAAGCCTTATAGATCTTCTCGCGCAGGTCGCGCCTGGTGGAATAGGTCAGCAGCGGGATCAGGCTGGGCTTGTGGAGCGTGAAGACCCACTTGTCGCCCTTGCCCATCTGCCTGGCCTTCTCGCGGGCGGCGTCGCGGATGCCTGCCGGCAGCCCGTCGAGTTCGTCCGACTTGAGTTCGAGCACGAAATTGTTGTTTTCTGCGAGGATGTTATTCCCGAATTTCACGGCCGTGAGCGACAACTGCCCGTTGATCTCTTTCAGGCGGGCCTTCTGCTCGGCGTCGAGCAACGCCCCGGCACGCACGAAGGAGTCGTAGGTTTTCTGCAACAGGCGCATCTGCTCGGCGTCGAGCCCCAGCGCCGCACGCCTGTCGTAAACCTCCTTCACACGGACGAAGAGCTTGTCGTCGAGGCGGATCTTGTCCCTGTGCGCGGCCAGCAGGGGCATGGCCTGCTCTTGCAGGGCCTGCATGCGGTCGTTGGTTTCGGCGGCACACAGCATGCCGAACACCAGTTCGGTCTGCGCGAGCATTTGCCCGGCATCGTCATAGGCAAGGATCGTGTTTTCGAACGTGGCCTCGTCCTTGTTCGAGGTGATGGCGTCGATCTCGGCCTCGTGCAACGACATGCCGCGCTCGAAGGCGGGCATGAAATGCTCGGGCAGGATCTTGTCGAACGGAGGTACGCCGTGCGGCGTATCCCATTCGGTGAAGAACGGGTTTTCCCCGGCCGTTTTCCGGGAATCGCATGACGCAAGTGTCATAAGCAGTAAAAGTGTTGTGAATAATCCTGCAATACGTTTCATCTATCGTGTTATTTTGTGTAACTTTGCAATCGCCGACGGCGGAGGCATCTTCGATGCGTCCGCACAGCGATGCAAAGTTAGTAATTTATAACAGGTATGCAACTTTTTTACGCCCCCGACATCACGCCGCCCCTCTATACGCTGAGCGAAGAGGAGTCGAAACATTGTGTCCGCGTGCTGCGTCTGGGGCGCGGCGATACCCTCCATATAACTGACGGAAGGGGCAATTTATTTTGTTGCCAGATCACCGACGACAACCCGAAACGATGTACGGTTCGCGTCACCACGACACAGGCGCAGTGGGAACCGCTCCCCTACCGGCTGGTGATGGCCGTGGCGCCGACCAAAAACGCCGACCGCTTCGAATGGTTCCTCGAAAAGGCCACCGAGGTAGGGGTCAGCGCCATCGTCCCGCTCGAAACGGAACACAGCGAACGCCGCGTCTTCCACCCCGAACGCGCGGGGAAGCTCATCACGGCGGCGATGAAACAGTCGCTCAAGGCCTACCGCCCGGAGCTGCTCCCGCTCACGCCGTTTCGCGAGGCCGCAGCCCAGCCGTTCGAGGGGCGGAAATTCATCGCCCACTGTGCCCCGGCGCTGTCGCCCGCAGGCAAAGCCTACCTGCCCGCGACGCTCCGCAAAGGCGAGGCGGCGCTGGTCTTCATCGGCCCCGAAGGCGATTTCTCGGCCGAGGAGATCGCTTTCGCGTGCGCCAACGGGTTCGAGGAGATCACCCTCGGCACGCAGCGCCTGCGCACCGAAACAGCAGCCGTCGTCGCCACGGTCATGACGTCGGTGGCCAACGCCGGACAATAAAACGGCTGGGCGGGGAGCACAGCCGCCCCGGAACCCCGCCCCTGCGACAGGGCCGCCGCACACGCCGGATTAAGTAAAGAACACGGAAAACATGCAACGACTTCGTACCATTTTCGCCTCCTTCTTCAAGATCGGGCTTTTCACCTTCGGCGGGGGATACGCCATGCTGCCGCTCATCGAGCAGGAGCTGATCGCCAAGCGCGGCTGGATCGAGCACAAGGAGTTCCTCGACCTGCTGACCCTCGCACAATCCGTCCCGGGCCCCATCGCCATCAACACCTCGGTGTTCGTAGGCTACAAGATGCGGGGGCTGAAAGGTGCCGTGGCGGCGCTGCTGGGCAGCGTCCTGCCGTCGTTCGTCATCATCCTCGCGATCGCGCTCCTGTTTGCCGACATACGCCACAACCCCGTCGTGGACGCCGCATTCAAGGGCATGCGCCCGGCCGTGGTGGCACTGATCGTCGTGCCGGTGATCTCGCTGGCGCGGGGGATGCACTGGGCCCTATTCGCGGTGATCGCCGCGTCGGCGCTGGCCGTATGGTACCTGGGCTGGTCGCCGATCTATATCCTGATCGCAGCGGCCGCCATCGGCATCGCATGGACATTATTCATCGCTAAAAAAGCAGGCAAATGATCTTCTGGCAACTGTTCGTAAGCTACCTGAAAATAGGGTTCTTCGGCTTCGGAGGCGGCTACGCCATGCTCTCGCTCATCCAGAACGAAGTGGTCGTGCAGCACGCCTGGATGACCAACGCCGAATTCGCCGACATCGTGGCCGTCTCGCAGATCACGCCCGGCCCCATCGCCATCAACTCGGCCACCTATGTGGGCTATACGGTCGGGGCGCAGGCCGGCAACGCGTGGTGCGGCATCCTGGGGGCGGCGCTGGCGACATTTGCCGTATGCCTGCCGTCGCTCACGCTGATGCTGCTCATCACGCGCTTCTTCCTTCGCCTGAAGCAAAACCCCATCGTCGAAGGCGCCATGAAGGGGATGCGGCCCGTGGTGATCGGCATGATCGCCTCGGCCGCACTGCTGCTGATGTTCCCGCACAGCAAAGCGCCCGACGAACAGAACTTCATCGACGGCTGGAGCTGGGCGCTGTTCGGCGGCGTCTTCGTCGCCTCGGTCAAAAAAGTGAACCCCATCCTGCTGATCTGCCTCTCGGCCGCAGCAGGCATCCTGATATACTACGTATTCTGAGCATCCCCGGAAGGAAAACAACCCCGCACCCATGAAGAAACCCCTCAAAAAACGGATCAAAAAGTGGAAAATCGGCGACTACGCGCGCCAGTTCTCGATCGTCACGGGCGGCGTACTGCTGACCCTGTGGCTGACCGCCCGGATCACCGAAGCTGCAAAACAGCGGGAGGTACGGCAGGCCATGCAGCTCGTCGCATCCGAACTGCACGACAACCTGCAGGTCGTCCGGGATTACAAGTACACTTACAGCAAAGACAAATGGGTGGCACGGCGCCTGCTGGAAGCGGATTTTTCGCTCGCAGGATTCCCGTCCGACACGGTCGAAACCTATTCGCGCTACATCACCGGCGGCATGGGCAAGCCCTACCGCCTGTCGAGCGATGCGTTGGAAATGCTCAAGACGACGGGCATCGCCTCCCATATCGCCGACAAGCAGACCCTCATCGACCTGCTGCGCTGCTATAAGGAACTCGCGGCGTTCGACGACTACATGCAGCTGTACTACGACCAGCGCATGCAGGCCATGCTGCCCTCCCAGATGGAGAATCTCCATTGGAATTCATCCTACCGCGAAGGATTCGAGAAAACGCTCGCCGACAAAACGGTACGGAACTGGATCGGGGTGATCCCCAGGGCCTTCGACGACTGGTTTTTCGGAGAGCACGAGGAGAAACTCGAAAACATGATCCTCCTGCTGGAGGGGCGTTACGGGAAATCAGAACATGGCGACGACGGCGCCTCCGGCCAGTAACAGGATCAGGAAGGCGCAGAGGAACAACAGGCCGAGGATGGCCACGAACGTGCCGACGCAGCCCCAGCGCTGGCCGCCGTACGGCAACGGGTCGGTCAGCAGGGTGATGATAAGCCCCACGAGCGGCGTGAAGATCAGGCTCACGAGGAATGCCAGCCCGAAGCCGATGCGCCGGCTGCTGCCGATAATGCCCACCAGGACGGACAACAGGCAGCCGCTCAGCAGGCCGAACAATACGATCAGAATACTCATGGTTCCAAGTTTTTAACGTGTAAAACGGTAGTACGTACCGAGCGGCAGCTGCTTGCCCGCCCGGTCGGTAAAACATAGCTCGCCGTACTGCTCCGTACGCGGTGCACCGAACGCCTGCCGCACGGCCGTACGGGCCAGCGTGGACGAAAGCCCCATCGAGTAGAGGTTCAGCACGAGGAACGCTCCCTGCGGCTCCAGCAACCGGGCACAGCACTCGAGCATCTCGCAGATGTTGTCCTCGAGAATCCATTTCTCGCCGTTGGCACCCCGCCCGTAGGCCGGGGGATCGAGGATGATGCCGTGGTAACGGTTGCCGCGGCGGACTTCGCGCTGCACGAATTTCAGCGCATCCTCGACGATCCACCGGATGCCGTCCAACCCGCTCAGCTCCATGTTCTCGCGCGCCCAGGTGACCACCTGCTTCACCGAATCGACATGCGTCGTATCCGCCCCTGCGGCACATGCCGCGAGACTCGCCCCGCCCGTATAGGCAAAGAGGTTCAGCACGCGCGGCGTGACGCAACGCCCCGGGCCGGTGGCAGAGTGCCCGTCCCGGCCCGATCCGGCGCCTGACGGCACTGCAACATCGTGTGCCGGCAGGAGACTCCCGGCCGCGGCCGCACCGGAAATATCCGCAGGAAACGTCCCGCCCGAAGCCAGCGCCCGGCAATTATCGTAGATGAAGTTCCAGTTGGCCGCCTGTTCGGGGAAAATGCCGACATGCTTGAACGACGTGAGTCCCAAGCGCATACGGAGTGCCATATCCTTGTATTCGTAGGCCACCGTCCAGCGCGGGGGCATGCCGGGGCGCAGGCACCATTCGCCGCGTTCGTCGCTGCGCACGTCGCGCAGGAAGGCCGCGTCGGCCATGTGGCGCCACTCCCCCTCGGGGAGCGAGCGCCGCCAGATGGCCTGCGGTTCGGGACGTCGGGTGACGTACTGCCCGAAGCGTTCGAGCTTCTCGAAATCCCCCGTGTCGATCAGTTCGTAATCCCCGAACGAGGGTGTCAACTGTCCTTGCATGCTTATGGTTACTTTACCGTCGGCTTCAGCATGAAGCGGAACGTATAATCGCCGTAGGGCACCCGGAACTGCTCTTCGGGCAATGCGCCCCAGCTGTCGATACAGCCCAGGCCCGATTGCCGCAGGTCAAAGTTCACGAACGTGGCATCGCGTGCCACGAGCGTCCCGGAATGCTGCTGCGGCGGGAAATTCGACACATCGAGGTCTGCCGTGGCGTACGGCAGCGCCGAGGCCGAGAACGGTGCATCGGCGAGGATCGTCAGCCCCGTACCGGCGCTGTCGACCACCGTCCACCAGCGCAGGCCCCCCTTGGTGCCGGACTCCTGCGGACGCACATATTCATCGTGGTACTGGTCGGCCACACGCTGCTCGTAAAGCCCCAGGTCGGCCGACGAAAGACGGTCGGCATAGTTCTCGTGCGCACCGCGGCCGTAATAAACCACACGGTCGTAACGCGCCGGCATCGTGAGCGTCATGCCGAAGCGGAACAGATTGGGCACCTCGGCCGTCTTGTCGGCGGTCATCCGCTCGGTGACCTCCATTTCGCCCGCACCGTTGATGCGGTAGGTCAGCGCCAGAGGGTCTCCACGACGGCCACCCCGTCCTCGACCGCAGCGTCGAACTTCGTAAGCCGCAGTTCGGGGTTCTTCCATACGGCCTGACGCTGGTGCAGCCTCGCCCCGAGGTCGTTCTCAGTCGGGGCACGCCAGAACTGCGGGCGCAGTTCGGCGCCCTCGGCCATCAACTCACGGCCGTCGACCGTGTACGCCGTCAGGAACCCGTCGCGCGAGAAGAACACCTGCCACGTATCCCCTTCGACACGCGCACCGCGTTCCCAGCGGGTCACCTCTACGGGACGCGCCGAGGCCGCAAGGCCGAAACCGGCCTTACAGTCGTACTCGCGTACGACGAACTGCTGTTTGGCCACCGTATGGCCGATGTCGAGCAGCGGCTGCTTCTCTTTGAGTTTATAGGCCACGTTCACCAGGATTTCCTTCGCCTGCGGGCAGAAATCAGCCGCAGTGAATCCCAGCGTATACGCACGGCGCTGCTGCGGGGCGACATCGAGGTCGCCGATGCGGCCGGCCTTCACCACACGGCCGTCGGCAAGCAGCTGCCACTCCATTTCGTAGGCATCCAGCCCGATGAAGAAATTTTCGTTATAGACCTCGACCCTGCCCTGCGCAAGGTCGACGGGCGTAGTCCAGATGCTTTGGTACTGGCGCTGCACCTCGTAGGCATGGGGGTGCCACGTGCGGTCGGGGGCGATGATACCGTTGCAGTTGAACGAGTTGTCCGTCGCATCGTAGTCGTTGAAATCGCCGCCGTAGAGGAACGACACGCGGCCGTCGGGCTCGTAGCGGGCAAGCCCCTGGTCGACGAAGTCCCAGATGAAACCGCCCTGATAGGAGGGATATTTGCGTACCAGCTCCCAATAGTGGTCGAGGCCGCCCAGAGAATTCCCCATGGCGTGGGCATATTCACACTGGATGAGCGGTTTGGAGGGGTTGTTGCGAGCATATTTCTCGCATTGTTCATAGCCCCAGTACATGGGGCAGATGATGTCGGTGAAGGCCCCGTCCTGATCGTACACGGCACGTTCGTAATGCACCGGACGCGAAGGGTCGTACTCCTTGATCCAACGGTAGCATGCCTCGAAGTTGGGGCCCATGCCCGCCTCGTTGCCCATCGACCAGATGATGACCGAAGGATGGTTCTTGTCGCGCAGCACCATGCGCCGGTTGCGTTCCATGTGTGCCTGCGCATAAGCCGGCGCCTTGGCCAGCGTGTTGTCGCCATAGCCCATGCCGTGCGACTCGACGTTGGCCTCGTCCACGACATAGATGCCGTAGCGGTCGCACAGCTCGTACCACTGCGGGTCGTTGGGATAGTGGCTCGTGCGTACGGCGTTGATATTCATCTCTTTCATGATGCGGATGTCCTCGATCATCCGTTCGCGGCTCACCACATAGCCGCCGACGGGATCCATCTCGTGGCGGTCGGCGCCCTTGATCAGCACGGGCTGCCCGTTCACGAGCAACTGTGCGTCCCTGATCTCCACCGAACGGAAGCCCACGGGCTGCGTCACGGTCTCGGTCACGCCCCTGCCGTCCAACACGGCGATCTCGAGCGTATAGAGGTTCGGGGTCTCGGCCGACCATTTGGCCGGGTCGGCGACCTCGAAGACATACCCGCCCTTGCCGCCGGCAGGCTGCAATCGATGTTCCGCCACGACACCGCCCGCCGCATCGCGCAGCGTCAGACCGACCGACTTCACGCGGGGCGTGGTTTCCACCTCGACGCGCAGCGTGGCGTCCTTATATTCCGAATCCAGCACGGGCGTGATACGCACGTCTTCGAGGTGCGCCTTGTCGCGGGCAGTCAGCTCCACGCCGCGGGCAATGCCCGCGAAGCGCCAGAAGTCCTGGTCTTCGAGGTAGGTGCCGTCCGACCAGCGGAACATCTGCAGGGCGATGAGGTTTTCGCCCGGCTTCACGAACTTCGTGATGTCGAACTGCGCGGCCAGCTTGCTGTCCTCGCTGTAACCGACGAAACGTCCGTTGACCCAGACATAGACGTTCGACGTGGCGGAACCGATCGAAAGGAAGATGTCCTTGCCGCCCCACGATGCCGGGATGTCGAACGTGCGCCGGTAGGAACCCACATGGTTCTCGGCATCGGGCACATAGGGCGGATCGTTCCTGAAATTGCCGCGCCAGGCATAGCCGATATTCACATAGACGGGGTCGCCGTAACCGTTCAGCTCCCACATCCCCGGCACGGGCATACTGCCCCACGCCGCATCGTCGTAGTCGACGGCCCCGATGCCGGACGGACGCTCCGAAGCGTTGCGCACCCAGTGGAATTTCCATACGCCGTCGAGCGACAGGCGCTCGCCCGCGGCGAACGACGAGCGCATCGGCAGGCGGTTGATTTCATTGACGGCAGGATCCTGCCATTCACGCCCGGTCTGGGCGCCGGCAGCCAACACGCCCGAAAGCGCTGCCGCAAGGATCAAAAGAGTTTTTTTCATCATGGAGTTATCGTTTAGGTTTCATAATTTCGTCTTGGTACAGTCCACCAGGCTCATCTCGCACCGGTCGCAGTCGAACTCCAGCCGATAGCGCGAACCGCCGCGTTCGAGCCACAGTTCGCCCCGCAGGCGGGGATGCTCCTTCAGGCACTCGCCGATCTCGCGGCGGATGCAGTAGGCCGAACGCATCACGCGGCGCCCCGCCGTCGAAGCCGCGAGATCCAGCCCCCGTTCGATCCGCCCGACCCCGTGGTCGCGGTAAAACGCCTCAGCGAGGCGGTTGGTGACATTTTCCTCCGCCGAAAGGCTTTCCGCAGGGTATGCCGCCCTGCCTTCGGGCAGTATCCGGTGTCCGATTCCGCGCTCCGACCGGGCCTTCGACAATGCATCGAGCCCCTCGCGGCGCAACTCCGCAGCCAGCGACGCCGGGACGAACCAGTCGCCGCCCCGCACTTCGGCCCCGCGCACGGCAAAAACCGTATCGCCGCCCTTCACCGCCTGCGTCCGCAATGCCGCGGTATTGGCCGCGGCATTTTTAGCCCTTTCCAGGGCGACGCTGCGTGCGGCCGAAGCCGTCACCCCCTCACAGTCGGTATAGCTGAACCTGACACCCCCTGCCGTCGCTTCGACCAGCACCGAGGCGGGGATCACGCGGCGCGTACGGCTGCGGGCGAGGAGCTGGTTGAAACGGTGGTCGTAATTGCGGTAGACCTCCGTCCCGGGCACAATACCTTCCATGCGGTTGGGCGTCACACAGTCGCCGTCGGCGGCGTTGACATTGGTGCCCGCGAACCCCCGGTCGGTGAGGAAACAGATGCCGTCGCCCGCGGCGAGCAAACCGCCCCGATCGAGACGGAACCTGTTCTTTTCGACCCGCACCACACGGCCCACATACTCGCCCACCGCCTTCGGCGTATCGAACGACGCCACGCCCGGCCGCTTGCCCGCGAAGAAATATTCCGACTCTCCGCGCGTGAAGCTCTTGGCCGTATCGGGCGTGAAATCCGGGATGCTCTCCCCGGCTGAAGCCCGCCGCAGATGCGGCCTCCCGGCCAGCGCCGCGTCGACCTCGCGGCGGTAGTAGGCCACGACGTTCTTTATATAACCGACATCCTTGAGCCGCCCTTCGATCTTGAACGAAGTGACGCCCGCGTCGAGCAACTCGCCGATATGCGCCGAAAGGTTCAGGTCGCGCACCGACAACAGGTGTTTCCCGGCGATATAGGTACGTCTCCGGCCGTCGGTCAGGTCGTAAGTCAGGCGGCACGGCTGGCTGCACGCCCCGCGGTTGCCGCTGCGGTCGGACACCGACCGCGAGAGGAAACAGCGGCCGCTGTAACCGACACAGATCGCCCCGTGGACGAAACATTCCACCTCGGCCGCGGTCGCAGCGCAGATGTCCCGTATTTCGCCGAGCGAAAGCGCCCGTTCGAGGATCACCCGGGCGAACCCGCACTCGCCCAGGAAACGCGCCTGGGCAGGTGTCATATTGCACATCTGCGTCGAAGCATGCAACTCGACCGGCAGGTTCATGCGCCGCAGCGCCATGTCCTGCACGATCAGCGCATCGACCCCGGCCGCGATCAGTTCGCGGGCCTGCCGCCCGGCGGCCTCCAGCTCGTCGTCGTAGATCAGCGTGTTGAGCGTGGCATGCACCCGCACTCCGTAGCGGTGGGCATATTCCACCACACGGGCGATCTCGCCGGCGCTGTTGCCCGCCGCATAACGGGCTCCGAACTTAGCCCCGCCGATATACACGGCATCTGCACCGTAGTCCACGGCGGCGACGGCCGACTGCAAATCTTTGGCGGGAGCGAGTAGTTCGACGGATTTCAACGCATTATTTTTTGC
>ENA-UOOA01006718-UOOA01006718.1-human-gut-metagenome-genome-assembly--contig:-P61old-NODE-6718-length-10845-cov-11.056719_pt1 | contig 10845 bp, 5 predicted proteins | sample MGYA00242467_ERZ724014 | MGnify/ENA metagenome assembly ERZ724014
CCGCCGCCGAACGGCGTACTCTCGAATACACGGTCGCCTCCGGCATCCGCACGGTATGTAAAAGAACCTCGATACGCAAAACCGCAGTCGTCGGCATTCACCGCAGAGAGTTTCGTACCATCTGCAAGGTACGAATATTTCGCGACAATCGTATCGTTCCGCATGGCTTTTTCTAACAGATTCAGACTGTTGTATGCAAAATCCGTTTGCAGTTCCATGTCGTATGTCAGATTGCCGTTGCGGTCGTGCGCATAACGTGAATGCAAGATAATCCCCGGGTCGACAGGACGTATGATCGCACTCGTGTCGATGGAGATTCCGGCATCCAACGCGGCAGTTCCATTGTCCTCCGTAACCTTCTCCGGCACCACGATAGCCGGCCCTCCGGGATGAACCTCGATTTCATCCCACGCGATTACCTTGTCTTTCTCCATCCGGTCGAGCCGATTGCCGATGTAGGTATACTGACGGTTGCTGGACTGAACACCGTCCGCATAACGGATCAGCGTCAGCAGGTTTCCATTGCGGTCATAGGTAAGGAAACGTTCGACGTTCTGTTTGTTTAACTCACCGTTCACATATTGATCCGTATTCGTCAGCCGTGCCAAGCCGTCGTAGGTAAGTCATACTCGCACCCGACTACGGCCAGCTCGCCGCCATTGAGTTGCAACGCCTCGCTCAAAAGGTGACCCCTGATTGTGAACCCTTATATAAATTAAATGATTAATATCCGACATACTCAAAATAGTTCAAATTGATGTAGAAAAAAATGAATAAGGTAGAAGAAAATTCTACCTTATTCATTTACAACATATTATTCGATCCTAAATATTCCGTAAATTTTACTTTGAATAAATAGTGTTTCAATGCAATTTACACATTTGTACATAAGCATACGTGCCGTAAGTTTTCCTTTTGAAAATCCATCGTCCGTCTGTCTTGAAGACACAATCTACAAGATATGAACGCAATCTTGGTGTAATGTAAGAAGAAGAGGAACCTACCAGACGCACTTCTTCAATATCCATATTATCATTAAAAATGATATGGAATGTGATACTAAAATGAAAATCTTCGTAATTATACATTGGACTATTATAGTAGCAGCTATCTATATAATTAGAAAATCCATCTTTACCTTTGTCAAAACACACCGCAGACTGAAGATTAGACCGTGCAATAGTATCCCCTTTAAGTGTTATATAACCAAGAGAGTCCGTCCATATTGGCAACCCATCCATATCATACAAAGGCTTATTATCTTTATAGCTATAAAGATTTTTGTATTCCTGAGATATAGCGTTATGTAAGATAAATAAAATAATAATAGGAAATACCCATTTTGACATTTTAGAAATCATATCCCAATCGTATTTTCATGGCATTTGTCCGTTTATTAATAAATGTATTTGCACTCGGACTACCATGTCCATGAGGAAGCCCTTGCATATAAAGTAATACGTGCCCAAACTCATCCGCGAGTCCCACACTTTGATGATTTATATTGCCTTTTGCATTAATCACAATTTGAACATTCTTATTTGTAGACCGCCTTCCAGATAAAGATGCTGCTCCCGGGAACTTAGTTTGACCTAAATTACCAACAATGGATCTACCTATCGGTTCTCCATTTTCGAGAAGATAACGTTCATATTCGGGAATATCACTTGTAAAAGAATCATATGGAGCCTCTTCGAAAGTATTTGTATGAATTACACCGTTTTGATCCAAATAAGTATAGTGGCTTGCAGTACTCAATTCAACCATTGTCGAATTTTGAGCAATATTAAACAAATCTTGTAAGAAAAAATCATCCGAATTTGTTGCAACATCTGCAAATGAAGTCGGATCAAGTACTCCATTATTCATCCTAAAAGTCACAGTTTGTCCCTGAGCTAATCCATTATAGATACTTATTATAGACGCCATATCTATAATCATCAAACTATCTCCTTTTATGTCAATATAATTTACTGGATTTCCTGCACAATAATTGTATTGTCCAATAGAGTAATATTTTTCGGCGAACCGATCCTGTGTCAACCATCGTCCTCGTTCGTAATCGTACATTCGAGCCCCGTAGTCCGAGAACGGCAGGCCGGCGAACGATTGATCCTCCTTTCCATTGAAGCGGTCTCGGTTATCCGAGACAGGCATCGAAGGCGTTACCCAGCGTTTTCCGAAAGGATAGTAGTCGTTGCGTTCGAGAACCTCGCACCCCGAATTTACGACCGCGCGCACGCTTCCCAGATGATCGGTCAGGAAATAACGAATCTCGGTGTCGTTGCCGCTTGTTGCTACGATCCTGCCGCCGCCGAACGGCGTACTCTCGAATACTCGATCCGGTTGGGAACTTTCATCCGTACGATATGTAAAAGAACCTCGATACGAGAAACCGCAGCCGTCGCCATTCATGCCTGTGAGCTTCGTACCATCTGCAAGATACGAATATTTCGCGACAATCGTATCGTTCCGCACCGCTTTTTCTAACAGATTCAGACTGTTGTATGCAAAATCCGTTTGCAACTCCATGTCGTAGGTCAGATTCCCGTTGCAGTCGTAGGAGAGGAAACGTTCGAAGGTAAGTCGGTTGTTTTCTCGATCTTTTCTTATTTATGGCTGCAATACTGAGGTGTGGAAACGGTTAAAGAGAATAATCTCAAAGACAGCGGCGGGACAATTGTTCCGCCGCTGTCTTTGAGATTATTTAATCTCCATCAAATCGAAGATACTGATGTTCAGATGATAAAGTAAAGAAACATAACTCTTTTATTTGTTGGAGGATATATATTTCGCTTTCATTTGCATGAGAAATCAGCATATCAATATCTACTAAAAGATCTTTCACCATTTTATGATTAAAAGTTGTATCATCATATATATCAATATATTTGACAACATTTAACGGGTAAACAGCTATCCATTTCTGAATAAATAATTCAAAAGTATTCTCATTGTCCGATAAAATAGGACTCAGTATTTCATGTTCAAAATCTTCTACGTAAATAGTCAACATTATTGCATTTATTTTGGTAACCCCGGGAAAATCGAAATTAATTCATTTGTCTTAGAGTTGGTTACGACGGTATATATAGTTGTCGTTGAATTAGTGGTTACATCAAAACCAATAATCTTTCCTGCATTAACGGTTCTAATGTAATTTCCAGACGTTTTTTGTATATAGCCGGAAATATGAGTTGCGGCTTCTACTAATTGCTCCAATTCTTTTTCTGTTGTTACAAAAAATCTACTTTTATTCCTATATTTAGGAATTTGAATAACGTGTTTTTCAAAATTCCAACGTAAATTTTTTGCCGGTATTATAATTGGTCTGCCAAGTAATTTTGTTGAGTTTGCGGCAATTCGATTGCCTTGCATTCCGACTCTCAGGCTATTGCTTTGACCGGCCGTGAAAAAAAATAAACCTGCTTCAAATGTAGATAATAAATAACGAGCCGCAGCATGAACATATTCCCCATTTATCCGATAGGTTTCTGCCTCCATCCACATTGCGTACCCCGGCATTAGTAGATTATACGCCGCTCCCCAATAACCGGAATTACTATTGCTTCCACCATCTTCGGAAGGATAAACGATAACCGGAGGGATCATCACACTCGTCGAATCACGGGCCTCCATTCCATCGAGATCGATCAACCGGATCGGATTGTTCCCGCAGAAAACATACGGACTATGGTATTGCTGCAAGGGATCTTGCGAGAGCCACCGTCCTCTTTCTCGGTCGTACATTCGAGCGCCGTAGTCCGAGAACGGCAGGCCGGCGAACGATTGATCCTCCTTTCCATTGAAGCGGTCTCGGTTATCCGAAACAGGCCGCGACGCGGTATCCCACCGGTTGCCGAACGGTTGGTAGTCGTTGCGTTCGAGCACGTTGTCCTTATCGGTTGCCACGACACGCACGCTTCCTAAATGATCCGTCAGGGAATAACGCACCTCGGTGTCGTTGCCGCTTGTTGCTACGATCCGCCCGCCGCTGAACGCTGCACTTTCCAATCCAATTGTATTGGCATGCTTCTCATATACCAAAGAACCCAAATAGTACAAGCCGTTCTCTTCGGTGTCCGTCACCGAAAGTTTCGTACCGTCTGCAAGATAACAATAATTTATGGCATTCGCATCGTTGTCCGAGGCATATTCGAGCAAATTCAGACAATTATATGACATATCCAGTCCTCGCTCCCAGTCTTTTGTAACGTTACCGTTCGCATCGTATTGATGCAGTTGAACGGTTAGGGGAAAAACGATCCCTTTCTTGGGGACAATAATCTCTCCGATACCTACGTCCTCCCGTTCGAAGACTGTTCCCGGACAATACGAAACAAGTCGATTCCCCGAATAATTATAGCTGCTGTTCGATACACAGGCGCCATTCTCATAACGAATAAAAGTTTGAAGGTTTCCGTTACGGTCATAGGAAAGACAGCGTTCCACATTCTGCCGTGTCTTCTCGTTGTTTACATACTGGTCGGTGTTCGTCAGCCGCGACAGGTCGTCGTAAGTGAATTCATACCGGTTCTGCGGGCCGTCGCCGGACGGGTCTCCCTTGTGCTGCCACTGCCACGAGGTGATATTTCCCGTATAGGAGTGTCCGAGCGACATGTCGAACAACTCGCTGCTTTTCGCAGTCAGCCAGCTTCGGATGTCGTAATCCGACTGTTCTTCAACTGTGCCCAACATACGCCCAGACAATCGTCCTAACTCATCGTACTCATAATCGACAACGGCCAGCTCGCCACCGTTCACCTGTGTCGTCTCGCTTAATAACCGCCCGCGATCGTCGTAGGTGAAGGTGCGGTCGATGTCGTCGGTCTTGCCCGCGCGGGTGTAGCTTTCGCGCTGTACGATGAGGTTTCCCACGAAATCGTAGCGCTGCGAGGTGCAGAGGATGCCGTCCTCGGTGTCGCACTCGACGGTCTGGATCAGACGTCCTTTGTAGTCGTAATAGTAGGCGCGCTGGTGATAGCCCGTGATCGTATCGTTGGCCAGCACAGCGAGTTTCTCGTAGGTCAGCGAACCCGTGGCATTGTCGTAGCGCAGCGATTCACCGTCCGTGGCCGTCAGACCTTCGATCGGCTGGAAATCGAGCCCTGCCGCCTGCACCTCCGATGGATAGGTGTCGTAAACATATTTCCGCAACGGTACCGAAGAGCCCAGATAGGGCGGTTCAACAGATTTGATCGGCTCACCGATCGAGACGCCAACCTGTGACCTTATGGGGATCAATTCCGCTTCGACAGCGAGGCTCTGCTCCTGCACCCGTCCCAGTGCATCGTACGAATAGCTTATCCACTGCTTCTTCGCGCGGAGGTTGCCGTCCTGCGACACTCGAAGACGGTCTCCTTCGTCGTAGCGCATATACTCCGCCTCGCGTCCGGGCATCCGTTTCTCGACCATGAGGCCGCGATCGTTGTAGGTGTAGACGTAGCAATACTTTTCGGCGAAATCGTCGTCGACGGGGACTGTCAGCGAATCGCTGAGCAGGTAACTGCCTTCGGGCGTGATGACCCACCGCAGCCGGCCGTAGTCGTCGTAGACGGAGTAGGTGTCGATCGGTTCGTCGTCATCGAACGTGCGGCTCAGCAGCGTCCGCCCCAGTCCGTCGGTGAAGCTCTGCACGACATGGCCGTCGGGATCGGTCGTCACGGTGCATGAGAGCGTTCCGGCGTCGTGGCACCCCTCGCAGACCAGTTCGCCGTCGACGCCCACTGCGAGCCATCGCACCTCGTCGGTGTCGTTTGTCCGGTAATCGAACTCGGTGTAGAGGACCTCGAAGTCTTTCATGTAACCGGGCAACGCCTGCTTGCGTACGCGCCCGAGCGGCGACGCCTCGTAGACCTTCTCCGTGAAGGAGCGCTGCGCATCGGCCTGTCCATACAATGTGCCGTAAAATGCCTGCTGGTTCGTCAGGGCCGACGCCTGTTTCCGTCCGCCACTCGACCGAGCCGCATAAGAGAGGTAACTTTTGGCGTCTTCACGCAGCAGCGCGTCATAACCGATCGGCGTTACCAGATCCCGACCGTCAGGCGATGCCGCGATCTGAATCGACTGTTCGGGCAATCCCAGCCCATTGTAATAGGCGACATCGGACGCCGCCGGCTTGTCGCCGTTGAAGGTTCTGGTCAGAATCCAGTTCTCGTCTTTGTCGAGAGCCAGTATGCCGTCGTCATACCGGGCGCCGTCGAGTTCCTTTTCGTCGCGGAGTCCGTTTTCTTCGTAGGCCGCCGTGACGTGGTAATATCCGGTGGCTTTCGGAGCGTACAGCGTGATGGTCTCTCCGTTGCCGAGCACGGTCTCCTGTTCGATTCCGTCGCGATAGAGCGTATAAACCACGTCGGGTTGAGAGTTGCCGATATTTGCCACGACAACGGAGGCTGTTTTATCGTAGTGATAGACGACAGGAAGTGTTCGTACTGAGCCACCTCCGGACTGATGTACTTCCATAGCCATATTGTCGTCGAAACGCAAATTCGTATAACTGCGTATCGTCGCATTCGAGAGGTTGGGCGGACAATAGATCTCCAAATAGAGTTTCCCTAAATTTTCGTCGTAACCATAGGAGATACGCATATGTGGATTCCATTGGCTTGAATCTCCCGAATTGTAAATTGCGAACGGCGCATCGAAGAAGGAAATGTCCGCAAGATCGTCGACTGGATACATCGTACCGTCCTTCCAATATCGGGTCAGTGTGTATCGATATACGCCGCCGTCGGGATCGGCTGCGAGAACCTCTTCGCCGGCATTGTAGACATACTCGAATGACTCGTAGTACTTGATTGAAAAGTCCGAATCCGGGAAGTCGAACCGGTACGTGCCCGGAGTAGAGATGCGATAGGTATAGTCGCCGCCCGTACCGAGGAAGAAGTCAGTCTCCTCCTCGGAATCGTCCTCGTAGGTCCGCCATAGGAAATAGCTCTTGTCGATCTCCGTGTCGTGCAGATGAATTTCTGCGGACTGCCCCGGACAGATGTAGAAACAGCGGTCGGCCGGCCAGTCGACGGACGGATACGAATACTGGGGTTTTTGCTTGATATAGACGTGACTGGCATAAGTGCTGAAAGCCACCGTGCGTTCGCCGCTCGTGGTGTTGGGATCGAGTTGGAGTTCGATCAGATAGCTGCCCGTTTCGGCGTTGTCGATATACAGGACGCGAACCCAGCGGATTCCATTATCCAGAAGTTGGCGGTTCATCTCCTCGACGGCGTTGCCCGGCGAGAACTCGTCGCCGTCTTCGGCAACGATCGTATAGGACGTATCGTCCCAGGACAGCGAGACCTGCTCCGAGGGCGGTGTTCCGAGATTCGGATGCCAGATCAACTGGGCGAAGGATACGTGCATGCCCGCTACTGCGAGAGCAAGCAACAGATATAGCTTTTTCATGAGTGATTCAGATTTACCGGTTTTCCGTAGCAAAATGATAATCATAAGATTGGACTTGTTCGCCCTTACCGTCTTTGACCGAGATCAGGCGGCCGAACGCATCGTACTCGTAGGTGGTTTCACGTCCCGAAGGATCGGTCATCGAGGCCATCCCCACCAGCGGGATGTATGTCGCCGTGGTGACGTGCCACTCCTTGCGGCTGGTTCGCAGGCCGTCGAGCGCCGCAAGATCGCCCTCCGACAGCACGACCGAGGTACGGATACGCTCGACGGTCGCCGCACCCAAGGCGGTCGTCACCTCGTCGTATGCGGCGTTGCGGATTTCGGCCACGAGGTACAGACCCTTGTAGCCCCACAGATAACAGATCGGAGGCTGTCCCACGGCCTGCACCTCGCAGATGTTGCCGTCGGCGTCGTAGCGCAGCGACGCCCGTCCGATGTAATGCGTGTCGGGCGTATAGGCGCCTTTCCCGCCCATAGAGCTGCGGTTCGAGAAGCGGAACGATGCGGGCGAGAGGTCGAGCGAAGCCAGCGTCGAGAGGCTGTCGGGACGCCCGTAGAGATCGTAGCGGAACGTATCGCCGTGCGTGACGGTCTCGTCGGTATAGACGACCCGTTCGAGCGGGAGCGAGAGGAGGTTGCGATCAAGCATCGTCTGCACGCTCGACGGCAGGTAGTCTTCGGCGTAGAGCGTCCGCTCGGTGACGGTTCGGCCGTCGGCGTAGGTCGTCTCCTTGCGGCTGGCGGTATAGGGATTCGTGTCGTAATAATAGTTCGTCCGTCGGCGCAGGATGCGTCCGTCGTCTTCGCGCTGCTCGATAACCTCCTCCGAAAGCTGCATACAACCCACGTCGATGGCATTGTAGGAGTAACTATATGTATTTTTATTATCGTCGTAGGGTGAAGTTGTCAACCGAGGTTGTTCCCGTAAGGAGCCATTCGCTTCGATCTGTACATGCCGGGTAGTTGGCCAGACACGTCCTCTGAAAATTTTCTTAGCCGAGAGATACGGCATATAGGTATAATCTCTGCGGACGAGCCATTCGAAACGACCGTCGACATACTTGTATTGGATGACGGAATCGAGACTTCCTTGATGCCAAGATTCCATTTCCATGGGATAGGGACTTCCGGGGAGTGCTATTGCGGGGCGATTCAGCGAGCCCTCGAGCGGCGGATCGAGCGTATATTTGTAGACGGTTTTTCCGGACAGAACTCCACCTTCGCTTTGGTATTCGGCCACCTCGTCGTACTGGACATGGCTCCCGTCGTCGTAGTTGGTGCGATACGTCGTATGAGGATAATATGTCCTGCAACGTAACCGCAGGGTGTTCGTTGTCGCTCCATTGTACGTCTCATAATAGACGATCGTCTGTAAGGTATGGCAATTACCCTGTTCCTCGCTCGTGTCGGGTTCATGACGAATGATGCCGTTGCCGCTTTCATTGGCTCCGTATTCGTAGTGTGTCTGTTTGAGCAACATACTGTCACGATCGAACGCACGGATGTCCCGAATGCGGTAACTTGAGATATAACGGTTTGTGCCTGAACGATCGCAAAACTGGTTGTGGTCGCAGTGGAACTCCGTATAGCCGCCTGTGGGATAGGTAATCGTAAGCAGTTTTTTAGGGGATGCCGTATAGAGATAAATCTCGGATGTATAGTACGACGGAATATATTTCTCATATTCCGAAAGAGGCGTATCGATCAATCTGTTACCGTGACGGTCTCGGGGTGAGCTGCCTTTCTCGATCGTCGTATAATGGCGTGCAATAGCAGGAATTCCGCGGTCGTAGCTGCCCATACGCGCATGTCCCCAGAAATCCGAGAAAGAATCTCCGTAGTGCATCGCTCCATACTCGAATCGATAACGTTGAGCGTCGATCGTCAGTGCGTTCAGGTAACGGCCGTACATCATGGCCAAATTTTCGTCGAGGTAATACCCCGTATCGATGGATTGTGTCAGCAGGATCGTCTTGCGCAGCACGCCTTGCAGATCGTAAACCTCGATACGTGTCAGAATGGGCCTGCGAATCGCTGTGCGATTGGAGTTGTATTGTTCGTAGACGAATTGCAGGGAACCGCCGCGGAATTCGATTCTGTCGATGTAATGGGTGTGTATCGTATTGAGGACTTTGCGGGCAAATTGTGCGCTTTCATCCTGTTCGGGCGCAGTTTCCATCTCCCAACCGTCGGCAATTTCATTGTCTCCTCTCAGAAAATAATCGCACGAAGTATTCATTCCGTAATGCAGCTCCTGCCGGGGCGTTCGAGCCAGCGATTCAAACATTGAAGAGCCGGAACCTGAAATCTCGGCATCGTCGTACAAATCGTGCGATCCCTCCAATTGTCGAACCAGATTGGATTCATAAGGTAGGTACGAGAAGGTGATCGCATCGCTGCCGTCGGCACTCTCGATACGAGTGCATTTCCATGCAGTCGGTGCCGGAGCCTCCATCGCGTTGAAATCTCGCACCCAATCGACGTACTGCGATGAGAAACTGTATTTTGTTCCGTCACTACCCACGATACTAAAATCTGTATTCCCGTTGCGGTTCGCATAATCGATCCTATCGCCGTTCATCGGTACGGTCGTCGGCCCCAACTCTTTCTCGATGTAGAATGCACCGCTGCTACCGAGAAGTTTATAGTAAAACTTGTCGGGCTCTTCGTCTATATTCTTAATCCACATCGAAAAGAGATGTTGATCCGAAGGAATGATTTCGGGAGTATTCTTGTCGATATTGGTGTAGGATGTGCCCGTAGACAGATAACCCGAGGCGTGAAAATCATCACGGCCGTTGATGATGCGCGAGACCTGCATATCGCAGCTCAGCGACCATCCTGCGCCGGCCGCGCCGGCGAGCTGGTTCACGCGCGTGAAGTCGTCGAGGTGGAAACTCAGGTTCACGGGCAGCTCCAGCGATCCCGATCTGACGGTGTAGAGCGGGATCGAGATTTCGGGAATTCCCGTGCGGTGCGAAACGGGATAGTCGATGTACTTCATCATCGACACCGCCGACGGCGGATAGAAATGGACGTCCGTCAGATCGGACGTCTCCTGCGCCTGTACGGACGTCGCTCCGAGAAACAGGAACGACACGGCGCAACATACAAAGGCCGGATGCTTCATAGCCGAAAGAGTTTAGGTTAGAATGAGAATGTGTATGGAGTTCGGTTCGTAAACCGGAAGATGCGCCTTGAACAAAGATAGGAAATCTTTTTCGGAAAGAGAGGATGAAATAGCAATGACAGAATTTTCGCAAACTGTTTCTAATCAATTTGTTGAAAAATAAAAATCTTACATTTTCCTTACAGGCGGTTCGAAGCGGAGAATCGCACTCTTCATTTCCGCTTTTCGGTAAGTCTCGGCATATCGAATGCAAGCAGTGACGGAGCTGTTCCGCGATACTTTTCCAGAAGACGCAAAGCTGCGGGGAGAAA
>ENA-UOOA01006727-UOOA01006727.1-human-gut-metagenome-genome-assembly--contig:-P61old-NODE-6727-length-10833-cov-11.186027_pt1 | contig 10833 bp, 10 predicted proteins | sample MGYA00242467_ERZ724014 | MGnify/ENA metagenome assembly ERZ724014
ACACCGTGGAAAACACCCGCGTGGGCAACATGACCGACTTCGACAAGCTGACGCTCGAGGTCTGGACCGACGGCACCATCTCGTCCCGTGACGCGGTGTCCCTCGGCGCCAAGATCCTCTGCGATCACTTCGCTCTCTTCACCGACCTGTCCGACGCCATGGGCGGCAAGTCCACCGTCGTCGAGAAGGCCGAGACCCAGCGCGACAAGGTGCTGGAGCTGACCATCGAGGAGCTCGATCTCTCCGTGCGCAGCTTCAACTGCCTCAAGCGCGCCAACATCAACACCGTCGAGGACTTGATCTCCAAGACCGAGGACGATATGATGAAGGTCCGCAACCTGGGCCGCAAGAGCCTCGAAGAGGTCATCAACAAGCTGGCAATGATGGGCCTGTCCCTCGCCAGCGACGACAACAACTGACAGGGGTTGTCGCCTGCGGCAGCGCCGCAGGACGAAGACCCGCTAACTTATCCTGATAAGGAGGAAAACCAACATGCCCGGAACTCGTAAGCTCGGTAAGACTACCGATCAGCGTATGGCGATGCTCCGTCAGCAGGTCACCGACCTTCTGGACAACGGCAAGATGGAAACGACCGTCACCCGCGCCAAGGAGATCAAGCCCCTGGCTGAGAAGATGATCACCCTCGGCAAGAAGGGCGATCTGGCGGCTTATCGTCAGGCGATGGCTTTCATCACCCGCGAAGACGTCTGCAAGAAGACCTTCAAGGAGCTGGCCCCCGCCTATGCTGAGCGCAACGGCGGCTATACCCGCATCGTCCGCACCGGCGTTCGCCGCGGCGACGCTGCCGAGACGGCCATCATCGAGCTGGTCTAAGCATAACAGCGTAAGTAAAAAGTCCTTTTGTATGGCAGATCGCGAAGCCATACAAAAGGACTTTTTATGCTTCTCTGCCGCATGGTCGGAAACGCCTGTTTTCCTTGCGGCGCAAAACGCCCTCTGTTGCACGCCGCAGTGCATCGGAGGGAAAAGAATGATCCGCGGCCCGTCCCGCAGGGATAAGCGCGCCGCCGGGCGCATAAGCTCCTCCGAGGGGGCGATGGAATGACAAGGAAAAAGCGGCGGGCGCTGCTGTGTATGCTCGCCGTACCGCTGCTGGCGCTTGCGCCGCGTTCGGAGGAAAGCCTGCCGGCCTCTGCCGCGGAGCCGGCGGCTGTGCCGGAGAAATATGTGGCGCTGACCTTCGACGACGGCCCATGGCCCGAGACCACCGAGCAGCTGCTCGACGGCCTCGCGGAGCGCGGCGCCAAGGCGACCTTCTTCCTGATCGGCGAGCAAATCGCCGGGCATGAGGACACCGTGCGCCGCATGGCGGACGAGGGGCATCAGGTCGGCAGCCATACCTTTACGCACATGGATCTCAGCCGCGGCGACCCCGCCGAGCGCCTGCGCGAGATTGCTGCGACCGACGAGACGCTGCGCGCGCTGCTTGGCGACGGAGTCTATTGGCTCCGCCCGCCGTGGGGCTTTCTCGCCCCGCAGACCGCCGCGGCGGTCGAGGTGCCGATGGTCTACTGGTCGCTGGATACGGAGGACTGGCGCAGGCTGGACGCCGACGCCGTAGCGCAGGACATCATCGACCATGCCCGCGACGGCGACATCATTCTCCTGCACGACCCTTACGCCACAAGCGTCGAGGCGGCGCTGCGCGCCATCGACGCCCTGACCCCGCAGGGCTACCGCTTTGTCACCTTAGAGGAGCTCTTTCGGCAAAAGGGCGTCGAGCCGGAGCCGGGAAAGCTCTACATCCGTCCCGACGAGCTCAAGCGGATCGTGTGAGACAGAGAAAAAGAGCTACCGAAGCGAGGCTTCGGCAGCTCTTTTCGATTACAGTTTGTCGAATATGCGCGAAAAATTACAGCATGTTGAGAACGAGCGTCAGGACGATGAACGCAGCGCCGACCCACTTGGTCGCGCGGGCGAGCTTGGCGTCCATGCTCTTGGCCTTGTTCTTCGCCATAAAGGAATCGGCCACGCCGCCGATGGCGCCGCTCAGGCCGGCGGACTTGCCGCTCTGGAAGAGCACGATGCCGATGACGATCAGACCGCAGATGAGCTGAAGAATGGTGATAAACAGTTCCATAACAGGAGACCTCCAATCAGTTGATAAACGCAGAACGCGCTGTATTCACAGGATGTAATCATACCACAGTCCCGGACAAAAAGCAAGCGGAAATTAGCAGTTTTTCACCCAAAACGCAGCGAATGTGCAAAGCCTCAAGGGACCTTGCACATTCGCAGTAAGCTCCGGCGGGAAGGAAGATCGGGATGGGGGGTGCCGGAGTTTCCTCGGTAGCGGGTAAATATGAATTTATATTCGCGAATCAAAATGATGACATAGTATAAGAGGATATTCATGCAAAGTCAATCGGTTTGATATTCAAAATTCACGCACAATAATTAAATTTTCTTATGCAAAATGACAAGAATCCGTTGCAGATGCAAAAGAGACTTGCAATCCAAAAAGAAAAGAGATAAAATACGAAGAAATTGAGTAAATACCGAATGAAAATACGAAAAACGGCTGTATACGCCGAATGAAATCTCAAAAGTACAAGGGCACATCTCGGCTCGTTCGCGAGATGTGCGGGAAGTGAGGATAGGATATGAATACGACCTACGGAGTGCTCAACAACTCAAGCCTGATCATTGATACCGACAAGCTGCGCGAAAACGTGCGCACGATCCTGCGCTCGCTCCCGGCGGGGACAAAGCTCATCCCCGTCGTCAAGGACGACGCCTACGGCATGGGAATGGTCGGCGTCGCGCGGACGCTCAGCGCCTTTCCGGAGATCGGCTGCTTTGCCGTCGCCAACGTCTCCGAGGGCGTGACGCTGCGCCGTGAGGGCATCCGTCAGGACATCCTGATCATGGGCAGCACGCTGCCGTTCCAGTATGCGCCTGCGGTCGAATGTGACCTGACCGTGACCGTCTCGCGCCTCGGCATGGTGCCGGAGCTTGCGGAGGTCTGCAAGGCGCAGAGCAAGCCGCTGAACGTGCAGATCAAACTGGAGACCGGTATGCACCGCATCGGCGTGGAGCCGGGCGAGGAGCTCGCCGCGCTGATCGGGGAGCTCAAGGCGGCGCAGGAGTGGGTCCATGTCACCGGCGCGTTCTCCCATTTCGCGTGGCCCGGCAACGCCGAGGTCTGCGAGGCGCAGTATAAGAAGCTGCTTGCCGGCGCGGAGCAGCTCAAGGCGGCGGGCATTCCGGTCCCGATGTGCCACATCAGCGCCTCGGAGAGCTCCGAGCTCTTCCCGCAGTACGCGCTCGACGCCGTGCGCATTGGCCGCCGGCTCTATATGGACCATCCGAAAAAGCCGCTCGGCAACATTCAGGAGGTCGTCTCCTGGCGCAGTTACCTCACCAACGTCAAGCAGCGCCACGCGGGCGACTCGCTCGCCTACTTCGGCAAGTACGTTCTGGATAAGGATACCGTCGTGGCGACCGTCGGCGTCGGCTACGGCGACGGCCTGAACGAAAAGCTCGTGGCGTGCCACGCGCCGGTGCTCGTGGGCGGCAAGCGCTGCCCGCTGCTGGCGTGCTGCATGGACCAGTGCTTCGTGGATGTCACCGGTGTAGAGGATGCCAAGGTCGGCGACGAGATCACCTTCTTCGGCTATGACAGCGACGGTAATTTCCTCTCCTCACAGGAAACGGCGAACCTCATCGGCGACGACGAGGGCTGCGGCCTGACCTCCGCGCTGATGCACCGCGTCGCCCGCGTATTCCACTGATTTCCGCGCGGCGTGTGCCGCATGTGCCAGTGAACGGTTATTTTTGCATACATCGTTGCATAATTTTTGATATTACGGTATAATAGCCGCAGAACCACGCATGAAATAACATACGGTGGGGGTAGGCTATGAAGAGCAAGCGACAGGAGAAGATCCTTGAACTGATCGCGCAGTATGCGATCGAAACGCAGGAGGAGCTGCTCGAGCGGCTTTCCGAGTGCGGCATCCCCAGCACGCAGGCGACCGTTTCCCGCGACATCAAGCAGCTGCACCTGTATAAAGAGCCGTGCGGCGGCGGACGCTACCGCTACGCCTCCTCGGCGCGCTCGACGGGCTGCGACTTTAACGACCGGCTCCAGCGCATCCTGCGCGAGTGCAGCCTGAGTGTGGACTACGCGCAGAACCTTGTGGTCCTCAAGACGATGCCGGGGCTTGCCAGCGCAGCGGGCGCGGCTTTCGATGCGATGGACGATCTGCCCGCCATGATCGGCTGCGTCTGCGGCGACGATACGGTGCTCGTCGTCATGCGGGACGAAGCCTCGGCGCAGAGCTTCTGCGAGGAGCTGAGCGGACTGTGCAAGTAAAAAACGATCGGAAAAGGCAAGGCGCCCGCCTTGCCTTTTCTCTTGCCCTGTGCTATAGTTTTCCGAGAATCTCAGGAAGGCAGGTCACGCCATGAAAGCAGAAAGAGCCTATCCCCGCTTCACCATCACCGCCAAGGGGACCCGCTGGGTCGAGGGCGGCCACCCGTGGATCTACGCGCAGGAGATCGTCTCCGCGCCCGAGGGCGTGGAAAACGGTGCGCTCGTGGACGCGGTGAGCGAGAAAGGGAAATACCTTGGCAGCGGCTTTTTCTCCCGCGAGAGCAAGATCCGTATCCGTCTGCTCTCCCGCAACGCGAACGACCGCTTCGATGCGGACTTCTGGCGCCGCCGCATCCGCTACGCCTGGGACTACCGCAAGACGGTCATGGGCGCGGACGTTTCCTGCTGCCGCGTCATCTTCGGCGAGGCGGACGGCTTCCCCGGCCTGACGGTGGATCGCTTTGAAAACCTGCTCGTCACGCAGACCCTCTCCGTCGGCATGGAGCGCATCAAGGAGATGCTTTTCCCGCTGCTCGTCGAGGTCCTCGCCGAGGACGGCGTTGTGATCGACGGCGTTTTCGAGCGCAACGACGCGGCCATCCGCGCCCTTGAGGGTATGGAGCAGGGGAAGGGCTGGTTCCCGCTCGAGGGCAGGGACGTGCCCGCGAGCGCCGTGACGGAGATCTGCGAGAACGGCGTCTATTACCGCGTGGACGTGGAGAACGGCCAGAAGACCGGCTTCTTCCTCGACCAGAAGTATAACCGCCTCGCGGTCGCGCGCCTTGCCCGCGGCCGCCGCGTGCTCGACTGCTTCACCCACACCGGCTCCTTTGCGCTCAATGCCGCGCGGGGCGGCGCGGAGCACGTCACCGCCGTGGACATCTCGCAGAGCGCCATCGACATGGCCCGCGCGAACGCCGTGCGCAATGGGCTGGAGGGCCGCATGGACTTCCTGACCGCGGACGTGTTCGACCTTCTCACCGAGCTGGAGAAAAAGGGCGGCAAGCCGTATGACTTCATCATCCTCGACCCGCCGGCCTTCACCAAGTCGCGCAAAACGGTGAAGAGCGCCGAGCGCGGCTATAAGGACATCAACCTCCGCGCCCTGCGGTTGCTGCCGCGCGGCGGCTACTTCGCCACCGCCTCGTGCAGCCACTTCATGCCGAGCGAGCTGTTTGAAAAAATGCTGCGCTCCGCCGCACTGGACGCGGGCGTGGAGCTGCGCCAGATCGAGGCCCGTCAGCAATCCCCCGACCATCCGATCCTCTGGAATGTGCCGGAGACGGACTACCTCAAATTCTACCTCTTTCAGGTGGTGTAAAGGAGAAGTGCCATGTACCATTGCTTTCGCCTGCATCGCGGCGAAGATCTGTATGAAAGCATCCAACGCTATGCCGACGCGCATCATATCGCCGCGGGCGTCGTGCTCTCCGCCGTCGGCTGCGTCTACCGCTGGGAGCTGCGCGACGCGAGCGGCGTCGATGTGCAGAGCGGCACGGAGGATGTGGAGATCGTCTCGCTCATGGGCACGGTCAGCGAGCACGGCAGCCACCTGCACGCGAGCCTTGCCCACCGTGACCTGAGTGTGTTCGGCGGACATCTGCGCCCCGGCTGCCTTGTGAACACCACGGCGGAGATCGTCCTCGCCGAGCTGCCGGACACCGTCTTTACCCGCGAGCGCGACGAGGCGACCGGCTACGAGGAGCTGGCGATCCGGAGAATTGATAGACAATTCTAATTGATCTGCATCTTCGATAGAAAACTTAAATACAACGCCAAATCCGGGCGCGAAAAAGAGAATAATTTGGTGAATTTGAACAATTCCCGAAAAAGAGAAAGAAAACGGCTGCAAAGCAGCCGTTTTCTCCTCTCTCCGTTCAGAGCGCGTTAAAATCCCTGTTGACAAGCAGCGAAAAGACGGGTATCCTGTCCTTAGTTCGTAGAAGCCCCTTGAATCCGCAGGGAGACTGGGGGTGGAGATGGCTCTGGAAAATCTCAGCAATGAGTGCCGAAGGTGTAAGGCCCCGCACGGGTTGAATCTCTCAGGCAAAGAGGACAGGGCAGGAAACCGCTATGCGGTTTTGCTGCGCTGTTTTTTCATGGATGGGAACTTGGATCAGGGCTGTCGATTTCTTCGGCGGCCCTGTTTTTTGCTTTGTCTGCAAAGCGAGAGGAGGAAGGAAAGCGGGGCACTACATTTTTAGGAGGAAATTTCCCATGACTGAAACACTTCTCCCCATTGTGCAGAAGATCAACGGCTACCTGTCCGACTACATTCTGGTCGCGCTGCTCATCGCCGTTGGTCTGTGGTACTCCATCAAGACCCGCTTCGTGCAGGTCCGTCACTTCAAGGAGGGCTGGAACAGCGTGTTCGGCAGCCTCAGTCTCCGCGGCGGAAAGCAGGAGAGCGGCATGAGCTCCTTCCAGGCGCTCGCCACCGCCATTGCGGCGCAGGTCGGCACCGGCAATATCGTCGGTGCGTCCGGCGCGATCCTCACCGGCGGCCCCGGCGCAATCTTCTGGATGTGGGTCATCGCCTTCCTCGGCATGGCGACCATCTACGCGGAAGCCACGCTCGCGCAGGAAACGCGCACCGTGGATAAGGACGGCAACGTCCTCGGCGGCCCTGTTTACTATATCACCACCGCCTTCAAGGGCGGCTTCGGCAAGTTCCTCGCGGGCTTCTTCGCCGTCGCCATCATTCTGGCGCTCGGCTTCTTCGGCTGCATGGTGCAGTCCAACTCCATCGGCGAGACCTTCTCCAACGCCTTCAACGTGCCGACGTGGATCATCGGCGTGGTGCTCGTCGCCATCTGCGGCTTCATCTTCCTCGGCGGCGTGCAGCGCCTCGCCTCCGTGACCGAGAAGATCGTGCCCATTATGGCGGCTGTTTTCCTGGCCGGCGGCCTGATCGTCCTCATTGCCCGCATCAAGTACGTCCCCGCGACCTTCGGCATGATCTTCCGGTATGCCTTCGCCCCGCAGGCCATCATCGGCGGCGGCTTCGGCGCGGCGCTGAAGATCGCACTCTCCCAGGGCGCGAAGCGCGGCCTGTTCTCCAATGAGGCCGGTATGGGCTCCACGCCTCACGCCCACGCGCAGGCCAACGTCAAGAATCCCCACCAGCAGGGCGTCGTCGCCATGATCGGCGTGTTCATCGACACCTTCGTGGTCCTCACCCTCAACGCCCTCGTCATCATCTCCACCCTCTACACCGAGGGCGGCCCGCTCCACGGCTGCGGCGCGGCTGCGGCGCAGGACGTGCTCAAGAAGACCAACCTTGCCCAGACCGCCTTCGGCGTCGTCTTCGGCGAGAGTGCGGGCGCGATGTTCGTCGCGGTCTGCCTGTTCTTCTTCGCTTTCTCCACCATCCTCGGCTGGAACCTCTTCGGCAAGATCAACATGGCTTACCTCTTCGGTCAGAGGTCCACGGTCGTCTACACCGTCATCGCGCTGGTGTTTATCTTCCTCGGCACGCTGACCTCCAGCGACCTCGTGTGGGAGCTGAGCGATATGTTCAATAACCTCATGGTCATCCCCAACGCCATCGCCCTCTTTGCCCTGACGGGACTGGTCGTCAAGCACGTGAACGGCACGCCCGAGGCGGACCGCTGGGAGTAATTTCTCCCGAAAACAGCAGATAAAAAATCGCTTCCCGATCAGGGAAGCGATTCTTTTGCGTTATTTCACCACGCCGAACTGATAGAGATGATCGCGCCATTGCACATAGTAGGGCGCGCGGACATGAACGCCATCGCCGGAGTAGTCGGCGCGCAGCGCGCCGTTCTCATCGTCGAAGAGCGGATTGAGGTCGAGGTAGAAGATCGTTTTGCCGTCCGCCAGCTGCGCGATGGCGGCGTTGCGCTCGTTGATGACCTCGTTTTTGAAGTAGGAGCTATCCGACTTCTTCTGCGTGGTGTGGAAGATGGACTGGATGAAAATGACCGCGTCGGGCTGCTTTTCGCGCACGAGATCGAGCAGCGATTTGTACTGGGCCGCCCAGTCCGCGGCGGTGTAAGCGCCGATCTCATTGATGCCGAGGAGGATATAGACCTTGCCGAACTGCCTCGTGCCGAGCGCCTCGGCGAGCGTGACCTTTTTGCCGTCCAGCTCGATGAAGCTCTTTTCCACGGCGTCCTTTACCGTCAGACCGTTCTTGGTGAAGTAGGTCGCGTTGCCCAGCCCCGCGTAGTCGTGGAAGCCGTCGGTGTGCGAGTCGCCGAGAAAGAGCGCGTCGTCAAAATAGCTCGCGTCCACCGTGGTAAATTGGCTGACCGGCTCCTCCGGCTCGTCGGGGATCACCGGATCGACCACCTCGGGCGGCTGGGGCAGGAGATCGGGCACGGGGCTCGGGATCGGCTCGGACACGCCGGGGATCGTCCACGGAAAGACGCCGCTCTCGGCGGCATCAAAAAAGGCGGCGATGGCGGGCGTATTCTCGCCCAGCGCGTCGAGATACTGCTCGTAAGCGCCGGTGGGGTCGAGCGCGGTGAAGGAATTGAGCGCCGCGGCGCTCACCGCGCACAGCCACAGCAGGGGAGAAAAGTGGGACATGGAAAGACCTCCTTCAGAAAAATTCAGAAGCGGGCGTAGAGGAACGGGTTGCCCGTGCCGGTCGCGATGAGATAGAGACACAGCCAGAACACCGCGAACAGCGGCAGCCAGACGAGCGGCGTCGCGCGGTATTTTTCATAGAAGCGGCGCGGCCACGGCGTGGCGAGGAGAATGCCGAGAGCAAAGAGCCACCAGTAGCTTTCCAGCTGGCGCAGGAGATCGCCGGCAAACACGCTCTCGCCGCTGCTGAGGAAGGGATAGAGACGGGAGAAGTAGTCCCCCAGCTCGCCGAGATCAGAGATGCGGAATACCACCCACGTCTGCGGAATAAGAAAGAGAAAATAGAGACGCGAGAGGAAGCGGTGACGCTCTAAAAAGCCGCCGATGCAGAACTTTTCCAGCGCGATGAACACAAAGAGCACAAGGCCCCACAGAACGAAATTCCACGCCGCACCGTGCCAGAGACCCGTGAGCGTCCATACAACGAACAGGCTCAGAAGAAGCCGGCGCTTGCCGTTCCGGCTGCCGCCGAGCGGGATATAGAGGTAGTCGCGGAACCAGATGCCAAGCGTGATGTGCCAGCGCCGCCAGAATTCGGAGATGGAGCGTGAGCAGTAGGGTAGGTCGAAGTTGCGCGGGATCACAAAGCCGAGCATACGGGCAAGCCCCATCGCCATGAGCGAGTAGCCCGCGAAGTCGTAGTAAAGCTGCAGGCTGTAGCCCACCGCGCCGAACCACGCCAGCGGCGCGGAGAGATAGGCGAAGCCGATACGTTCGAGCGCCGTCCACAGCGAGGCGAGCTGGTCGGCCAGAACGACCTTGCAGCCAAGCCCGACCACAAAAAGCGAAAAGCCGCTCTCGACCGCCGCGCGGGAGAAGGGACGCTTCGTGTGCAGCTCCGCGCTCACATCGCGCAGGCGCAGGATGGGACCCATGACGAGCTGGGGGAACATCGCCTGAAAGGCGGCATAGTCCAAAAGGCTGCGCTCGGCCTCGGCGTCGCCGCGGTAGACGTCCGCGATGTAGGCGATGCTCTGAAATACATAGAAGCTCACGCCGAGCGGCAGGGCGACACGGAAAAAGGAAAAGTCGGTATTCGTCAGTCTGCCCAGATTTTCCAGAAACCAACCCATGTACTTGAAATAAAAGAGACTGCCCACATCGCACGCGAGCGCGAGGATGAGCCAGGCGCGCCGCTCATCGCCGTGCACGTCCTCGATCAGCCGCCCTGCGGCAAAGTTGACGAGAATGAGCGCGACCAGCACGAGAAGAGCGCCCGTACCCGCGCCGAGCCAATAGAAGAGCAGGCTCCCCAGTGCGAGCACAGCGTTGCGGAAGCGGGCGGGGACAATATAGTATACCGCCAGAAAGGCGGGCAGAAAATAAAAGAGAAACGGTAAGGTCGAAAAGCTCACGGTGGATGCTCCTACAGTAAAATGAAAAAGGAAGAGTGGTTTACAAACGGCGGAATGCGTGCTACAATATCCGCGCCGCAAGCCGCTGCAATACCTTATTGTAGGTGCTTCGGCGCCGTTCGTCAACAACAAAACGGTTACAAATTTCAGGAAATGAGCAGGAGGCGGGCGAGTCGGTGAGTAAGGAAAAAATTTTTGCGCTGCTCAGCGCGCAGGCGGGAGACTTCGTCTCCGGCGAGGACATCTCCGTGCAGCTCGGCATCTCCCGCGCGGCGGTGTGGAAGGCGGTCGGCGCCCTGCGGCGCGACGGCTACACCATTGAGGCGCAGACGGGGCTGGGCTACCGGCTGGCGGATTCGCCGGACGTGCTCAGCGAGCGCGAGCTGCGCCGCCGCCTCGGCGAGACGAAAATAGTCGGGCGCACACTTGAGTGCTTTGAGAGCGTGGACTCCACCAACAGCTTCTTAAAGCGTGCCGCCGCGGAGGGCGCGCCGGACGGCGCGGTGGCGGTGGCCGACGAGCAGA
>ENA-UOOA01006729-UOOA01006729.1-human-gut-metagenome-genome-assembly--contig:-P61old-NODE-6729-length-10833-cov-4.096771_pt1 | contig 10833 bp, 8 predicted proteins | sample MGYA00242467_ERZ724014 | MGnify/ENA metagenome assembly ERZ724014
GCATGGAAGAAGTGCATCAGGTATTCGTTTTTGTCCATCGCCACACGGACGATCCTGATGTAACCTCCGCCTCCGCGTCGGCTTTCGGTGATGTAGCCGCGCTCCGGAGTGAATCTCGAGGAGATCACGTACGTGATCTGACTCGGTACGCATCCGAGCCTGTCCGCGAGATCAGCCCGTTTGACCTCGGCTGAGCCGCCGCCGTCATCAAGCATCTTTTCAATTATTCTCGCTATATTATCGGATATCAACATTTCCGGTCGCTCCTTTGTTTGTCTTTTGACTTTGACTATCTTTAACCTTTTTGTGACTACATTATACCGCCATGGTCAAAGAAAGTCAAAGTCAAAGAAAGTCAAACAAGCTCATTCTAAACCAATGGCAAAAGAAAAACGGGGCAAAAGCTCCGTTTTTCTAACTATTTTAAGTTTTTTCAAACTTTTTTGAGTTTTCAGTCTGCTCTGTCGGCAAGAATCTGCTCGAGGCGGTCGCCGATCTCATTGCGCACCGTCATAAGCTTATCGGAATCGGCGTCAAAATCAAGCAGATCGCGGGATATCCGCGTAATATAGCTGTTTGTTTCGGCGTTGCCGATCTCGCGCGCGAGCATTTTGAGATACATATAATCCTCAATGCCGTCGCGGATAAACTCAACGCGAATCGAGCCGATCGGGCCGTTTATGCCGTAGCGATATCCGGGGTAGCACAAGATCCCGTTGCCCCAGACATCCCAGCCGTCGCCGGTCTGAGATTTGAAATTGTAGAGCGGATTCGTCGAGCCGTAATCGTTTACGAGATAGTACAGAACTCCGGTCACGCCGCACTGGTACTGCTGCCACTCCGCTAGTCTCGGAAGAACTCCGGCATCCTCCGCATGATACGTAACATACGGCTGGAACGGCATTCTCGCGAAATACCACCACGCCTTTCCGCCGGATTCGGCGTGACGCGCGGCATTCTCCGCATACGTACCGTACTTCTCGGTGTCCTCCGGTGTCAGGAACACCTCGACTCTCTCATGCGTACCGCGATATTTCTCGGGCGTGTACGCATAGATCTTCGGACACCATATCTGCACAAAATTGTTCAGATAGTCATACGCGTTGACGGGCGGTGTATAGATCGAGCGGCACTCCATCGGAACGACCTGCATTCCTCCTGGGAAATGGTTCTGCATATACGTGTTGTATGTGTCAATCTCGAGCCATTTTTCAAGGCTGATCGGCTCATCGACAGCATAGAAATAACCCTTGTCGAGCCACTCGGGATTGTCCTTCATCTTCGCGTAGTACGCGTCGATCTGAGCATCCGTGCGCTCGTACTGACCGCCGTAGCCCTTGCCGCCGACGAGGAATGACCTGACGCGCGGATCGTTCATATACTCATCCGCACGGTCATCCGTGATATCGTACGGGAGGACGGCGGGGTTGATGCGGTTCTCAAGGAAATAGTTGTAGTACACGCTGTACAGCACACCGACGTCGCCTTCGGGCATATTGTGCGTGGAATACACCACGGTTTGGCTGAGTCCGAAAGACGATTCGCACGCGTCGGCGTCGTTCAGGGCAAAGTCCCAAACATTCAGATACACCGCAGCGCGCTTGATCTCGACACCGTTCTCACAAATGCTGACAAAAGCTTCATAAAGTCCGGGCGCTGCGTCCGCAGGCACCTTTGCTTTTACGAGAAATCCCTGCGAAGCATTCGCGGCAACCTTTGCCGAATACTTATCCTTCGGCATAAGCGCATCCGGCATATAGAGGTTATCATTCACGCGCGTATAGAAATACGTCAGTATTTCGGACGGCACGGTGTCGCCGTAGCAGTTCACAAAATCGGTCACGGAAGCCGTGACGTTATCTATCGCATCGGCGCTGTTGTTCGCGATATAGAGCGCCGCCGCCTCGATCTCGTTCTTCGCAGAACGAATGACATACGTCGCATCGCCCGAGGATGTCGTATCCGTTTTGTACAGCTTATCGGTCGAGTGCTCGAACCACAGGGAAACATCGCTGCGCTCGTTTTGCGCGGTCTGCAGTTTCGTATCAACCGAAATCTTCACACAGCCGAACTTTATGTTCCATCCCGCAACGTGCTTCAGAACGGTTATCGCATCGCTGACGCCGATCTTGCCGCTGTTTGTGAGTTCTGCCGCTGCCTCGTCGATATCGACGTCCCATCCGGCGACGCGCTTCAGTATGTCGATCGCGTCACCGACAGCAATCTTTCCGTCACGGTTCACGTCTCCGGCAACTATCACCGGGAGCGAGGCGCTGCCGCGAACGGCATTGCTGCCGGACGGCACCACTGCCTCTCCGGTAAGTCTCTGCCCGTCCGGCGATATTATCTGAACCTCGCCGTCAAACTCTGCGGCAAGTGCGTCGGCTGTGATGCTGCCGTTTGTTCCGCATACGGCGCTACCGTCCTTTGTCATGATCAGTGACGAGTCGGCTTTGAGCGCCGGCGGCACATCGGCTGCATGAGGAACCGCCGTCGCGGTCGCCGCAAGCATAGCTGCGCACAGTGCCGCAGATACAAGCTTTTTCATTTTAATTCTATTACCTCTCGGGGTTATTTAACAAGTGAATAAGTGATCGATGCCTCTACGCTGAAGTCTGCCGGCTCGCCCTCGTAGAACGTGCTGATTCCGGTCGACTCGGAGGGGAGTGCGTTCTTCCACATTCCGACTCCGCCGCTCGCCTCGCGTCCGGAGATGGTCCAGAGATAATCGCCTTCGCCGAGTCCGTGACCCGCGCCGTCAGTGAGGTTGAACGTAAGCTTTGAGCAGTCCTTGAAATCCACGTACTTCTGCTCATATACGGGCATTGCCGCAACGGTCGTTGCATAATCGGTATTCCAACGGTAAAGCTTTACCGTGATCTCACCGATATCATTCGCCCAGCTCGGGTATTCCGCCGTAATGTAGCTTGCACGCTCCTTTGCGCCGACGGAGAATTTCACTCCGACCACCTGACCGCGGCGAAGATTTATCGGTTCACGTGTACCTGAGACAAACGTTGCTACGTCCTTGAGCCCCGATGTTGCATAAGAGTCGGGCTTCACCGGGATCTTCACCGGCTCGACGCCGCTCCAACCGGCGATCTTCTTGAGCATGATGATCGCGTCGTTCACGGAAACGCTGCCGTCACCGTCAACGTCTGCCGCTACCGGCTCTGCGTCGATCTTCCAGCTTGCGACGAGCTTCAGCGCGACGATCGCGTCGTCGACCGCGATCTTGCTGTCGCCGTTCACATCACCGGGAACGATGGTCTTGAACTCTGCCTTTGCCGCGCCGGCTGCATCCGACAGGCGCAGAACACACCCGGTCGATACCTTGTCATCGGCGCCGAGCGTGCGGTCGCCGGACACGATCGAGATTCCCTCGGAATCCGTGAGAGCCGCGAGAATATCGCCGGCTTTCGTGTCAAGGCCCACGCCCTCGATAAATCCGGTATAGGTGTTCGCCTTGTATCTGGAGTCCTCTCCGAATACAACTGCTGCGGCGGGCTTGCCGTCGGCGGCGGAAACCGCTACCGGAACAGCGCAGAGGATTGATGCTGCAAGGATGGTCGAAACAAGTTTTCTCATGGTAGTCTCCTTCAAATCAGTATAAATATTTTTACGCGACCCTCGCGTCAGTTTGCAGCGGGAACAACATCGATCACACGGCAGTGACCGTCAAATGCAGATGCGGTTACGATCTGCGGGATACGGCCGTTGACCATAGTTTCAAAATCAAAATGGACGTGACCTGCAAGAATTGCGGCAACGGGGCTTGACTCAGCGGTTATCATATCGCACGCGAGCTTTGTATATCTGTTGCCCATGTCGCACGTGCCGCCGTCACCCATGCAGAGTGCGCCGCCGCCCGGCCAGTTCTCCATAGTGGTGGGATGCATCTCCTCCGTATGGAACGGTATGTGGAGCATAAGGATGACGGGCTTGCTTGATTTTGTTGCATACTCGAAGCAGCTCTTCAGCTCATTATATGTACGAGCGTCAAAGCCGTAGTTGCTGTTATCGACGGACACGACCATAAGATCGTCATACTCAACATAATCAACGATTCCGCTCCAGTCCGGCTGATACTTTGCGAATGTCTCGGCAAATCTTGACTTGTACTGCTTCTTGAGATCAACGTTGTCGTAGTCGTCGTTCCATCTCCAGTCATGGTTTCCGTATGTGTACATGGTGGGAACGGTGCAGTCGTCGATGATATTTTTCACGATATCAAGGTTCGACTTTGAGGGAGAGTCGGTGATGTCACCCGTCATAAGTATGCGGTCCGCACCGACATCCTCGGCATAGCCGAAGAACTCGTCAAGGAAGAGGTACGACGGCTTGCGGTACATATTCATGATCCAGTTGTTGAGTCGTCCGGCGACGTCGTTTCTGCGGGTCTCGTTCTCCTCGTCATCGTAAATCGTTGTGATATGGCTGTCGGTGAGATGCAGGAATCTGTATCCGTTTTTGATCCCGGGGATCTCGAGCGTCGTAAACTTCGGCGTAACGAGAGTCTCGCGGTCACCGAGCGTACCCGCATATCCCTTTGTAACCGAGAGGTCAAGCTCGGGCGAGATCGAAAGCGATGTAATAAAGTTTATAGCGCCGAGCATTCCGTTATCACTGTTCGCAGTAAGATAAATATTATCGTTCCACACGCACATGAATGCGTCGGTGTCGGAGAGGTTCTTTACAGCCTCCTCGGAAATGAAGCCATACTCAGTATAGAGATTTTTACCTATGAATATAAACTTCCTGTCGGAATTCTTGACAGTCTGGACCGTTTTTCCGGTAAGAGCGCTCAGCTTTTCGGCAACGGTGCTGCCGTAACCGGTGTCATCCTCGTAGATCGCGTAATTCATGTCACCGCCGTCAAGCACGACAAGCTTCAGCTCATCCGCAAGTGTGATATCCCAGCCCGCGACGTACTTCAGTACAAGTATTGCATCCGAAACGGTAACGCCGGACTTGCGGTCAACATCGGCTGCGGCTTCGCAGACATCGACATCCCACTGAGCTACAAGCTTCAGCATATCAATGGCGTCGCCGACTGTGATGCGGCCGTCGCGGTTCACATCGCCGGGGATGAGCACCTTCGCCGAAGCGCTGCCTGCGGTGATCACGGTGTCGCTCGGGACATTCGCGCTGTCCTCTATCACCTTGCCGTCAGGCGCGGTAAGAGTTACGTCTCCCGCAAACTGACTGCGGACGTCATCTGCCGTGGTCACATCGGTAAAACCGCGGGTATAGCCCGTCGCCTCATCGATCTCGATTCGTGCCGAGCCGGCAAGCTCAAAGCTGTCGACCGCTGCCGCACCGGGAACAAGTCCGATGAGGAGAGATGCGCATACTAACGCGGAAACAATGCATTTTTTCATATTTTTTCTCCCGTAATGGTATGATTATACAAATATATTGTATCATACCCGTCCCGATATGTCAACATATTACGATAAAAGCTGCACAAAATAACGATACAGTTTTTCACAATTTTCTCAAATAATATACACAAACAAAAAGTGCAGGGCGATAATATCGCTCTGCACTCGCAGTATCGGCAAATCTGTGCGGCTTTACGCCAATATGTCGTCGCTTTTCTGAAGAAATGCCTTTGTTTTGTCGCTCTTCGGCGATCCGAAGACCTCGTCCGGCGTTCCCTCTTCCTCGATCACTCCGTCCGCCATGAAAATAACCTTATCGGCGACCATACGGGCGAACTCCATCTCGTGCGTCACCACGATCATCGTCCGGTCCGAGCTTTTCAGATTCTTGATCGCCTTCAGCACCTCTCCGGTAAGCTCCGGATCGAGAGCCGATGTCGGCTCGTCGAAGCACAGGACGTCCGGACTCATCACAAGCGCACGCGCGATTGCAACGCGCTGCTGCTGTCCGCCGGACAGCTCACACGGATACGCGCCCTCCTTGTGCGACAGTCCGACTGTCGCAAGAACAGCCGACGCTTCCGCGCGTATCTCCTCCATTATCGCCGCGCGTTCGCTTCTGCGCTTGCCCTTGAGCCTCATAAGACTCGGCGCAAGCGTCAGATTCTCCATCACGGTATACTGCGGAAACAGGTTGAACGACTGGAACACAAGCCCAAAGCGGAGTCGCTTTTCGCGTATCTCGCTCTCGCTGTAACCCTTCGCCGACGCGTCGTATATCACCTCGCCGCCGACGGAGATCTTGCCGCAATCCGGCGTTTCGAGAAAGTTCATGCACCGCAGAAGCGTAGTCTTTCCGCTTCCGGACGAGCCGATTATCGCCACGACCTCCCCGCGCTCCATCGAAAAATCAATGCCGCGCAGGACCTCGGTCGCGCCGAAGCTCTTTTTTATACCCGTTATTTCAAGAAATGACATAGTATATCCTCCACGCCTCAACCCTTGTAGTAGTTGAATTTCTTCTCCACGTAGCCGAGGAGGAGCGTCAGAATTCCGTTAAACACGAGATAGAATACGGCTGTATAGAACAGCGGCCACACAAGCCCCTTGAGCTTTATGTAGACCTGCGCGTTCCAGATTATCTCGTACACCGAGATGACACGCGCAAGGGACGTATCCTTCACGAGGGTGATGATCTCGTTTCCTATCGGCGGGATGATCCGCTTGATCACCTGGAACAGCACTACCTTGAAGAATATCTGCGACTTTGTCATGCCGAGCACCTGCCCCGCCTCGTACTGCCCCTTCGGGATAGCCTCGATGCCGCCACGGTATATCTCCGAGAAATAGCACGCGTAGTTTATCACGAACGTGATGATCACCGCCGTGAAGCGCGGGAGCAACTCCCAGTTCCACAACAGTCCCGGTCCGTAGTAAACCGCGATTATCTGAAGCATGAGCGGTGTGCCGCGGATGATCCACACAAATGTCCGGCAAACGGCGCGCACTACGCGGAACCGGCTCATCGTGCCGAAGCAGATCACAAGTCCGAGCGGCAGAGCAAAAACAAGCGTCAGTCCGAATATTTGCAGGGTCGCGCCGAATCCCCGCAAAAGATCAAGTGTTACTGTCCAAAACATCTATGTGTTCCGCCTTTTCATATCAGTTGATATCGCACAAAATCGGACCGGCACGCAGAAACGTGTCAGTCCGAATCTGTCAGAGATCGCTTAGTCTGCGAGGTTGGACGTAAGGTTGTCCTTCAGTCCGTACTTCTCGCCGATCGTGTCCATAAATCCGCTGTCGGTCAGCTCTTTTGTGATCTCGTTCACCTTTGCGGTGAGATCGGAGCCTTTGCGGAAACCGATTCCGTAGTTCTCGCTCGTCATCTCGACGGAGTATCCGAGATCGGCGTAGCTTGTGCCCTCGCCGGTCATCGCCTTAGCCATTGTGATGTCGATGACGCACGCATCAACGGAACCGCTCTTCACCTCAAGAAGTGCGTCGGACTGTGCTGAGACGGGAGTGCAGTTAAGTCCTGCCTCCTCAAGAGCAGCGGCACCAGCCGAGCCGGACTCAGCCGCAAATGTCAGCTCTTTCATGCTTGCAGTGTCGGGATAATCCTTCAGCTTATCGGCAACCATAACAACTACCTGTGCGTTCTTGATATACGGATCGGTGCAGTCCATTGCTGCAAGAACATCGTCTGTCAGGGTCATGCCGTTCCATACGCAGTCGATCGCGCCGGAATTCAGCTCGAAAATCTTGTTGTCCCACTCGATCGGCAGGAACTCAGCGGTAACGCCGAGCTTCTCGCATACAGCCTCGGCATACTCGGTATCAAAGCCCGTCCATTTGCCGGTCGATTTGTCCTGATAGTTCATCGGCTCGTACTCGGTAATGCCGATCACAAGCTTGCCCTTTGCCTTGATCGCGGCAAGATCGCCGTCACCGTCGGCTGATGTGCCGGTTGCAGCGGATGTACCGGATACTCCCGAGGTGCCGGAAGCGCCGGCGTCGTCGGCGTTATCCTTTGAAGAATTGCAGGCAGCAAGCGCGAATACGCACATGACAGCCGCAAGAATAAGTGCAATTGTCTTTTTCATTTTATGTTCCTCTCATTTCATCGCTTTAGTGCTTTATCTTATTAAAGCATACATATGATACCACGCCTTCGCGCTTTTGTCAATAGGCTTCGGAAATTTTTTCGGGAAATTTTCCGGACATAAAAAAGTGCGGACGGACATATCCGTTCGCACTTTGGGGTTCAGGCAAGCGTCATTTCAAACCAAAACGTACTGCCGTGTCCTGGAACCGACGTCACGCCGTATCTCGCGCCGTGCAGCTCCATCACCTGCCGCACGATCGACAGCCCGAGTCCCGTTCCGGGAACGCCCTTGGTCTTGCGGTCGCGCGCCCGATAATATCTGTCCCAGATGAGTTCGGCATCCTCCTTTGAGATTCCCTCTCCGGTGTCGATGACCTCCGTGCGGCATATGCCGTCGGCTGTGATCTGTCTCACGTGCACCGTTTTGTCTTCGCCGGTGAAATTCAAGGCGTTGTTCACGAGATTGCAGACAGCCTGCATCACGCGGCGCTTGTCGCCCATGACAAACGCGTCCCCGCCGTCGCGCTCATACGTGACGGTGTATCCCTTGGCTCGCAGCATCTCCGAGTATCTCCGGCACTCCGCCTCCACCTCATCCGTGAGCGAAAAGCGCTCGGTTGACAGCTGCTCCGTTCCGCTCTCGAGCTTTGTCGCGTCAAGAATGTCGTTCACAAGCCCGCTGAGACGCGCCGATTCGTCTATCACGACCTGCATATTCTCGGGCGTGCGCTCATCGGGAATATCACGCATGACCTCGCTGTATCCGGAGATAAGCGTGAGCGGTGTCCGCAGGTCGTGCGATATGTTGGCGATCCGCTCCTTCTGACGGCGGTCGTTCTTGGAAAGCTCCGACGCCGCATACTTGAGCGTATCGCCGAGATTCTGGATCTCGCTGATACCGCTGCCGGAAAAATTCACGTCGTAGTCACCGACGGCAAGACGTTTCGCCTCGCTGCTGAGAGATGCCACCGGGTGTGTGATGTTTTTCGATATCACCACGGCGAGAACCGCCGCGCCGAGGAGCAATAACACCGTTATAAGCGACAGCTGGACAGTTATCATGGCTGCCGTCGCGCCGACGGGATACGACTCCGTATTGAACAGCATGAGGTACTCTGCCCCGTCGCCGTCGAGTATCACGGAATATATCATCGACTCGCCGCCGTCCGAGTTCTCCGTATCGCCGATGAGTCCGGTCACAAGCGTGCCGCCGGCGTTCTTTGTATCGGAGTATATTCTCGCAAGGTCGTCTGATGAGAGGAATGTGTGTATGAAGCAGTTATTCTTGACGTGCGCACTCGCCGCGGTCGATCCGCGCCCGTCCTTTATTTTGTACACCGATGCACACACGCCGCTGTCCTGTGCGGCATCGTATACGGCAATGTCAAGATCATCGCCCAAGTCGATCGAGGCGGAGATGTCGCGCACATCGCCGCGCAGTCGCCGCAGCGTCATCGAACGGTAGAAATTGCCGAGCAGCGCCACCTGAAGCACCCAAAGGATCAGAATCACGAAAACGCAGAACAGCGCAAGATACCCGAACAGCCTGACGCGCAGCGGCAGCGCGTGCCGCTTATTTGATCTCGGTGTCAAAACGATACCCCACCCCTCTGAGCGTGACGATATGTCCCGCATATTTGCCGAGGCTTCGGCGAAGCAACTTCACATGGGTATCAAGCGTGCGGTCGTCGCCGTAGTAGTCGTAGCCCCACACCTCGCTTATGAGCTTGTCGCGGGACAAGGCGATGCCGCGATTCTTCAGCATATAGAAGAAGAGGTCATACTCCTTCGGAGACATCTGCACAGGCTCTCCGTCAACGTACACTATTCTTGCCGTAACGTCGGCGACAAGCCCGCCGAGCTCCACCGTCTCATGCTCTGACGTGCCTTCCCCGCCGCCCGATCTCACGCGGCGCATGACGGCGTCGATCCTGAGCATCAGCTCCTTCGGCGAAAACGGCTTTACAACATAGTCGTCAGCCCCGCACTCGAACCCGTTGATCTTGTCGTACTCCTCGCCGCGCGCGCTGAGCAGTATCACCGGCACGGACGAGGTCCGTCGGATCTCGCGGCAGGCGGAAAACCCGTCAAGCTCCGGCATCATTATGTCAAGGATCACGATATCGAAATCGTTCTTGCGGCACAGCTCGACCGCCTCCATACCGTCGGCGGCTTCGGTCACGGTGTGACCCTCAAATTTTGCATATTTCACAACGAGACTGCGGATCAGTTCTTCGTCGTCCGCGATCAGTATTTTATACATCCGTCAACCTCCGGTGTCATTTATATTCATTATTTATATTATAAACGAAATTCGCTCCGAATACAAGTCAAAAGAGATATGTACAAAAGCGGGGGATGATGCGCTCCCGCACCATCCCCGCGATCTTTCTCCGAATATCAGCCTACGGCTTCGGTTTCGGATGTACGGCCGGAGGAGTTTCCGTCAAACTCCACCATCTCTTTATCCGGCACATACTCATAGCACTTGACATCGACCTCGGTGAGCTTGCCGTCTCTGTACACGGTGAATTTCAGAGTATCACCGACGGAGTGAGTTTTGATGAGCGCCTTGAGCGTGGAGAACGATGTGATCTCCTCGCCGTCTACCGCGACGATCCTGTCGCCATACTTCAGGACGTTCTCGTTGTAGCCCTCATACAGCTTGCTTACATAAAGTCCCGTGGACTGGCTACGGAAATATCTGTACGCGGTGTACGCGTCGTCGGCTTCATAGAATGCCACTCCGATGTACGCCTTGCCCGTCACATAGCCGTTTTCCATGAGCTTCTTTGCCACGTCATATGCACCGTTTGCGGGGAGCGCACAGCCGAGTCCCTC
>ENA-UOOA01006737-UOOA01006737.1-human-gut-metagenome-genome-assembly--contig:-P61old-NODE-6737-length-10815-cov-62.509572_pt1 | contig 10815 bp, 9 predicted proteins | sample MGYA00242467_ERZ724014 | MGnify/ENA metagenome assembly ERZ724014
GGCGGGAGATCGGCTATGCCCACATCGCACGGCAGCATCTGGACCACATCTTCGGAGTCCACGATAATGAGACCAGCATGTTCGGCCGCCGGATGTCCAAGGCCGAGGAACGGGAGCTGAAGGGCCAGATGGGCATGATCGGTGCCATGGGTGCCGTGGCATCCGCCGCCATGAAGGGCGGGCAGCTCTCTGAGCAGGAAAAGGCCCGCTTTGTGGAGAACATCAATCTGGCAAACGATGCCCAGACCGGCGGCATGGCATTGTACAGCCGCCGTGCTGACGAAGCTTTTGCAAAGGTGCAGTGACTGAAAAAGGAGGAACGGATATGAAAAAGATCCAGCGCAGAGATTTCCTCAAGGCCATGGGCCTTGCCACCGCCGCCCTCGGATTGACCGCCTGCGGCGGCTCCGGTGCTTCCAGCGCTTCCAGCGTTTCCAGCGCACCGGCTTCCAGCAGCAGTGCCCCGTCAGCCTCGACACAACCGGAAGCAGCAGAGGACAAAGCCGCCCCTGCAGGGCCCCCTGTGACCCAGTTCCAGACCGGGGAACTGACCATCGGCGACTACACCTTCAAGGCACAGTACATTCCCTTTGACGTCCGCCGCGAGGTATGCGGTGCCTATCATTTGATCCAAGCGGACAGCTACCGGGGCAATTACTTCTTCAGCTTCTACAACGAGGACGATGAAGAGCAGTCTGCCAAGATCTTCGAGTATGCCATCAAGGACGACCGGATGACCCCTGTGGCAGAGTACAACATTGACGGCAGCAACGCCCTCAGCATCGACCGCAATGGCATCCTGTATGCCATGGACAACTTTGATGTCTACTGCTACGATCTGAACAGCAGCGACCCGGAAGAGCCCGGCGACGCACTGGACTACATGGGCAGCTGCTATTCCTCCAAGGATCGGGATCTGACCGTAATCTACTGGACCGACTCCGCACCGGTGCTGGTGCAGGACGGCGAGTACACTGAGCTGACGCTGGAGGGCGACAACGAGATCGGCCCCTTCTGCAGCATGCCCTCCCTGAACCTCAGCGGAGACGAGCTACTGACGGTGGGCGAGCCGGACTCCAGCGGAGACTACTACTTTGCCGCCTTTGATCTGGACGGCAATGAGCTGGCCCGCAGCTCGCAGCCGGTGGGCAGCTTTGACGCCGTGATGATGAAGCGCCCCAACGGCTATCTGCTGGACACGGGCTATATGTGGGAGCTGTATGCGCCGGACGGCACTTTTTTGGAAAAGTCCCTCCCCGTGGGTGAGCGCGAGACCCTGTGCCAGCTGTGCGGCGACTTCTGCACCTTTGATGTTTTCCTGCCGCTGGAAGAAAACGCTTTCCTGGCAGTGGGCCACCACGGCAAAGCCACCGAGCCGGACGAACCGGTGGTGTTCCGCATCACCACGGACTTCTGAGCCGCGCACAAGACCGCATAAAAACGGCGGGGCGGGCAAGGGTTCGCCCCGCAGAATACAGGAGGAAACGCTATGGCAGGAATGCTGGAATACAAGTGCCCCTGCTGCGATGGCGCCATCCAATTTGACAGCGCCACCCAGAAGATGAAATGCCCCTACTGCGACACTGAGTTCGATGTGGATACCCTCAAGGGCTATGACGAGGAGCTGAAGGACGAAAAGCCCAGCGAGATGGAGTGGGCGACCCCCGGCGGCAGCTGGGCAGAAGGGGAGACCGCCGGTCTGCATACTTACAGCTGCAAGAGCTGCGGCGGCGAGATCGTGGGCGATGACACCATGGCCGCGTCCGCCTGCCCCTTCTGCGGCAACCCCATCGTCCTCACAGGACAGTTTGCCGGGACGCTGCGGCCCGACCTCATCATCCCCTTCAAGCTGGACAAAAAGGCCGCCAAGGCAAAGCTGCAGGAGCACCTCAAGGGCAAGACTCTGCTGCCCCGGGTGTTCCGCAGCCAGAACCACATCGATGAGATCAAGGGCGTGTACGTGCCCTTCTGGCTCTTTGACAGCGATGCCGACGCTCAGCTGCGGTTCACCGCCACCCGGACCCGCTGCTGGTCGGACAGCAAATACGACTATACCGAGACCAACTACTACTCCGTCCGGCGGGACGGCACCTTGGGTTTTGATGCCGTGCCGGTGGACGGCTCGTCCAAGATCGAGGACGACCTGATGGAATCCATCGAGCCCTTTGCCATGCAGGACGCCATCCCGTTCCAGACCGCCTATCTGGCGGGCTATGTGGCGGACAAATACGATGTGAGCGCCGAGGACAGCATCGAGCGGGCCAACAAGCGCATCCGCCGCTCCACTGAGGAGACGTTCCAGCAGACCGTTACCGGCTACGATTCGGTCAAGGTGGATAACAGCAGCATCCAGCTGCACGGCGGCAAGGCAAAGTATGCGCTGTTCCCGGTCTGGCTGCTGAGCACCAGCTGGCGGGGCGAAAACTATCTGTTTGCCATGAACGGTCAGACCGGCAAATTCGTGGGTGACCTGCCCGTGGACAAGGGCGCTGCCCGCAAGTGGATGCTGGGCCTTACGGCTGCCCTTTCCGCCGCGTCCTACGGCGTGATGTGGCTGCTGTGGCTGGCACGGATCCTGTAAAGGAGGGACGAACGATGAAAAAGACTTCCAACCGACTGCACTCCCTCTTTGCGGCGCTGGCAGCACTGATTCTTGCGGCGGCGCTGGCTGTTCCGGCCTTTGCGGTAGAGGGCGGCTTTGCCGACCTGTACTACCGCATGTTCGACGACGCTGAGGTGCTGACCGAGGACGAGGACAACGAGCTGGAGGACGCACTGGAAGAGCTGAGCCTGCGCCAGAGCTTCGATGTGACCATTGCCACCATCGAGTCGATGGAAAGCGTTGGTGCCGACAGCATGGAGCAGTTTGCCGATGATCTGTATGACTACTGCCAGTACGGCTACGGCCCCGATATGGACGGCGTGCTGCTGCTGGTGAGCGTGGGCGACCGCAAATGGCACATCTCCACCTGCGGCTACGGCATCACCGCCTTTACGGATGCCGGCATCCAGTACCTTGGCGAGCAGATGACCCCCTTCATGGCCGATGGAGACTACGCCGGTGCCTTCCGCACCTTTGTCCAATGGTCGGATACTTACATCGATGCTGCCCGGGCGGGCCACCCCTATGATGTGAATAACCTGCCCCGGGAGCCGCTGTCTCTCATGTACCTGTTCCTTGCGCTGGGCATCGGCCTTGTGCTGGCATGGGTCGTCGTCAGCGTAATGAAAAGCCAGCTGCGCAGCGTGGCGTTCCAGGAGAATGCCGCCAGCTATGTGCGGGAGGGCAGCATGAATCTGACCAACAGCCGGGAGCTGTTCCTGTACCGTGACGTGCACCGCACCGAGCGACCGAAGGAGTCCCGCTCCAGCGATTCCGGCGGCAGCTCCACCCACACCTCTTCCAGCGGCACCACCCACGGCGGTGGAGGCGGCTCGTTCTGAAAGGAGTATGTTTATGAACCCTTATCTTTCGGAAAAAGCCCGGGGTGAGATTCCCCGTGTCCTCAAATGGCTGCGGAACGCGGGGCTTGCCTTCTGCGTGTTCTGCTCTGTTGGCGGGCTGTATACCCTCTGTCTGGACCTGCAGGCCAAGGACACCTCCCACGTTGTCGGGTATGTGTTCTGGATCGTGGTGGGCGCAGTGCCCCTTGTTCTGTTCGCACGCAACGAAAAACGCCGCTACCATGCAAGAACCATCGCCCGCAGGGTGGAGAGCTACTCCGGGCCGGAGGTTCCCCTGCGGTGGCTATGCAACAGCGTTGGCATGGACACAAAGGACCTTGCATGGTATTTTGAAAACGGTTATTTTGTAAACCTCAGTCTGGATCTGAACCAGAAGATCGTCCGCAGGCGGACTGTGCCCCGCCATGACCCGAACCGGAGCTGAACCCTTTACAGCTGAAACAGAAAGGAGTATTTTCATGGGACTTTTTGATAAGATGAAGCAGGTCGCCGCAAATGTTTCCGGCAACCAGACCGTCACCTTTACCTTTCAGGAACTGCCGGAAAGCCTTGCCCAGATGCAGGCGCTGCCGGAAGCAAGCCTTGACACCCCCTTCAAGACTGCGGCCCTCACCGTCTGTGCGCTGTGCGCCTACGGTGCCGACAAGAACATCGGAAAGGAGATGCTCAACTGGCTGCGCGGCCCCCGTCCGCTGAACGGGCAGGATATCTCCTTTTTGAACGACCGCTTCCGGGACGGCAAGAGCTACATCCCCTTCTCCTACTTTGTGGGTGCATCGCCGGAAAACGGCTATACCCCCCGCCAGCCCTTCACCCTGCTGGTGGGCAGCAATCACACCTCCAACGTGGAGGAGGGCTATTGCAAGCTGTTCATCCCCTGCGGCGGTGCCGATGATCCCCGCCCCATCAAGCTGCGCCGCAAGGGCAACGGACAGTGGTTTCTGTGGGAGCAGTACCTGATGACCGGTATCCGCATCCCCACGTCTGCCGACCCGTGGGCATAAAACAAAGGGGCTGACATGAAAGCCATGAAAACTTTTGCAGCACTGCTTGCACTGGCTTTCAGTCTGGCAGGGTGCGGTGCGGTGGACGGCGACCCCATCCGCTCCGGCGCGGCAGCTTCGGACAGCGCTTCCCGGCCGGACGCTGTGACCGTGGCGCAGCTGCGGCAGCAGGCAGAGCAGAACGGCAGCCTTGCCGTGGTGCTCTATCTGGGCAGCGTCCCGGAGCGCACCGCCGATGTGGACGCTGCGCTGGACAGCCTGCAGGAACAGCCGTGGCAGTTTGTTGCGGACATCCCGGCAGACCACCGGGTCACAGCGCCGGGCGGCGGGCGGGAGCTGTACTGCATCTTTGCTGTGCGCAGACAGGATACGCTTTTTGTCTACGAAAAGCAGGACCCCCAGTACCCGCACCAGACGGGTCGGGAGCTTTATTGCAAGCAGGATGGCCAGCCCATTCTGCTGCTGTGCAACGGCACCCCTGACACCCCCGACATCACGGCGGTAGTCTACTGCACCACCGGCCGCGCGCTGGACTGGTCGCCCCGGCTTTCTGCCGGGACCAGCAGCCCGGAGCCGGTGGAGGGCGTAGACGATTTTTCACAACACCCAACGCCCGGTGCTGCCCCCTGAGGTGCGCCCCGGCAGGGCATGAGAAAGGAGAACTTATGAAAAACCTGAAGCTTCTGGCCGCCCTGCTGGCGCTGGCCATCGGTCTGGCGGGCTGCGGCAAAGGCAGCAGCGCGTCCAGCTCCAAGCCCGAAAAAATGCTGGACGGAGACAACATGATCGCATCGTCCTCCGCCAAACAGGAATACACCGAGCCGGAGGACGTGACCTATATGCGCCTTCTGGCAGGGGAGGACGAATACCGCGCCTGCGTGCTCTATCTGGGCGGCTCCTATGAGATCACTACCGATGTGCAGCAGGTGCTGGACAGCCAGCAGGGCCTGCGGGAGCTGTGGGGCTTCGTCTACGACATCCCGCAGGATCACTGGGTCGTGGCACCGGATGGCGGGTGCGATTTGTACTGCATCTTCCCGCAGGAGGCGCAGACCACCCTGTTCGTCTACGAGACGAGCCTGACAGACGATGCCGAAAAACCGCTCCAGCGCGGGAAACAGCTCTATTACAGTGAGGACGGTCAGCCCATCCTGCTGCTGTGCAACATCAGCGATATCGCCCCCAACACCGAGGTGGAGCTGTACCCCAGCACCGGCGAAGAGCTGGTATTCAGCCCCTTCCTTTCCGGCGAGAACGGCCATGTGGTGGAAGCCGAGGGCGTGTGCGACTTTACCATCTACCCGGAAGGGGACGACTGGGAGACCACCACCAGCCCCTGGTCGCTGGAAGGCAACTGGCTGGAGATCTACCGCGACACCGACGAGGGCGTTTTTGACACCGCCCCGGAGGACGCTGACCGGATGTGTTTCCTGCCCACAGATGCCGACACCGAGGGCAGCCAGCTGCCCCTGACCGCCAGCTACATCACCCCCTATCCGGAGCTGAACGTGGAGGAAGCCGACCTGTTCTATCAGGAGGGCACCCCGGAGGTACCCTTCCAGACCAATCAGGAGTGGTACGCTACCTTTACCGGGGAGGACGGCTCCCGCTACGCCGTCACGCTGGAGGACGAGGACACCCTTGCCCTGAAGTTCTATCTGGACGGCGAAGAGAGCTACCTGAGCCTTGTCAACACCGTCTATTTTGCACGGCAGGAGGCCATGGGTTGACCGACGCGCACACCAACACCGGGAGGAATGCACCATGAAGCACACCAAAAAGATCACTATCCTCCACTCCAATGATCTGCACGGAGACTTTCTGGCAGAGCAGGTGGACGAAAAACTGGTGGGCGGCGTCTCCATGCTGTCCGGCTACATCGAAAAGGTGCGGGCCGAAGAGCCCAACACCATCTACGCCATTGCAGGTGATATGTTCCGGGGCTCGGTCATTGATTCCGAATACAAGGGCCTTTCCACCATCGAGATCATGAACGCCCTTGCCCCGGACATCGTCACCATCGGCAACCACGAGGTGGATTATGGCATCGCGCATCTGCTGTTCATCGAAAAATGCGCACGCTTTCCCATCATCAACGCAAACCTCTACATCAAGAACACCCCCACACGGCTGTTCACCCCCTACAAGATCCTGCGGGTGGACGGCATGAACATCCTGTTCATCGGCATCATCACCCAGGACGTCATCAACCAGACCAAGTCCGAGTCGCTGGTGGGGTCCTTTGTGGACACCGCTGCCGCCGCTGCCGAGGTGGGCAAGATCTGCAACGCCCACAACAGCATCGACATCGACTTTACCGTGCTGCTGACCCACATCGGCTTTGAGGAGGACAAACATCTGGCGCGCCAGCTGGACCCGGCGTGGGGAGTGGACCTGATCATCGGCGGGCACAGCCACACCCTGCCGGAGCACGCGGTGGAGGAAAACGGCGTGGTCATTGCGCAGGCGGGCACCGGCACCGACCAGATCGGGCGCTTTGACATCATTGTGGACACGGACAACAACTGCATCGATTCCTACACATGGCACACGGTGCCCATCACCGCCGAGACCTGCCCCCGCAACCCCGCCATGGAGCAGGTGCTGCACCGCTTCACCAGTCAGGTGGACGAAAAGTACAGCCACATCGTAGGGCGCTTCCGCCGGGAGCTCACCCACCCCCAGCGCACGCAGGAGACCGAGCTGGGCAACCTGTTTGCGGATATCTTCACCCGCAGCCTTGGCATCGATATTATGCTCATCGGCTCCGGCAGCATCCGGGCCGAGAAGCTTGGCCCCATCGTCACCTACGGCGACCTCATCGAGGGCTTCCCCTACGACGACGGGGTGTATATGTTCAAGGTGACGGGGCGGCAGCTGCGGCAGATGCTGCGCTACATGCTGCGGGAGGAAGCCTACGCCGGGCACACCGAGTTCTACCAGCTGCCCTCCACCCTGCGGCTGCGCTACGACCGCGCCAAGGGCGACTTTGATTACTTTACCTACTGCGGCAAGGAGGTGGGCAAGGAGATCGGCGACGATGCCCTGTTCACCGTGGGCTTGCAGAACTACCACTTCAAAAACATCGAGAGCTTTTTCAACATCTCCTACGATACCATCTGCAAGCTGCAGAAGCCCCGCAGCGTGGCAACCTCCTGTCAGGATATCCTGATGGAATACTTCCGGGAGCACGAGATGCTGGATGCCGCCGTGGACGGCAGAATGACCATTCTGGCCCCGGACGGGCAATGACCGCTTTTTGAAAAAAAGGGTGCCCTTTTTTCGGCAGAAGCTGACGCTTCTGCCGAATGGGGCCCTGAAAAAATAAATTTTACCACAGAAAGGAGCACCCCATGAAACAGCGATTCTCAAAACGAACACGCCTTGTCAGCGTCCTTTTGACGCTGGCCATGGTATTCACCTTCCTGCCCTTCAGCGCGTTTGCGGCAAACACGGCGAGCACAGGAATTGCTTTTAATTCGCCGGATTTTAAGCTTAATTTCCCGGATGAGGAATTTCGGAGCTTTCTCATAAATCATTGTGACACAAACAAAGATGGCAATCTCGATGTGGATATCAAGAGTATGACGATTCCAACCAGTTATGCAATCAAAAATCTTGAAGGAATCCGTTTCTTTGAAGATCTCGAAAAGCTGGATTGCCACGGTATCGGCTTGACAACACTTAATGTTAGCAAGAATTTCAAACTGGAGGAGCTGAATTGTTCCGACAATCAACTGAAAGATTATCTTTATATTCTTTCATACAGACTGAAAAAACTGAATTGTTCCAATAATAAACTGACCTCCATGAAACTGGGCATTCTCCATGGGCTGAACCTTGAGGAGGTGAATTGCTCCAATAACAACATAACGAATATCGTAATGGATAGCGTGGGGGAACTGGTCAAATTTGATTGTTCCAACAACGACCTGATGACGTTGGATGTCAGCCAATGCTTCAAGCTGAAAGAACTGAATTGCACTGGAAATCAATTGATGGAGTTGGATGTCAGCAACCAGACTCATCTGACACAGCTGGATTGTCACAATAATAAATTGACAGAACTGAACGTGGAACAGAATGGCAGCTTGACATCTCTGATATGCAATGATAATCAGCTGACAACACTGGACCTGAGCCAAAATCACAGTTTGAGTAATCTGAATTGTACAAGGAATCGGTTGGCTTGTGTAGACGTTACTGGAATCAGCGGCACGATAACAGCTGATGGCAACAGGTGTCCCATTGCAGTTCATACAGACGGAACGTTTGACCTGAACACCCTGCCCGGCTTTGACGTGAGCAAAGCCACCAACTGGAACGGCGGCTCTGTTTCCGGCACGACGCTAAATGTGCATGCGGGCGCAAACGAGGTGAGCTACCAATACAATTGCGGCAATGGGGTAAACCCCACATTCATCTTTGAAACCAGTCTGCCCATCAATGAGGATAATTTCCCCGACGATAACTTTAGAGAGTACATCAAAACCTACATAGCAAGTGGCAGTAATGTCCTCACGGTGAAAAAACGAAGCGAAGTCGAAACAATCGAAGTCGAAGGAAAGAACATCAGCAGGTTAGAAGGCATTGAGGCGTTTCCCAACCTGAAAGTGTTGAAATGCGGAAACAATTCTATCCAGAATTTGGACCTGAGACAGAATCCAAAGCTGGAAACGTTGAAATGCAATAAGAATCAACTGACCCAGCTGGAACTGAGCAAGAACCCGGATATCAAATATCTGTATTGTTCCGAGAACCAGTTGGAACAGCTGGACGTGTCGCATCTGGAGTTGGAGTATCTCTATTGCTCGCACAACGATCTGGAGCAACTGAATGTCAAAAATAGTAAGTGGCTGAGAGAACTCGACTGTTCCAAGAATGAGTTGACAGCGCTGGATTTAGATGTGGCTCATAAACCCAATCTGGTAAGGGTAGAATGCCAAAACAACAAGCTGACATCGCTGATTCTGGGCGAGAACCAAATGCTGGAGAAACTGAATTGCGCCAACAACCAGCTGCCCCAGCTGAATTTGAACAATATGAGTGCCTTAAAGGAACTGAACTGCGCCAACAACAAGCTGACCCAGCTGAATTTGAACAATATGATTTCCTTGAAGGAGCTGAGGTGCCAAAACAACCAGCTGACCGCGTTGGATGTCAGCAGCAGTCCAAACTTGACTACATTGGTGCTTAAGAATAACCATCTCACCAGCCTGAATCTGGATAGTAATCCGAATCTCGAGTTCACTATTACGGATGTTTACCATTCCGATTTTAATAATGTTTACACCGTTACCCTGAACCCTGACCGTACGTTTGACCTGAGCACTCTGCCCGGGAACTTTGATAAAAGCCGGGTTACAGAATGGGTGCATGGCAACGCCGAAGGAAACACTCTGACAGTCGATGAAGGCACAAACGTAGTGTACTATGGTTATCGGTGCATAACTGGTGGTATAATGGATGCAAGTTTCACACTGAATGTGACTGGCACCGGCGGCGGCTCTACGGGCGGCGGCACGGTAACACCTCCGGAACCCCCGGTGACGCCTCCCTCCGGCGGCGGCTCCACGGGCGGCAGCTCCGGCGGCAGTGACGGCGGAGCAGGCATCGCGGTGCTGGCTATTGGCGGCGTAGCGGTGGCTGGCCTTGTGGGCTACGGCGTGTACAGCTATGTGTCCGAGCAGCAGCTGAAAGCCCTGCTGCCGGAAGGCGTGGCTGTACCCGAAAACCGCGCCCAGACCGCGCTACTGCTTTGGAACACCGCAGGCCGTCCCGAGCCTGCAGCCCAGCCCGCTTTCCCCGATGTGGCGGACCCGGATACCGCCAAGGCAGCCCAGTGGTGCGTGGAGCAGGGGCTGATGAATCTGAAGTTCCGCGGCCGCTTCGCACCCGATGGCTCCTCCCCCGCCTATAAGACCCTCAATGCCTATCGGCAGCTGGTGGGATAAAACCTCTCAGTCTCGCTTTGCTCGACAGTTGCTCTACAAAGGGGAGCCAGGAACGCAGGCGTGTTCCGAAAAATGACATCAAAACGCAGCCGATACCCTGACTCTCCCATCAGGAGAGAGGGCACGGCATAAAAAATAAGCATCCGCAGTGCACTGCGCCTGAGCTGAAGCAGCCCGGCCATGCGCTGCGGATGCTTTTGTTGTGCGACGGGGCACGCCGCCAAAAACAAAAAATCCGAACCCTTCTCTTTCGAGAAAAGGTTTGGATCTTCCTTGTCTGGTGCGGGTAGTGATACAAAAGAAAAGCAGCAGCGTTAAAATTACGTTGCTGCTAAAAGTGGACCTAGAGGGATTCGAACCCTTGACCTCTCGGATGCGAACCGAACGCTCTC
>ENA-UOOA01006742-UOOA01006742.1-human-gut-metagenome-genome-assembly--contig:-P61old-NODE-6742-length-10807-cov-3.893508_pt1 | contig 10807 bp, 11 predicted proteins | sample MGYA00242467_ERZ724014 | MGnify/ENA metagenome assembly ERZ724014
CGCACCCCTTTCCGCCTGTTTTTTCCATCGAGTAAAAATGTCCAAAAACCCACGGAAAGGAGACCCCTTGCGAGGCCTCCTTATTCCGCCGGGAAATCCATTCATTATTTGCCCAGAGCGGCGTTGATCTCGTCAACGATCTGCTGACCGCCCAGAGAATTAAACTGGTTCACGAAGTCTTCCCACTTGTCCATGCTCTCTTCGCCGGTGATGAACTTGATGTAAGCATCCAGAGCGAACGTCTTCAGGTCGGTCAGGTAGGTCGTCTCTGCCTCGGTGGACGGCACGAGCACGCCGGTGTAGCCCGAAACCTTGTGATCCTCAAAGTACTTCTGCACATAGGGACGATAAACGTTCTTCATCATCTCATAGTTGAGGCCAACCTGCGTGAACACTGCGATGCCGGCTTCGTCGGCCTCTGCCGTGGTCTTCTCGCCAATGCCCTGGGGAATCCCCTCGCTGTCGTACTGCCAGTCAGCCCCTTCGATGCCGAGACGGCAGGTCTGATACAGATCGTTATCCGTTACCAAGCCTTCCATAATGGCGGTCAGGGCATTCAGCTTGTCCTCGTCCTCTGCACACTGGGTGGTGATGCCGAAGCCGGAATTGCTCCAGAAGCCGGTGCACTGGGTGCCGGATTTCCCCTCAGGGCCGACAAAGGGAGTGCCGAAGTCAACGGTGGTTCCCAACTCGGTATCCGGATGCAGGGCGACAAACTCCGTCCAGCAGGGACCGCCGGCGATCTCATCGGATTCGGGGGTGAGCCAGTGATAAGGAGTCACCATGCCGGTCACGGCAATCTTGTCGTTGTTGAACGCCTGGGAAATTGCCCAGTAACCGCCGGTGTTCTCGCCGGTGACGAACTCGGGGTCAATCAGCCCATCTTTGTACCACTGCTGCAGCTTGGTAAGCGCTTCCTTCATCTCAGGCTGCACACAGGCAAAGACTACTTTGCCGTCTCTCATGGTGTAGTAGAGCTTCTGAGAACCGGTGCCCCGGAACTCCTTCATGGGAATGTCGCCGTAAGCGCCGAAAACAGCGTTCAGAGAAGTATTGGACAAACCGTAGGTGTCCTTTGCTCCATCGCCGTCCGGATCGTTATCCCGCACTGCGACCAGCACGTTTTCCAGCTCGTCGATGGTCGTGGGGATCTCCATGCCCAGCTTAGTGAGCCAGTCCTTCCGCCACATCAGGATGGTTGCACAGTCGCCGTAAACGGTAGGCGTTTTCAGCAGATAAAGCTGGCCGTTGTAGTAAGAATCGGTAAAGCCGGTTCCGTCCGGATCCAGCTCGTTGATCACCTTCATGGTCTCCGGGATCTTGGACTGAATGTTTTCGTCAATAGGAGCCAGAACTCCCTGCTTTACATAGCTGGGAATGTTGCTGCTGTTCTTGATCCGCATGACGTCCGGCATCTCCCCGGAAGCCAGCCGGGCGCCCAGCATTTCTTCCCATTTCTGATCGTCGATGAACCAGAAATCGAACTTTACGTTGAAGCGCTCCTCCATCTCCTGAACAACCTGTGCGTCTGCCTGAGGCTGTCCGTAGCAGTTATACGCCAGCCACTCCAGAGTGACCGGATCCTTCTTGACCTCCGGCTCACTGCTGACCGCAGAGGAGGAAACAGCGCCGGACGCTTCCGAGGACGAATCGCTGGTGCTGGGGTTCGCTCCGCATCCGGCGGACATACTTGCCATCATCGCACAAACCAGTGCAAGGGTAACTGCTTTCATGTTCTTCTTCATGATACGAATTCATTCCTTTCCATAACCGTTAAGAATTCTCGACTGGCTTCTGCTTCCTCTGCGTACTTTTCTATCCTACCAAATTTTCACAGAATTGCAAGAGCCTTTCGATTGATTGATCCAGCCGTACCGCAAGGGCACTGCACAAATCAAGCATGGGATACCGGAATAGCTGTCGATCCCCTTCTTTCTTTTCCGGCGGCGCCGCCGCCGATTTTCAGTAAATCCGCCGCAGCAGCGACGGCCTCACCTGACTTAAGTAAGTGTCATCCCTTGACTGCGCCGATCATGACGCCCTTAGTGAAATACTTCTGAACAAACGGGTAAATAATCATGATCGGAAGGATTGATACGACAATGGATGCCATCTTCATGGTTTCCGTGTTCACTTTCGTACCGATATGATCCAGATCCTGAACCTGACCGTCCAGCAGGATCCGCTGCAGCGTGTATTGCAGAACGTATTTTGTGTCGTCACGGATGTACAGCATACAATCGTACCAGGCGTTCCAATGCCCTACGATGCACCAAAGCGATACCGTCGCAAGCACCGGCATGGAAAGCGGCACCACAATCTTGAAGAGCACCGTTGTCTCCCTTGCTCCGTCGATCCTCGCCGATTCCTCCAGCGAGTCGGGGATGGATTCAAAGAAGTTCCGGACAATGATCAGGTTATATGCGCTCATAGCCGGAGGCAGGATCAGCGCCCAGATCGTATTGGAGAGCTTGAGCCAGTTGTTGATGAGCAGGTAGTTTGGGATCATGCCGCCGGAAAAATACATGGTGAAAATAATGAAAAAGATCCAGAAGCGCCGATTGGGCAGATATTTTTTTGACAGCGGATAAGCGGCAATCACGCACAAAAACATACTGAGCGCCGTGCCGAACAAAGTCCGCACGATGGTGTTGCGATAGGAAGTCCAAAGCAGCTTATACTTGAAAATGCTCCGATACCCTTCTAAATCGATTTTGGTGGGAATCAGATGAAGCCCGTAGCTTGCCACCACTTCGGGTGGGCTTAATGAAATGGTAACCACCTGCAAAAAAGGCACGATGGTAACCATTGCCACCAAAAACAGCAGAATGTAAACGACAATGTCAAAAATCCGACTGGAAACGGGCTTACGTCTTTTTTTCACGTGGGTCATGGTCGGCCCCTCCTGTTCTGTCAAAATTGTAAACGGGATTACCACAGCGAGCTGCCGCTGATTTTCTTGGAAAACCAGTTGCTGAGCGACACTAGGAACAATGCAATCACGTTTTTAAAGAGCCCGACCGCAGTGGCATAGCTGTAATTCATCTGCTGCAAACCGGTGCGGTAGGTGTAGGTCCCGATTACATCGCCCACCGACATGACCTTTGCGTTGAGCATATTGTAGATCTGATCAAAGTCGTCGTTCATCACACCGCCTAAAGCAAAGATCAGCATGATCGTGATCGTGGGGATCAGGCTTGGAAGCGTAACATACCAGATCTTCTGAAACCGGGTGGCGCCGTCTAAGTTTGCAGCCTCATACATGGTGGGATCGATACCGGAAACGGCTGCCAGATAGATGATGCTGTCCCATCCGCAATTTCGCCAGATGCCGGAAAGCACGACCACCGGACGGAACCACCGGGTGCTTCCCATAAAAAAGATCGGGGTTCCACCGAGAGCCTTGATCACATAGTTGACCGCACCGGTAGAAGGCGAAAGCACCTGCTGCACGATCCCTGCAAGCACCACCCAGCCGATAAAGTGCGGCAAATAGGTGATCGTCTGCACGCTCTTTTTAAACCACTGACAGCTCACTTCATTAAGAAGCAGCGCCAAAATGATCGGCATCGGAAATCCCACGATCAGCTTCAAAAAGCTGATGAACAGGGTGTTGCGAAATACCGGCCAAAAATAAAGCCCCGAAAACATTTTACTGAAATTTTGGAGGCCCACCCATTCACTCCCCAAAATGCCGCTCCGGGGAAGAAAATCCTCAAATGCGATCAGGATGCCGTACATCGGGGCATAATGAAACACGATGAAATAAATCACCGCCGGAAGCAGGAGCAAGAACAATTCCTTGTGCTTCCAATATTCGTGCAGGAGACCCTGCTTTTTCTTTTTCGCAATCCGCTCGGAGGACTGCATCACGTTTTCTTTGGCCATAGGAACGACTTCTCCTTTGGTTGGAATAGAGGAAATGAACCGCACGGTCGAACCGTGTTTGTGTTACTCCCATCATAACACCCGACTTTCCCCTGCACAACCGCAACAAATATGGCCAAGCCATCAAAAAATTGATGGTTTGGACATAAACATAGCCTTTATTGCTTTTCAAACCTATACCGGTTCTTCCTGTTTTTGTGCCGAAACGGATCGATCCCGCTTCTAAGAGCTTATTTTTTCCTCTTCCCCTTATCGAAAATCAAACGAGAAAACCGGCGTTTCCTCTTCTCCTCCCCAGTTGCTTTCCGGGATCAGTGTAAGCGACCGGACAACCGAACCAACAGGAACGTCATAGCTCCGGCGGCAGTTGTCGCTGACCTTTAAAAGCTCCAAGCTCCCCTCGTCCGTCTCCGCCGTCAGGGTAAAGCTGCGGCAGAGCGGCGAAGGCATATGCATCTGTGGGGAATCGAGCAGCGTGCTGCAGCGGGTGGGGTGGCTCTGCTCCATCTCGTCCCCGGGAAGGCTCTCCCGGTTCAGGTCGCTGTCAAAAACCAGATGGGCGGCCTTCACAAAAGCAGGTCCCGTCAGACGATAGGTCACAGGCTCGCCGTTTTTCACCCGGCAGCCGCAGCCGACACCCCCGTACATCGCATGGGCCCGGTCCTGCCCGTCCCGCAAAGCATCGCTGCCCCCCAGAAGCTCCGCTTCCCGGCAGGCGGCTGATATCTCCCGCTGAAGCCCGGGGAGGAAGCAGTCTTCTTCCAGCAGCGTCTGCTGCAGGGCGGCAAGCTGCTCTTTATAAACGCCGTGGGGCGTCAGGCCGTTGGTAACGGCTATGGCTGCCGCTGCACCCACTGCCTGACCGAAAAGGGCGCAGGTCATCATGACCCGGGTGCTGCTCATGGCAAAATGGGTGGCGCTGATGTTCCGCCCGGCGAAAAAGAGGTTTTCCACGTTTTTGGAGTACAAAGCCCGGTATGGCAGCGGATAGGGTGCCGGCGTCCGCACATCGGTGTTAGGGACGCCTTTATGATAGAACCCTCCGGGGAAATGGTCGTCCAAAGGCCAGCCGCCGTAGGCCACCGTATCCGGATACTGCTTCCCATCGGAGATGTCCCGCTGGGTCACCATGTATTCCCCCACCATCCGCCGGGATTCCCGCTTTCCGGGGAGAAAGCCCAGAAAGTCCAGATCCCAGGTCTTCGTGTCGTAATGTCCGCTGTTTTTCAGATAGTCCCACGTTCCCAGCGCCAGAGGGATCAGCTCTTCCGTAATCTTTTCCGTGTCTCCGATGGAGTCCCGGTCGCCGCCCAGCTCCAGATACCAGTAATTCTCCCAGGGGGAACGGGGATCGCCCAGCCGGCCGGCCAAATCCTCCGCCGTCACCTTCGTGCTCCATTCCGGAGGGGTGAAGGTCACGGGCCGGGTCGTTTCCCGTCCCTGAATCAGGCAGCTCATGCCCATGGTACGGGCGTCGGCCGTTTCCGTTTCCGTATCCTCCCCGAACTCTGCACGACTCTCCCTGCCGATCCGGAACTCCGCTCCGGTCAGCGGAGCTAAAATACTGTCTCCCGAGCAGTCGGCGAAAAACCGGGCCTCCACCCGCAGGAACTGCTGGGTGGTCAGCTGGTATCCGGTGACGCTTTTGATCCGGATCTTCCGCCCGTCAGAAAACTCCCCGGTCTCGGTCTCCGCATCCATGCAGGCGCAGTTCAGAAGCAAGGTCAGGTTCTTCTCCCGCCGGGCGAAGCTATAAAGCACCGTGTCCCAGAGATAGTAGTTTTTGGTGGGATTCCGGTAAAGGTTTTCCAGGGCAATCTCTTCGATGATGCCGGTTTCCCGGTTGTCACGGCCTCTGGCGCCGCAGATCCACATCCGGATCTCCGAGGAGGCATTGCCCCCTAAGACCGGACGCTCGTGCATCAGAACGGTCTTTATCCCATGACGCGCCGCCTCCACCGCTGCGCAAAGCCCGGCTATTCCGCCGCCCACAACACAAAGATCCGCCTGAAGAACTTGAGTTTTCAGCATATCGTTTTCTCCTTCCGGCCCACTCCTGAATAACCTCAGAGCCGCCGATCCAATAAAAATTCCGTTGGATTTTCCATCATTCTACCATAATTCGCCGGGATTGTCCACACTCTTTGGGAGAAAAGATAAGGACTTTCGTTCACCCTTCTTTTTATAGAAAAACCACAGATGGCAAAAACCTCGATGAACGGTACGTTCATCGAGGCTTTTCTGGTACACCTGATTGGAATCGAACTCAACCCCGCCCCCTTCCCCCATTCGCACAACTACGCGAAATAGGCGTTTCTCCGCCGGTGCCGGGAGTTGGGACTTTCCATCGCCGCTGTCACCGACAGCCATGAGCCTGGGGCGGGTGAGTTTTGCTCCTATCCGATCCACCGCCTGGAGGGTACGCCGAAATTGGAGCTGGCGGAGAAGATCCGGAAGTTTTCGGAGACGCTTCCCCGAAAAAACAGCACCGACGCATTCTTTGCCCTGGGAATGACGGAACCCCTTTCAGGAGTGGAGACGGTGGTGGTCACCGGATGCTGTACGGATATCTGCATCCTGCAGTTTATTCTCACCCTGAAAGCCGCCTAGAATCAGGAAGATCGGCCCGTGGAGATTCTCATCCCCCGGCAGCTGGTGGAAAACTATCCAGCCACAGCGGAGAGCGGATGGGGACAGCTTCCCTGGCGTCAATGCTGGGGAACGGCATTTGAGTTGTTAATTATTGCGTAGAATAAAGGAATAACCGATCTGAATTGGAGTGAAAACCGAAATCCGACCATGCCGGTGGACTTTTACGAGTCAACCATGTCCAACGGCTATTTTGAGCAGGGCTGCGGAGACCGGTTGACCGTCTTTGATATGTTCTTCCGGAATTTCCCGATGGTGACGGATTCGCCATCTGTGCCGACTCGGAGCAGCTCATTAACTATGTCAAGAACCTTCATTTCACCAAGGAGAATACCGATTCCCTCCGGAGCAAAAAGATCTTCCACGAAAAAATTTCTGGCATATCTGGAGGACTTTCATTTCAGCGGCGATATTTGGGCCATGCGGGAGGAAACGCCGATGTCCCCGGCGAACCGGCGGTGACCGTGGTGGCCGCCAAGGCCAACCGCATCGTTTGCGCCGCACAGGGGCGCAACATTTTTGAGTTCGGCTTCCGCCGTGCCAAAAGCTGCGACGCCGCAATTTTGGGCGCCCGGGCGGCCTTTATCGGCGGCTGTGACGGCACCTCCTGCACCATCGTCGACCGGAAGTACTAGGTTTCCGCTATAGGCGCCATGGCCCACAGCTGGGTGCAGCTGTTTGACAGCGAATATGAAGCCTTCAAAAAGTACGCTGCGATCTACCCCGGCGGCTGCACCCTGCTGATGGATACCTACAGCGTTCTGAAATCCGGTACCATCAAATGTTTTGACGAAGCCCTGAAGCCCATGGGATACCGCCCCAAGGGCGTCCGGATCGACTCCGGTGATATTTCCTCTCTCACCAAAAGAGGCTGGATGCCGCCAGATACCCCGACTGCAAGATCGTGGCTTCCAACTCCTTGGACGAGTACCCGATCCGGGACTTGATTTTGCAAGGCGCAGTCATCGACACCTTCGCCGTTGTCGAAAAGCCGATCACATCCAAGAGCGACCCGGTTTTCGGCGGCGTCTATGAACTGGTGGCCGTGGAGGAAAACGGCAAATTCGAGCCCCGCATCAAGGTCAGCGAAACGGCAGAGAAGGTCACCACGCCCAACTTCAAAAAAGCCTACCGCCTGTTCAAAAGGACAGCGGGCAGGCCGTGGCGGACTATGTGACTCTCTTCGATGAGGAAGTCCCCGCTGAAGGTCCCATTACCCTTTTTGATCCCTTGGAGACTTGGAAATGCAAGATCTTCGAGGACGTGGGGCTCCGGCCTATGATGAAGCACATCTTTGAAAAGGGAAAGTGCATTTATCAGTGCCCTAAGCTCAGTGAGATTCGGGATTACTGCGCCGCACAGGCAACACTCTGTGGGACGAGGTCAAGCGACTCGAGAACCCCACCGGTACTTTCCGAAGCCTGTTGGAACAGATAATATGAAGTGACCTCGCCATTGTAGGGACGCGGATTTGCCTGTATACCTGACAATGGAAGGCAGAGCAACAGGGATTACCGCATACAATGGGAGGCCACGATGAACAGTATACTTTATGTAGGAATGGATGTCCATAAAGAAAACTACACACTTTGCTGCTACAGTTTTGACAGAGATAAGGTTGAATACCGGCAGACGGTACCCTCCGACTACAGGCTTATATTGAAATATCTGGAGCAAGTGCACAGGAAATATCCGGAAGAAGTGGAATTCATCTGCGGATATGAGGCCGGATGCCTCGGTTATTCGCTCTGTCATCAGCTCACCGACCACGGCGTCAAATGCATCGTCCTCGCGCCGACCGCCATGGGCATATAACAGAGTGGCCAATGCCGGGAAACTGTTATACTGAGGCTCTGCCCTCACGCCTGAAAAAATATTTTGTGATCTTATTTTTGCTCTTGACAAGAGGTCACTTCATAACAGCAAGCATATGCTCCTTGCGCAGAAACAGTACCAAGCCCGGCGTGTCCGAAATTCCATAACTACGCCGAAAGGCTGCTCAATGCGAGGAGCCCATGTGATTGGATGCAAGGCATTCTCCGGAGATGATGGCATCCGGCAGTCGAAGTGCATAAACACAAAATGAGCGATACCTAGTCATTTAAACCAGGTATCGCTCATTTTTTCGTTCAGCAGCGGAATGGCACTGGGAGCTTGCATAGTCCGACAGATGGCGTTGTCCTTTTCTGCAGGATTAGACAATATCCACCGTGCAACCGTAAGCGTTCAAGATTTTGACCACTTCTCCATCCACTTTATCATCTGTAATCACCCGATCCACTTGATCCAGGGAACACACAACCGACTTGCTGGTTTTCCCAAACTTCGTGTAATCCGCCACTAAGATCGTGCGGGTGGCGGATTGAATCATTTTCCGCTTGATGCCGGCAGCCAGAACGTAAGGGTCTGTTACTCCAAACTCGGGGTGCACGCTATAGGCGCCCATAAAAAAAGTGTTGGCCCGGAACTGCGAGATCATTACCTCTGCGGCAGGCCCCACAATGCTGGCCGGGTAACTACCGTCACCGATGTTTCCCCCGCAGATAAATACAGAAATATTGTTGGGGCTATGATCCAGAAGGTACGCAATGGTGATGCTGTTGGTAATAACGGAAATGTCCCGGCGCGTGGAGAGCAGCTTGGCAATTTCCGTATTGGTCGATCCGCTGTCCAAAAAAAGCGTGTCCCCCGGCGACACAAGTGAAACTGCCTTTTCGGCGATTCTGCGTTTTTCGGATAGATTGGGGCTGCCTGGTTCTTCGGCATTCTGTTTTTCAGTGCCGATTGCACCGCCTGTCACGCGCTTCAAAAGGCCAAGCTGCTCCATTTCGGCAAAATCTCTGCGCACCGTGGCCGGGGAAACCCCCAGCCTGCTGCAGGCATCCTCCACTTTTAGAAAGGTGTACTCCTGAATCAGTGTTAAAATATCCTCGTGTCTGCTCATAATTACCTCCGTATGGCAGTGTCTTATGTCTTAATTTTAACCCGATGATGAGGATATGTCAATAGTTTTGATTGATTTTGATCACCAAATTTAAAAAACTTATGGAATTCAATCATTTTTTGTGTATTACCTATTGACAAACTGTGACCGTCACGCTATAATGAACTTGCAAGTGATCATAATCAAAAAATTCGCAAAAAAATGATCAATTTTAATCAAAAGGACGGTGTATCGATTGAAACTTGTATTCTTAGGCACATCCGGCTGCATTCCCGACATTGGTGATGACACTGCCAGCATGCTGATCGACGACAAATATTTGGTTGACGTAGGCTGGGACGTCGTTCGCAATCTGAGGAATAAGGGCGTGGATCCCATTTCCGTCAATACCGTATTTTTCACCCACATGCACCATGATCACCACATGTCCCTTCCGGCATTCTTATTCTACCACCTGCAGCGCAAGCACACCCTGGAGCATCTTACGCTTGTGGGCCCCAAGGAAGATCTGGAATTGGTGTGCGGCCTTTCCTTGGATTATTTGCAGATTTCCCGTTTCTTCCCGGAGTGCAAACCGCCGGTTCTTCGGACCATTCTTCCGGGGGAGACCATGATGCTGGACGAGGTTACGGTCACGGCCTGTCCCTCCCATCATGCGGTTCCCGGCTTGTGCTACCGCTTTGAGGACGCAGGTGGCAAGGCCCTATGTTTGACTGGGGACACCGCTTACAACAAGCCTATGGTGGAGTTTTTTAAAGACTGTGACCTCCTGGTTCACGAGACCTCTTGGGGACCCGGCCGGGCGGATCCCATCAAAAACGTTCACGTGCTTCACTCCGGCGCGGAGGAAGCCGGCATTGTCGCCGATGAGGCGCACGCCAAGAAGCTTTTTCTTGTCCATGGCCCCCAGCACTTGGTTGAAGCATGTATCCAATCTGCTGGGAAACATTTCAACGGTCCCATTCAGTGGCCGCAGCAAGGTGTTCCATACACAGTGTAATCAATATAAATGAACGGAGGTACATCATGAAAACACAAATGAAAAAACTGGCAAGCATTCTTTTGGCTTTGGGCATGGTTTTGTCGCTGGGTTCCTGCGGGAAACCGGGAACCGGTGAAAATTCCGGAGCATCCAAAACCGGCTCTGACGCCGAAGTCTCAGCCGGCGGCACCGAGGCACCCGTATCGGGCGACATTGTGTTCCAGACCTGGACCACGGAGACCAAGGAAGTCGTCGATCTGCAAGTCGAGGCCATGAAAGAAATCTACCCCGACCTCAACATCAAGATGGAGCTTTTCAGTTACAATGACTACTGGCAAAAACTT
>ENA-UOOA01006745-UOOA01006745.1-human-gut-metagenome-genome-assembly--contig:-P61old-NODE-6745-length-10805-cov-11.072744_pt1 | contig 10805 bp, 10 predicted proteins | sample MGYA00242467_ERZ724014 | MGnify/ENA metagenome assembly ERZ724014
TGAGAGAGAAAACAGATGGTCAGATAAGGGTTACGCGGCGGCGTGGCTGGGAGTGAAGGCGCGGTTGCTGCGGATCTCATGTTCACGTTCCAGCAGATTGGCCTTGGCGGTGCTCCAGGTGAATACGGCGCCGAACACCAGGGGCAGATAGTAACCGGCTTCGCGGATGGGAGCGTCGGCGGCGGTCATCAAAAAGGCGGTCGCCACCACCATCACGAGGGAGACGATGCAGATGATAATGTAAGCAGCGATGTTTTTCATGGTAGTTTCCTCCTTAATAAGTAGTTTTGTTTGCAGAGGTGTTTTTCTCTTGCTGTGACTATATAGTAGAATAATTAACAAGAAAAGTAAAGCTATAGAATGTTATAACGGATGATAGTAATACTGATGATACAGCCGAAGAAAACGCCCGGCCTCACAGGAGGTCGGGCGCTTCTGGTGCCGGTGACCGGACTCGAACCGGTACGCTGTCGCCAGCGGTGGATTTTGAGTCCACTACGTCTACCAATTCCATCACACCGGCAACGGAACAGAAACATTATACCGGACAGCGACGATAATTGCAAGTGTAAATTTACTGTAAATCCGTCAGAAATCAAAAAACTGGGACTACCAAAAGAGGGGGAGATGTGGTATGATACCATCGAAAAGGTATGTAACGGACTATGCGAGCCGTGTGAAAGGAGGGGACGGGTATGAAAAGAACCATCCGGCGCGCAGTGCTGCTGTGGATGCTGGCGGCGCTGCTGTGGGTGCTGAGCGCCTGCGGCATGAACAATTCCGTGGAGGATATGTTTACGCTGCCCCGGGTGCCGGACGAGTATACCGGACTGAACCAGCAGATCGAGCAGATGATCTCCGGCGGCTATGAGTACGCCGCCCCCACAGCCGGACAGAACATCCAGTCCGTGCAGATGGTGGATCTCAACGGCGACGGTACCCAGGAGGCGGTGGTATTCCTCCGCAAGGCCAATGACGAGAAGCCGCTGAAGATCCTGGTGTTTGAAAAGCCGAATGAGAGCTATGAGCTGCTGTGCACGGTGGAGAGCAGCGGCAGCAGCATCGACAGCGTGTACTATGAGGACTTGACCGGCGACGGACGGAATGAACTGGTGGTGGGCTGGCGGATCAGCAGCACCGTGCAGAACGTGACGGTGTACAACATCGGCCGCGAGGCCATCCCGCTGATGAGCAGCAGCTATACCCGCTTTGTGGTGCAGAACCTCAATGCCTATGAACCGCCCGCCCTCTTTGTCATGCGCAGCGACAGCGACGGTACGCCTCTGGCGGAGATCTATACCTGGCAGACCAATATTCTGGCAGTAGCCTATCGCTGCGGTCTGTCCAGCACCATGGCCGACCTCAACCGCGGCAGCGTGGTAAAGGGGACGCTTGTGGGAGGCCGTCCGGCGGTTTTTGTCACAGGCATCAACGACGACAACCGGGCCGTGACGGATATCCTGACCTGGGAGGGCTATTGGGGCATGACCAACCTGATGGCGGACAGTGCCACGGGCAGGACCAGCGTGGTGCAGCCTTATCGCCAGCTGCTGCCCCAGGACATCAATGACGACGGCGTCACAGAGGTGCCGTGCCCGGACGCCTGGGGTAACGGCAACGACACACTGACCTATTGGGTGCAGTATAACCGCATGGGCGGGGAGATCGTCGTGGCGCAGACCTATCACTGTCAGAGCGGCGGCTGGTATTTCCAGATGCCTGGTATCTGGTGGGGCCGTGTCAGCGCGGAGACGGAGGAGACCGTGGCCGGTGAAAACCAGGTGACCCTGTCGCTGGACGGAAAGCCGGTGCTGGCGCTGTATACCATTACCAACGAGAATCGGGAGACCCGTGCCGTGATGGGCGACAGGATGCTGCTGTGGCGTCTGCCCGGAACGATCTATTCCGTAGAGCTATACGAAACGGCGCTGGAGTACGGCGTGAACATCGACAAGGTGAAGGAAGAATTCCACCTGGCCGTCAGTACATGGCAGCCCTCCAACGGCTGAGGGACAGAAGGAGAGAATGTGATGAGAAAGGTATTGGTACTGGAGGATGAAGCCAATATCCGCGGCTTTATCGTCATCAACCTGCGCCGCGCGGGCTACGAGGTGGTAGAGGCGGAAAGCGGCGAGGAGGCTTTGGAAAAGCTGAAGGCCCAGAAGGACATCCGGGTGGCGCTGCTGGATGTGATGCTGCCCGGCATCGACGGGTTCGAGGTGTGCCGCCGTTTGCGGGCCAACGACGCCAACATCGGCATCATCATGCTGACGGCCCGCTCCCAGGAGATGGACAAGGTGACCGGCCTGATGACCGGTGCCGACGACTATGTGACCAAGCCCTTTTCCCCGGCCGAGCTGACGGCCCGTGTGGACGCCCTGATGCGCCGCAGCGGCGGCGCGGAGCCGGAGGAGAAGTCCGGCGAGCTGACCAGCCCGCCCTTTACCCTGAACCTGCGCAACCGCACGCTGGAGAAAAACGGCCAGCGGGTGAAGCTGACCCAGGTGGAATACGGCCTGATGAAGCTGTTTATGGAGAATCCAGGCAAGGCCCTCAGCCGCGAGGAGATCCTGGACACCGTCTGGGGCCACGACTATTTCGGCGAGCTGAAGATCGTGGATGTGAACATCCGCCGCCTGCGGCTGAAGATCGAGGACGACACCGCCAACCCCACCTATATCACCACCGTGTGGGGCTTTGGCTATAAATGGGGCGAGTAAGCCCGGAAAGACTGACCGGAAGGGAGGGGGAGACCTGTGACAAAACTGACCGGACTGCCGGAGCAGACGGCCCAGCCCAGGCGGGCCATCGGCCTGCGCCGCCGCTGGATCGTCAGCAGTATCCTGCCGGTCATCACCATCCTGGTGCTGATCGCGGCGCTGGTTTCCATCGCCCTGGGCAGCAACTATTACGCCAATGCCAGCAGCGCGCTGGAGGCTAAGGCCACCGCCAGCACGGAGTATTTCAACACCTACGCCATGACCAGCTACGACGAATACTACCGCAGCGCCACCCTCTATGCCAACAGCTTCGAGGACAGCGACCGGATCGAACTGCAGTTCATTGACCGTGACGGCCGGGTGGAGGTCTCCACCCGCAGTCTGATGGTGGGCTCCGCCCCCGGCACAAAGGACATCACCGACGCCCTCAGCAGCGGTAAGGTCAGCAGCTTCCACGGCGTGGATCCCGCCACGGGGGAGAAGATCATCGCCGCCTCGGGCCTGCTGAAATTCAACGGCCGCGTGGTGGGCGTCATGCGGTTCGTCACCGCCACCCGGAATCTGGACAGCCAGGTGCTGCTGACGGTGCTGATCATCCTGGCCATCATGGCGGCGGTGATCTTCGTCATCGTCATCTCCAGCCTGCTGCTGATCAATAACGTGGTGGCCCCCATCTCCGCCGTCAGCGAGGCGGCCAAGCAGATCTCCGGCGGCAGCTACGGCTATCAGATCCCCAACCGCTACGCCGACGAGATGGGCGAGCTGGTGGACAACATCAACGATATGTCCCTGAAGATCGGCGAAAACGAGAAGCTGCAGTCGGAGTTCATCTCCTCCGTGTCCCACGAGCTGCGCACGCCGCTGACGGCCATCAACGGCTGGGGCGAGACGCTGCTGGCGGACGAGGGCGGCGACCCGGAATCCCTGCGCCGGGGCCTGAGCATCATCGTGAAGGAGTCTGGCCGCCTGACCAATATGGTGGAGGAGCTGCTGGACTTCTCCAAGATCGCCGACGGACGCTTCACCCTGCATCTGGAGCAGGTGGATCTGCAGGCGGAGTTCGAGGACGCGGTGTACACCTATCGCGAGATCTTCAAGCAGCAGGGCATCCAGCTGGAGTACCGCTGTGACGATATGTATGACGAGACCATCACCGGCGACTCCGAGCGGCTGAAGCAGGTATTCTGCAATGTGCTGGACAACGCCGCCAAGCACGGCGGCAGCGGCAGGCGGATCGACGCCCGCCTGGTGCGCCGGGGCAATCACTATATCATCACCATCCGGGACTACGGCCACGGCATCCCGGCGGAGGATCTGCCCCATGTGAAGGAGAAGTTCTATAAGGGCGCCTCCAAGGCCCGGGGCAGCGGCATTGGCCTTGCGGTGTGCGACGAGATCATCCGCCTTCACGGCGGCACGCTGGCCATCGGCAACGCCAAGGGCGGCGGCTGCATCGTCACCATCCGCCTGCCCATTGGGCACCGGGCCCACCACGAAAAAGAAAAGAATTGATGGAACAAGTGTTGCAATCTAAAAATTTTGTGCTATACTTGTAAGAAAGGAACTCCCATGGCAGAAAAAAAGCAAGAAACCTTCCGCACCACCATTGGCGGCCAGGCGCTGATCGAGGGCATCCTCATGCGCGGGCCGGAGAAGGACGCCATCGTCGTCCGCGCCCCCGAGGGGCTGGTCACCAAGGTGACGGAGCGGAAATTCATCAAGGATAAATTCCCCATTCTGGGCTGGCCCATCATCCGGGGCATGGCCACCTTCATCAGCTCCATCATCACCGGCGTCAAGGCGCTGATGTTCTCGGCGGACTACTTCCCCGATGACGAGAGCACCCAGCCCAGCAAGTTTGACCAGTGGCTGGAAAAGCACGTCCCGGCGGAAAAGCTGCAGAATGTGCTGGTGGCCTTCTCGGTGATCCTATCCCTGGGCATGACGCTGGTACTGTTCATGCTGCTGCCTACCTTCATCGCCGGACTGTTCCACGCCCAGAGCGCGGCCCTCCACAACCTGATCGAAGGCGTGGTAAAGGTGCTGATCTTCCTGGCCTATCTCATCCTTTGCTCCAAGCAGAAGGATGTGCGCCGGGTGTTCTGCTACCACGGGGCCGAGCATAAGACCATCTTCTGCTACGAGGCGGGCCTGCCCCTGACGGTGGAGAACGCCCGCATCCAGCCCAAGCACCATCCCCGCTGCGGCACCAGCTTCCTGTTCGTGGTGATCATCGTCTCCATCCTGGTGTCCAGCCTCGTGTTCCCCTACATCAACTGGCAGAATATCTGGGTACGCATCGGCGTGAAGCTGCTGCTGCTGGTGCCTGTGGTGGGCATCACCTACGAGTTCAACCGCGCCGTGGGCGCCCATGACAATAAGCTGACCCGGATCCTGTCCGCCCCCGGCATGTGGATGCAGAACTTCACCACCAACGAGCCGGATGACTCCATGCTGGAGGTGGCCATCGAGGCCATGAAGCTGGTGCTGCCGGAGGAGCAGGGCAAGGACAAGTGGTAAAGGTCAAAATCGACAAAACTGACAACAATTCGTATTATGGCGACAACATATAACAATTTGTATATGGATATCCGGCAGGAGCTGCACCGCTCCGGCATCGACGCCGCCACGCTGGAGGCGCGGGAGCTGGTGGCCTTCGCCGCCGGAAAGACCCGGCAGGAGCTGCTGCGTGACAGCCGCCTGTACGTCCCACAGGACGTGGAGGAGCGTGCCCGCGCCCTGATGCGCCGCCACCTGGCGGGGGAGCCCCTGGCCTATCTCATCGGCGAGTGGAGCTTCTGCGGCATGGATCTGGACGTCAACGAGAGCGTGCTGATCCCCCGCACCGATACCGAGGTGCTGGCGGAGCAGGCCATCGGCTTCGTAAAGACCCTGGATGAGCCCCGTGTGCTGGATCTGTGCGCCGGAAGCGGCTGCGTGGGTCTGGCGGTGGCGAAATTCTGCCCCGGCAGCCATGTGGTGCTGGGTGAGCTGATGGAGGACGCCCTGCGGGTCTGCCGCCAGAACATCCGCCGCTGCGGCCTGACGGCCCAGGTGATGCCCTGGCAAGTGAATGCCCTTGACGGCCCGCCACCCCGCTTCGGCGAGTTTGACTGCATCGTCAGCAACCCGCCCTACATCCCTGACGGCGACATCGCCGGCCTGGACGTGTCCGTCCGGGACTACGAGCCCATGACGGCCCTGAAGGGCGGCGACGACGGTCTGGACTTCTACCGGGCCATCAGCGACAAATGGCGCACGACCCTGCACCCCGGCAGCCGCCTGTATTTCGAGGTGGGCATCGGCCAGGCCGACGACGTGCTGCGCATCATGCGCGCCCATGGCTTCGGCGATATCGAGGTGGTGCCGGACACGGCGGGCATCCCCCGCGTGGTATACGGCACCCTTCATGAAAGCGTATTTGATACCGAATGACGGAGAGATAAAAGGAGGAGAACCCATGGCAGCGAAGAAGGAAGCACCGGCGGCAGTGCCCGTCAATGCGGATAAGAAAAAAGCGATCGAGACCGCCATGCAGCAGATCGAGAAGATGTATGGCAAGGGCTCCATCATGCGCTATGGCGACGGCAACGTGGCCAATGTAGAGGCTATCCCCACCGGCTCCCTGGCGTTGGATCTGGCACTGGGCATCGGCGGCCTGCCCCGCGGCCGCGTGGTGGAGATCTACGGCCCGGAATCCTCCGGTAAGACCACCCTGGCCCTCCATGTGCTGGCCGAGGCCCAGAAGATGGGCGGCGAGGTGGCCTTCGTGGACGCCGAGCACGCCCTGGATCCCACCTATGCCAAGGCCCTGGGCGTCAATGTGGAGGACATGCTGATCTCCCAGCCGGATACCGGTGAGCAGGCCCTGGAGATCACCGAGGCCCTGGTGCGCTCCGGCGCCATCGACGTGGTGGTGGTGGACTCCGTGGCGGCCCTGGTGCCCCGCGCCGAGATCGAGGGCGAGATGGGTGACAGCTTCGTGGGCCTTCACGCCCGCCTGATGAGCCAGGCCCTCCGCAAGCTGACCGGCATCATCAACAAGACCAATACCATCGTCATCTTCATCAACCAGCTCCGCGAGAAGGTGGGCGTCATGTACGGCAACCCCGAGGTCACCACCGGCGGCCGGGCGCTGAAGTTCTACGCCTCCGTCCGCATTGATGTCCGCCGGGTGGAGACCCTCAAGGCCGGCGGCGAGGTGGTGGGTAACCACGTCCGGGCCAAGGTGGTGAAGAACAAGGTGGCGCCTCCCTTCCGTGAGGCGGAGTTCGACATCATGTACGGCGAGGGCATCAGCAAGCTCAGTGAGCTCATCGACCTGGGCGTCAAACTGGATCTGGTGCAGAAGAGCGGCTCCTGGTTCAGCCTGGGCGACGTCCGCCTGGGCCAGGGCAAGGACGCCGCCAAGGAGTACTTCCGCCAGAATCCCGAGGCCGCCGCGACGCTGGAGAAGAACGTCCGTGAGAATTTCCATAAGCTGATGGGCAACCAGTCCAAGATCGCCGCCCGTGCCGCGGGCCGCGCCGTGGATGTCTCCGCCGACGACTTTGACGACAGCGACGAATGAGGATCACACGGATCGAAAATTCCAAACATGTGCAGGAGCGCGTGCTGGTGTATCTGGAGGAGGGCGACCCCCTCCGGATCACCGGTCATGAGCTCCTGCAATTTGGCTTGTATCCGGGTATGGACTTATCCCCCCAGCTTGTGGTACAATTAGAAGCATCCGGCAAACGGTCAGAGGGTCGGGTAAAGGCCGCCCAACTGGCCTCGGGCCGGATGATGTCCCGTAAGGAGCTGGCGGATAAGCTGAACCGTAAAGGCATCGCGCCTGACACCGCCGAGGAGGCGGTGGAGTGGCTGACGTCCCTGGGCGCGGTGGACGACGCCGCCTACGCCGGGGTCATCGCCCGGCACTACGCCGCCTCCGGCTACGGCCCAGGCCGCGTGCGCCAGGAGCTGCAGAAGCGGGGCGTCCCCCGTGAGCTGTGGGACGACGCGCTTGCCCAACTGCCCGACAGCACCGACGCCATCGACCGCTTCCTGCGCAGGAAGCTGGGCGGCAGAACGCCCGACCGCGCCGCGCTGAAAAAGCTCAGCGACGCCCTGCTGCGCCGAGGCTTCTCCTGGAGCGACATCCGCCCGGCCCTGAACCGCCTGGGCGAAGAAATCGACGAATAGAAACGAGGAAAACGATGAAAGTATCCTTTATCTCCCTTGGCTGCGACAAAAACCGCGTCAATACGGAGCAGATGATGGCCATGTGCCTGCAGGCCGGCATGACCGTGCAGGAGGACGTCAACGGCAGCGACGTGGTGGTCATCAACACCTGCGGCTTTATCGACAGCGCCAAGACGGAGGCCATCGAGACGATCCTCTCCGCCGCGGAGCTGAAGGCGGCGGGCGAGGTGAAGAAGATCCTGGTGACCGGCTGCCTGAGCCAGCGCTACCGGGACGAAATGCTGACGGAGCTGCCGGAGATCGACGGCATGATGGGCACCGCCGACTACGGCGACATCGTGTCCGCTGTGGAGCAGGTGATGGCCGGCGAGGACTGCACCCACTTCAGCGACATCAACGGCGCGGTGGAGGAGCTGCCCCGGGTGCTGTCCACCCCCACCCACTTTGCCTATCTGCGCATTGCCGAAGGCTGCTCCAACAGCTGCGCCTACTGCATCATTCCCAAGCTGCGGGGCCGCTACCGCAGCCGCCCCATGGAGGATATCCTGACCGAGGCCCGGGCCTTGGCGGCGGACGGTGTGAAGGAGTGCATCGTCATTGCCCAGGACATCACCCGCTACGGCGTGGATCTCTATCACGAGAAGAAGCTGCCGGAGCTGCTGCGGGAGCTGTGCAAGCTGGACTTCCACTGGATCCGCCTGCATTACCTCTATCCCGACACCATCACCGACGAGCTGATCGACACCATCGCGTCAGAGCCGAAGATCTGCAAGTACATCGACATGCCCATCCAGCACTGCAGCGACACCATCCTGAAGGCCATGCGCCGCCGCGAGACCCACGCGGGCCTGCTGGCGCTGATGGAGAAGCTGCGGGCCAGGATCCCCGGTGTGGTGCTGCGCACCAGCCTCATCACCGGCCTTCCCTACGAGGATGAGGCCGCCTTCAACGAGCTGTGCGAATTCCTGCGCCAGACTCATATCGAGCGGGCGGGCGTGTTCCCCTACTCCCCGGAGGAGGGTACGCCTGCCGCAGAGATGCCCAACCGTGTGGACACCGCCGAGGCGGAGCGCCGGGCCGAGCTGGTGGTAGACGTGCAGTCCCGCATCATGGACGATTTCAACGAGAGCCGCATGGGCGATCTGGTAGAGGTGCTGTGCGAGGGCTTCGACCCCCAGTCCATGCAGTACATGGGCCGCAGCTACGCCGAAAGCCCCGACATCGACGGACATATCTATTTCAACAGCGAGGCCGACGTGGACCCCGGCGACTTCGTGATGGTACGCGTCACCGGCGCCATGGACGGCGAACTGGTGGGCGAAAGGGAGGAGTAAAACCATGCCGAAAAATATGGCCAACTATCTGACCATCGGCCGCGTGCTGATGATCCCCGTGTTTCTGGTGCTGATGTATGTGGATTTCCCCGGCAGCCGCTATTGGGCGCTGGGCGTGTACATCGTGGCCTGCCTGACGGACTTTGCCGACGGCTACATCGCCCGGCACTATAACCAGATCTCCGACTTCGGCAAGTTCATGGATCCCCTGGCGGACAAATGCCTGGTGATGGCCGCCCTGTGCTGCTTTGTGGAGCAGGGCGACATGCTGGCGTGGATCCTGGCCATCGTGCTGGTGCGGGAATTCGCCGTGTCCGGCATGCGCCTTGTGGCTGTGGAGAAGGGCCGCGTCATCGCCGCCGCCTGGTCCGGCAAGATCAAGACCGCCTCCACCATGGTGTGCATCTGCCTGATCCTGTTCGGCATCCCCCACAGCCTGAACATTGTCTGCCAGATCGTGATCCTGGTGACCACTGTGTACTCCGGCGTGGAGTACTTCGTAAAGAACGCCGACGTGTTCAAGACCGCCAAAGAGGCTTGACACCGGGGCGAAAGACTGTTACAATATACGCTACAAATGAACAGCGCGACGATCGGAAAGAGTATGTCCATCCCACGGGGATAGAGAGAAAGGGCCACCGGCTGAAAGCCCCTTTACCCGCTGCGGGCAGAAAGTGCGTCCGGGAGCGCGGGGGATGTGGAAGCCCTCCGGCTGGCTGCCGTTACAGTGCCGAACTTGAGTGATAAACGAGAGTGGAACCGCGAAGCTATCTTTTTCGCCTCTCAGACAATGTTGTCTGAGAGGCGTTTTTATATTGCCGAAAATCTTCGATTTTCCGGCAAACGTCATTTTATCGCATAAATCAAATTAACCATAAAGAAGGAGAAACCACCATGTATCTGTACAATTCCGCCACCCATAAGAAGGGTGAGTTCGTCACCCATACCCCCGGCCATGTGGAGATGTATACCTGCGGCCCCACCGTGTACCACTTCGCCCACATCGGCAACCTGCGCTCCTACATCATGGAGGACGTGCTGGAGAAGTACCTGCGCTACGCCGGATATGACGTGAACCGCGTCATGAACATCACCGACGTGGGCCACCTGACCTCCGACGCCGACGAAGGCGAGGACAAGATGCTCAAGGGCGCCAAGCGCGAGCATAAGACCGTCATGGAGATCGCCCAGTACTACACCGACGCCTTCTTTGAGGACTGCCGCAAGCTGAACATCAAGCGCCCTGACGTGGTGCAGCCTGCCACCGGCCTCATCGACGACTATATCAAGATCATCACCAAGCTGCTGGACACCGGCTACGCCTATCAGGCCGGCGGCAACATCTACTTTGACACCAGCAAGCTGGAGCGCTACTATATCTTCAACGACCACAACGAGGATGACCTGGCCGTGGGCGTCCGCGAGGGCGTGGAGGAGGACACCAACAAGCGCAACAAGAACGACTTCGTCCTGTGGTTCACCAAGTCCAAGTTCGAGGATCAGGCCCTGAAATGGGACTCCCCCTGGGGCGTGGGCTATCCCGGCTGGCACATCGAGTGCTCCGGCA
>ENA-UOOA01006746-UOOA01006746.1-human-gut-metagenome-genome-assembly--contig:-P61old-NODE-6746-length-10800-cov-18.132620_pt1 | contig 10800 bp, 8 predicted proteins | sample MGYA00242467_ERZ724014 | MGnify/ENA metagenome assembly ERZ724014
ATTTTTATTTTAAGATGAACACTCTCAATTCTCCACTTTCAGTTCTCCACTTATTATCGACTTATCCCGAAACGATTGTTGACGGTGAAGGCATCCGGTATTCGATTTATCTTGCGGGGTGTTCTCATCACTGCGTCGGCTGTCACAATCCGGAGAGCTGGAATCCGCGGGCGGGAGAACTGCTGACGGAGGAAAGGATTCAATCGATCATTCGGGAGATTAAAGCCAATCCATTGCTGGACGGGGTTACTTTTTCGGGAGGAGATCCGTTTTATAATCCGGAGGCTTTCCTGCTTTTTGTCAAAAGGGTAAAGAAGGAAACGGGGCTGAATATCTGGTGCTATACGGGATATACGTACGAAGAGATTCAGGCTAATCCGCGTTTGAAGGCTGTGCTCGACTACATAGATGTGCTGGTGGACGGGCGTTTCGAACAGGCGCTCTTTTCGCCTTATCTGGAATTTCGGGGAAGCAGCAATCAGAGGATATTGAGAATAGGTAATAAGTAATAGGTTATAGGTAATAATGGTGGGGGAGGTTTTGTATTAGTTTAGTGCGGGGGGAGCTGCTGCGAATTGTTGTGGGCGTGGTCTACTATGAACTGCTGCGGGCGTTGTCTCCTGCGCTAAAAAAACTTATATTTCAAAGAAGATTGAAACACGTACTTCTTTGTTTTGTTTACATTTACAGACAAAATAAGGTTCTACAAGAATAAGTTTTTTATGATACAAGCCAATAATACCACTTCTATAGATGAAACCGATGGACTGCCAATGCCGAGACGTATCTGGGCGGTGGTTTCCATCGGATTTGCACTTTGTATGTCGGTGCTCGACGTGAATATTATCAACATCGTACTCCCTACGCTTTCGCACGATTTCGGAACTTCGCCTGCTGTAACTACATGGATTATAAACGGTTATCAGTTGGCGATCGTTGTTTCGCTGCTGTCTTTCTCTTCTTTGGGGGAGATTATCGGTTATCGGAAAGTGTTCCTGTCGGGCATTGGGCTGTTTTGCATCACTTCGCTGATTTGCGCCTTGTCCGATTCATTCTGGACGCTGACGATTGCACGTATCTTTCAGGGATTCAGTGCGTCGGCCATCACAAGTGTGAATACGGCGCAGTTGCGCTACGTATATCCGAAAAGCCAGATTGGGCGGGGAATGGGAATCAATGCGATGGTAGTGGCGATATCGGCGGCTGCCGGTCCGTCGGTGGCAAGCGGCATACTTTCGATAGCCAGCTGGCACTGGCTGTTTGCCATCAATGTACCGCTGGGGATTACGGCACTGCTGCTGGGAATCAAGCATTTGCCGAGACAGGAAGAGCGGTCGAAGCGGAAGTTTGACTTCGTGAGTGCGATAGCCAATGCGGTCACATTCGGGTTACTGATTTATACGCTGGACGGATTTGCGCATCATGAGGAGATGGATTTCCTTGTGCTGCAATTGATCATATTGGCCATCGTAGGAACGTTTTACGTACGGAGGCAACTGACTCAGACGACTCCGTTGCTGCCACTGGACTTATTGCGGATACCGATTTTCCGGCTTTCGATTCTGACGTCTATCTGTTCGTTTATCGCTCAGATGGCGGCCATGGTATCTCTCCCGTTTTTCCTTCAGAATACGTTGGGTCACAGCGAGGTCATGACAGGATTGCTGCTGACTCCGTGGCCGTTGGCGACTCTTGTGACGGCACCGTTGGCAGGTTATCTGGTGGAACGCATTCATCCGGGGATATTGGGGAGTATCGGGATGGCCTTGTTTGCTGTCGGACTTTTTTCACTTTCGGGGCTTACTGCCGAATCGTCCGATATCAGTATAATTCTTCGTCTGATGCTTTGCGGAGCCGGTTTCGGATTGTTTCAGACACCCAATAACAGTACGATTATCTCTTCCGCCCCAACGAAACGTTCGGGCGGTGCAAGTGGAATGCTGGGGATGGCACGGTTGCTGGGACAAACGTTCGGTACTACGTTGGTAGCGTTGCTTTTCAGTTTTGTCGTGCACGACCGGAGTACGGCGGTCTGCCTCATGGTCGGAAGTGGGTTTGCTGTTGTGGCGGCGATTGTCAGCAGTCTGCGGTTGTCGCAACCGTCTACGCTGAAAAGAGAAACGAATCAGTCATGACGAACAGAAATTTCTGTCATCCGAAGCGAAAATCATGGGAGAAGAAAATGGGATCAATCCGGAAAACTGGTTGTTTCCAGTTTGTTTCTTTCCGAACGGAAAATGAATCAAACAGTAGTATCTCCATTGGGGGTGACTAAAAAGTCGATTCTATCTCGAATCTCCTCCTTCGGGAAGAGTGGTCGAAGACCGAGGTGGTAGGAAAAAGAATGTTTATTCCTATTTCTTTGTAATGATAGGGTTATGTGTTCACCTACCACCTCCCCCTACGGGTACTCCTCCTTCCCGAAGGAGGAGATTTAAGATACTATTGACTTTTTAGTCAGCCCCATTCAAGATACTATTGATTATCATTTAGCTCAAAACCGTGCGATATAGAGCCCAACCAGCTTTTTGGCTAACCCAGAGAATGTTAATGATTTAACATTCGTCTCCGGGCATCCAGAGAGCCCAAAGGAGAAAGGGCGTATCATCGTTGGCAGACTAAGGCATTTATCGTATATAGAAACGGCGCTTTAACGTAGTGTTAAAGCGCCGTTTCTATATATGATAAATAGTACGTTCTATTTTACTGTATTTCAGCAATATACATTGCTTCATCGCCGACGTCCTCCTTTTATCCGCCAGCAGTCCGCTGTCGCCGGGATTGCTGTTCTGACAACTTCCGGTCTGCACGCGGGAAGACGGATGTGTATGCCTTGCCGGTCCCTGCTTAGAAGAAGAACCTCAATATGTCATTGAAGTTTGCCCAAATCAGCAAGCCGAACAGAAGCACCATACCGGTCATCTGAGCGTACTCCATAAACTTGTCACTCGGTTTACGACGGGCTATCATCTCGTAGAAGAGGAAGAGCACGTGTCCGCCGTCCAATGCGGGGATCGGAAGAATGTTCATGAAGGCAAGGATGATGGAAAGGAAGGCGGTCATGTACCAGAACTGGTGCCAGTCCAACGTAGCAGGGAAAATGCTTCCGATAGTGCCGAAGCCGCCCAACTGTTTGGCTCCTTCTTTCGAGAAGAGATATTTCATGTTGCCGACGTATCCTTTCAATGTCTTCACACCCAAAGATACGCCTGCGGGGAAAGATTCAAAGAATGTGTATTCCTTTTTCACCATAGGCAACAGACGATCCGTTGTCAGACTGGCAACTACGCCCATCAGATAAGCGGAATCCACGCGCAGGGAAGTCGTATCGGTCACACCGCCACGCACATACGTCAGCGTAATCAGACGAGGGTCGATGCTGTCTTTCAGAAGTGCTTCGGCGTTTTTCTTGCGTTCCGCCATCGTCTGCTTGAAATCAGAGAAGGAGATGGATTTTCCGTCCAATGCGATGATACTGTCGCCCGGCAGAATGCCTGCCTGCGCAGCGGGAGAATTAACCATCACGCTGTCAATCACATACGGGAAACGGAAAGAAGCGAAACGAACGCTGTCCGCCATCAGGCGCTGCATCATGTCTTCGGGAATGTAGACGGAGGCTTTCTTGCCGTCACGAAGCACTGATACCTCACGGGCATCGGCTATCTGACTCAGCATATCGCCGTCATAACGTACGAAAGGCACATTGTCGGCAGACAAAAGGATGTCGCCATCCTGAAAACCGACCGCTTTCGCCGTTTCGTTGAAGTCCATACCGAGGGGAGCTTCTTGAACCTTTATATACTGGTCGCCCCAAGCGAAAAGAATCATTGAATAAATAAAAAGCGCCAACAGGAAGTTGAACAGCACACCGCCCACCATGATCAGAAGGCGTTGCCAAGCCGGCTTGGAACGGAACTCCCAAGGTTGCTCAGGCTGCTTCATCTGTTCGGTGTCCATCGACTCGTCTATCATTCCGGCTATCTTGACGTAACCGCCCAGCGGCAGCCATCCTACCGCATACTCCGTATCACTTCTCTTGGGTTTGAACTTGAACAAGGTAAACCACGGGTCAAAGAACAAGCAGAATTTTTCTACACGCACCTTGAACAACCGGGCAAAAAGGAAATGCCCGCCTTCATGAATAATAACGAGCAAGGATAAGCTCATTATCAGTTGCAGGGCACGAATTAAAAATGTTTCCATATAGTCTATTTACAATTTAAAGCCTCATCCAAACCCTCTGCTCATAAGAGGAAAACCGAGGCGCTTTCTAATTTATATTACTTATTTATATTTTTCATTGTTCACGAAATCAGCTCCGGCGCTATCACGGAATCAGCTCCGCAGCTATTCTCCGCGCTTCGGCGTCGGTAGCCACATAGTCGTCGTAAGCAGGAGCGGCTACAAACGCGGCACGTTCCATTGTCTTTTCGATCACATCGCTCATACCGAGGAAGCTGATGCCGTCCCGGAGGAAAGCGGCTACCACTACTTCGTTAGCGGCATTGACAATGCAAGGCATATTTCCGCCCCGATACATCGCCTCGTAAGCCAGGGCAAGGTTGCGGAAACGCTTCGTATCCGGTTGCTCGAACGTCAGGTTCGTGCACTGGGTGAAGTCGAGCCTGTCGAAAGAAGAGCAGATACGGTCGGGATACGAGAACGCATACTGGATGGGCAGACGCATATCCGGCATGCCTAGCTGTGCCTTGACGGCACCGTCCTCAAACTGCACCATGGAATGAATGACCGACTGCGGATGCACCACCACCTCGATCTGGCTGGGCTGCACGCCGAACAGCCATTTCGCCTCGATGACCTCAAAGCCTTTGTTCATCATGGATGCGGAGTCAATGGTGATCTTGGCTCCCATCTCCCAGTTGGGATGTTTCAATGCCTGTGTCTTGGTGACGGACTTCAGCTGCTCCAGCGTGCAGGTCCGAAACGGACCACCGGAAGCGGTCAGTATCACCTTCTCAATCGGGTTCCCGACTTCTCCAGCTAAACACTGGAAGACTGCCGAGTGTTCAGAGTCCACCGGCAAAATGGGAGTGTGGTATTGCTGTGCCAGTTGGTTGATCAGTTCTCCCGCCACCACAAGCGTCTCCTTATTGGCAAGCGCAATGGCTTTCTTGGCACGAATGGCGTTGATCGTCGGCTTCAGTCCGGCATAGCCCACCATTGCCGTCAGCACCATATCTACCGGTCCGGCCTCCACGATCTGACAGACCGCGTCGATTCCGGCATATACTTTGATCGGAAGGTCGCTCAGCGCTTCCTTCAGTTGGGCGTACTTTTCTTCGTTGGCTATCACCACCACTTCCGGCTGGAACTTGCGTGCCTGTGCAATCAGCAGTTCTACCCGGTTGTTGGCCGTCAGGGCATAGGCTTCGTAGAGGTCGGGGTGTTCTTCGATCACCTGCAACGCCTGCGTCCCGATAGAGCCCGTAGAGCCTAAAATAGCTATTTGTTTCTTCTTATTCTTCTTTTCTGAATCCATTATTATCTAATTCCTCTGTCACTTGTCACTTATAATCGTATATCCCACTTCTCGTCATTGGCTTTAAAACACGATGTATTTCTCCGGATTGACAGGATGTCCCTTGTACCACAGTTCGAAGTGGAGATGCGGCCCTGTGCTGAGCGTTCCGCTGTTTCCCACCAGTGCGATGGCTTCGCCTCCTTTCACGCGGTCGCCTTCTTTTTTCAGCAGCGAGCCGCAGTGCTTGTAGATCGAGACGAAATCCTGACTGTGCTGTACGCCTATCACGTAACCGGTTTCAGCGGTGTAGGTGCTCAGAAAGACGGTGCCGTCCATAGTTGCCAGCACGCTTTCGTTGGGGTTGGCGGCAATATCCGTTCCAAAGTGTTTCTTATCGGTGTTGAAATGGTCGGAAACCATTCCACGGGTCGGACGATACAGGATCAGTCCGTTGACATCCGGCTGCGAAACGATCGTAGTCAGATTATATTTTTCATTTTCTTCGTATTGGCGGCGAAATTCCTCTTCACGTCTGGTACGTTCCATCAGGGTGTCTTCGCGGGCGGCGGTCAGCGAGTCGAGCGTCTGCACGCTGTCTATGGGCACTTTTCCGCTGAAAATATCCTGTATGTTCATGATGTAGAGGTTCTGCCTGTTGAGCAATTCCTGCAAGGAATCCACGCGGAGCGCGTTGTCCACGATCTGACTGCGGACTTCACTGTTCATATATCCGGGGAGATAGTTGCGCAAAGGGGTGAAGGCAATGATACAGGCGGCAATCAGAAAAAGCACCGCCAGCACGGACAACAGCACCGAAAGCCCGTTCAGCTTGGATACCCGAAGCCCCACGATTTCTTCAAGGGTATTCTCATTGATAATGGTGAGTTTATACTTGAACTTGAAATTGTTCCAAAATGCTTTACTCCGTTTTCTTGGCATCTTTATTAATTATTAATCTTCCTCCAAATCTTCCAAATTCAACAATCCTTCGGGAAGCTCGACTGTGATGAGCTTCTTTTCCTGATTGATTTCCACTATAAATTCTTCCTGTGCAGGAATGAGGAGTTCTTCTCCGTCCTCCTGTTCGACCACAAAAAGGGTGTTCACCGTCGTGGTATCTACTTCGACCACTTCGCCCAGCTCGCCGTGACGAACGTCTTCCATGCGGAAACCGACGAAGAAGTTCCACGACAGTTCGCCGTCTTCCGCCTCTTCCGCGTGCTTCACCGGGAAGTAGACTTCGACATTGGTGAACATACGCGCGCGTTCCGCCGTATCTATGCCTTCGAGCTTCACCAGTGCGGTGGAGTCCGAACGGAAACGGTATTCCTCGATGAAAAACGGTACGAAAATACCGTCGAGCAGACAGATCAGATAATCGCAGTCCACACGGTCGAAGATGTCGTCCGTGAAGGTAAACTGCAACTCGCCGTGAATGCCGTGCGGCTTGTTGAATAGTCCGATTTTATATACTTCTTCTTTCTTTATCATATTCGAGTGATTCTGGCGCCGATGGCGTTAAGTCGTCCTTCAATGTTCTGGTAGCCACGGTCTATCTGTTCGATATTGCTGATCGTGCTGGTTCCTTCGGCGCTCATGGCGGCGATGAGAAGGGCGATACCTGCACGGATATCGGGCGAAGTCAGTCGGGCGCCGCGCAGCTTGAAGCCGTGGTTGTGTCCGATTACTACGGCACGGTGAGGGTCGCAAAGGATGATCTGAGCACCCATGTCGATGAGCTTGTCTACAAAGAACAGGCGGCTTTCGAACATCTTCTGGTGGATCAGTACGCTTCCTTTGGCTTGGGTGGCCACTACGAGCATCACGCTCAGCAAGTCGGGTGTCAGTCCCGGCCAGGGGGCGTCGGCAATGGTCATGATGGAGCCGTCGATGAATGATTCTATTTCGTATGTTTCCTGTGCGGGGACGTAGATATCGTCTCCTCTCTGCTCCAGTTTGATGCCCAACCGGCGGAAACTTTCGGGGATGATGCCGAGGTTCTCGTAGGAAACGTTTTTAATGGTTATTTCGCTTTTGGTCATGGCAGCCATGCCGATGAAGCTCCCGACTTCAATCATGTCGGGCAATACGGTATGCTGTGTGCCGTGCAGTTCTTCCACGCCCTCGATGGTGAGCAGATTGGAAGCGATGCCGCTGATCTTTGCTCCCATCCGGTTGAGCATACGGCAGAGCTGCTGCAAGTAGGGTTCGCAGGCGGCATTGTAAATGGTGGTAGTGCCTTTTGCCAGTACGGCAGCCATCAGAATGTTGGCTGTACCGGTCACGGACGCTTCATCAAGCAGCATATAGCTGCCTTGAAGCCTGTCGGCCGTTATCTCATAGATGCCCCGCAACTCGTCATAACGGAAGTCAGCTCCCAAATTCTGAATCCCCACAAAGTGGGTGTCCAGACGACGGCGACCAATCTTGTCTCCGCCCGGCTTCGAAATCAACGCCTTCCCGAAACGTGCCACCATCGGACCGATCAGCATCACCGACCCCCGAAGGCTCGAACACTTCTTCAAGAACTCATCACTCTCCAAATAAGCCAGATCGACGTTCTCCGCCTTAAAACTGTAGGTATCAACGCCTTCCTTTGCAACCGTTACTCCCATCTCCCGCATAAACTGAATCAGATTGTTGACATCCAGAATGTCAGGTATATTGTTCACCGTCACTTCCTCAGCAGTCAGCAACGTGGCACAGATAATCTGCAAAACTTCGTTTTTGGCCCCTTGCGGATGAATTTCCCCGCTAAGCCGATGTCCTCCTTCAATTACAAATGAAGCCATTTATTTTAAGTAATAGGTAATAAGTAACAAGTAATAAGTAATAGGTAATAAGTAATAATAAGTAAGATTCTCAATACATGCAACACGCCGAACGCAGCTATGCTATTACTTATTACCTATTACTTATTACCTTTTAATATCTTCTCCGCGGATTATTATTCCGATTATTATTGTAGTTCACCTTTGGGCGGTAGTTCTGGTTCAGGCGTTCTGCCATCAGTCGGATGATGTCGTCTGTCAGTTGTAGTTTGCCGCCGGAAAGTTCGTAGAGGTCTTCCGCAATTTTGCGGTCGTCTACGGTATCTTTGTTCCATGCCATGTAGTCTTTCTTCATGTGGTTGCAGATCATGGCTGTCAGATTTCTCTTGTCGTTTCCTTCGGGAAGTTCGCAGGCTTTCTTGATCAGCACTTCCAGCGTGTGTCCGTAGTGGCGGTAGCGCATGCGGGTAGTAGAATATGGGATCGGTTCCGGCTTGGTCACCAGGTTGTCTTCGCGGATGATTTCGTAGGGATAGTCAATATCCAGCTCAAAACCGGACATGATGGCCAGGTGATCCCAGAGTTTATGCTTGAAATCGGGCACATCACGCAAATGGGGGAACATATTTCCCATAATGTTGATAATTGTGTTAGCACAACGCTGACGCTCGGCACGGTCCTGAATGGTCAACGCATAATCTACCATGTTCTGTATGCTGCGGCCGTACTCGGGAAGCGGCATTCTTTTCTGCTGGGTATTGTATTGCATCTTTTAAATTAAAAGTTTTGAAATTAAAAATTAAAAGTCGGAGGACGACGGTCACTCACTTATCACTGTTTCCCGCCAAAGGCGGTTCACTTACTGAGGCACTTTATTCAACTGAAGTGCGTTATTCAAGAAGCGACTTCTTCGGCAACGAGGCTACAAATTCTTTCAGATAGAAAGGTTCGAAGTAAGCCACGTCTTTATAGTCTTCTCTGGCAACTGCTTTTTCTGCCAACGGATACATCATCTTCGCCAACGGATGAATGTCATCGATAAAATGCGCATTCGGATGCGTGATCTTCTCGCGGCACTTGGCGGCTCCATTTCCGTAGAAATAAACGGGCGCTTCGTTCAGAAACTCCAGATAGGAGTTCTCATCGACAATATCGGCGGCGATAGCGCGCTTCACGTTCAATGCACGGTCGTAAACGGCAGCGTACACTTCCATACGGCGGGCATCGAGCATCGGGCAGAGCAACGCATCTTCCGGCAAATCGTGATACAGCAACACGGGCACACTCAGCACTTCGAGCGTAGGAAGACCGATCAAGGGTACATTCCGTCCGTAACAAATGCCTTTTGCCATCGAAACTCCAATCCGCAATCCTGTGTATGATCCCGGACCGCAACTCACTGCAACTGCATCTAAAGGTATGGCATGACTATCAATGAACGACAACGCTTCATCAACAAATACTCCCAAAGACACGGCGTGTGAAGGGCCCTTCAAGTCTTCTTTCACAAAAATCGTCTGTCCGTCTTGACTTGCCGCTACCGAGCAAACAGTGGTAGAGGTTTCAATATTCAGTATACACGACATAAAAATCAGCTTATTAAATTGTCGCAAATTTACATGATTATTTCCAATTCTTAAAATATTCGTGTACTTTTGCACAAAACTTTAAGTATATGATACAGTCGATGACAGGATACGGCAAAGCTACGGCCGAACTTCCAGATAAAAAGATAAACGTAGAAATCAAGTCGCTCAACAGCAAAGCAATGGATCTTTCCACTCGCATCGCTCCGGCTTATCGTGAAAAAGAGATCGAAATCCGCAACGAAATCTCCAAAGTGCTGGAGCGTGGAAAGGTGGACTTCAGCCTCTGGATAGAGAAAAAAGAGAGTGCGGAAAGCGCGACTCCTATCAACCAAGTGTTGGTGGAAGGCTACTACAAACAGATTCAGGCGATCTCGGAAAATCTCGGCATCCCCGTCCCCACCGACTGGTTTCAGACGTTGCTCCGTATGCCGGATGTTATGTCTAAGACTGAAATCCAAGAGTTGACGGAAGAAGAATGGGAAATGGTACGTGCCACCGTTCTCGAAGCAATCGGTCATCTGGTAGACTTCCGCAAACAGGAAGGCGCCGCACTGGAAAAGAAGTTCCGCGAAAAGATAGCTAACATCGCACTGCTGCTCGAAAAGATAACTCCTTACGAAAAAGAACGGGTGGAGAAAGTCAAGGAACGTATCACCGACGCGCTCGAAAAGACGCTGAACACAGACTACGACAAGAACCGACTGGAACAAGAACTGATCTACTACATCGAAAAGCTGGATGTCAACGAGGAAAAACAACGCCTCACCAACCACCTGAAATATTTCATCAGCACGCTGGAAAGCGGCAACGGACAAGGCAAAAAACTCGGTTTCATCGCTCAGGAAATGGGACGGGAAATCAATACGCTTGGCAGCAAGTCCAACCATGCCGAAATGCAGAAAATCGTTGTGCAAATGAAAGATGAACTGGAACAGATCAAGGAACAGGTGCTGAACGT
>ENA-UOOA01006748-UOOA01006748.1-human-gut-metagenome-genome-assembly--contig:-P61old-NODE-6748-length-10797-cov-14.622603_pt1 | contig 10797 bp, 4 predicted proteins | sample MGYA00242467_ERZ724014 | MGnify/ENA metagenome assembly ERZ724014
GTAACCGGCTGATCCGTAGTCAGCTACTCTATTCAGTTGAGCTACGCGACCATTATTTCGTTTTAACGGGTGCAAAGATACGGACTTTTCCCGAACTAGCAAGCTTTTCAACGACTTTTTTTGTAGAAAATTATTCTATGAACCGATAATTGAATAGTTGCCAACCTATACTTAGTCCGACATTCCACTCCCTTTTCGGTGAGCTATAATGATTTACATATGCAGAGATGTCTCCAAAAGGTAATTGACATACAACAGAAATTTCTCCTAAATATTCAAACTTGGAGAAAGCTTTTCCATAATATGCTTTATTCAACGAGTTTTTTTCGATTGGATAAATGGGCATAAAGCCATAAAATTCTCCCCGAAGATGGAACATTTGGTTTAAACGGTAAATAGGCCGAATACCGGCTCCCACAAATTGATTGGCACGAAAGGCTTCGTTGTAGGTCAATTTACTGTGTAGCGTGGGCGAAAACTCTCCAGCCTGCATCATTGTGGCCGTATAGTTCTCGGAAAAGTTTTTAGAGGCATATAATGCCTTCAAATACCACCCTAAAACCCAATGTTCACTCATATTATGATATTTCTCTTTCATGTATGATAATTGCAACCATGAGTGATGGTCTTTATTATTGTTGTTGGTGGTACTTCCTTCGCCTGGGTAGAATCGCTCTTTTCCAACGAAGATCTGGGCAACAAGAGCTTCTCTGTATCCACGTGTAGGGTATTGTTTAGAATTTAGGGTGCTTCCATTAAAGCTGATTGATCCACCGAATAAATCATAGCGACTTTTGTCAAATTTGTCATTTCCAAAGTCAATGACGCTTTTCTGAAAATATTTATCTTCTATTTTCGCAATTCCGACCCCAAACTCTGCTCGCTTGCTCGAAAGGAAAGGTAATCCGACCTGCAATTTTAAGAAACGTTCGTCTTTCTGATTAAAGGCGGGTTTGTTATTTCGCGAGAAAAGTTTGTCTTTCTTGAAATAGTCGAAAGTACTGATTGAGCCTATAAGGCGGTATGAGGTAGGAATGGCAGTGGCGAAGTCAATTTTTGCCATAAACTGCACGTTATTATATACTTTTCCGAGTTGCCCGTCAAGGATAAACTCTTTGGCATAGTAGTTTAAATCCTGATAGCTAAGCCCCAGATAGATCTGATTGGAATTGGAAGTGGATATATTTCCTCCCAACCGCACAGCAAAATTATTTTCTAATTTCACCTTTAAATGTAGATCGTAGGTGTCGTCTTCCGGATTATAAATTGCATGCGGTATAATTTCGGAAATCATTTTATCAGATAACAATCGGAAATAACCTTGTTTTAAATCCTCATAAGTGAATTCTTTGTTGTCTGATTTATGAAATTCTCTTTTAATATATACTTGTTGTTGTGGATTAGCTCCGTCGATGATGATATTTTTAAAGCGTAGCTCCGGAAAATTACTCCGGTATACCATTCTTCTTAAACGTATATTGTCCAGATTTACACGCCGATGGATACGACTTTTGATTGAATCCATCATGCTGATGGTTCGATTATATCCTATATCGTGTAATTCGTCAATGCGTTGAAAATCCATTAGATTGACATTGTCATATTTGAACGTCATTAAAATCCCCATGGAGTCCGGAATGGAATAGTCGGTTTTCTGCATCACCATATTTTCAATTTGACTCATGAGGTCATTTTCTTTGGGTTTAGTGGGATTGGTTGACACGACGCTTCCTATGATGACATCCGGATGAAAATCATCTCTCATGACATCTGTAGGAAAGTTATTATAAATACCTCCGTCATAGGCTAATACATTGTCTATTTCAATAGGTTTAAACATGAATGGGAAGCTCATGGAAGCTCTGACGGCATCTCCTAAATCTCCTTCCTTCATGACTAATTGTTTCTTGTTGTATACATCGGACGCAATGCAGCGGAAAGGAACAAAAAGTTTATCAAAATCTCCCTTACAAGCAGCTGTGGCACGTGCATATAGGTCTACGAAAACGAGATTCATCTGAATCGGATTGACAACACTGGTAGGCAGGAATTGAGGTTTCAAACTTTTCAGTGAGTCTTTGAATGAAAAACGAATATTGAAGAATTCGGGAGTGGGAAGATTCTTTTTGAAGTGATATACATATTTCTCTTCCACTTCTCCGGAATACCATCGTTTAAAGTCTTCCGACTTGAGAAGTTCTACCATGTCGTCAGGAGAGTATCCCATAGCATATAAAGAACCGATAATGGCTCCCATAGAAGTGCCTGCAATGTAATCAATAGGAATGTTGTTTTCTTCCAAAGCGCGAATGATACCGATGTGTGTCATCCCTTTGGCGCCACCACCGCTTAATACAAGTCCTACTTTTTGGGCATGGATAGCCGGAATAATCAGCCATAAAGTAATTAACACTAAAAAAATCTTTCTCATAACCCAAATCAAACAATTGAATTTTTTGTCTATTAAGTGTTCAAATATATACAATACTTTTCAATTAATCGATATTTTACCGATCGTTTTAAATTGAAAAAGAGCATTACAACGTGTATTTAACGTTGAATGCTCTTTCTTGAAGTATGTGTAATGTTTAAAGGGGCGATATTAAATCAATTCTATGCTACGTTTTACGAAGTTATTCAAAGCTTCACCTCTTAGCATATTGTTTTGCAATAAGGCCAAATCGATCAGCTGGCGGATAACTTTATTATTGCTTGCGTAGCCGATAAAGATAGCTTCTTTCTTACTTTTCAGATCATCCCACTTCTTATCCAGATTGTTTAGTTCATCTTTTTCTGATGTGGGAATTTCTTCTTCTTTCTTATCCTTCTGCTTGTCTTTCAACTCGTTGCGTTGTTTGTTGACATTGTCCATTTCAGAAAGTATCGGAGCTACTTCTGCCTGACAAGCACTTTCTTCTTCATTCAATACCTGTTTTATCAACTTATGGTCTGAATTCAGAATTAGATTAAACATATCAGGCATTTCACCATAGAAACTCATTCCGGCCTGAATATTCGCCATTTCCTTCATACGACGCATATATTCGCTTTGAGTAATCATGACTGGAGCTGAATTTTCTCCTAATGCCTGTGTCATGACATTGAATTCAACTTTATCCATTTTAGGCAATTGACTCTTGAAGGCTGTTGTGATTGCATCCTGTTTATTGGCTTCCAACGTTTCACCTTTCTTATCTTCTTTTACAATAAGATTGTCAACGACATCGCTGTCTACACGAGTGAAACGGGATTTTTCAAGTTTTTGTTCCAGCATGCTCACCATAGCTACATCCAACTGGCCATCCATGAGCAGAACATTGTATCCTTTGTTGGTGGCAGCTTCAATATAACTATATTGCTCATCCTTGTTATTTGCATACAGATAGATTAGGTTTCCATCTTTATCTGTCTGATTATCTTTAATAAGAGTCTGATACTCTTCAAATGTGTAATGATTGTCATTTGTATCGGTGAAAAGGGCAAATTTTTGCGCTTTATCATAGAAATCCTCTTGTGTGAGCATTCCGTAATTGATAAATATTTTTAAATCATTCCACTTTTCTTCAAATTGCTTACGGTCATTCTTGAATATAGACTGTAAACGGTCGGAAACCTTCTTTGTGATATAAGTTGAAATCTTCTTCACGTTCGAGTCGCTTTGCAAATACGAACGGGAAACGTTCAACGGAATATCCGGAGAATCGATTACGCCATGTAACAAAGTCAGGAAGTCCGGCACAATACCTTCAACCGAGTCCGTAACATATACCTGGTTGCAATATAACTGAATCTTATTCTTATTTAATTCAATATTGCTCTTTACCTTCGGGAAATAGAGGATACCAGTCAAATGGAATGGATAATCAACATTCAGGTGAATCCAGAATAGTGGTTCATCAGACATTGGATATAACTTACTATAGAATGATTTGTAATCTTCATCCGAAAGTTCGCTAGGTTTACGTGTCCACAAAGGAGTGGTATCATTGATTATATTATCTTCGGCTGTTTCTACCTGTTTGCCGTCTTTCCATTCTTTCTTTTTCCCAAATGCAATGGGAACAGGAAGGAAGCTGCAATATTTCTTCAGAAGCTCGGAAATACGTGCTTCTTCGAGGAATTCTTTGCAGTCATCATCAATGTATAAGATGATGTCTGATCCACGATCAGCTTTTTCAATTTCTTCAATAGTGAATTCAGGGCTGCCATCACAAGTCCATTTTACGGCTTGTGCACCGTCTCTGTATGATTTAGTGATAATTTCCACTTTCTTTGCAACCATAAAAGCAGAGTAGAAGCCAAGTCCGAAATGTCCGATAATGGCATTTGCGTCATTCTTATATTTCTCCAGGAAGTCGTTAGCTCCTGAAAAGGCTATTTGATTGATGTACTTTTCAATTTCCTCTGCAGTCAAACCGATACCACGGTCAGAAATAGTAATGGTATCTTTGCCCAATTCAACGTGAACGGTTAAATCACCCAGTTCACCCTTAAATTCGCCAATAGAAGCAAGCGTATTCAGCTTTTGAGTGGCGTCTACCGCATTAGATACTAACTCGCGCAGAAAAATCTCATGGTCACTGTACAAAAACTTTTTAATGATAGGGAAAATGTTCTCTGTTGTAACCCCAATATTACCTTTTTGCATAATACGTATATTTTTTAGTTTATCTATTGATTAATTTTAATTGATGTTTGTTCAGATAGAGACAAAAAAAATGCCAGACCCGAAGGTCTGACATTATGGCATATTATTTTATTTTCTTATTCAGGAAATAATATTATTCCGGAGTGACAACTTTCATCTCCAATTCACCTTTTTCTTCATTGAGAGATACCTGAATAGTATCTCCCTCCTTCAAAGAGGAGGAAATGATGAGCTCGGATAAGCCATCCTCCAGATAAGTTTGAATTGCTCGCTTCAAAGGACGGGCGCCATATTGTACGTCATATCCTTTGCCGGCGATAAATTCTTTCGCCTTATCTTCAATAACAAGCTTGTAACCAATAGATTCTATTCTATCATACAATCCTTTCAGCTCTATGTCTATAATCTTTGTTATTGCTTCCAGAGAAAGTTGGTCAAACGTGATTATTTCATCTACACGATTGATAAATTCGGGCGCGAATGATTTATTTAGAGCTTTTTGTATTACGCTTCGCGAGAATTCTTTATCATCCAGGCGGCTTTGTGTCGCAAAACCAACGCCACGTCCAAATTCTTTCAGCTGACGGGTTCCTATATTGGAAGTCATGATAATAACAGTATTTTTGAAATCTACCATTCTGCCATAACTGTCAGTCAGACGACCTTCATCCATAACCTGAAGCAAGATGTTGAACACATCCGGATGTGCTTTTTCTATCTCATCAAGCAATACAATCGAGTATGGTTTACGGTGCACTTTTTCTGTCAGCTGACCACCTTCTTCATATCCTACGTATCCCGGAGGTGCTCCAACCAGGCGTGAAACAGTGAACTTTTCCATATATTCACTCATATCTATACGAATCAGTGCATCAGCAGAACCAAACATATATTTGGCTAACTCTTTTGCTAAGTGAGTTTTACCAACTCCTGTCGGGCCTAAGAACATAAATGTGCCAATTGGCTTATTAGGATCTTTTAGCCCTACACGGCTTCGCAAAATAGCTTTAACCAGTTTTTCTATTGCTGTATCTTGTGCGATGACTTTAGCCTGCAAATCTTCTTTCATACCTGCGAGCTTGATACCTTCAGCCTGTGCCATCCGTTGTACCGGAATGCCTGACATCATTGAGATGACATTGGCAATTTCTTCTGCATCAACAGTTTGCCTGTTTTCTTTCAGATTGGCTTCCCATTCTTTTTTCATCTCATCCAATTGGACAGAAAGCTCTTTTTCTTTATCACGGAAGCTGGCTGCAAGTTCGAAATTCTGCGATTTCACAGCTTCGTTTTTCTTGCTTTTGGCTTCTTCGATCAGTTTTTCTTGTTCTTCTATCTCTTTGGGCACATTGACATTGGTAAGATGTACACGTGAACCGGCTTCGTCTAAAGCGTCAATAGCTTTATCAGGGAAATTACGATCTGTGATATAGCGGTCTGTCAGCTTGACACATGCTTCCAGTGCTTCATCCGTATAATACACATTGTGGTGGTCTTCATATTTATCCTTGATATTACGCAAAATCTGCAAAGTTTCGGCAGCAGTAGTCGGTTCTACTATTACTTTTTGGAAGCGACGTTCCAAAGCGCCATCTTTCTCAATGTTCTTACGATATTCATCAAGAGTGGTAGCACCGATACATTGTATTTCTCCTCTTGCCAATGCCGGTTTTAGCATATTGGCAGCATCCATAGAACCTGCCGCAGAACCTGCGCCTACAATCGTGTGGATTTCATCAATGAATAATATTACATTCGGATTTTTCTGTAATTCATTGAGAATGGAACGAATACGTTCCTCAAATTGTCCACGATATTTGGTTCCTGCTACAACAGCAGTCATATCAAGAGCAACCACTCGTTTATCAAACAGAATCCGCGAAACCTTTTTCTGAATGATTCTTAATGCAAGACCTTCAACAATCGCTGATTTTCCTACACCAGGCTCACCAATCAAAATCGGATTGTTCTTTTTGCGGCGGCTTAAGATCTGCGCTAAACGTTCGATTTCTCTCTCTCTGCCGACAACGGGATCCAGGCGTCCTTCTTCTGCCGCTTTTGTCATGTCAGTACCGAAATTGTCAAGTACCGGTGTGTCATTAGACGGCTTCTTTGAAGCGGTTTGTGCTTGTTGGCGTTCGTCCGAACCACCTCTGCCGGAACGGGGAGAGGACATTTCTTCGTCATCATCATCGTCTTCCGTAAAGCCCATGCCAGAGTTTATATCTGGTTGCAATGTAGCTTGCTCCAGTACTTTCACATAATTTATATCGTTTGCTTCAAGTACCGAAGCAGCCATATTGTTTTTTTCTCTTAAAATAGCCAATAATACATGTTCTGTATCAGCGATGTTACTTTTCATTCCACGAGCTTCTAAAATACACATTTTTAATATCTTTGCCGCATCATTAGATAACGGTACCTCTGCATCAGGCAATAACATATCATCAGCTTCTGCCTTCAGTTGAGCTTCAATCTGTTGCTTTATTGCAGCTAGATTGGTGTTGAGTTTAGACAATATCTCGATAGCTTTTCCTTCACCGTCACGAAGGATTCCCAGAAGCAGGTGCTCAGGGCCTATATACCTACTTCTCAACCGATTCGCTTCTTCCTTACTATAGACGATAATGTCGGAAACTCTTTGTGAGAATTGATTATTCATACTTTTCCTTTTCTTCTAAGGGTTATTCACTGGCAAATATACGCATTAATCAAGTTTGTATTGCAATATTTGCTTTATTTCTTATATCTACAAATGGCGTGCCATAAAAACGGTGTATTTGCATTATATATATAAGGTATAACAAATATCCAGCTCTTTTTTACCAATGTTATCTATCTTTCCATATTATATTTATCGTTTTTATCTTTTTATTTTCGAATTTTAAAGTTTAATGAATTGTCGTCCCGGTCATGCTAAAACTTTCTTTCTAAAAACTTTCGTATATCGGGGAAAAGTAGTACTTTAGCGTGGTTTTTCACAAACCGTAGAATGTATAATTAATAATCATTTTAAATGCTTGAACAAGACAGAATTATAAAGATTAACATCGAGGAGGAAATGAAGTCATCGTACATTGACTACTCCATGTCGGTCATCGTTTCACGTGCCCTTCCGGATGTTAGAGATGGATTTAAGCCTGTTCACCGTAGAATTTTATACGGAATGATGGAATTGGGCAATACTTCAGACAAACCTTATAAGAAATCAGCCAGAATCGTGGGTGAGGTACTTGGTAAGTACCATCCTCATGGAGATTCTTCTGTTTATTTTGCAATGGTGCGTATGGCTCAGGAATGGGCAATGCGTTATCCTTTGGTAGATGGACAGGGGAACTTTGGTTCTGTAGACGGTGATAGCCCTGCTGCTATGCGTTATACAGAAGCTCGTCTTAATAAGTTGGGTGAAGCAATGATGGATGACCTGTATAAGGAAACCGTCGATTTTGAGCCTAATTTTGATAATACGCTGGTAGAACCTAAAGTTATGCCGACACGCATCCCAAATCTTCTGGTGAACGGAGCATCCGGTATCGCTGTAGGTATGGCTACCAATATGCCTCCTCATAATCTTTCGGAAGTAATTGAAGCATGTGAAGCATATATTGATAATCCGGAAATTACAGTAGAGGAACTGATGGAATTTGTCAAAGCACCAGATTTTCCTACTGGTGGGTTTATATATGGTGTGAGTGGTGTACGCGAGGCATATTTGACTGGACGAGGACGTGTAATTATGCGTGCGAAAGCCGAAATCGAAAGCGGACAGACACATGATAAGATCGTAATAACCGAGATTCCTTATAATGTAAATAAGGCCGAACTGATTAAGTATATAGCTGATCTTGTAAATGATAAGAAAATAGAAGGTATCTCAAATGCCAACGATGAGTCTGACCGTGACGGTATGCGCATTGTTATTGACATCAAACGTGATGCAAATGCAAGTGTAGTGTTGAACAAACTCTATAAAATGACAGCTTTGCAGACATCTTTTGGCGTAAACAATGTTGCTTTGGTTCATGGACGTCCAAAAACGTTGAATCTGAGAGATTTAATTAAATATTTCATCGAACATAGACACGAAGTTGTTATTCGTCGTACTCAGTTCGATCTTCGTAAAGCGAAAGAACGTGCGCACATTCTTGAAGGCTTGATTATCGCTTCGGATAATATTGATGAAGTAATTCGTATCATTCGTGCAGCAAAAACTCCTAATGACGCTATAGCAGGCTTGATTGAGCGATTCAACCTGACAGAAATTCAGGCTCGCGCAATTGTAGAAATGCGTTTGCGTCAATTGACAGGTCTGATGCAGGATCAGCTTCATGCGGAATACGAAGAAATAATGAAGCAGATAGCTTATTTGGAAAGTATTTTGGCTGATGATGAAGTATGCCGTCAGGTAATGAAAGATGAATTGTTGGAAGTTAAAACGAAATATGGAGATGAACGTCGTTCTGAAATCGTTTATTCTTCAGAAGAGTTCAATCCGGAAGACTTCTATGCAGATGATCAGATGATTATTACAATTTCTCATATGGGTTATATCAAACGTACTCCGTTGACTGAATTCCGTGCACAAAATCGTGGTGGTGTAGGTTCGAAAGGTACGGAGACCCGTGATGAAGACTTTGTAGAACATATTTATCCTGCTACCATGCACAATACGATGATGTTCTTTACACAAAAAGGCAAGTGCTATTGGCTGAAAGTATATGAAATACCTGAGGGAACGAAGAATTCTAAGGGACGTGCTATTCAGAATTTGTTGAATATTGACTCGGACGATAATGTAACTGCATACTTGCGTGTGAAGAGTTTGGAGGATTCTGAGTTTATTAATAGCCATTATGTATTGTTCTGTACTAAGAAAGGGGTAATAAAGAAGACATTACTAGAACAGTATTCTCGTCCTCGTCAGAATGGTGTAAATGCCATAACTATCCGTGAAGATGACAGCGTTATTGAAGTTCGTATGACGAATGGAAACAATGAAATCATCATTGCCAATCGTAATGGACGTGCAATTCGTTTCCATGAAGCAGCAGTTCGTGTAATGGGACGTACAGCAACAGGTGTACGCGGTATTACATTGGATAATGATGGTCAGGATGAAGTAGTAGGAATGATTTGTATCAAAGATTTGAAGACAGAATCTGTGATGGTAGTTTCCGAACAAGGATATGGCAAACGTTCTGAAATAGAAGACTATCGTAAGACGAACCGTGGCGGTAAGGGTGTGAAGACCATGAATATTACCGAAAAAACAGGTAAGTTGGTAACAATCAAGTCAGTAACTGATGAAAATGACTTGATGATTATCAATAAGTCTGGTATCACTATTCGTTTGAAAGTGGCTGATATTCGTATTATGGGTCGTGCTACTCAAGGTGTCCGTCTGATAAATCTAGAAAAACGTAACGACCAGATTGGTTCGGTATGTAAGGTTATGACAGAAAGTCTTGAAGATGAAATTCCGGCAGAAGAAGCAGAAGGAACAATTGTGAGTGATCCGAATGCTGATGCTCCTGATATTGATGATGCAGCAGACGTAAATGAAAACGAAAGCAACAACGAAATCGAGGAATAGACATAATATTAATAATTAATCAAACAACAATCATGAAAAGAGTATTATTTTCGATGGTTTTATTGATGGCTGTTAGCTTCTCATTCGCACAAACGAAGAATGTAAAAGAAGCAAAGAGTATTGCTAATGATGTAAAACCTAATTTTAAGCAGGCTGAACAGCTTATTGGGGAAGCTATGAAGAATCCTGAAACGAAGGATCTTGCTGACACATGGGACGTTGCTGGATTTATTCAGAGACGTATCAACGAAGAGCAAATGAAAAATGCTTTTTTGAAAAAACCGTATGATACATTGAAAGTGTATAATAGCATTCTGAAAATGTATGAGTACTATACTAAGTGTGATGAATTAGCGGAAATACCTAATGAAAAGGGGAAAGTTAAAAACAAATACCGGAAAGCAAATGCTTCAAGTATGTTGGCTGAACGTCCTAATTTGATTAATGGTGGTATTCAGTATTTTAACTTGGATAAGAATAAAGAAGCCTTGAAATTCTTTGCAACATATGTTGAATCAGCTTCTTACCCAATGTTAGCTGATAAAGAATTGGCTAA
>ENA-UOOA01006749-UOOA01006749.1-human-gut-metagenome-genome-assembly--contig:-P61old-NODE-6749-length-10797-cov-8.328803_pt1 | contig 10797 bp, 4 predicted proteins | sample MGYA00242467_ERZ724014 | MGnify/ENA metagenome assembly ERZ724014
GCGTGACAGGCTGGCGCTCTAACCAACTGAGCTATTGGGCCGTAGCGACAAAGCAGACTTCTTCGCACAACGCCTAACTATAATAAGATATTTTTCACTTTTTGTCAAGCGTTTTTAGCGATTCTTGCAAAGTTTATAGAAAAAATTTTTTTCAAGCGCCGACTAAAGCGACATTTTCAAAACTATCCCGCGCCTTAATCGCAATCTTACCCGCGTTTTCCCCGCGTATTCCGTGCGTTTTTACCGAATTTACGCTCTACGAAGTTGTCACTTCACTTCGTATTCGCTCTCGCCGCCGCGAATCAGTTGCACCAAACTTTCCACACTACGCTCCACAAGCGTTTCCATCGAATATGCCGTGTAGAAACCCATGTGCTGTGTTAAAATTACGTTCGGGAACTGCCGTAAGTACGCCATGTCGCGGTTTTGCAGAATATCTTCCGTCTTGTTTTCGTGATAAATGCCGCGTTCTCCTTTAAAAACGTCCATTGCAAGAACGCCGATTTTCTTGCTTTCCACGCCTTCGATGATCGACGGCACGTCGAAAATATCTCCCGACGCGGTATTCACCAGCACCACGCCTTCCCGCATTTTAGCCAACGCGTCGCGATCCACCCGATACTTTTCCGGATTTTTCAATTTAGCGGGATAAATAATCACTTCGCTTTCCGCATAAAAATCGTCAAGCGAACCGCCGTCGTTCTCACCGTGCACCTGCACCGCGCAACCGATCCCTTTCAAAATCTCCGCAAGCCGTTTTACAGCCTCGCCTTCGCCCACAACTCCTATTTTCTTCTGCGCCAGAATTTCGCCTTTTAAAGATTCGATCGAATAATCGTTTACCTGTTGCAACCAGACCGCGCGCTTGTATTTTCTTAACGCAACCAACGCAAGCATCAGAGTAAACTCTGCCACGGCGTCCGGCGGAAACGTAGAGCGGCACACACGAATATTATATCGTTTTGCCGCCGCGTAATCCACCGTAGTTTCCTCGTCGCGCACGGAAAGAAATTTCACTCCGTAAGAAGCAAGCGTTTTCATGGTTTCTTCGCCGAGAGTATCGTTTCCGTACAAAGAAACGCCGTCGCAGCACTCGCAAAGCGAAGCGTTTTTCACAGAAAAAATCTCTCTGCTGCGCACGCTTTCAAAAATATACTGCCGTTGCAAAGCGGAAAGCTTCGCCACTTCGTCCTCCCACAACCCGTAAAATGCAAGCTTCATATCGTCACCTTCTCGATTGATTTAAGAAATTTTCTTTGATTTTATCATTCTCTGTTTTACTTATTATTTTACCCGATTTCGCACAAAAAAACAAGCGTTTCGCACCGCGCCGCCACAGAATTTTTTAAATTTAATGTAAAAATTTATCATTTCACACCGTATTTTTTTGACTTTTTCCCGTTTGTGTGCTATAATAAGCTCGATTTTTACAAGGGAGCAAAACTATGCGAAAGCTTGTGATCAACACGGATCTGCGCAATTCCTGGGGCGCGTCGGAAGACGAATTTATCGAAACGGCGGCGTCGCTCGGCTGGAACGGCGTTTTCAGCGACTGGTCGGACGGAAAAAACATGAACCGCGTGAGAAAACTCACGGAAGCAAACGGGCTTTTCCTGCAATCGGTGCATGCGCCGTTTACGAAAATCGCGGCAATGTGGGAAGAAGGCGAGCAGGGCGAAAACGAATTGAAACGTCAGCTTTTGTGCCTGAACGAGTGCGCGGAAATCGGCGCGCCGATCGTGGTGGAACACGCGATCATCGGCTTCGATAAGCACAGCCCGAACGCGCTCGGCATAAAGCGTTTCGAAACTTTGGCGAACGAAGCGGAACGGCTCGGCATAAAACTCGCCGTAGAAAACACGGAAGGCGAAGAGTATCTCGATCGGCTGCTCGGCGATCTGAAAGGACACCCCGCCGTAGGTTTTTGCATCGACACGGGGCATGAAATGTGCTACAACGAAAGCCGCGATTTAATCACGAAATACGCGCGGCAACTCATCTGCACGCACCTTAACGACAACATGAAAATCACCGGCAGCGAGATCACGTGGCTCGACGATTCGCACCTGATGCCCTTCGACGGCCTTGCCGACTGGCAAGGCATTGCAAACCGCCTGAACGCGGCAAATTTCAAGGGCGAGCTTACGTTTGAGCTGATGGGGCAAAACCGCCAGGAACGGCACACGCACGATATTTACGCCTCGCTCGATATGAAAGGATTTTTGGCTCTCGCGCTGCAAAAAGCGGAAAAATTCCGCGCAATGCTTTAAAGTTGCCATAAAATACGATTAAAAATGTATAAACGTATATAAATTGTTTGCCCGTATTCCGGCCGGAATACGGGCATTTTTCACGAATTACAACGATAAATTCAAAGCAAAACTTCTTTATTCGTGCCATAAAACACGTTCGTTTTTCCCGAAATCAGGCGGCAGAAATCCTCGAATTTTTCCCACGAAATGCCGTTTTCGCCGTCAAGCTCATAGGCATGCCCCCAGATATAGAAAAGCCGATCCTCGCCGTCGTCGGGCGCGTTCAGAAATGCTTCGGCAAGCAAAAACAGACTTTCCGTATTCATAAAATATTCGGTGGGCTTGAATAAAATCAGATCGCTTTGTTTCGCGAAATTCCGCGACGATTCCACCGTCCTTGCGTATTTTATTCCCGTCTGTGTTTTCAAAATGTGCGCCACGCGCTCATTCGCCGCGCCGTAAGGATAGGCGAATCCCACCACTTCATACCCGCACAAATCGGATAAAATCAGCCGATCGCGCTCCGCTTGGTACGCAACCGTTTCGTCGGGTAACTGCGTTAAATCGGGGTGCGTAAGCGCGTGTCCCGCCACTTCATGCCCCGCGTACAGCGAACGCACTTCCCCCGGAAACACCTTGCCGTTGGTAATCCGCTTGCCGGTTTCGTCGCGTTTTTCGGGGTTTCCGAGCCATGCCGAGCACAAATTAAACGTAGCTTTCAAGCCGTATTTATTAAGAATTTCCACAAGCCGCCGATCCTGCGATACGCCGTCGTCGAAGCTGAAAGACACCGCTTTGTTTTTTCCGTTCCACATAAGATTTTGCCGCCTTTAAAGCCGAATTTTCAGAATACACTTTCACTTCTTAAACTTTCACCGCGCCCGAAAAAACGAAGCGCGGTGTAGTCGTTAAAAAGCTTATAAAATTATTTCATACGATTATTCCGCCGAATCTTCGCTTGTCGCGGGTTGCGCCGCCGCGTAAGATCCTACGTACTGCGGAGAAAGCTGCTTGTACTCTTTCACGCCCGTACCTGCGGGGATGAGTTTGCCGATAATCACGTTTTCTTTCAAACCGATGAGATAATCGCGCTTTGTGCGGATCGCCGCTTCGGTAAGCACGCGCGAAGTTTCCTGGAAGGAAGCCGCCGAAAGGAAGCTGTCCGTAGCAAGGGAAGCCTTCGTAATGCCGAGCAGCACACGCTTTGCAAGCGCCGGTTTTTTGCCCGCCTGCATCGCTTTCTGGCTCTCTTCCTGGAAGGCGTTGAGATCCACAAGCTCGCCGGGCAGAAGATCGGTATCGCCCGCGTTTTCCACGCGCACGCGCTTCAACATCTGCCGCACGATAATTTCAATGTGCTTATCGTTGATATCCACGCCCTGCGAACGGTATACCGACTGCACCTGTTCGAGAATGTAGTCCTGTACGCCAGAAACGCCCTTGATGCGCAGAATATCCTGCGGGTACACGCTGCCGAGATTGAGAAGATCGCCGGGCTGCACCTTGTCGCCCTCTTTCACTTTGAGTTCCGCGTTGAAAGGAAGAACGTACTCTTTCAGCTCTTCGCCCGTGGTTTCGTCTTTCACGAACACGTGCTTCATGTTGTCCGCCGTATCGATCGATACAACGCCCGCCACTTCGCTGAGCGTAGCGCAGCCTTTCGGGCGGCGCACTTCAAACAATTCTTCTACACGGGGCAGACCTTGCGTAATGTCGCCCGTAGCCGCGATACCGCCCGTATGGAAGGTACGCATCGTAAGCTGCGTGCCGGGTTCGCCGATGGATTGCGCCGCAATAACGCCCACCGATTCGCCCACCTGCACGGGCAGCGTGGTAGCCATGTTCTTGCCGTAGCACTTCGCGCACACGCCCACTTTCGAGCGGCACGAAAATACGCTTCTGATCGATACTTCGCGGATATTTGCTTTCACGATCTTCTTCGCGATCTCTTCCGTGATAAACTCGTTTTCGCGCACAAGCACTTCGCCGTTTTCGGGATTTACCACGTCTTCCGAAGCAAATCTGCCCACCAGACGATCGTTCAGGCTCTCGATTTCTTCACCCGCCGCGTCTAAAATGGCGCGCACTTTCATGCCGATCGGCTTCTTGCCGGCGCAGCAATCCTCTTCGCGAATGATAATCTCGTGCGATACGTCTACCAGACGGCGCGTAAGATAGCCGGAGTCGGCGGTTTTCAAAGCGGTATCCGTCAAGCCTTTGCGCCCGCCGTGCGAAGAAATGAAGTATTCAAGCACGGACAAACCGTTTCTGAAACACGATTTCACGGGGACTTCGATTTTCTTACCCTGCGGGTTCACCATCAGACCGCGCATGCCGGAAAGCTGCTTGATCTGGTCGATCGAGCCGCGCGCGCCCGAATCCGCCATCATCCAGATGGGGTTGAATTTATCCGTTTCGCCCTGTTTTTCAAGCAGACGCGCCACTTTCGAAGTTGCTTCGTCCCACTGATCGATCACGGCGTTGTAACGTTCTTCTTCCGAAAGCAAGCCTCTCGCGTACTTCTTCGCGATCTTGCCCACCGCTTCTTCGGCTTGCTCCACGATTTCCGTCTTCTCTTCGGGGATCTTCATATCGAATACCGAAGTGGTAAGAGCGGCGAGCGTGGAATACTTATAGCCTCTTTCCTTAATCGCGTCCAGCACATACGAAGCTTTCGGCGCAGCGCCCGTCTTGAAGCACGCTTCCACGATTTTCGAAAGATGCTTCTTGCCGATCGCGCGCTTGTTGCCGATAAATTCGGCGTCGAGTTCGAGTCTGAGATACGATTGCGGCGTATCGCGATGCACGAAATCGAGATCCTGCGGCAACCCCTCGTTGTAAATGAGTCTGCCGATCGTGGTGCGGATAATGCCCACCACTTCTCGCCGACCCGTCTTTTCGTTGAGCCGCACCGTGGCGCACTTGATCGGGGCTTTGCCCTCCGCCACGTCTTTGTCGAAATCGCATTCGCATACGTACGGCAAAGTCAGATCGTCGAATTTCCCTTCGGGAAGTTCCACCACGCGCTGCAGATACATTTCGTCCTGCTCGTGCGCCACTTTCGTCTGATACGCGATAATCGCTTCGTTTTCCGAAGAGTACACGGGCGGAATATACACCTCGCCGTTCTCGTCCGGCCGCCCCTGCGCGTCGTATTTCTTGCCCTCTTCGCGGCGTTTGATCGTAAGGCAGTACGCGCCGATAATCATATCCTGCGTGGGCGACATCACCGACTTACCGTCGGCAAGTTTCAAAATGTTGTTCGCCGAAAGCATCAGAAATCTCGCTTCCGCCTGCGCTTCCACGCTCAGGGGAAGATGCACGGCCATCTGGTCGCCGTCGAAGTCGGCGTTGAAAGGTCCGCACACAAGCGGCGAAATCTTAATGGCTCTGCCTTCGATTAAAACGGGTTCGAACGCCTGAATGGAAAGGCGGTGCAGAGTAGGCGCACGATTCAAAAGCACGGGGTGATCTTTAATCACGTCTTCGAGAACGTTCCACACCATGTCTTTCGCCTTTTCCACGGCGCGCTTCGCCGTCTTGATATTATGGCATTGTCCGCTTTCCACAAGGCGTCGCATAATAAACGGCTTGAAAAGCTCGATCGCCATTTCCTTGGGCAAGCCGCATTGATAAATTTTAAGATCCGGCCCTACTACGATAACCGAACGTCCGGAATAGTCCACACGCTTGCCGAGCAGGTTCTGGCGGAAACGCCCCTGCTTACCGCGAAGCATGGCGGAAAGAGATTTCAGCTCTCTGTTCGAAGGTCCGGAAAACGCCTTGCCGCGTCTGCCGTTGTCGATCAGGGCGTCCACCGCTTCCTGCAACATACGCTTTTCGTTTTTCACGATCATTTCCGGCGCGGAAATTTCCATCATCTTCTTCAAACGATTGTTCCGGTTGATCACGCGGCGATACAAATCGTTCAGATCTGACGTAGCGAATCTGCCGCCGTCCAGCTGCACCATCGGTCGGATATCGGGCGGAATCACGGGCAAAACGGTAAGAATCATCCACTCGGGGCGGTTGCCGCTCTTAATGAAAGATTCCACCACTTCCAGGCGCTTGATCGCCTTTACGGCTTTCTGCCCCTGCGGATTTTCCGCAATCGTCTGCTTGCACGCTTCCGCTTCCTTTTCAAGATCCACCGCCATTAAAAGCTCGCGCACAGACTCTGCGCCCATGCCCACTTTAAGTCCCGTAACGGAAGAATCGCCGTACTTTTCTTCGATCTCGCGAAGCTGCTTTTCGGTGATCACCTGCTTTCTCGAAAGCTCGTTCACGCTGCCCGGATCAAGCACCACGTATTCCGCGAAATACAGCACTTTTTCAAGCGGCTTCGGACTCATATCGAGAAGAAGTCCGATTTTCGAAGGCACGCCTTTGAAATACCAGATATGCGAAACGGGCGCGGCAAGCTCGATATGCCCCATACGCTCTCTTCTCACTTTGCTGCGGGTAATTTCCACGCCGCACTTTTCGCAAACATGCCCTTTATATTTCACTCTTTTATATTTTCCGCAATGGCATTCCCAGTCCTTCATCGGCCCGAAAATCTTTTCGCAGAACAAGCCGTCTCGTTCGGGTTTCTGCGTGCGGTAATTGATGGTTTCCGGCTTCGTCACCTCGCCGTAAGACCATTCTCTGATTTTTTCCGGAGAAGCAATACTAATCTGAATAGAATTGAAATCGTTTAATTCGTACATTTTCTTATCTCCTTACTCCTCGTCGTCCGATCCGTCGTCCTCAACTTCTTCAAACAAAGATCCGAAATTGAAATCTTCGTCCTCGTCCGAGAAATCCTCGTCGTCCGTAAGATCCGCGCCGTCGTCCGCCTTATCGTCCGCGTCGTCTTCCTCGTCCTCAAACAGCGATACGTCGCCGTCATCGTCCTCGTTTTCGTCTTCGTCCGTTTCGGAAAAGTCGATATCTTCAAGCTCGGCTTCCTTTTCAAGTTCCTTGCGTTTCTCGTCTTCGTCGCGCGCGTCCTCTTCGTCGTCGAATTCGCGGATAATCAGCTCGTCGCCCGTTTCCGTAAGCACTTTCACGTCGAGAGCCAGCGATTGCAGCTCTTTCAGAAGCACTTTAAACGCTTCGGGAATCCCCGGCTCGGAAATATTCTCGCCCTTTACGATCGATTCGTACGTTTTCACACGTCCTACGATATCGTCCGATTTCACGGTGAGAATTTCCTGCAGAATATGCGCCGCGCCGTAAGCTTCCAGAGCCCACACTTCCATTTCGCCGAAACGCTGTCCGCCGAATTGCGCCTTGCCGCCGAGCGGCTGCTGCGTAACCATCGAATAAGGACCGATCGAACGCGCGTGAATTTTGTCGTCTACAAGGTGGATCAGCTTGATCATATACTGCACGCCGATCGTCACGCGGTTTTCGAAAGGTTCGCCCGTTCTGCCGTCGAACACCTGGAATTTGCCGTCCACGTTTCCGTCGGGGTTGAAAAGATTGTTTTCGCGGAACATCGTTTCGATGTCCTTTTCCGTCGCGCCGTCGAATACGGGCGTGGCAATCTTCCAGCCGAGCTGCTTGCACACGTAGCCAAGGTGCACTTCCAGCACCTGACCGATATTCATACGCGAAGGCACGCCCAACGGGTTGAGCAGAATCTGAAGCGGCGTACCGTCCGCCAGGAACGGCATATCCGCCTGTGAAAGCACGCGGGAAATAACGCCCTTGTTTCCGTGACGGCCCGCCATCTTATCGCCCACCTGAATCTTACGCTTCTGCGCGATATACACGCGCACAAGTTTCGATACGCCGGGTTCGAGTTCGTCTTTATTTTCTCTCGTGAACACTTTCACGTCCACCACCACGCCGCCTTCGCCGTGCGGCACGCGGAGAGACGTATCGCGCACTTCTCGCGATTTTTCGCCGAAGATCGCGCGAAGCAATCTTTCTTCGGGCGTAAGCTCCGTTTCGCCCTTCGGAGAAACTTTCCCCACGAGAATATCGCCGCTCTGCACTTCCGCGCCGATGCGCACAATGCCGTCCTCGTCGAGATCTTTCAGCGCGTCGTCGCCCACGTTCGGAATATCGCGCGTGATCTCTTCCGGACCGAGCTTGGTATCTCTCGCTTCCGTTTCGTGTTCTTCGATGTGAATGGAAGTAAATACGTCGTCCTGCACGAGTTTTTCCGAAAGCAGAATGGCGTCTTCGTAGTTGTAGCCTTCCCATTCCATATAGCCGATGAGAATGTTTTTGCCGAGCGCAAGCTCGCCGTTGTTCGTGGAAGGGCCGTCGGCGATGATTTCGTCTTTCGCCACTCTGTCGCCCGTAGAAACGATCGGGCGCTGGTTCAGGCACGTACCCTGGTTCGAACGCTCGAATTTTTTCAACGGATACTCGTCGATCAGGCCGTCGTCGCGGCGCACTTTAATCATGTTGGAAGCGCAGCCTACCACCACGCCCGCTTCTTTCGCGCGCACCATCACGCCGGAATCGCGTGCGATCGCCGCTTCGATGCCCGTCGCCACAATCGAAGACTCCGTCTTTAAAAGCGGCACGGCCTGGCGCTGCATGTTCGATCCCATCAGGGCGCGGTTGGTATCGTCGTTTTCAAGGAAAGGAATCAGCGCGGTAGCCACGGAAACGAGCTGCTTGGGCGAAACGTCCATGTAGTCCATCTTCTCGCGCGGCATTTCGGTGATTAAATCCTGATGGCGGCACGCCACGCGCTCGTGTTCGAATCTGCCGTTCTCGTCGAGCGGTTCGTTCGCCTGCGCCACAATGTATCTGTCCTCTTCGTCTGCCGTAAGATAGTCCACGTGATCGGTTACGATGCCCGTATCTTTGTCCACTCTTCTGTACGGACTCATGATAAAGCCGTACTCGTTCACCTTCGCGAACGTAGCGAGCGACGAGATCAAACCGATGTTCTGTCCTTCGGGCGTCTCGATAGGACACATACGTCCGTAATGCGTATGGTGAATATCGCGCACTTCGAAGGTAGCGCGATCGCGGTTCAATCCGCCCGGGCCGAGCGCGGAAAGTTTTCGCTTGTGCGTAAGTTCCGCAATCGGATTCGTCTGATCCATGAATTGCGAGAGCTGCGAAGAGCCGAAGAATTCGCGGATCACCGCCGATACGGGGCGGATATTGATCAGCCCGGAAGCCGTAACTTCCATGGGATCCTGCGTAGCCATTCTTTCCTTGATCAGTCTTTCAAGGCGGGAAATGCCCACGTGCAATTGATTTTGCAAAAGCTCGCCCACCGAACGTACGCGGCGGTTGCCGAGATGGTCGATATTGTCGATCGTGCCGATGCCGTATTTTAAGTCGAGGTTGGTGGAAACGGAAGCCACGATATCGTCCACCGTCACGTGCTTATGGCAAAGCTTATCGCACAGCGGGCGGATATCTTTCTTCTCTTCCTTCGTGGGAACGGGGTTCTCGCGGGAAAGAATTTCGTGGAACAGTTTGCAGGCGGCAACGAATTTTCTTCTGTTGTCGCGGCGCTTTTCTCTGTTCTTCTTCTCTTCCTGCTTCTCGTCCTCTTCCACGGGTTTTTCTTTCGTGTAGTACAGCGCGTCGATTTCGTTCACGTACTGTTCCGCCACTTCTTCCACGCTCGATTCCGCGCACGCTTCGGCAATCAGCTTCGAGAATTTATAGTTGGGATAGTACACGGTGGGAAGCAGCCCGAAATCTTTCGCTCTCGCCTGCAAAGGAATATCCGAAATCGCCGTGAAATCAACAGTGTTGTTCGCGATGATTTTGTGGCGGATTTCGCCGTCCTCGGGGTCGTTCACAAGCACAAATACTTCGTTCACGCCCGCGTTCTGAATTTCGCGCGCCTTCGCTTCGGAAATCTTCTCTCCCGCGTTCGCCATAATTTCGCCCGTTTCGGGGTTCACGATGTCGTCCGCGACGATCTGCCCCGGCAGACGATAGGCAAGGTTCAGCTTTTTATTGTACTTGTATCTGCCCACCTTGGCTACGTCATAGCGGCGGGTATCGAAGAACAGATTATAAAGGTGCGTACGCACGGAATCTTCCGTAGGCACTTCGCCCGGGCGCAAACGGCGGTACAATTCGATCAGACCGTCCGCTTCCGATTTCGTGGTATCTTTCGCCATCGTTTCGCGAATGATCTTGTCGCCGGGGAACAGCTGCTCGATCGCATGATCCGATCCGAAGCCGAGCGCGCGCAAAAGCACCGTAACGCACAGTTTTTTCTTTCTGTCCACGCGCACGTACAAAGTATCGAGCGCGTCCTGTTCGAGTTCGAGCCACGCACCCTTATTCGGCATCACCGTAGTGGCGAACATTTCCTTGCCCGTCTTGTCCTTTTCCGAAGCGTTGTAAACGCCGGGCGAACGAACGAGCTGAGAAACGATCACGCGTTCCGCGCCGTTGATGATGAACGAGCCGTTTTCCGTCATCTTGGGCAGATCGCCCATGAAAACTTCCTGATCCACCACTTCGTTTTTCACCTTGTTCACGAGGCGCACTTTCACGCGGAGGGGCAGGGAATAGGTAGCGTCGCGGTTGCGGCACTCTTTCTCGTCGTACTTGGGCTTATCGC
>ENA-UOOA01006752-UOOA01006752.1-human-gut-metagenome-genome-assembly--contig:-P61old-NODE-6752-length-10787-cov-4.856038_pt1 | contig 10787 bp, 4 predicted proteins | sample MGYA00242467_ERZ724014 | MGnify/ENA metagenome assembly ERZ724014
AACGGTATGCACGGTGGTGTGAGAGGTCGGCGGCAAAAGCCGCCTCCTACTCGATTGACAACTCCATATTTTCAGATAGCCTTAAATAAAGATTTGGAACAGGATGATTCGCGACGCAAAAAAGCAATGAAGGTATTAAAAGAGATGATGTCAGAGGAAGCGCAAAATCTAATTATTGCGGATGGTCAGGATATGTTAAGCTACAGTCAGAATGTGGATTTTCATCTTACTGAGTATTTAAAAGATATTAAGCCTGTTATTGAAGAAAACCATATGTATATTCGCATTGCATCAAATGATTTTTTCTCTACTTCTAAAGATGTGGTTTCTAAGATGATTGCAGGTGAGTATGATTCAAATCAGGCATATAAGGCATTTAATGACCAGTTAAAGGATGAAAAATCAGCTTCTGATGATGTTGTGTTGAAGGTACAGAATACATATTCAAATTACTTCCATGCTGACGGCGGAAATGAAGCTTATTCAGTTATGGCAAATACGCTGCGCGGTATTTACGGGACAGATGTGCTTATTGCAGCGGGAAACAGTTTTACAGGAAATGTGCTGCAGGCTGATTACACTAAAAAAATGGCAGGCAGCATGATCATGCCAAATAGTCTTTCGTCTTACAAATGTGAAATAACAGGAGCAAAGCTAAAAGAAATATTGAAAGCTTTTGTGGAAGGCTGCGAGGGCGGATTTATTCCATTTAACCGCGGTTCACTGCCAGTTGTCAGCGGCATTTCTATGGAGGTTAAGGAAAATGGCAATGGCTATACATTGACTAGCATAAAAAAAGACGGAAAGACAATCAAAGATGATGATACATTTACTTTGACTTGCCTGGCTATGAAAAAGCATATGGAGCCAATCATTTCAGCAGAAGGTGATATGTTCGAAGGTGGAGACACGCTTGTGAAGGATACGTGGATCGATTATGTCTTAGGGGATGATGCTGTTTTGGCAGAGCCAGAGCCGTATATTACTTTGAGGTAAGTAGATGGATGAGATAAATTACAGGAAAAAGAAACAGTTTATGAAAAAAAGACTGGGAGTATTTGCAGCAGCAATTGTCTTAATCATTGGAGTCAGTATGGTGGGCATCCAATATACAAGGTTTGTGTCGAAGACTGTGTATCAGGAAAGTACTTCTCATTTGACAGAGATCTTTCACCAGTCAAATAAAGCATTAAATGAACTTGTCAATAAAAATTTGACATATCTTCATATGTGGAGTGCGTATCTACAGAAGGCTTCGACAGAAAAAGAAATTTGTGATTATATCAATAAAGTACAGGAAGAAACAGGATTTTCGGGCTTTTATTTTTTATCGTTTGATGGCAATTATAAAACGATAACAGGCGAAACCGGGTATCTTGGATTACAGGGAAATCTTGATGATAAGATCACTCAGAGAAATGATATTATAATGAATGCAGCACTGCCTGGAAAATCACAGATGCTTGTTTTTGCATGTCCTGAAGTTAATGGAATTTATCAGGGGTTTGAATATGACGCCATTGCTGTTGCATATGACAACTCTGATATTGTAAAAGTATTAGATATCTCTGCTTTTCAGGGAAATGCAGGTGGATATATAGTTCATTCAGACGGACGCGTTGTGATTGATCATGCACCAGAGTCATGGAAAACAGCATATAATTTCATAGCTGTTTTAAGAGATCATTCTGGGCTTTCAGAAGATGAGATTATGGCATTTTCAGAGGAGCTTAAGCAGGGACACACAGGCGCTATGCTTGTAAATTTAGAGGGAAGAAATTACTATCTGATTTATGAAAAGGTGAACATTCAGGATTGGGAATTGCTTGGAATTGTTCCAGCTGATATTGTCAATGCCAGTATGAATGAGCTGCAGTTTAGTACGCTTATTATTGTAGGTGCCCTGCTGTTTAGTATTGCAGCATTCATTATTGTAATGATTCTTAGAAAAAACCGGTTAAATATAAAGAGCAAAAATACACAAATTTTGTACAGGGATGAGATGTTTAAAAAACTGTCGATGAATGTAGATGATGTTTTTTTGATGGTAGATGCTAAGACAGCCAGAGTTGACTATGTAAGTCCGAATGTTGAAAAGCTGCTTGGTATTACAGTGAAACAGATTAAAGAGAATATTTATGTTTTGGGAAAGCTTCATCCGCAGGATACAGAAGGACAAAGATCTAAACATCTAAAAGGACTGCTTGTCAATGAACAGCGTGAGTGGGATTTTGAGTATGTTCATAAAAAAACAGGGGAACAGCGTTGGTTTCATATCATAGCAATGGGCAGTGAGATAGAGAAAAAACAAAAATGTATCATTGTAATGTCAGATAGAACTGCCGATAGGAAAATGAATCAGGCATTGTCAGATGCTGTCAGTGCAGCTGAAACAGCCAATCGTGCAAAGAGTACATTCCTTTCAAATATGTCTCATGACATTCGAACACCAATGAATGCTATTATAGGTTTTACTACACTTGCTGTAAGCAATATTGAAAACCAGGAAAAGGTAAGAGACTATTTAGGAAAGATCCTTGCATCAAGCAATCATCTGCTTTCTTTGATCAATGATATATTGGATATGAGCCGCATTGAAAGCGGAAAGATTCATCTTGAGGAAACTAAGGTTAATTTGTCAGATCTTCTTCATGATTTGAAGACAATTATAAGCGGACAAATTCATGCAAAGCAGTTGGAACTTTATATGGATGCAATGGATGTTACAGATGAAGATATATACTGCGATAAGACACGATTAAATCAGGTGCTTTTGAATCTGCTGTCAAATGCAATTAAATTTACACCGGCAGGAGGAACAGTTTCTGTTCGTCTAAGACAGTTTCCAAGTACTCAAAAAGATTGTGCTCAATATGAGATTAGAGTCAAGGATAATGGAATTGGCATGAGTCAGGAGTTTGCACAGAAAATTTTTGATCCCTTTGAGAGAGAGCGAACATCTACTGTAAGCAAAATTCAGGGTACTGGACTTGGCATGGCTATTTCCAAAAATATCGTGAATATGATGGGCGGTACGATTGAGATTAAGACGCAGAAAAACAAAGGTACAGAATTTATTATCCGTTTGATGTTTCGTATTCAGTCTGAGCAACATCGCGTGGAAAAGATAACAGAGTTAGAAGGTCTTAAGGCATTAGTAGTAGATGATGACTTTAATACATGTGACAGTGTTACAAAGATGCTTGTAAAGGTTGGAATGCGTTCAGAGTGGACTCTTTCAGGTAAGGAGGCTGTTCTTCGTGCAAAACAGTCAATAGAGTTAGGGGATGCTTTTCATGCGTATATTATCGACTGGCGGTTGCCTGATATGAATGGAATTGAAGTTACGCGTCAGATAAGAAGCCTTGGCGATGATACTCCGATTATTATACTGACCGCATATGACTGGTCAGAAATTGAAGTGGAAGCAAAAGCAGCAGGCGTAACTGCGTTCTGTGCGAAACCGATGTTTATGTCAGATCTGCGTGAAACCTTAATGACTGCACTTGGCCAGAAAAAAGAACAAAATAATGATGACGTTCTTCCAGAGGCAGATTTCAATTTCAAAAACAAACATATATTGCTTGTCGAAGATAATGAATTAAATAGTGAGATAGCCACGGAGATTCTTACCGAGTATGGTTTTATTGTTGACACAGCAGAAAATGGAGCTGAGGCGCTAGAGAAGGTAAGTACTTCAAAGCCAGGCACTTACGATTTGGTGCTGATGGATGTGCAGATGCCTGTTATGAATGGGTATGAGGCTACGAAATGTATTCGAAAGCTGAAGGATCCTGCATTAGCAAATATTTCAATATTGGCAATGACAGCCAATGCATTCGATGAAGATCGAAAAAAAGCACTTGAATCAGGCATGGATGGCTTTTTGTCAAAGCCAATCGTAATTAAAGAACTTGTTCAGGCACTGAAAAATAAATTTACTGATAGGTGATAAATTACGTTTGAAACAATAGGGAAGAAATAAAGGAGAGTTGATAATGGCTTACAGCAGTACAAAGAAAAAATCAGCTGGTATTGTTCAAATAAGCATTGGTATACTTACGGTTATTTTAGTTGTATTAATTATTGCGATGATGATGATTGTATCTAGTATCCAGGGAACGGCTCGTATAGTTAACTATGCAGGTCTTGTTCGTGGTAAGACGCAGCGTATCGTAAAGCTTGAAATTTCTGGAAAACAGGAAGATGATATGATTCAGGAGATTGAGTCATTTATCGATGGATTGATGAATGGAAACAAAGAGCTGAACTTGGTTCGTCTGGAGGATAGTGATTTTCAGACAAAGATGGAAGAACTGAATGAATACTTTTTAATGTTAAAACAGGAAATTATGCAGGTGCGTGCGTATGGAGCTGATAAAACACAGATTCTTTCAAAGAGTGAACATTTTTTTGAAATTTGTGATGAGGCAACAGGACTGGCAGAAGTGTATTCTCAGCGAAAGGCATCATCATTATCAGTACTTGAAAAATATATAACAGCAGATATTGTTGTGTTGATGCTTCTGATAGGATATGAATTTATTAAAGCTGTGCGATATGCGGCGATGAATCGTGTTTTGCAGAAAAAAGTATATATTGATGGTGCGACAGGGCTTCCTAATAGAAATAAATGTGATGAATTGTTAAGTCAGCCAGATGCCGCACCAGAGGATATAGGTGTGTGCAGCTTTGATTTGAATAATCTTCGCATAATCAATAATAGTATGTGGCATGAGGCAGGTGATGAATATATTCGCCGCTTCGCCGTCTGTTTACGCGCATCCATGCCGGCAGAACAGTTTGTGGGGAGAGCCGGAGGAGATGAATTTATTGCTGTTACTCACGGAATGGGTAAGGAAGAGATGAAAGCCTGCCTTGCATCAGTAAGAGAACAGATGGCAGAAGAATCTAAGTCATATCCGGATACTCCATTAAGCTATGCAGTGGGCTTTGCACTTGCAAGCGAGTTTCCTGGAAGTACAATGCAGGAACTGTTTAATTACGCAGATAAAAATATGTATATCAATAAGAATCATGTAAAACGTGACGAGGCAGCAGCGCAAAGACAATTGGATTACAAGCTTTTGAAGCTATTGAATATGCATGGAAAAAATTTCACGTATTGTCTGTACTGTGATGTAAAGCTAGATACATATCGTACAATTCGTGCAAATAACAATTTTTTTCTGGCATCGGATGGAAGCTATTCTGGTGCTGCAGACCAGATTGTTAAAGAGAAGATAGGAAAACAGGATAAAGATCGTTTCCGTCAATGCCTTAAGATTTCTTATTTGTGTGAAAAGATGCGCACAAAAGAGGACGTTATGGAGCTTAAGTATGATGTAAATGAGCAAGATAGTTACAGTCGCCTGACATTCATTCCAGTAGACTGGGAAAAAACTGGAATGCTTCATCATTTTCTCTTGGCATTTGAAACTATTCGTCAGGGTGCAGGAAGCCATGCAGATGCAAAGGAACAGCTGACAATTTATTATGAACAGCTAAAGCAGTCTATTTTGGAGAACGACAGCTACGTAGATGCACTTCTCGAACAAGCTGATGTCATTTATACGGTAAATCTCACAAATGATATTTTGGAAAGAATCATCCTTTTAGGTAAAAGAAAAAAAGAAAGTCTGGATATGCTTTTTGATTATCCGCTTCCTGGTTCGTATAGGGATTATTGCAGTGAGTATAAAAGAATAGTCACGCAGGAAACTCTTGGAAGCTATCGTATGGCAGATGATTGTGAAAAGCTGTTAAAGCGTTTTGATGCGGGCGAAAAATATTTGTCAGTTGAATTTTGTATTTATGGAGATAATGGCATTGTTTACTGGATACAAAAAACTATTTTGATGACGCAGACAGTTGTGTTTGACGAAGAAACAAGGAATGAGATTTATGTTGTCCATGCAATTGTTCTCTTGCAGGATACTACCCAGCTGCATGAGCGCGATGAGCAGGAGCACGCAAGATTGCAGGCGGCTTTTGATGAAATGCGCGTGGCAAACCGCACAAAAACACAGTTTTTGGCGCGCATGAGTCATGACATTCGTACACCGCTTAATGGAATCATTGGTCTTTTAAAGATTGATGAGGAGCACTTTGATGATGAAGAGCTTGTGAAGGAAAATCATGAAAAGATGAAAGTTGTAGCAGACCATTTACTCTCATTGATTAACGATATACTGCAGATGAGTAAGCTTGAGGAAGGCAATATTGCTTTGAAGCATGAACAGATTTGTTTGCAGGAATTGATGAATGATATTGAAACAATCACTATATCACGCGCAGTGAGTGAAGGAATTAAATGGGAGTATGAGAAGAAAAAAACAGATTTTGTTTATCCTTATATTTACGGAAGCCCTCTTCATATTCGCCAGATCTTTTTAAATATTTACGGAAACTGTATCAAATATAACAGGAAGAATGGAACTATAATGACATCTGTAGAGTCACTGGGAGATAAGGATGGGATTTGTACGTACAGATGGACTATTTCAGATAACGGCATGGGTATGAGCAAGGAGTTTTTGTCTCATATTTTTGAACCATTTGTACAGGAAAAAAATGATGCAAGAAGCATTTATCAGGGAACAGGACTTGGAATGGCAATTGTAAAGGAACTGATTAATCAGATGAAAGGAACAATTGAAATTTCAAGTGAAGTGGGAGTTGGCTCAACCTTTGTTGTTACAATTCCATTTGAGATAGCCCCACCACCACAAAAGCTGCAGGAAAAAGAGTCGACTGGCAGTATTGAGGGTATGAAGCTATTGATGGCAGAGGATAATGAACTGAATGCTGAGATTGCGACAACACTTCTGACTGACAGAGGTGCTCTTGTAACGAATGTATCAGATGGAAAGCAGGCACTTGATGAGTTTACAAAAAATCCGCCTGGAACGTATGATGCAATTTTGATGGATATAATGATGCCTGTTATGGATGGACTTACAGCAACAAAGGCGATTAGAAGTCTCACACGACCAGATGCAAAGACAATTCCCATTCTTGCAATGACAGCAAATGCTTTTGAAGAGGATGCAAAGCAGTGTTTTGCTGCTGGTATGAATGCACATATTGCAAAACCAATTGATATGGAATTTTTAGAAAAAACTTTACAACGCATTTATGAGCAGTTATAATGATAACGAATTTATTTTAAGAAGTCTAAAGAAGGGGGACTATAAGTGAAAATTAAAAGAAAACAAATGGTAATGCTTGTGATGCTTGCAATATTTGCAGCATTACTTGTTGTCACAATAACAACAGGAGGCAAAGAGACAGACGGTGAATATACAAGCATCGCATATGCTACCATTTTTTCACTGCTTCCGCCAGTTATTGCAATTGGTCTTGCACTTTTTACAAAAGAAGTATATACATCACTTCTTGCAGGAATCCTTGCAGGTGCATTGCTGTATTCTAATGGAAATCTGGAAACAATGGTCAACACTATGTTCTTTCATGAAGAGGGCGGTATGGTGTATAAGCTTGCAGATGCATGGAATGTCGGAATAATTGTGTTTCTTGTTATGCTTGGAATTTTGGTGTCACTGTTAAATAAAGCAGGCGGTTCAGCAGCATTTGGAAAGTGGGCATCAAAGCGTATTAAGACAAGAATCGGTGCACAGATCAGTGTTATGATTCTTGGTGTAATGATTTTTGTCGATGATTATTTCAACTGTCTGACAGTAGGAAGTGTTATGCGTCCTGTGACAGACCGCCACAAGGTATCAAGAGCAAAACTGTCCTATATTATTGATGCGACAGCAGCACCAGTATGCATCATTGCACCAATCAGCTCTTGGGCAGCAGCAGTCACTTCATCTGTTCCATCCGATTCTGGAATCAATGGTTTTGCCGTATTTATTCAGACAATCCCATACAATCTATATGCGATTCTTACACTTGTAATGCTAGTTGCTATCACACTTCTTCGCGTTGATTTTGGACCAATGAAGCGCCACGAGATGAATGCAATTGCAGGTGATTTATTTACTACACCGGGAAGGCCATATGAGGGCAATGAGGAAGAAGTTATTAAGGAAAATTCTCATGTGCTTGATCTGATTCTTCCAGTAGCCGTTTTGATTGCAAGCTGTATTATTTCAATGATTTATACAGGTGGATTTTTTGAAGGCACATCATTTGTAGACGCCTTTGCAGGATCTGATGCGTCTGTTGGACTTGTACTTGGCGGTGCTGTGACATTGGCATTCACATTTGTTTACTATATGATGAGAGATGTTCTCACCTTCCAGGAATTTACAGAGTGTATTCCAGATGGATTTAAATCTATGATTGCACCTATTATGATTCTTACTTTGGCATGGACACTGTCAGGTATGACAAATCTTCTTGGTGCGAAGGTATTTGTTGCAGATTTGGTGGAGCATTCTGCACAGGGAATGCAAGGCTTTTTGCCTATGATCATTTTCCTCGTTGCGGCATTTCTTGCATTTGCAACAGGAACATCATGGGGAACTTTTAGTATCCTTATTCCTATTGTAATCGGTGTATTTCCGTCTGGTCAGATGATGGCAATCTCAATCTCATCCTGTCTGGCAGGTGCTGTGTGCGGTGATCATTGCTCTCCAATTTCTGATACAACGATTATGGCATCAGCAGGCGGTCATTGTGAGCATGTCAACCATGTAGCAACTCAGATTCCATATGTTGCACTCGTGGCAGCTGTATGTATGGTAGGATATTTTATCATTGGTGTGCTGCAGGCAGTTGGTATGGCACAGCTTTCTCTTATTTCACTTCCGATTTGTATTGTGATTTTAGTAGGAGCACTTTGTGTAATTCGCGCAAAGACAGGTGGAAAAGAGGAAATCTAAGACTTTTTGCAAAAGTATTTCAAAATAATGTTTTTTTAATAAAACAGCTCTCTGCGGAAGATATTACATATCAGCAGAGGGCTGTTTTTGACATTTTATTCTAATATAGAGTCGAGAAAGACAAGTAAAGCTTCGCGTTGTTTTGGCGTCAGGCGGTATACTTTAGCAATAAGTGGATCATCACAAAATTGTCCATTTGTCTGCTCATCAAAAAATTCACGCAGCGAGATATTTAATGCTTCGCAGATATAGGATAAGATTTCGATTGTAGGATTTTTATTACCTAGTTCAATATCGCGCAGATAGCTTTGCGAGATACCAGACAGTGTTGCAAGCTTATTTACAGAATAATTTTTTGCGGTGCGAAAAAAAGTAATGCGTTTTCCAACATTCATAGCATCAGTCCTTTCATAGTAAGTAGATCATAAATCTAGGATAGCAGAAAACAAAAATGAAAATTACATATATAGAGATTGACAACATATGCTATAGATATTATTATGGCATAGGCAAAAAAATAATTGCTGAAATTAAAGAAAAATTGTGCCATAGACAGTGACTGTCATTCAACGCAGCTATAATATTGTTATAGTAACTATTCAGAGCCACAAAAAATTGCGTTTTGCGAATGGGTATGAATAGCTAAACATTATTGGAACTATGATTTGCACATGAATATATAGGAGGAACGCAAATGGTTCATACAAAAGAAGCTGTTTTGATGTTGGATACGCCATCCGAATCAGGAGAGTCATGCGTACTTGGCAGCACAATTCTTCGTAGTCAAATTGTTAGAATTCAATTTTGTTCTAAAATGCCATTGGAAGTATGTCAGGAAGAAATGTGGGATGTGTCTGCAGCACATGATCGGAGCATTTTGGCATGGGCAAAGAAGGTTTTCATTTATTCTAAACTGTTGTATGAATTATATATAGCTTCAGATACCAAAATAAAGCTGCAAAACGCCAGAGGACTGTTTTGGGGATATGAGAATCTCTGTGAAATCAATTTAGATAAATGGATTGATTCAAGCAGTGTATCAGATATGAGTTATATGTTTTGTGGATGCCATAGCCTGAAAAAATTGGATGTATCAGGACTAGACACATCAAATGTAGTTAATATGGAAGGAATGTTTTATTGGTGCAGTAAGCTTCAGACTTTGGATGTGAGTTATTTTGACACATCACATGTAATCAATATGAAAAGCATGTTTGATTATTGCAGCAGTTTAAAAAAATTGGATTTAAGTTCATTTTGCACCAAGCATGTAATTGATTTTTCGTCAATGTTTGGAGAATGTATTCAGTTAGAAAAGCTAGTTTTAAGCGGATGGGATACTAAAAGTGCAGTATATATGCGTGGGATGTTTGAAAACTGCAGAAGTCTTCGCATGCTTGACGTATTATCTTTTGACACAAAAAATGTTATCAATATGAGAAATATGTTTGCAGGCTGCGAGCAGTTAAGACATATCGAACTATCCTCATTTTCGACAGGAGCATTGCAGGACATGAGGGAAATGTTTCACAATTGCAATTGTTTACAGACACTTGATTTATCAGGCTTTGATACAAAAAATGTAACTAACATGTCATATTCGTTCTGCGGATGCAGCAAGTTAACGAAGCTTAATGTAAGCAGCTTTGATACAGCGAATGTGATAGATATGAGTAATATGTTTTGTCGGTGTGAAAGTCTTACAAGTATTGATGTAAGCCATTTTGATACATCACATACAGAGAGTTTTGCAAGAATGTTTAGAGACTGTGCAAAAGTAGAAATACTTGATGTAAGTCATTTTCAGACACAAAGAGTACTTCATATGGAAAATATGTTTTATGGATGTAAGTGTCTTAAGTATTTGGATTTACGTGGATTTGACTGCTCAAAGGCGGCAGATTTGTCATATATGTTTTATGGCTGCCAGACATT
>ENA-UOOA01006760-UOOA01006760.1-human-gut-metagenome-genome-assembly--contig:-P61old-NODE-6760-length-10776-cov-12.308647_pt1 | contig 10776 bp, 10 predicted proteins | sample MGYA00242467_ERZ724014 | MGnify/ENA metagenome assembly ERZ724014
CCGCAGGCGGGGGGCTGCGCCCCGAGCCGGTACCCTGCAGGGGGCTGGCCGAGGATAGGGCGCAGACTGGCGGAGGGAGCCGCCGCCGCGGACGAAGTCCGCGGAAGCCGCCCGGAGGGCGGCTGGGCCTGCGGCCCGGAATTTGCCCACTGCTGGGGCCTGCCGAGGAATAAAGGAAAAATAGACTATCCAAGGAGGAAAAGGATATGAATAAAGCAAAACGCCGGGCGGTGATCGCCGGGAACTGGAAAATGAATAAGAACCGTGCCGAGGCGAAGGCGCTCATTACCGAGCTGCTGCCGCTGGTGAAGGATGCCGACTGTGAGGTCGTCCTCTGCACCCCGTATACCAATCTGGAGACGGCGCTGGCCCTGACCGAGGGCACCAATGTAAAGGTGGGCGCCGAGAACTGCCACTGGGCCGAAAGCGGCGCCTTTACCGGGGAGATCTCCGCACCGATGCTGAAGGAGCTGGGCGTGCAGTATGTTATCATCGGGCACAGCGAGCGCCGGCAGTATTTCGGCGAGACCGATGAGACCGTCGCCCGGCGGGTGCGTGCCGCCCTTGACAGCGGCCTGGAGGTCATCCTGTGCGTGGGCGAAACGCTGGAGCAGCGGGAGGCCGACATCACCGGGGAGACCATTGCCATTCAGGTGAAGAAGGCGCTGGCCGGTGTGACTGCCGAGGAGCTGCGGCACATCATTATTGCGTACGAGCCGGTATGGGCCATCGGCACCGGCAAGACGGCGACCGACGAGCAGGCCAATGAGGTCAACCATATGATCCGCGCGCTGCTGGGTAAGCTGTACGGAGAGGACGCGGCGGAGGCCACGACTATCCAGTACGGCGGCAGCATGAACGCCAAGAACGCGGCGGGCCTTCTGGCGCAGCCGGATATCGACGGCGGGCTCATTGGCGGCGCTTCGCTGAAGGCGCCGGATTTTGCGGCGATAGTGGAAGCCGCGAGCAAATAAAAAGGGGGGAAGCTGCGATGAAAAAGCCACTGGCACTTATTATCATGGATGGCTTTGGGCTGCGGAAAGAGACCGAGGGCAACGCCATTGCCGCCGCAAAGCACCCCACCCTGGACCGGCTGTGGGAAACCTGCCCCCATACTCAAATCGGGGCCTCCGGGCTGGATGTGGGACTGCCGGACGGCCAGATGGGCAACAGCGAGGTGGGACACACCAATATGGGCGCCGGGCGCATCGTTTACCAGGAGCTGACCCGCATTACCAAGTCCATTGAGGAGGGAGAGTACCTGACCAACCCCGCGCTGGTGCACGCCATGGAAAACGCCAAAAAGCCGGGGGCCGCGCTGCATCTGATGGGACTGCTTTCCGACGGCGGGGTGCACAGCCACAATCGGCACCTCTATGGCCTGATAGAGATGGCCAAGAAGAGCGGTGTGGAAAAGGTGTTTATCCACTGCTTCATGGATGGGCGTGATGTACCGCCGACCTCCGGGGCGGAGTACATTGATGAGCTGCAGCAGGAGCTGGATAAGATCGGCGTGGGCAAGATAGCCACCGTAAGCGGCCGCTACTATGCCATGGACCGGGACAACCGCTGGGAGCGGGTAGTGAAAGCCTATGACGCCATGGTGAACGGCGAGGGCGTAAAGGCACCCGACCCGGTGGCGATGATGCGGGAAAACTATAAAAACGGTGTGACCGATGAATTTACCGTGCCGGCGGTGGTGACGGAAAACGCGGCCATCCGAAGCGGGGACAGCGTGATCTTCTTCAACTTCCGCCCCGACCGGGCACGTGAGCTGACCCGCGCGCTGGTGGACCCCGATTTTGCCGGGTTCCGGCGCAAAAAGGGCTTCTTCCCGTTGGTGTATATCTGCATGACCCAGTACGATGCCACCATGCCCAATGTGGAGGTGGCCTATAAGCCTGAGGATCTGACCAATACCTTTGGCGAGTATATCAGCAAGCAGGGACTGACCCAGCTGCGCATTGCCGAGACCGAGAAATATGCCCATGTCACCTTCTTCTTTAATGGCGGCGTGGAGGCCCCCTATCCTGGTGAGGACCGGGTGCTGATCCCCAGCCCCAAGGTGGCGACCTACGACATGCAGCCTGAGATGAGCGCTTATCTGGTGACCGACGAGGTGGTGAAGCGTATCCGCAGCGGCAAGTATGATGTCATCATCCTGAACTACGCCAACTGCGATATGGTGGGCCATACCGGTGTCTTTGAGGCTGCGGTGAAGGCGGTGGAGACGGTGGATGCCTGCCTGGGCCGGATGCTGGCGGCCATTGAGGAGATGGGTGGCCGAGCCTTTGTGACGGCGGACCACGGCAACGCCGACAGGATGACTGACGAGGAAGGCAAGCCCTTTACGGCGCACACCACCAATCCGGTGCCGTTTATCGCGGTGGGCTTCCCCGAGGGGACAAAGCTGATGCCTGAGGGCGGCCGGCTGGCGGATATTGCCCCGACCATGCTGGCGGCGCTGGGCCTGCCCCAGCCCGCGGAGATGACCGGACGCTCGATGCTGGAATAAGTGATAGAATGAAAAGCTCCCCCATTCTGCCTGGCGCAGGGTGGGGGAGCTTTTTGGGCGGGGGCGCAGGGATCCGGGAGGGAGAGGGAGGGCCGCAGGCCCGGCGGCGCGCAGCGCCGCCGAAACGGACCGGAGGTCCGTTTGCCCGCCCGGAAGGGCGGGCGGCCTGCGGCCTGATCCTGCCTTCCGCACGGACTGCGAATAGAAGCGGAAAATCCGTCCATACTCCGGATAACGAACTAACCCGGAAAGGACGGAAAACCAATGACAAAAAAGTGGGACAGAGTGCTGATTTTCGGATTGCTGCTGGCGGTGATCCTCAGCATGGCGGCGGGCTTTGATAATGAATGTGAGACGGTGCGGGAGAATGTACTGCGGCTGCACATCCTGGCCAACAGCGACAGCGAGGAGGACCAGGCGCTGAAGCTGCGGGTGCGGGATGCCATCCTGCGGGAAACGGCGGAGGACTTTGCGAAAAGTGAAAGCCAAATAGAAACGATGGCGCGGGCAGAGGAGCTGTTGCCCAAAATGAAAGCGGTGGCGGAGGAGGCTCTGGCGCAGGCCGGCAGTACCGACGCTGTACGGGTGGCGCTGGTGAATATGTATTTTGAAACCAGGGAGTATGATGGCACCATTCTGCCGGCGGGGTACTATGACGCGGTGCGCATTGAGCTGGGAGCGGCAGAGGGCCACAACTGGTGGTGTGTGCTGTTCCCACAGCTGTGCATTGGCACAGCTGCGGAAGGCCCTGAGCTGGAGCAGATAGAAAAGCTGGCGGAAGGTCCGGAATACCGGCTTTCCTTTGCGCTGGTGGAGTGGCTGGAACGCCTGCTGGCGGCAGGGAAGGAAACAGCAATATCATAATTTAACACACAATAGAGCGATGGAACATGAAAAAGGACCCGAAGCGGCAGAGATGTCGGCTTTGGGTCCTTTGCTTTGTGTAATGGTTATGTTTTTCTTGCTGCGTGGTTAAAAAGCGCAGCTTTTTAGTCCAAAGTATCACATTAAGTGGCAGTATTATGGTAAGGAGAGGGATGTGTGGAGGGGGAACCACAGCAGCGCCCTCCGCACATTTCATTAGGGCACAGACCAACCCTTTGCGCAGGCTTTCTGTTCCCCTTGGCACCAAATAAAAAAGACGCCCAAAGATTTTTGCGCAGGCTTATCCCCTACGGAGGGAAAGAAAGTGTGAAAGAAAACCGTCAGGGCTGTCTTTCGCGTTCGATCAGGGCAGGGGGTATTAGATCTGTAATAAAGGAGACGCTCCCCGGCCGACCAACAAAAAAGGACGCCAAAAAGGCGTCCTTTTTTGTTGGTCGGGATGACAGGATTTGAACCTGCGACCTCTGCGTCCCGAACGCAGCGCTCTACCAAGCTGAGCCACATCCCGTTAGAAAAACCCTCGCTGCTATCTTAAACGGCGAGGGTCTTTGTGGTTGCCCGACTAGGATTCGAACCCAGACAAACAGAGTCAGAGTCTGTCGTGCTACCTTTACACAATCGGGCAATAGCAACATAAATAATTATAGCGGTTCTGCCGAAAAAGTCAAGCCCTATCGTAAAAAAATGCCGTTTATTTTTTGCTTGGAGAAAAGTTCCTCTAATATACCGCCTGCTGGCGCACACAATACACATTGCAAACGCCAAATTAAGAAAGAGAGGAATAAACCATGTCTAACAAGAAAGCCAAGGAAGCACTGAACCAGATGAAGCAGGAAGCTGCCAACACCGTCGGCGTTAACCTCAAGCAGGGCTACAACGGCGATATCTCCGCCCGTCAGGCCGGTTCCATCGGCGGCGAGATGGTGAAGCGCATGATCGAAAGCTACGAGAACGGCCATTCCGCCAAGTAACTTTCCCCATCCCCACACCCGCGGCTATGCCCAGTGCAGGCCGCGGGCGTTCTTTTTGCTTAAGTACAGCCAAATTAGCCAAACCTACGCAATGAAATTCTCCACCGCCCCCCTTGCGCCCCGGGCCGTGTAAATGGTACCATAAAGGTGTAGGAGACCACCCGCTTCCCGTAAAAAGAAAGGAGTGCGCCCCATGAAAAAACTGATTGCCCTTACCCTGGCCCTGCTGCTTGCTGTTCTGCTGCTGCCCACCATCGCGCTGGCGGAGGAGGAGAATAATGTGGCAAAAAACATAAACAAAGATAAAGAATATGCATCCCTTAGGGATGCATTGGGTGACGCCAATGATGGCGACACCATTACCATCTTAAAGGACTGTGAGTTATCGAATGGATACGATAGTATCAGAGTGCTAAAATCTATAACACTGGATTTGAATGGCTGTACGATGACTTTGAAAAGTCTGATTTCCGTGCAGAACTATGCAACCTTTACAATACAGAACGGCGAAACTACCGGAGGCATAAAAGTAGGATATAAGAATGTTTTTGAGGGGCTTAATGGGACTACGGTCAAATTGATAGGTGTGAAGATAACAGAAGCAGACACGACGGAAAAAGGGCGGTTGTTTAATGCGACTTCAGGTTCCAACTTTATAGTAGAAAACTGCGATATTACATGGAGTGGCATATGTTGGCTTAATGGTGATAGTGCTACCATCGAGAATACAAGAATGGAACTGACCGGGAGTAATGACGCTTTTATCATGGACAGTTCGTCCTCTAGGTTGGAAATAATCAATAGCACTATCATCGGTAAGGGAGCCAAGCTATATATCACCCCGGATACTAATAAACAAGTTGATAGGCCGAGCGTTTCCATTGCGAATGTCAAGCCGCAAAGCGGCATCATTGAATACTCATACTACTACGAATTCAACAACGGAAAATTCATTTTGCCGGGGGTAAGTGATGCCAGCGCGAAGCTGAAGGCTATGCTGGCAGATAGCTTCAGGAGCGCTACGCTCCTCGTTCCCAGCCCTGATGGGCTTTACCTCAGCAGTTCGGCGCTTGAATATCTTGGCGACGCAAAGAACGGCGAGACCTATACCATTGAACAGGCAGGCCCCCAGGAGCAAATGGAGGAGCTTGCAAGGGCCGGAGCAGTTCCCGCCAACGGCTGCACCATTGTGAACGGAACCGCTGACACCATTACTGTGAATGAAGTGGCGCTCCAACCCGGACAGTCCCATACCTTCACCGAAAAGGGCCCCGAACTTGACCCCGAGCTCGATCCGCCCAGCACCATTGTTATCATCCGTCCCACGGAGGAGGAAGCCACCCAGCCCAACCCGGCCACCGGCGCTCCGCAGGTGATCGCGGTGGCGGCCGCGGCTTCGGCCATCGCGGCGGTTCTGGCGGCTGTGCTGCTGCTGCGCCGCGAAGAAGAATAATCCGCACCGCCGGGGCTGCCTCCGGCGGTTGTCCTTTCTCCACAAAAAAGCCCTTGCGCATCTGCCTCATGCTTGGTACAATGAAATCGGCATTTCGCCCGATTTTTGTGATAGAAAAGGAGTGACCCAATTTGGCAGAAAAAAAGAAGGTCGAGCGTGAGTTTGTGGAGGCTTCCACCGGCAAAACCGGCAAGCGCCCCGCAGTCGTCACCGCCGCCAATAAGAAAAGCGCCACCGGCAAGCGTGTAGCCGCTGTCATCCTGTGGGTGCTGGCCCTAGCCGCAGAGGTCGGCGCCATTCTGATGCTCAATGGCACCTGGTACATCCCCGAGGAGCAGAAAATGTACTGGCTCATCGGGGCACTGGTCATCGATCTTATCCTTGTCATCATCGGCAGCCAGCTGTGGAAAAAGGCCAACCGGCTGGACCCCGCCAGCAAGCAGAGCAGCGTGAAGTTCTTCCTGTGGAACAACATGGGGCTGATCGCCTCCGTTATTTGTTTCTTGCCCATTGTCATCCTGCTGCTGGCCTATAAGGACCTGGATGGCAAGACCAAGAAGATCGTGACCGTAGTGGCAGCCATTGCCCTGGTGCTGGCTTCGCTGTTCTCCATCGACTTTAACCCTGTTTCCGCCGAGGAACTGGCCGAAGCCCAGCAGACCGTCGGCAACGGCTCGGTTTACTGGACGCAGTTCGGCAAGAGCTACCACCTTGACCCCAATTGCCACACCCTGATGCGGTCCAGCAAGGTCTATCAGGGGACCATTGAGGAAGCCTTTGAGGCCAACCGCACCGATCCCTGCGATTTCTGCGCATTGGAGCAGGAATAAGGAAAGGGGCGCGGACAGATGAATTTGACTGATCTGCTTTCCGGCAGTGTGATCTCCTCCATAGCGGGCCAAACCGGCACCAGTGAAAAGGACACCCAGAATGTCCTGGCCAACGCGCTGCCGGCTTTGGTAGGTGCCATGGCGCAGAATGCCTCCACCGAGGACGGGGCCAACAGCCTGGCCAGGGCCCTGGACGACCACACCAGCAGCAAAGGGCTGGCAAGCCTTTTGCAGAATGTGGATACGGAGGATGGCGCCAAGATCCTTACCAAGATTCTGGGCGGGGAGACCGAGACCGTGCGGAACGCCGTTGCCAAAAAGAGCGGCGCCAGCAAGGTGGATACCTCCAAGATCCTGGCCATGGCGGCCCCGCTGCTGCTGGCGGCCCTGGGCAGCCAGAAGAAAAAGACCAAGACCCAAAGCGACGGGCTCGGCGGCTTGCTCACCAGCCTTTTGGGCGGCGGGGATGATGACGAGGATGACGGCAGTACCCTTATCTCGCTGGCTGGCAGCCTGCTGGGCAGCGGCAATAAAAAGTCCGGTAAGAGCGACAGCGGCGACATTCTTACCAGCCTAGCGGGCGGCCTGCTGACCAGCGCCCTGGGCGGCAGCGGCAAAAAGAGCAGCAAAAAGAGCGATAGCAGCGATGTGCTGAGCTCCCTGGCCGGCAGCCTGCTGGGCAGCGCGTTGGGGACTTCCACCAGCGGGAAAAAGACCACTTCCTCCGGGAAGAAAACCACCTCCAGCGGGAAAAAGACAACTTCTTCCGCAAAAAAGACCGCTAGCGGTAAGAAAACTACCTCCGCTAAGAAAACCACTTCTTCCAAGAAGAAATCGACCGCCCAAAATGACGACGCGGCGGAGCTGCTGGGCAGCGTCCTAACCGGCCTGCTGGGCGGCAAAAAGTAAACGACATAAAAAACGGGGCGGAAGAAGCGAACTTCCGCCTTTTTTTCGCGCGTTGGGGAGGGATCATCACCCATTCTTCACGCTCTGTTCATATCCTACCGGTAGACAAAACTGATTCTATTCTGTATAATAGGGACGGATTATTACAAAAATCGCCCGAAAGGAGGGGCTCTTCATGCCGATATCGCTGAAAACCGGCCGCGTGCTGGCCGCCGCTGCTGCCCTTTTGCTGCTGGCTGCCTGCGGCAGCACCCCCACCGGCGCCGAGAACCTGCCCATCTATCCCACAGTGCAAAGCGGACAGGCCCTGCTGCCGGATTGGGAGCATATCCCGCAGAATGAGGTGCTGCCGGAGGAGAATGAGGAACCCGCCGAGAATGACGGTCAATCTGGGGAGAAGCAGCCGGAAAAGACGGACGCCAAGTCCGAAAGTAAGGCCGATGATAAATCCGGGGATAAAACCGATTCTAAAACAGAAAATTCCTCCGGGCAGACCGGGGACAACAAAAACGGTAATACCGGCAATGGGAACAGGAACGACACCACCGGTAAATCCGATGGTTCGGGTAATTCCGGGAACGCCGGCAACAGCGGCGCCGTAAAGGCCCCGGAACCGACGCCTGCTCCGGCTCCAACCCCTGAGCCAGCCCCCGCCCCGACCCCTGAACCGGAACCGACGCCCGCGCCGTCCCCCGCCCCTGAACCGGAGCCAGATAACAGCGGCAATGATACCGCCGATTACGGTCAGCTTAGTGTCATTAACGGCAGTACCCCGGTAGTTGGCGATACCTATGAGATTCTGTGCCGCGTGGTGCAGAATGAGGTGGGCAACAGCACCGAGTGGGAATCCACCAAGGCCATGGCGGTGGCCTCCTATAGCTACATCAAGTATTACAATGACTATCTGGGCCGTGCGCCCACTTTGCGCCTTAGCAGTGTGGAGCCCGGCGACCGGGTAAGGGCCTGTGTGAAGGAGGTGCTGGGCCAGGCGGTTTACTATAATGGCCAGTACGCCAACTGTACCTATTTTTCCATCAGCTGCGGCGTGACCACCACGGCCCAAAGCGTCTGGGGCACCACCCAGTACCCCTACCTTGTTTCGGTGGATTCCTCCATCGAGGAGGGCTATTCCTACAGCTGGTCGCCTTTTTCCAAGGACTATACCTATACCCCGGAGCAGATGGCCGAAAGGATGAACAGCGCCCTGGGGACGAGCCTGGACCCCGCCAATGATGACCCGGCCACCTGGCTGGAGATCACCTCCCGTACCGATGGAAAATATGTAGGCACCGTACGGGTAGGCAATACCACCACCACGGGGCGGAAGATAAGGGAGAGTATCCTGGGACTGCGCAGCCATGCCTTTGATATCAGCTATGACGCGGACAGCCGCCTTTTTACCGTTACCACCTACGGCTACGGCCACGGTGTGGGGATGAGCCAGACCGGCAGTATGCTGTACGCCCGGCAGGGCTGGACCTATGTGCAGATTTTGAACCACTACTACCCTGGTACGACTGTGGCATAATAAAACGCAAAAAGGATCCCCGCCACCGGCGGGGGTCCTTTGGTGTATAAGGGAAAAAATTACGCCTTGCCGGAGCAGCCCAGGACATCGTGCATCTTGTGGCGGACCAGCTCGCGGATGTGATCGCGGGCGGGGGTGAGATACTGCCGGGGATCGAAATGATCGGGATGCTCGAACATGTGCTGACGGATGGCGGCGGTCATGGCCAGGCGCAGGTCGCTATCGATATTGATCTTGCAGACGGCCATTTCGGCGGCGTGGCGCAGCATTTCCTCGGGGATGCCGATGGCATCGGGCATCTTGCCGCCGAAGCGGTTGACGGTCTCTACATCCGCCTGGATGACGGAGGAAGCACCGTGCAGCACGATGGGGAAGCCGGGCAGGCGGTCGCTGACCTGCTGCAGGATATCAAAGCGCAGCTGGGGCTTCTGGCCGGGCTTGAACTTATAGGCGCCGTGGCTGGTGCCGATGGCGATGGCCAGGGAATCCACCCCGGTGCGGGAAACAAATTCCTCCACCTCGGCGGGATTGGTGAACTGGGCATCGGCTTCGCTGACATTGACAGCGTCCTCAATGCCGGCAAGCTTGCCCAGCTCGCCTTCGACCATAACACCGTGGTCATGGGCATATTCCACTACCTTGCGGGTCACAGCAATGTTTTCCTCAAAGCTCAGCTTGGAGCCGTCGATCATCACGGAGGTGAAGCCGCCGTCGATGCAGTCCTTGCAGATCTCAAAGCCATCGCCGTGGTCCAGATGCAGGGCGATCGGGACATCGGTATCGGCCACAGCGGCCTCCACCAGTTTGGTGAGATAGATGTGCTTGGCATATTTGCGGGCGCCGGCCGAAACCTGCAGAATGACAGGGGCCTGCTCCAGCTGGGCCGCTTCGGTAATGCCCTGTACGATCTCCATGTTGTTGACATTGAAAGCGCCGATGGCGTAGCCGCCCTCATAGGCTTTACGGAACATTTCCTTGGTAGTGACCAGTGGCATAATATTGATCCTCCTTCAAAAAATAGAAGTATAAAGGGATGGTGCGTTCAGCCCTATTGTAGCAATATTGCCCGCCAAATGCAATAAGATACCGGCAGATTCCGCAAATTTTTGTGAAATAAATAACGATATTTTTTCCGACCGGCGTTTAGTTTTCATTTGTGAAAAAATCCGGAGTGGGGAGCAAGGCCGGTAAACTTTTTGTAGTGTCCATTTACTGTAAATTGTGGATAAAACAGATGTTTCCACCGGTGACAGGAGAGAAAAAGGGACGAAATGGGGACACTTTTTCACATTTTCCACCGAGTTTTCCACACTGCCGGGGGAAAAGTGTGTGGAAACTGTGCAAAAGTAAAAAATACGGTCTGTATATCTCTCTGTCGCTTCCGCCAGGTGGGACTGCATAAATTCCACAGCAGGAAGCAAAATAACAGGGAATTGATGCCGCAAAAGGAGGGCTGCGTGATGCTGAAGGGAGTCAATAAGCAGGTGGTAGAGGTAGTGGAAGTGGATAATGAGTTTTTTGAGCGGGCGATTTTATTCGTAAAGCCGGAAAAGCAGCAGAACGGTGAGGAGGCCCTACGGGAGAATGCCCGGCGGTATGTAGGTTCGCTGCGGTGGCGGCCCCGGCAGCCCGGCGGCTGGCGGCTGTGGGGCGTCCGGCTGGCCCAATGGGGCAGCGCCGTGGGG
>ENA-UOOA01006764-UOOA01006764.1-human-gut-metagenome-genome-assembly--contig:-P61old-NODE-6764-length-10772-cov-34.164038_pt1 | contig 10772 bp, 6 predicted proteins | sample MGYA00242467_ERZ724014 | MGnify/ENA metagenome assembly ERZ724014
ATTGCTTTCTTCATTTTTACCTCCTGTGTTCTACATAGCGGACCAAAGTGTTTCTGTGAAACGCTTAGAAATACGCTGTGCGTATTTCCCCGGCGATTATTCATCGCGCTGTGTTCTTACGTCTAAGTAGAGGTTTTGTTGTTTTGGCTTTACTTTGAAATACTTATTAGTTGTTCTTCATCTTAATGTCGATGTAAACACCGGCAGGCATTTCCAGTCTCTGAAGAGCATCAACAGTCTTCTGAGTGGGAGCCATGATGTCGATCAGTCTCTTGTGAGTTCTCTGCTCGAACTGTTCTCTGGAGTCCTTGTACTTGTGTACTGCTCTCAGAATGGTAACAACTTCCTTCTTGGTAGGAAGAGGTACGGGACCGCTCACCTGAGCTCCGGTCTTCTTAACAGTTTCGATGATTTTTTTGGCAGATGCATCAACAAGCTGATGTTCATAAGCTTTCAATGTAATTCTCATTACCTGATTTGCCATAAAAAAAGTCGCCTCCTTTTCGCACTTTTGTAAGTAGATACTTACTTTTTGTACGGACAAGCGGTGACTGTACACTTTCCCGTGTGTGTCTGCGACCTTTGTGCAACGCTTTCTTCTCTCCGGTCATAAACTTACACGTTGTTACTGCTCAAGGCAGATGTTAATTGGTACAGTGACTTGCCGTCAGTTTTCTAACTTGACATTCGCTCCACGGAAAACCCGATCTCCATTACTGGGAACCGGCAACCTCACGTTTCACAGCTATCATGCCACAGCAAGGATTAGTATACATTGAATTTACGGGCATTGCAAGACTTTTTTTAAAAAAATTGTATTTTTTTTGATACAATTTCTTTTTGCTGTTTTGCACAGGTTCGCCACTGTATTTTTGTGAGTTTCTTCTTATATATAATATTGCCCAGTATAATATTGCCCATTATTTTTTATAACAAGTGAAACCGTCCCCTGGATGCTCTCAGATGCCGTCGGGGCTTATCTTAACAAAATCTCTTTCTGCGCCCCGCTGGTCCGAAAGCCAGCGGGTATAATCAACCTGGTTTTGTCTCCTATACCCTCGTCAGCGAAGACCAGCGGGTATATCGACTTGCTTTTGTCTCCTATACCCTCGTCCGCAAAGACCAGCGGGTATAATCAACTTGGTTTTGTCTCCTATACCCTCGTCAACGAAGATCAGCGGGTATATCGACTTGCTTTTGTCTCCTATACCCTCGTCCACGAAGACCAGCGGGTATATCGACTTGCTTTTGTCTCCTATACCCTCGTCCGCGAAGACCAGCGGGTATATCGACTTGCTTTTGTCTCCTATACCCTCGCCAACACAAATACATAAAAATACTGACAGGCTGCTGTTTTGGCCGCCCGTCAGCATTTGGTTTATCAATATTTACTTCATCAACGGTCTGTTACAGCCGGTTTGCTTTCACGTCCTCGAACTCCTGCAGCATTTCTTCGGAAGGAGCCTTGGTAGCGAGGCTGACTGCGATGATAGCGATAAGTCCCAGCCCGAAGCCTACTACCAGGGAATACAATCCGGTAGCTTTGCCCAGAGTCTGTCCGCCCACGAGAGGGATGTAATCCCAGATGATAACGGCAAGTGCACCGGTGACAATTCCGGCTACCGCTCCTGGGAAGTTGGTTCTCTTCCAATATAAGGACATCACTACCAGCGGACCAAAGGCGGCACCTAAACCTGCCCACGCGTTGGATACCAGTCCCATGACGGTGTTGTTCGGATTCCATGCGATGATGTAAGCCAGCACAGCTACCACCAGTACAGTGACACGGCTGACATTCATGACCGTCTTGTCATCCGCATCCTTCTTGAGCAGTCCCTTGAAGATATCTTCCGCCACACTGGAGGCACTGACTAACAGCTGGGAATCCGCCGTGGACATGATCGCTGCCAGGATACCACAGAGGAACAATCCTGCAATGAACGGAGCCCGCATCTCCACGGTAAATACCTTCTTGATCATCTCAATAAATACCTTCTCATTATTGCCATTCACCAGCTCCGGCAGATAAGCTCTGCCCAGGATACCGATAAATACTGCAAATCCCAGGGATAATGCTACCCAGCTGATGGCAGTAGCCTTGGACTTGGTCATTTCCTTCTCATCCCGGACTGCCATAAATCGTACCAGGATGTGGGGCATTCCGAAATATCCCAGTCCCCAGCCGAGACCGGAGATCACGCTGATGATATTGTTGCTGCCGTCACCGTTCTTCATCAGGTTCAGGAAGTTGGCACTGTCAGCACCGCTGGCTTCCAGACCGGCTGACAATGTAGTGCCGCCGGTTGTCAGAAAATGATAAGCGAACAGCGGTACTGCCAGAATACCGACTAGCATCAGCATACCCTGGATAAAGTCTGTCACACATACCGCGGTAAATCCGCCGAGGAAGGTATAGACCAAAACTACCAGCGCACCGATGGTCAGTGCCACATGATAATCAATACCGAACACGGACTCAAACAGCTGACCTCCGGCAGAAAGCGCAGACGCGCAATATACCAGGAAAAATACTACAATAGTAATAGAAGAAACCGTCATCAATACTTTCTTATCATCATGGAAGCGGTTCTCAAAATAAGTCGGCAGCGTCACGGAATTATTAGCACGGATCGTATATCTGCGCAGCTTCGTGGCGATGAGCAGCCAGTTCAGCGTCGTGCCGATGAAAAGTCCGATGGCGATCCAGCCGTCACCTCCGACACCGGTTAAGTAAATAGCTCCCGGCAGCCCCATCAGCAGCCATCCGCTCATATCCGACGCCTGCGCGGACAGCGCAGCGACGAAGCCGTTCAGCTTTCTGCCTCCTAAAAAGTAGTCTTCGGAATTGTTATTTCCTTTTGCATAGAACGCTCCGATAGCGATCATCATGAGTAAATACAGCACGAATGCCACAATTACCCAGCCTAGCGTATTTCCTGTCATAATAGCCTCCTCAAATTTTTCTTCTTGTACATTTTCTTAATTGTATACAGTGATACGATTTATTATATACAAGAAATGGCTTATCGTCAACAGATTAGTTTGCTATCGCTGTAATGTGTGAAAGTTTCAAAAACCCTTGCTGTTACGGACAGCCTATGATTCTTCACCTGCCGTATTCAGATGCAAAACGCTGCATAGAGCGGCACTATCTTTTTGTTGTCTTCAAATGCGAAGTTTTTTGCAGAGAGTTTGATGGCATAAGCAGGCTGATAGGTATCCATGTAGACCTTTAAGCTCTTTGCTCTGGTATTGTCGGCAGATTTCACTTCAATCGGGATCAACTGCCCGTCACGCTGAATAACAAAATCTATCTCCGCACCACGCTCAGACTCCCAATAGTAAGTATTGTAACCATTGATGGAGAGCTGTACATTGACATAATTCTCCGTCATACCGCCCTTAAAATCGTTCAATTCCTCCACCATATACAGAATATCATTGGCAGCCAGATCCTTCTTGGCACAAAGCAACCCCAAATCCGAAACATATATCTTGAAAGCGTCGATATCACGATAATTTTCCAAAGGCTTTTTGATCTGCTCTACCTTATAGACCCGTGATACGATTCCGGACAGACAGAGCCATTCTATGGCATTCTCAAATTCAGACGCCCGCCCTCCTTTTTTCATCAGCTTATACTGAAAACGCGTATTTTTCTTCGAAAGCTGAACGGTAATATTGTCATAGGCAAGCCTGGTCTTCTTGATTTCATTCAGATTATTGTACTTACTCATGTCATTGAGATAACTTGCAAGAATGGTATCCTGTATATGACGGATCAGGATATAGTCCCTTGTCTGGGCAAACTGCATCACACACTCCGGCATCCCACCTGCTACAAGATACTGCCGGTAAAGCTGCATAGCCGCATCGTGGAGTGCCGCCGGCATCGGCTGATCTGTTGCAAAGCACCTTTTGATCTGCTGCACAAGATCTCCCTCACCCATAGCGATCATAAATTCCTCCATATCCATGGGATACAGGGTTTTCATATCCACCTTGCCCACAGGGAACGAGAACTTTTCCCTGTTGACAGCCACACCTAACAGGCTGCCCGCAACGATGATATGATAGTCCGGAGCGCTCTCGTAAAAATATTTCAGAGAAGTCAGAGCCCTTTCGCAAAGCTGCACCTCATCAAATACAATCAGCGTTTTTTCTTTTACGATGGTCTGACCCGCAATATGAGACAAAATGGGGATCAGATAATCAGGACTGATGTTTTCTTCAAAAGTTTCATTCAATTTAGGATCTGTTTCAAAATTGAAATATGCCACATTCTCATAGTGGGTTCGCCCGAACTCTAAAATGGAGTAGGTTTTTCCCACCTGTCTTGCCCCTTGCAAAATAAGGGGTTTGCGATGTTCACTTTCTTTCCACGTTTCTAAGAAGTCCATAATCTTTCTATACATCCTTCGTCCTCCATAAAGCTTCTGATTATAGCATAATCCAAATTCGTGTAAAAATCAAATGCTTTTTATGCGAATTTTGCATTATATTGCATGAATAATTTTATACTTTTAACATTTTTCTACATGATTATTATTTTTTCTACCTTTACCACTATAAGTTATCTTCCCATAGAGAAATATGTGCCGCAAGATGCGCAAAAGCCCCATCGCAGAGTTTTGTCCCTGCGGTGGGGCTGCCGCCGTTATTGCTGTGGTTACATGAAAAGCTTTTACACAATCTCTTTACTTAGGGTCAGCCTTTTGACCGGGCTTTCTTTTTAATACCATCATCACTGCCCATCCGGAAAGTGATACTGCAAACAGTGCCAGCCAGATACCAGACGCATCTCCGGTCGCCGGAACCCTGTCCAGCTCCTGTGCAGGAGCAGCGGCGGTATTGGCTGCCGTACCTGCCGTATTACCACTGTCATTGTTGCCGCTGTTATCGCTGCCATGATTGCTGTCATTATTGTTGTTATTACCACTGTGATTGCCGGAGGTATTCGCAGCAACGGTAAAGCTGGTACCGGCGATACCATTGTCCCAGACGATGGCAAAGGTATGGCTGCCTGTAGCTAATGTCTTAAGGTATTCTGCCTTCAGGGTGATAATGGTAGAGCCTTCTTTTTTGTCGTAGTTAGCAGGATCGATGACTTTTCCGTCTACCTTTACAGCACGGAACCTGTTATATTCGCCGTTTCCGCGGATCACAACAGTACCCGTGGTATTCTGTGTCCAGGAGCTGCCTGCTCCGTCGATAATCCGGTATTCCGGTGAGATATAGATCGTCACATTGACAGTGACATTTTTATAGTTCTCCGAGGTAATGGTCACAGGCACGGTCACCTTATTGTCAATATTGGCTATCGTCAGTGCTGACAATGTAAACTTCATAAGACCGGTCGCATCTATCGTAAGATCTCCGGTGAGAATTCCGTTGTCATCGGTATATGTGCCGGGTGCATAGTTGGTTGCTCCCGGTACAAGCTCCGCTAAGCTGATGGTCTGTGCGCCTGTCTTCGTGTACTCGAAGAATTCTGTAACATCCCCTACTGTAAGATCCGCCTTCCCAATGGTCAGTGTACCGGCTGCGATTTCTGCCTTGGTGTAGTTCTTGCCTTCCACTACGGACAGGATTACCTGATAGGTTCCGGCGTTGGCAGGTGCTGTTTCACTTCTGGCATAGGTCGTACCGTTGCTTCCTTCGTAGCACACCGTTACCGCGCCCATACCGATGACGCCGTTCCTCGGCTGAGCCGTCACCGTCTTCGGCGTACCATCATAGGTCAGCGGCGTGGATAGATTCTGAGACACATCAAAATTCCCCAGTACAGGACTTGCCTTGGTAATCTTCCATATCGTGTAAGCGGTTCCGGTATAATTGCCCTTGCCAGCGATGGTCAGAGTGATGGCATCATTTGCATTAATGAACGTATTACCCGCTTTGATGTCATAATCCGTGGGTGATGTCAAAGTCAAAGTATTTGTATTTTCACCAAGTGTTACCGAAGCAATTTCCACTTTCTTCGCTATACCATCATAAATAAAACTGTTGTTGTGCAGCCGGATTGTCGCACTACTAATGTCCTTCGGCTTGATCGTGAATTTTTGGTTTGCGGTTCCCGTGTAGTTCCCTTTTCCGGTGATGGTCAGGGTCGCTGCACCGGCATCGGTATTCGTGTCGTAGCTGAAGGCAAAATCCGTGCCGGAAGTCAATATAGTATTGCCATCCGTCACAACAGGTTGCGGTGTAATAGGACTGCCGGTGTATGTCTCATCAGCCATGGCACCGATCATGTCTGCGGTAACAGCCTTCGGAAAAATAGTAAAGGTGTACGTCTTCTCGCCGATATAATTATCATTGTCCTCTCTTACTTTATAAGTCACCTGGTAAGTACCTGCATCCGTGGGTGCATCGGTGCCGTTGTAAGTCGTGTCACCTATACCTGTATACGTCACTTTCAGGTCATTCACAGGAACTTTGTCGCCAGATACCTTCAGGGTACCGGTCGGCTGAATCGCACTGCCGTCATAGGTCTTCTCCGTATAGGTCAGACCTGAGATTGTAACCGTCTCCTTATCCGTAGGATGGAAGGTCAGGGTTGCCTGAATATCCTGGTAGTTTGCAGAAGAAATGGTTACTGCGCAGGTCTGGTCGCTCGTGGAGGTAATGTTGTCCTGAGCGATATAGGTAAGTATATATCCCTTGTATGTATCCAAAGATTTCAAAACGGTCACAATTCCACTGGTAGCAGTTGCAAGGTCACTAATCTGAGCACTCGCCGGTACCTTTCCCTCCGGGAAAAAGTCTGCTACCGTCAAAGTACCGGTCTGCTCACCGACACGGTTCTTTATTATATTTACCGTCTTACCTACTGTTCCGGTGTAGATTCCTTTATCAATGGTGAATGTCGTACTTCCGCTGACATTATAGTTTCCACCTGCTACATCCGTAATTGTTACAGTAGCGGTGCCAGCATTGATATTATCTGCATAGGAAACACTATACTCTCTGTCAGGAATCTCCGTCTCTCCGTCTTTTACAACTACAGACGGCTTCTTCTCCGTGCCATCATATGTATATGTTCCGTTAACCGTAATGATCGGATTTGCAACCTTCTTGCTCACAATTCCGTAGGTTACACTGGCTGTTTTATCATCCATCTTAATCGAAGCCTGATAAGTACCGACATCGGTAGGTACTCCATTCAAAATCTCAAATTCATTTCCGTTCTTTTTCTGATAGGTAACCGTGGGCTTCTCGGGCAGTGTCAAATCGGTAGCATTCTCACTAACTTCTACCGTAGCAGGTTTCTCGCTGCCACTGTAGATAAAATCTTCAGGTGCTGTAACTGTATAAGTTGCAGCAAAATCTGTTCCTAAATTACAGTTTTCCGCATTACATCTGATCGTAATCGTTGCGCCTTCCGCAGAGTATGTCCAGTTATGCTGATGAATACCAAGATACAGGTCTGTGCCAGTCTGAGTAATCACATAGTCAGTCATGTCTGACTTAAAAATATCGGTATATTTCAGCGAACCGTCTGCACCGGCAGCAATCTGGATGCTCGGAGTAGTTTCTGACGGCTTAGGGGACGTGGTAATACCAATTTGGGCATCCTTCGTCAGACTTTTATCAATAGTAATGATCTTTCCACTAGACAACTCGACATTCTTATATGTATTATTTGTAATCTTCACATCGCCACCAATGGTAATCTTCTGGGCATCTGAAACTCCACATGAATTTCCAGTGATGGTACCACCGTACAAATAAAGTTGTCCCTTCACATTTACACCGCAGTTACCACCAAAAATTGTGCCACCATATAAATATAAAATTCCATTTTTATCCTTAATGTCATCAGAAGTTTGTATGCCATTTGTAACCCCATTGTTCGGCACTTTCAAGGATCCTTTTCCCGTGCAATCACAAATAGACAGTTTCCAATATTGCGTATAAATTACTGCGTAGCTTACTTTATTTGTAGAAATTGTATGTCCATTCAGACAGAGATTTACATTACCACTGATTTTAATCGTTCCATCGATTGTTATGTCATCTGCTAGATAGTAATTGCCCTTAGGCAGGGTGTATTCTGTGATAGTGTCATATTTGTCAATATTTGCATATCCAGGTCCCGTCGTTGTAGTAGACGAGGCTGTTGTTCCTCCATACTTCAACTGATTATTTTCATAGGTCAAAGGTATCCACAATGCGTCGTCATGCCTGTCTTCACAGTTCTTCTCTCCACAGATGGGATGTTCATGCGGATCACCGTTAGTAAAAGCAATACTGTTGTTCACTAATTTCGGTGTATAGCCAGCGACATCACTTGTAAAATGTTGCCGGTCATCATCCGTCAGCGTGTAATTTGAGCCTTGAGCGACAATCTTATAGCTGCTCTCGTCGATTGTTCCGGCGTTCACGCCGATGGATGCAGCGTTAGACAATGCTCCATTGACCTGGATATATGCCTGTTTTTGTGTTCCATTAGTAACCGATTGCAGGTAAACATTGTCTGCAGTCGTACCATCCTTCTTATAATTCCCCGTAATCTGCACATCACCGCTGACAATAAAATTCGATTGCCCTTCTACATATACGCCGCCTCCGTTGGTGGCTGTTTGATTTCCGGTAATTTTACCACCTGTCATAGTGAAAGTATTACCAGCTGCAACATACACACCACCGCCTTTATAACTGCCAGTGGTGCTTGTATTTTTATTGTTGGTGATTTCACCACCGTACATAGTAAATGTCCTTGGGCGATTATTACTATATGCCAAACATACACCCGGATAGTCTCCGGTATTTTCGGTAATAGAGCCGCCATACATTACAAAACTACTTTTATAGCTATAAAAAAGTTCTATGCCGCCCCCTTTATGATTGTTTACATGCGTAATCTTTCCGTATACATTTTTTTGGCTCATGCAATCAGTCAGCGTAAAAGGCCCCTCAGTACTTTTTTCGATTACATTGAGATTGGCATCCATGTTAATGTTAAAACCATTCAGGTCAAGAACCATTCCATCTGCAGGGTTCCATGATTGTGTCAATGTAACATCACTGGTCAGATAATAGTACCCAGCCGGCATATCACTTGTCAAAGTAGATGTTGCTTCCCAATACACATCCTTATGCTGAGAAGTGCCATCCGCATTCGTATGAGTACAGATTTCACCGCAGATGGGATGGGAGTGAAGTGTACCATCTCCAGTATTTGTAAGTATCAGTTTATTGTCCGTGCGCTGAATAGTATAGTTGGTCTGATCAACATCCGAAAAGAAAAGGTTTGCATCTGTTTCAGTCAGAGAATATCCTTCCGCACCGGAAGCAACCTTTGAATAGTCACCAATTCCAGGCGTTTTCTCCGTAGTCACACCAATAGATGCTCCCTCTGCCAAGCCGGATTGGATGGTGATTGTCTTACCGGCAGCCAGTTCGACATTGTTTGCAGCATCATTCTTTGTATTCCCGGTAATCTGTACCAAACCGTTTAACTTGAAGTTGCCACCCTTGCTTACATATACACCGCCTCCTTTATCGGTTGCTGTGTTTTTGGTAATACTGCCGCCAGACATAGTAAAGAAAACTGAGCTTCCACCACTTTCATACATGCCGCCTCCCTGGGAAGCACGATTTTGTTCGATGTTACCACCTGTCATGGTAATTGTACCGCCGGCAGAATACACACCACCACCCATCTTGGTTGCTGTGTTATCGGTAATACTGCCGTCGTACATATTGAAATTGTTTCCGACGTTGTTACACATAAACAAACCACCGCCATTAGTAGCACTATTACCCTGTATGATGCCACCGTACATATTGAAAATGCCACCATAAGCCTTCTCATTAACATTAGGCGGGCAGTCCATGTACACACCGCCACCTCTGGGAATCTCGGTCGAGGTGTTGCTACTGCTTGCATGCCCGTTATTACCGGTAATAGAACCCCCATACATATTAAATATGGCTCTGTGAAAACTATTTACATACACGCCGCAACCGGTCTTATCATCTTTGTGTGTGATTTTACCGGTGCCTTTACAATCTGTCAGCGAAAGAGCCATCTCCGCATTGCTATTGTTGCAAAACAAAATTATAGTATCAAAATCACCATTTGCCGTAATGCTATTGCCATTCAGGCAGAGGTTCACAACTTTAGCATTCGTATCCTGGTTAACTTCCTGTCCTATGTAAATGGGACAGGAAAGTGTAATGCCACTGCCAAGATAATAGTTTCCCGACGGTAACACATAGCACTCTCCATTATATCCGGCCATTCCGGTCTTTTTATCTACTTCAGCATCGTCTATCTTCAGCGTATCGACATCCATCCATAATTTTTGTGTGAATGTCGTCATACTTTCTTCCCTATGTCCGCCTACCTCATGATGATTCATGCCGCAAATACAGTGCGTATGCTGTTCCGCCACCATCATCAGTGCATTCATCGCCTCAGAAATGGCATGAAGTCGTGTCATATCCAATTCTGCGATCTGGTCCTCGGTCAGTGACTCCATAGCCTCGTCAATGGCTTCCAGCTGCGCACTGACACTTTCTGCATTTTCCACCGTCACTGTCTCCGGCAGAGCGTTGATAAGTGCCTGTACCTTCTGCATTGCTGCCTTCTTCTCATCGTCTGCCGCGGTGTCCTGCATGCCGGCATCATTATCGCTAATGCTTTCACCAGTGGATTTCACAGTATCGGGGGCTTCGCCCGCAGTGGGATCTTCCGTACCGGGAGTTGCCGCAGTGGTGCTCTTATCGGACGGAGTCTCTTCCCCCGGTGCCGCAGCTGCTTCTGC
>ENA-UOOA01006765-UOOA01006765.1-human-gut-metagenome-genome-assembly--contig:-P61old-NODE-6765-length-10772-cov-5.012130_pt1 | contig 10772 bp, 8 predicted proteins | sample MGYA00242467_ERZ724014 | MGnify/ENA metagenome assembly ERZ724014
AAATTATAAAAATAGAGCTATCATTTAGGAAAATGATTGTAATTCAATAGATTGATTTTGATATACTGTATCAAAGTAAGTTTCCTTCCATCTAAAATCAACGTATATATTTAACAAAGGTCAACACATTCCAATGGAATGGTTCAGTTTAAGAGTGTCAGATACTCTTATTTTTGTAAGGATTTCTTACATAAATATCCAGCTTGGATATGACAGGAATAGTCCTGTTTATCAAAAAATAAATATGAATACGCAGATATGTAAAAAGACAGGGCATGATGCTCTGTCTTTTTGCATTGGATATAATCCCCGCTATCTGATGGAGATACTACAGGCCATAGAGGATGAAACCATCGACTTGAGTTTGGGTGGTGCAAAAGATCCTTGTCTGATCAAAGGGATGGATTATCTGTATGTATTATTACCCGTTTCATTAGGCAAAACAGAAGCAGCACTTTAAAGGTGCGAAAGGAAATTTTTGATGAAGAAAGTATTAAAAGGAAAAGTATATTGCACTGAGACTGCAAAGGAAGTTGCGCGTATTGAGAATGGATGTATTTTTTACCACAGTGTTAAAATCTTATTCCCAAAAAAAACAGGGGAATATTTCCTTTATGAAAAGAACGTCGTAGATGAAAGTATCGAACCATATACGAAAGAGGAAGCGGATGCGTGGCTCAAACGGCATAAAGCTGAAATTGAGGAAACAAAAAAAACGTAACAAGAAGTAATTGCAGGTACGGATCATGTCAAAATAGGTTGATCTTGGAACCGGAATGTGATTTGCAGAAACTATTTTGGGGAAAATTGTAAATATTTGTTATTACATGCCATCTAAATCCGTATATAAGTATAGAGGCATGGAAAGGAGGGCTGGAACAAATACTTACAATTCAAATGAAAACAGGAGGTAGAGAACTTGAAAGAAGAAGTGATTATGTGTAAAATAGTCTCAAAGACAAATGGATTTCATGGGAATAGTTGGGAGGTGAAGTACACCGATGAGCTATAAGATGGAAACATTTGAAGAACGCAAAGTGCGCTACATTGAGAAGATTAAAAATCTCACCATGATGAGCGACATTCTGGCAAGGAATGTGCTCAAAGATAAGGAATGCTGTGAATACATATTGCGTATCATTATGAATGACAGCATGTTGACCGTTCTTGATAACCATGTTCAGGTGTATTACAAAAACTTACATGGCAGGAGTGCTGTTCTTGACTGTGTAGCAAAGTCGGGGGATGGTCGCCTGTTTAATGTAGAAATCCAGCAGGAAGATGAGGGAGCAATCCCGAAACGTGCCAGATATCATTTAGGATTAATGGATATGAATGTATTGAATCCGGGAGAGTTTTTTGATAAACTTCCCGAAACATATATTATATTTGTCACACAGGATGATACGCTTGGTTACAGATTACCGATTGCTCACGTGGATCGGATCATAAAAGAAAATGGGGCAGAATTTGGAGATGAAGCCCACATTATTTATGTGGATTCAAGCAAGCATGAGGATACAGAGCTTGGACGGCTGATGCATGATTTTCACTGTAAGGCGGCATCTGATATGCAGGACGGTGTATTAGCAAAAAGGATATACGAGTTAAAAGAGTCAGAGGAAGGAGTCACGCATATGTGTAAAGTGTTGGAAGAAATTCGTGAAGAGGGACGAATGGAAGACAAAATGGAAACAGCAAACAATTTATATAAGATGGGGATGCCATTGGAGCAGATTGCTCAGGCAGTGCAGGTAAGTGTTCAAATGATCCAGGAATGGCTTTCTGGAGAAACTTCCCCAGTGAAATAATTCTAGTAAATGGATGAATAGCCAGAAATAACAAGATATAGGCTCTGATAATATAACGATCAGAGCCTATCATGTTAAAGGAGGAGTAATAGAAAATGAGCCGAGAGATAGAAGAGATACGTGCAGAAGGCTATGCAAAGGGACGTGCAAAGGGATATGCCAAGGAATATGCAGAGGAATATGCGGAAGGTTATGTAGAAGGATATACAGAAGGCTATGCACTAGAAGAAAAAAAGGAAATGGCGAATCGATTAAATGACTTTGGCCTGCCAGTGGAGCAGATTGCCCAAGCGTTAAATGCAGATGTTTCCATGGTGCAGGAATGGCTTGCTGAGCCACAGTTGCCGAAAGAACAGTAGGTAGGAAGAAAAGATAAAAACAGTGAAATCCTGGCTTCATTTATTGAGGTCAGGATTTTTTTTCGCATTTTTTTGTTATGAAAGGTGCTCGAAATCCGTATATATAAGTAGACAGATGAGAAAGGATGCAGGAATATCCTGCAAATAGGTGCGAAAATGGAACAGTATACATTACCAATTATGCGTTACACGAATGAGATCTGGGATATTTTATATCCGGAGGCTTCCAAGGATGAATGGAGCTGGATGAACAATGTACATTCCAGTGCAGATGCCGCAATCATACAAATGCAAATGGCAAGGCAGAGTGCGCATTATCCTAAAAAACTGGGGAAAGTGCAGTTTGTGGTAATCGACCAGGAATTTTTTCAGTGGATTGGTATGACGATCCATGAGTGGGGGCAATTGTCACTTGGAAAAAAGGCGAAAGACATGCAGAAGTATTTTCATCAGTTGACGGAGCCGGATATGCAACGCCTTTTGGAAAAGAACCATATGGATCAGGATCATCGGATGTATGTTTACCGATTCCGGACAGAAAATATGTTACCAAATTTGTGTGAACTGCCAACGGATCCAAAAGAGCTGCTTACAGACTGCCTGAAACTTCGGGTGGATGGGAAGCTGTTATATCTACCGGGCATCTGCTTTTCCAAGGATTTTCATGGATTGGACTTTACACCATCAGAACTTTATCGGGACTTCCAGGAGATGGCAGAAATTTACTTTGCCACAGGTGCCAGCGTCCGGAAGGGAAAATACCGCGTGGACCAAAAGAGAGAGGTTCGGAAAGCATCTGGACAGGAGCTTCAGATTCCCTTTGTAGTGGCGCATGAAGCGAAGGCATCCATGAACGTAGAGGAACTGTTTGAGTCCCCATTTCACTCAAATGTATTTCCGGAAGAACTGCATACAGTTCTGAAAGAAACGTTTGGTGAGATCCAAACCCCTCAGATTATACGCATTTTGGACTTGCCATTCTTTATGAAGTTTCCATATGTAAAAAACTGACGTATATAAACAATATCAGTCATAGATCAGGATCAGACCTGAAGAAATCATATGTCCCATTGGGACAGCAAATCATAAGGTGGGAGCATATCCCCACGATCAGAACAGATGCAGAAGCATCGTCGAATGGGCAGGAGATCGCCTGCGAGAAATCAAAATACAATCGGGGGAACCCCGTTTATACATAGATAGAAAGAAGGAATCCGCACACTGGTGCGGATTTTTTGTATGCAAAAAAGGAGGAAAGAAAAAAGAAATGAGGCAATTTTTTACCTTTTTCTTGTCGTATGACTGGTTTGGGTTTCGGCAGAAAAAGAAGAAACAACAAAGAAGGGATTTCCGGTTTCATGGCGATGTCATGCATCTGGGAGCGAAAGCACGTTTTAAGCGGAACGTGGAAGCAGTCAGGCTGTTAAAACATCTGGAGAGGGAAAACCGTCTGGCAACAGAGACAGAGCAGGAAGTATTGGCAAAATATGTCGGATGGGGCGGTCTCTCCCAGGCGTTTTCAGAGGATGATGCAGCGTGGGCATCCGAGCACAAAGTCCTGCAGGAATTATTTACGAAAGAAGAATATCAGGCTGCCAGGGCAACGGTTACGGATGCTTTTTATACGGATCAGGGAATCGCTAAATCCATGTGGGAAACCTTGAGACGGTTTGGCTTTCAACAGGGAAACTTGCTGGAGCCGTCGCTTGGGATCGGAAATTTTTTCAGTGTCATGGATGCAGATCCGATGATCCACCGCTATGGGGTAGAGATCGATCCTGTGAGTGCGCATATCGCAAAACAACTCTACCAAAAGGCTGAGATCACACAGGCCGGACTGGAAAATACCAGGTATGAGAATAACTTTTTCGACTGTGCCATTGGAAATGTCCCGTTTGGTGATTACCAGGTGGCAGATGCGCGTTATGATCACTTTCATCTGAAAATCCATGAATATTTTCTGATCAGGAGCGTGGACCTGATGCGGGCTGGCGGGATTGCAATCCTGATCACTGCAAAAGGGACACTGGATGGGAAAAATACATCATTCCGGAAACTGCTGGCAAAAAAAGCGGTACTGCTTGGAGCAGTGCGGCTTCCCGTAGAAGCATTTCAGGGAATGGCAGGGACGAAAGTCACCAGTGACATCCTGGTGCTGCAAAAGAAAGAGCATGCGCTTTCGGATACTGTCACATGGGTGGATACGCTACAGACACCGGATGGCTTCCGAGTCAATTCTTATTTTATGGAGCATCCGGAGCAGGTCCTGGGTGACCTGCAGGCAGATACCAGATTCCCACATGCGTTTTGTGTCACGAAACAGGATTTTTGTGCGGATGATGTAAAAGCAGCACTGGACCGGATCAAGGGGACACTGCCGGAAAGCGTACACACAGAGGAAGTAGTGTACGCGCCGGCACCGGCGGATGTGAAGAATTACACCTACTTTTTCGATAAACGCGGGGCATTATATTTCAAACGGAATTCTGTGATGGAAGCGGTTTCTGTCGGAAGAATGGCACGCCAGAGGATCGCCGGGATGGATGAGATCCGGCATCTGGTACACCGCCTGTTAAAGTTACAGCAAAAGACGGGAACAGAAGAGGAGCTTACGCGTGTGCGCCACAAGCTAAACCAGACCTATGATGCGTATGTGAAACGGTATGGGCATCTGACCAACATGGGAAACAAGGTTTTTCGGGAGGATGCAGATTATCCGCTGCTGTGCGCCTTGGAGATCGTGGAAAAGGATCATGTCCGGAAAGCGGATATTTTCTATCACTGCACCATGCGTAGACAGGAAGTGGTCACAAAGGTGGATTCGTCAGTGGATTCCATCAGTTTGAGCTTAAACCAGTATGGAAAGATCAATCTGCCGTATATGGGAGGACTGGTGCAAAAAGAGGATGAGACAATGGAAGATGCCATGAAACGTCTGACTCAGGAATTGCAGGGACTGATCTATCCAGATCCGGCATGTTACCGGGAACAGACGCCTTACGAGGGATGGGTGACTGCCGGGGAATATCTGTCCGGCAATGTCAGAAAGAAGCTGCGTTTTGCGCAAGGCGCTTTCCGGGCCAACCCGAAGCTGTTTGCAGAAAATGTCAGGGCATTGGAGCAGGTGCAGCCGGAGGATATCCCGGCAGGGGACATCTCCATCCAGATCGGAATCCCATGGATCGAAGCAGAGGATTATGAAGCATTTTTATATGAAACGCTTGGGACACCGGGATATTACCGGCGTGATCCGAAACACCTTTCCGATACTGACATTGCGGTAAAACAAAATCCCGTCACAGGGGCTTACTTTATCACCAATAAGGCATCACAGGCATCTGTTTTGCAAGCGAGTGAGACCTATGGAACCGCGCGGATGGATGCCTATACGATCTTTCAGACATCACTGAACATGCGGAAAGTAGTAGTCAAAGACCGGATCGATCATTCCGATGGCAGTGTGACTTATGTGGTGAACCAGAAAGAGACCATGCTGGCTTCCGAAAAGCAGGAGCTCCTTCAGATGAAGTTTAAAAGCTGGCTGTTTGAGGAACCGGGACGAAGGAAAAAGTACGTCCGATATTATAACGAAACATTCAACCATACAAGACTGCGGGAATACGATGGCAGTTTCCTTACGTTTCCGGGAATGAACCCGGCATTCGAACTCAAGCCTTACCAGAAGAATGCGGTGGCCCGGATACTTTTATCCGGAAATACCCTGCTGGCACATTGTGTCGGGGCTGGAAAGAGTTTTGAGATGGTTAGTGCGTGCATGGAACTCAAGCGCCTTGGACTGGCACAAAAGCCGCTGATCAGTGTACCAAAAACACTGGTCCGCCAGATGGCTTCCGAATTTTTGCGCCTGTATCCCGGGGCACATATCCTTGTGACTTCCGAGCGGGATTTTACGAAAAACCGCCGGAAAGAATTCATCTCACGCCTTGCGACCATGGAGTATGACTGTGTGATCATGTCCCACAGTCAGTTTGAACGCATTCCGATTTCCCCGGAGCGGCAGAAGATGATCTTACAGAGACAGTTGGATGAGATCCTTATGGGGATTGAAGAACTGAAAGCCAGAACGGGGGAACACTGGACGGTCAAACAGATGGAGCGGGAGCGAAAGTCGATCGAGACAGAACTGAAGAGACTGCAGGATGCATCAAAAGATGATGTCATCTGTTTTGAAGAACTTGGGATCGACTGCATCTTTATCGATGAGGCACATATCTACAAAAACTGCAAGATCTTTTCCAAGATGGGAAACATCCCCGGCATTACAAGTGCTGCATCTAAGCGGGCATCCGATATGCTTGCCAAGTGTCAGTACCTGAATGAATGCACGCCGGGGCGCGGTGTGATCCTGGCGACGGGGACACCGGTGTCAAATTCGATCTGTGAAATGTATGTGATGCAGCGTTACCTGCAAAGCGACAAACTTTCAAAGATGGGATTACAGCAGTTTGACAGTTGGGCAGCGACCTATGGGGAGACAACGACGGCATTGGAGCTGGCAGTGGAAGGCAATGGCTACCGGTTTAAGACCAGGTTTAACCGTTTTAGGAACCTGCCGGAGCTGCTGACGATGTTCCGGGAGATTGCCGACGTGCAGACCAGGGATCAGTTAGACCTTGACGTGCCGGAGGCAGAATACCGGGTGCAGGTGGCAAAACTGGATACTTATGGAAGAAAGATCATGGACAGTTTCGTGACGCGGGCAGAGCAGATCCATAACGGGGGCGTGGATGCCTCAGTGGATAATTTTTTGAAACTGACAACAGATGCAAGGCTGCTTGGCACAGATGCCAGACTTCTGGATCCGGAAGCACCAAAAAATCCGGATGGAAAGCTGGAGCAGTGCATCGTATGTGTCAAACAGGAGTATGATGCAGCTTTGGCAGAAGGAAAGATCGGGACTCAGCTTGTCTTTTCGGATATCGGAACCCCGAATGATGGGAGCCGGTTCAGCGTTTATTCCTATATCAAAGAAGGACTGATACAGAATGGAATCCCAAAAGAGCAGATCGCGTTTATCCATGATGCAAAAACAGAGGAAAAACGGCAGCGACTGCTTGATCTGGTGCGGGAAGGTGAAATCCGGGTACTGATAGGATCTACCGAAAAATGCGGCACCGGAGTCAATGTACAGGACCATGTCATTGCCCTGCACCATATCGACTGCCCATGGGTCCCGGCCCACATCGAACAGCGGGAAGGGCGCGGGATACGGCAGGGTAACGAAAATACCAGCGTCCGCATTTACCGATATGTGACACAGGATACCTTTGATGCGTTTTTATGGTCTGTGCTGGAAAATAAGCAGCGTTTCATCTCCCAGGTGATGCATGCCGGAACGACAGCACGTACCTGCGATGACATAGATGAGATGGTGCTAAATTTTGCGGAGCTGAAAGCGATCGCCACAGGTAACCCATTGATCAAGGAGAAGATGGCGTTAGACAGTGAGGTGCAAAAGCTCCAACTGCTAAAGGCACACTATGACTCCCAAAAGTACGCCCTGCAGGATGCCTATCTGGAAGAATATCCGGCACGCATCCGAAAAGAGACGGAAAAACTCTCCCGGCTGCAGGAGGATCAAAAAACCATTGCTAAGGAAACAAAAGATATATTCTGTATGGAAGTGGAAGGTATCGCCTATCTGGAACGTGCGGAAGCTGCACAGGCGGTGGAAGACCTGCTCTTACGTGCGCCAAAGGGTGTGAAAGTGGAACTGGGACGGTACAGAGGGTTTAATATCTTATATCAGCAGGACATCTTTGGTCGGAACTTAGGTATCTGTGGTCGTAATACATACTGGATTGATGCGTCCCTGTCCGGAAGCGGCTGTATCCGGCGCCTGGATAATTTCTTCACGTCATGGGATAAGATGGAGCAGAAGATCAAAGCAAAGATAGAGGAATACCGAAATGCGCTGAAAGCGGCAAAGGCAGAATATGAAAAGCCGTTTGAACGGGAAGCGGAACTGATCGAAAAGAGCCAGCGACTCTCACAGATCAATGCGTCCCTGGAACTTGACCGGAAGGATGACAGCGGGGAAGCAGTCACATAAAGCGGCAGAAGGAAATAAAGGAGATAGAAAAAACATGACAGTAAAAGAAAAACTGAAACAGGAAGAGGAGAAATTGTTGGAAAGCGTTAACAATTCGTATCGGGACATGATGAGGGCACAGTTTGACTGCATCTTTGAGGAGCTGGAGGAACGGTGCGAGAAAAGTCCGGAATATGCAGCGCGGGTGTTACTGTCCCATAAGAGCTTTGCGCGTTGCATGAAGTATGCCATGAAAAAGATCATGGAGATCCGCACGCCGACGGAGAAGGAAAAGGAGCTTGCCCGGAAGCAGGAAGCCCCGATCGTGACACCGGTTTCTTCCGATGTGTTGTTCGAGTGGATCGATGAGTATTATGAGCTTGACGATAAGGAAGCGTATGAGAAAGAAATGCAGAAGCAGGAAGCGGCACAGACTTCTAAAAAGAAGAAACGGACGGTCAAAAAGCCGGCAAAACCATTGCTGGATGGTCTGCTTGGAAAAGAAGGCGGCGATGCGCCAGACCTGAAGCCATCCAAAGTAAAAAAGAGCAGACGCAAGGAGCTGGACGGTCAGTTATCGCTGTTTCAGATATAAGAAAAAATGAGAAATGTGGCAGCACCTGTTTTGTATGGCAAGGCAGAGATGCCCTGGACGGGGATCTTTTCCCTGTCTGCTGTTACAAAAAAGAAAATGGAGACAGGCAGCAAGAAGGCTGTCTGGGAAAGGGGATATATGAAGATCGCATATAAGGCATTCCGACCGGACCTGTCCTGTCAGGCAGGCGGCAGTACATACCAATACCAGTTACAGAAGTGGAATGAGATCAAGGAGGCAAAATGCAGGGAGACAGGTTTTCACTGCGCGGAAGATCCGCTGGACTGCTTAAGCTACTACCCGGTATGGGAACAGGCGGTATATTACATGGTGGCGGCAGATGGAGACATTGACGAGGATGCCTGTGATTCCAAGATTGCATGCACAAGGCTCCGGTTGCTAAAAAAGATGACAAAAGAGGCGTACATCTATGTGGCACTGGTCTATATGGTACAGCATCCTACACGTAACTGGAATGCCAATGTAAAGAGAGAACGTGCAGTTGCAGACCGCAACCAGATGGCAGTCAGCCGGGGAAAAAATCCGACAGCCAAGGGTGGTCTGGGTGCAGTATTAGGGCTTGCCAGGGAAGCACCGGATGGATGTGGGATCACAGAGATCGCGGTGTGTGTGGTAGACGGGAAACGATATCTTCCGGATGTCTATTATGACGTGAACGGAAATGAAGTGCTTATATAAGGAGGAAAAGGAAAATATGAAACGACAAGTGATAAAAGGCTATCCATGGCCGGAAGAAAAACATAGTATCGCAATAAGGAAAGCAGTGATCGACGATGGGATGTATCTCATCGTCGATTTTGTATCTGACAAACCACAGCTTCGGGTCTGCATCGGTAAGAAGGAATATGCCAATTATTATCCGGAAGGAACTTCGGTTACCGTTCAGGGGAAGAAACATGAGACATACGTGGTTTTGCCGGACAGTTGGGACCAAAAGCAGATCGCAAAAGTGATCGAGTCAGACTTACTGGTAAAGCAGGCAGTTTCCTATGATGATGGCGGAACCGGGGTAGAAAAGGAAAATCTGTGCGGATGGATCGGGTTAAAAGAACACGATTGCCAAAAGAAGCTGATGGAACGCAAACACGAGATCCGAAGAGACCGGATTCAGGAGTTTCAGGCACTGGTGCCAGAGATCCCATCAGGATTTAGTAAATGGGCGAGAAAACAGTGTGAGGAACATCTGTTTACTTATGAGCCGTTCCGACGGCGAAAACAGACGACTGGGATCTGCTCCAACTGCGGGCAGGAGTCCGTAGTGGAAAACATACAGCAAAACCAGACGTATATCTGCCCAAAGTGTAACGCAAAGACCAGGACACGCCGCATGGATTATAAACATAAAAATCCGCGTCCGGTTCAGTATAAAGAACGGGAAGTGATCCTGTTCCAGCGTGTGGAAGGCGGTTATGTGGAACGGCATTTCATAAGCTGGATGAAACTGGCGGTTGCCAAGGAAAAGTATGGATGTGAGGAAAGTGCAAGAATCTTTCTCCGGCATGGGAAGGAGAGGACTTTCTATGCGAAATATAGTTATCTCACCAGAGAGGTATTCTGGGACGATGCCAATTTTGGTTATTTTGACCCAGGTGGGATGATACGGATCGAAAATGGTCCCATCTATCCCTACACGTTTCGCAAAAGCCTTACCAAAGGTACAAAATACCAATACTCGGCACTGGAACAGTTACAGAAAGAACCGGGATTTTCCCCGATCGAATATCTGCAGCGCTATGAAAAATATCCGGTATTGGAGCAGATGGTCAAATCCGGACTTAGGAAACTTGCGTTACAGATGGATCTGTCAAAGCTGAATCTGAAAGCAAAAAAACCATGGGAGTTATTTGGACTTACGAAGGATGCCTTTCACAGATTACGTCAGATCAATGGGGGAAAAGAGGAGATATTGTGGTTTCAGTATATGGAGCAACAGC
>ENA-UOOA01006767-UOOA01006767.1-human-gut-metagenome-genome-assembly--contig:-P61old-NODE-6767-length-10771-cov-5.507372_pt1 | contig 10771 bp, 6 predicted proteins | sample MGYA00242467_ERZ724014 | MGnify/ENA metagenome assembly ERZ724014
TGCAGCAGCAGGCGTTGTAGTTGCAGCAGCAGGTGCTGGCGCAGCAGCAGCTGAAGAGAAGACCGAATTCGACGTTGAGCTGACCGAAGTTGGACCAAACAAGGTTAAGGTTATCAAGGTTGTTCGTGAAGCTACCGGTTTAGGCCTGAAGGAAGCTAAGGACGTAGTTGATGGCGCACCAAAGGTATTAAAGCAGGGCGCATCCAAGGAAGAAGCAAACGATATCAAGGCAAAGTTAGAGGCAGAAGGAGCAAAGGTTACCCTGAAGTAATCAAAGCTTACTGTACAGACTTATATTTAGATATGAGCGCTTTTCAGAACCCACAGTACTGTGAAAACAGACTGTGGGTTCTTTTTTTCTTTTACACAGTTATTTCAAAATAGCTGTTTGTGATGTCATTTACCTTATATTCTTTTTATATTTGTAAGTACTTCCAAAAGTACAATAATATGGTTGCATATTTCGAAAAAATAGTATATATTAGTTGAGGCTCGATGAGCTGATAAGTAAAAAAGATAAATATAAAAGTGTACAACATACTATTGGAAAAAGACCCCAGGCCAAGGAGCAAACGACTAATCATAAGGCAGCTCCTCTACCTGGGGTCTTTTTAGGGGAAGAGAGTATTTTATATACGGGAAAAAACATCCGGCGCTGTTGCGCATCGGGTGTTTTTTCTTGTTATGCGTATTTATAATAGGAAGAAACAGGTTCGGATCCAGGATGAAGCCTTTAAGGATAAAACACGTTACATGTACAGATATAAATACAAAAACAGCATAAAACTGTACTTTTGTAATAATTACGTAAGAAAAATCACAGGTAAAAGTTATGGCTTTTTTTCGGAAATTATAATATACTATGAACTGTGATGGAGAGGTTATTCATCCGGGACAAATTATCAATATTCTCCAGAAAAAGGAGAAAATGCAAAAAATGCAAAAAAACTATTGATAATTTTCCTTATCAGAAGTATAATCTACTCGTAATGCAATAAGGAATTTCAAAAAGTATTTCAAAAATCAAAGGAGAGTGCATTCATTATGAAGAAGCAGACAAAATTAGTTGCTGTATTATCAACAGCAGCACTGCTTGCTATCGGTGCATCTATGACATCTTTCGCAGCTACAGGCTGGGCAGAAGAAGATGGAACATGGGTATACTATGATAGAAACGGTGACAAAGTAACAGATAAGTGGGCTAAGTCCGGTAACAACTGGTATTACTTAGACAGCAACGGTGAGATGGCTGTAGATCAGCTGATCGAAGACGGTGACAACTACTACTATGTTGACGTAAACGGCGTTATGGCAGCTAACCAGTGGGTAGCTATTGATAACGAAGATGCTGGCGATGATGATGAGCCAGAGCATTACTGGTACTACTTCCAGGCTAACGGCAAGGCTTTAAAGCAGGGTGACTCTGATACCGTTTCCTTAAAGACTGTAAATGGTAAGAAGTACGCATTCGATGATGAAGGCAAGATGCTGTACGGTTGGGTTTCTTCCGATAACGCTGAGCGTATCGACAATACCGATGATGACGCATTCAAAGATGGCGTTTACTACTTCGGTGGTGAAGATGACGGTGCTATGACTACTGGTTGGTTACTGATCGACGTTTCTTACGACGAAGCAACTAATGATGATTACAAGTACACCGCTCCAACATTCAATGATGATGATGATCAGACTCGTTGGTTCTACTTCAAGTCCAACGGTAAGAAGCTCTATGCTGATAACGGTGAGAGAACCAAAGATAAAACTATCAACGGTAAGAAGTACGCATTCGATGAGTACGGTGCAATGGTAGCTGAGTGGTCTCTGGATGAAGACGATGAGAAGAAGGCTTCTGATACTGAAGCCCAGGAAGCAGCTTCTACTGCAAGCACCTCCGAAGCTTGGGAAGGCAACGGCAAGTATGCTAAGTATACTCAGGCATGGAAGTACTACAACAGCGTAGAAGACGGTTCCCGTGTAAGCAAGGGCTGGTTCAAGGTTGTTCCTGCTGAAATGCTGAACAAAGAGAAATATGATGATGACGAAGAGTCCTGGTACTATGCAGATGGTTCCGGTAACCTGTACGCAGGTGAATTCAAGACCATCAAAGGCAAGAAGTACGCATTCCGTAACGATGGCCGTATGTTAACCGGTCTTAAGTTCATCAAAGAAGGCGATGAAGACTTCGCTGACGTTAAGGCTGATGATGATGATAGCAGACCATTCGATAACGAAGACGATTTCTTTGACAACGCAATTGAATTCTATGAGCCAAACGGTTACAAGTGCTACTACTTCGGTGGCGGCGATGACGGTGCTATGAGAACCGGAAAGACCACTATCAACTATGATGGTGAGAATACAAGCTTCTACTTCGAGAAGTCTGGCGGTAAGAAGGGTGCTGGTGTAACTGGTGAGAAAGATGACAAGCTGTATCAGTCCGGTATGCTGTTAAAGGCTGACTCCGATGACAAGTACATCGTTGTTGATAAGGCTACCAAGACTGTTAATGGCAAGACCGTTGTTACCTACAACAAATTAGATGATGCTAAGGACTTCATGGATCAGGATGACGTAGTTGCAACCAATCTGCTGGAAAACACTACTGCTGATACCCGTGTAAACATCGGAAACAACAGCAACAAGAAAGCTGAAGATCTGACTGAAGCTTATAAGATCAGCTTTACTCAGTCTGATAAAGATGTTAAGCATGAATACGTTCTTGTAAATACTTCTGGTAAGGTAATTGACAGCAAGGGCAAGAACAAAGATGGTAACGATTACTACTATGTAACCGATAGCAAGGGCGTTATCACCAATGTATATGTAGAGAACTAATTATCAAATACATAGTCTCTAGTATAACTAAAAATTAAGGGGGAAGCGTTATAGCTGATGTAATTATATATTAGCTATAACGCTTTTCTTTTATAATCAAAAACTGCCAAGGAGGTAATCCCATGTTAAAAAAACATTTATTAACTGTAGGACTTGCTGTATTGCTGGCAACGACCAGCTCTGTACCTATTTTTGCAGAAACAACATCCACCACTTCCACAACAACCACAATGGAAAACTGCGGTGCTTATTTATTTGAGTGGCGTCCTATTGATTGTGGAAACGGTAATTATTTTGCTATTCTTGTAGGTGGAAATACACTTCAGGAAAGCAACGTGATTTTAAACCGTGGATATGATTATGCCTATACTTTTGATCCTATGACTTATCAACGTCCCTGGGGAACGGTTCCAGATCTGGTAAACGTGGATGGGAAATGGGGTATCCCTGAAAACTGGTCTTCTATGCCTCAGGATAGTCAGCCAGTAATGCAGATTGTTTTGAAAACAAACTATAAAACATTAAGTACTGATAAGCGTTATGTTAATGTAGTTCATCTTCCTTCCAACATAGACTCATCTACTCTTCCATCTGAAGTACGTAAATATCTGATTAATGTAGACGGTTCCGATGCAGGCGCCTACACCGACACTATAACTCCTGGTTGGCAGGACCTGGAAGATGGCACCGTTAAATATATGAAACCTGACGGCACTTATGTATCAAATGGCTGGCTGCAGTTAGATGATAAGAAGTACTATATGGATGAAAATGGTGTAAAATTAACCGACACAATTACTCCGGATGGGTATTATGTAAATATAAATGGTGAAAAAACTTCTTATATGCCTGGTTGGTTTAAAGACGGTGACAATTGGCGATACATTCTAAAAAATGGATACTATGCTCAAAACGGCTGGCTTCAAGATCCTGCGACACAGAAATACTACTATTTTAATATGGCTGCTATTATGGAAGCAGATACTACTACCCCAGATGGTTATTATGTAGGAGCTGATGGTGCCTGGGACGGAAATGCATCCACAAAAAATACTACTGAAGAAAAAAATCTTGGACCTGGCGTAGACAAGGGCTGGGAGCCAGTAGATACCGGCTGGAAGTTCAAACAGGAAGATGGAACCTACCTTACCAATTCCTGGAGACAGGACAGCAACGGTAAGTGGTATTACCTGAATGAAGATGGCTGGATGCTAAAAAATGCTAACACACCAGACGGTTACCATGTAGATGCTAATGGTGTATGGGATGGTGACGCTGCAACTGAAAGTGAAAGCGAAGAAGCAGCTGAATAATTGATTTGAAATATTTGATGTTTTATATTTACTGCAGGATCATAATTATTTTGGTCCTGCAGTTTTCGCATATTCGGACTATAATATATAGGTGCTTATTTCTTGTTCGTCCTTAAAATTCATGTTATTATTAAATGGTAGCAGGCTTATATAACAATATTAGAAGGGAACTGCATCGATGAAGAATTTGAATATTCCTGTTGGCGTTTCAGATTTTGAAAAGATCCGAAAAAATGAATATTACTATATTGATAAATCTGGTTTGATTGAAGATCTTTTAAAAAGAACAGCAGAAGTAACATTAATTACTCGTCCACGTCGTTTTGGTAAAACCTTAGGCATGAGTATGCTGGCGAACTTCTTTGATATCAGAAAAAACAGTAAAGAAATATTTGAGGGATTGGAGATCTGTGATCATCAAACTCTTTGCAGCGAATGGATGAATCAGTATCCAACAATTTTTGTTTCATTTCGACAGGTAGATGGACTGAACTTTAATGGAGCCTATGACATGCTTACAATGGTCATTTCAGAATTGTACAAAGAACATCTATATCTGCTAGACAGTGATAAAATAAGCGAATACGATAAAGAGCTTGCCAGGCAATTAATACAGGGTGTTGCTTCTGCAAAGGATATAAAAAGCAGCTTATTATTTTTAACAAGATTAATGCAGCAATATTATGGAAAGAAGGCAGTTCTTCTTATAGATGAATACGATGTTCCTGTAGCTAAAGCAAGCAGTCATGGCTATTACAAAGAAATGCTTGATGTTATGAAAGGTTTAATGCTGGCATTAAAGGACAATACATCTCTTTGCTTTGCAGTGATCACAGGATGTTTAAAAATTGCAAAGGAAAGCATTTTTACAGGAACGAACAACTTTGTTTCTGATACGATTACAGATTCGCGGTTAAATGAATACTTTGGCTTTGTACAAAGTGAGATTGATCAGATGCTTAAAGATGCAGACGCAATGGAGTATGCTCTAAATATAAAAAAATGGTACGATGGCTATCATTTTGGAGATTATGATATTTATTGCCCATGGGATGTAATGAACTATCTTTTTGAACTTCAGCACAATCCAAAAACAAAACCTGTCAGTTATTGGAAAAATACCAGTGACAATGCAATTATCAGGTCGTTTATTGACTATGCAGGCAGTACCATTACACAGAAATTGGAAGTGCTGATGGCAGGTGGATATATTATCCAACGCATAGATGAAAATTTAACGTACGACTATTTACATTCTTCTGAAGACAATCTTTGGAGCATGTTGTATTTAACTGGATATTTAACTAAATTACGTGAAAATGATTATGAGGGTGAATTGCTCGAAGGAACAATGGCACTAATCATCCCCAACGCTGAAATAAAAGAAATTTTTGAAACGACCGTTATTAAATGGTTTGATGACAGTGCAAAAAAATGGAATAGAAATGCTTTGTTTGATGCGGTTTGGAATGGTGACAGTGAGCGCATCACAAAAGAAATGAATTCTCTTTTGCGGCGTACAATCAGTTACCATGATTATAAAGAGGATTTTTACCATGCTTTTCTTGCAGGTATCTTTACAGGCGCCGGATATATGGTGGACTCTAATAAAGAACATGGCGAAGGGCGGAGTGATGTGGTCGTTTACGATTTTATCAATGCACGTGTAGCTATTTTTGAAGCAAAATATACGAAAGTTCTGGATAATTTGGAAAATGAATGTGATATTGCATTACAACAGATCAATGATCGAATGTATGCTAAGGAATACGAAGATGATTATGATGAGATTTTATGCTATGGGATTTCATTTTTCAAAAAGCGATGTATGGTAAGAAAGAAATAAAATAATTGCTCCTTTTAATACTTTTCCGTATTGCGAGGTGGAAGGGGATACCATTGATTTATACTATTTGTATTGTTATAATTTATGCAATATTACGCATTAAATTAAGAAAAAGTGAGGGCTATCCTTTATGAAAGAAACAAACACAACTGCCTGGTTTCAGTCACTTGAAAAGGCTTTAGGAAAACTGGCAGCAATTGCAGCAGTGGTTATTTTGTTGATTTTTCCATTGTATGTAAGAGATTTTTATTTTGATATATTAAATGCAAAATATCAATTTTATTATATTACAATGTTAGCAGTACTCATTATAGCATTCATTATATTTGTTTTTCATGTTATTCAGGATTTCAGATATGAGGATGGGAAAAATGTAAAGGTAATGTTTCGCAGCTTTTCTATTAAAAAAATGCCTTTATCTCATAGCTTTGCCAGTATATTTCTGATCGTATGCATTATATCTACATTGCAGTCACAGTATCTATACGAATCATTTTGGGGAAATGAGGGAAGATACACGGGACTGTTTTTATTGGCTATTTACGTGATCACTTTTCTTTTTATCAGTAGATTTTTGAAATTAAAGAAAAGATATTTGAATTTGTTTTTGGTTGCAGGAATGTTGGCGTGTATATTCGGAATTACCGACTATTTTAAATTAAATCTCTTTCATTTCAAGGATGAATTAGTAGCTGCTGATTGGCCTGTTTATACATCTACATTTGGGAATATTAATACGTATAATGCATATGTAGCCTTAGTGATTGGCTGTTGCGGGGCATTATTTATTGATGCAGAAACGAAGAAAGAAAAAATATGGTATTTTATCTGCTATCTGATCGCGTCTTATTCATTGATCACAGGTGGAAGTGATAATGCATATCTGGCATTGCTTGCACTGTTTGGTTTCCTGCCTTTCTGGGCATTTAGAACCTGGAAAGGTGTAGAAAAATATTTTGTTATGTTATCTTCATTTGCAACTATAACCTACATAGCCGGACTGATCCATAATCATATGGGAAACAGAGTTGAGATACTGGAAGGTGTTTTCAGTGTTGTGATCCGTTCTCGTCTGCTGGTGTTTGCAGTTGCGGGATTATGGTTGTTAACAGTTATTTTGTATGTAATAGAGGCAGCTGCAAAGGAAAGAATATATAAGTTAGGAAAACTTCCAGTGTATATCTGGACTGTATTGGCTGCAGTTATTATATTGGCAGTCGGATATGTACTTTATGATGCCAATGCAGGCGGACATGCAGATAAGTATGGAAGCGTCCAGAGATATGTTCATTTTGATGATGACTGGGGAACACAAAGAGGTATGGTCTGGAGACTGGCTCTGGATGATTATAAAAATGAATTTACATGGAATGAAAAGGTTTTTGGTTATGGACCGGAAACGTTTGGTATTATGACGCATCAGTGGAATAATGATGAAACCATTGCGAAAACCACTGTAATTTACGATAATGCACATAATGAATATCTTCAGTATTTTGTAACTATTGGACCGATTGGAGTGCTTTCTTATGTGGGAATATTAATTTGCGCCTGCATAGAAATGAACAGAAGAAAAGAAAAATCTCCTTATGTGTTAGGCTGTTTCTTTGCAGTGTTATGCTATGCTGTACAGGCAACTGTTAACTTATGCGTGCCGATTGTTGCGCCGATCATGTGGATGTTGATGAGCGTTGGAACAGCTCAGAGCGAGGACGAGGAATGACACAGGCTGCTTTCTTATTATTTGTATTTTTAAAACAGTTTTATATAAAAAGTTCAGGCAGTGTTGGAATCGCTGATCTGTGTATGGCTTTTTGCGTGATATTTCTTGTTTTAGATATAGTACGCGGAAAGAGAAAAATGCCTTCGGTGACAGACTTGAAAAGAGAAAAATTCTTAATTGCATTTCTGATCTGCGTAGTAATTATAAATCTGTTTTTTACTATTAAAGATCGCTGCCTGGATTATGAACGATATACCTTATACTGGATTTTTAATGGGGCGGCCATATGGTGTTTCTTAGAATTGGCAGATAAAGACTTTTTAAAAAAGTTGAATGGGGTATGTAAGATCAATATTCTAACGCAGGCAGTTATATGGGTGCTTGGTTATGGAAGAGTATTTACAGAATATTGGGGACCAACCCGGTATATGGGTACCTTTAATGATCCTAATCAGTATGCATTTTATCTGTTTTGTATGATTTTATTAATCAGCTTGTATGCATGCAATTATGGGGACCGTACGGCCCCCATCTATTATTGTCTGGGTGTGTTTTTTATGAGTATATCCAAATCCACGGGCATTTTTTTAGGTTTGATGTTGTATACAGTAGGAATGGCGATATGGTTTTATGTAAGATATAGGAGTAAATGGAACATTCCCAGAAAAACAGAAATGACGTTGGGCGTGGTACTTATACTGGCAGCTATCGCAATAGTGATAAAAATTTTCCCAGGTCCGGATTTTAATCTTAAGAATACGGATTATACTATGCTTACCAGAATACAGGAAAAGATATGGAAAGTACTATATGGAGGCAATTCTACCATGCTTTCCGACCGGGGAATGGACCGGGTGGCATTGTATCCTAGATATTTATTGTTAGGAGCAGGAGAAGGTAATTTTAATCGTTTCCTGAAAGCCGCTCAACAAAATGAGATCCATTGCAGTTTTCTCAATATATGGTTTAGTTATGGTGTGATTCCAACTGTATTACTTTTAAAGTGGCTTTGGGAAAAAATGAGAAAAATTTCTGCTGTAGAATGGATAATTGCCGGTTCTTTAATAGTAGAAAGCTTTTTGCTGGTAAATTATCGTCAGCCATTCTTCTGGATGATCCTTTTATATGGCTATATACGGCAGAAGAATCAAGAAAAAACTGCTTCAACGTTGTCTTTTCAGCAGTCAGATGATATACTGTAAAATGGTTTATCAGGCGGAATATAAGATTACAAGCGAAATATAGATAGGAAATAAAGACTTATGAGGATAGATGAAAAATACAAACGACTGATCAAATGCTTCTTTTCAGTGGTTATGATCCTGCTTCTTACAGTAACATATCATCAGTTTTGGGTTCGTTATTATAATAAGATCATTTTGTATCCGTTTTACCGCAGAGGTATGTGGATGATGGCGGGAATTTACGCTGCTATGCTGATCTTCTTTATGAATGCGTATGGCGGTTTTAAAATCGGATATCTGAGAAAAGGAAATCTGATTTATTCCCAGGCATTGTCTTTGATATTTACGAATATTTTTACATACTTTCAGCTGTCTGTTCTGGATAAGAAATTATTCGAACCAAAGATGGTTTTAGTTATGACAGTAGCGGACGTGTTGATCGTATGGTGCTGGACGATGTTGTTTCAGCTTTTGTATGCAAATGCCTTTCCGCCAAGGAGAATGCTGCTGATTTCAGGAGAACGGTCTGATTATCATTTAATAGAAAAGATCAATGCCAGAGATGATAAATATATGATCTGTGAAACGATCAATTATCATATGGGTAAAGAGGCACTGATTGAGAAAATCCATCAGTATGATGCGATTATTGTTGGTGATATTCCTTCTCATGAAAGAAATGTAATAATCAAGTATTGTTTTGATCATTCGATTAGGACATACAGTGTTCCCAAAATATCTGATATTCTGCTTCGCAGTTCGGATGAACTGAATTTGTTTGATACACCATTATTATTGTCAAGAAATATGGGATTAAGCATTGAGCAGCAGTTTGTGAAACGTGTGATCGATATCATCGGATCTATGATAGGAATTATTATTACAATTCCGTTTTTTATTGTCATCGGACTGAGTATTAAGCTGACAGACCATGGACCAGTTTTTTATACCCAGACACGTTTAACCAAAGATGGAAGACCGTTTAAGATCTATAAGTTTCGTACAATGATACAGAATGCAGAAAAAGACGGAGTTCCACGGCTGGCAGCAGAAGGTGATCCGCGTATTCTTCCTGTAGGACGTTTACTTCGCGCAACCCGTCTGGATGAACTGCCACAGGTACTTAACATCTTAAAAGGTGATATGTCTATTGTAGGTCCTCGTCCGGAGCGTCCGGAACTGGTAGAAGAATTTACTAATGAAATCCCAGAATTCCCGGACAGAATGAAAGTAAAAGCGGGTCTGACAGGTTATGCCCAGGTGTATGGAAAATATAATACTACACCGTATGATAAGCTGAAATTTGATCTTATGTATATTCGTAAGTATTCAGTTCTTTTAGATCTGAAACTTATTATTATGACACCGAAGATCCTGTTTTTGAAAGAAAGTACAGAAGGAGTGGAGAAATGAGAAAAGCTCTCCTGGTAACTCATGTAAGTGGGTTTGTGCCTCAATTTGAAATGAATAATGTACATATCCTTCAGAATATGGGATATGAGGTGCATTATGCCAGTAATTTCCATAATCCTTCTTATGGTGATGATAATAGTCGCCTGGAAGGAACAGGAATCATCTGTCATCAGATAGACTTTGAGAGAAGTCCTTTTAAACGGAAGAATATAACTGCGTATAGGCAGTTGAAAAAATTAATGGAAGAACATGAATTTGACCTGGTGCACTGCCACACCCCTATGGGTGGGGCTTTAGCCCGTCTGGCAGCACATAATACCCATACAGGTCCGGTGATCTACACTGCTCATGGCTTCCATTTTTTTAAAGGAGCGCCACTTATAAATTGGATGATTTATTATCCGGTGGAATGGAGACTTTCTTATTGGACAGATTGTTTAGTCTGTATCAATGG
>ENA-UOOA01006770-UOOA01006770.1-human-gut-metagenome-genome-assembly--contig:-P61old-NODE-6770-length-10764-cov-3.320011_pt1 | contig 10764 bp, 9 predicted proteins | sample MGYA00242467_ERZ724014 | MGnify/ENA metagenome assembly ERZ724014
AAAGAAATTGACCTGCGGAAAGTATTTAAATGCATATTTATGCAGCTTTTCGGCAACACTCGTGACATCATCCGCCGATGTGAGTTCGTTGATTTCAAACGTGCGGATATAATCCGAAACATTTTTTCCGTCAAGAATACCTATGCCGCAGGCAGATATGCCCACCTTAACCTTGCTGAGCAGCATTATTTTTTGTGCGTTGTCCGATTGGGATATGATCGTTCCCGCAGGGAACCCCGGCTGCCCCGGCCGGTCCATTCGGTTCAGAATGCGTGTTTCCGTGCCCTGAGCACCGTTCACGGGCTTCACCGCCGTGATTCCGACCGTTTGCCGGCTGTCCGCTGCCATGACGATTCCGTCCGGCACAAATACAGATACCATGATTGACATATGTTTTCCTCCTCTGAATTAAATTCGTTTGTTTTTTAATTAACGGCTCACCGGTGCGGAGCTGTTTCGGCGCCGAACAGAGCTGCACCCGCAAGCCCGGCATCATTGCCGAGCAGAGCTTTTACGACAGGCGTCGGTTTTTTGAAAAAGCTGCCTTTTGCAACCCGTTCATTCAGCGGAACGATGAGAAAATCCCCCGCACCGCTCACACCGCCGCCGACGGCAATTATTTCGGGGTCAAGAATATTGATAAGCGACACAAGCGCATTCGACAGATCGTCCAGATAGCGATTCCACGCCTCCGTGCATTCAATATCCCCCGCCCTTGCCGCTGCAATGAGCGTGCCGGCATCGTGCAGCGTTTCACCGAGCTTATCACCCGCTTGTTTCTTTTTTTTCGCAAGGCGGAGTGCGTCCCGTGTAAGCCGCGATGCCGCGCAAAGCGTTTCAATGCACCCGCGCCTGCCGCATGTACACTTTTCACCATGCATATCCATTTGTATATGACCGAGTTCAACTCCGAAGCCTCTTCCGCCGCAGAAGATTTCGCCGTTCAGAATTATTCCTCCGCCAAAACCTGTTCCGAGCGTTACAAGCAGTGAATTCCGAGTTCCGCGCAGCACCCCGAGTCTGTGTTCCGCAAGAGCTGCCGCATCCGCATCGTTCAGCATTGCAGCGGGCTTGTTAAATGTTTCTTTAACAATTTGCCGAAACGGAACATTATGGAAGCCGAGGTTATAGGCGTTAACAACCGTTCCGTTCTGCGCATCGATGCTTCCCGGTATGCAGACGCCGACGGTTTCAATCTGTTGAAAATCCGTTCCGCACCGTGCGGCAGTGTTTTTTGCCAATTCCGCCATGCACTGTGCGGTTTTTTCCGCAGATTGACCGCGAAAAAATGCGCAGGCATCCTTTCCGACGATTTCGAAAGTTTCATCATTTATTATACCGCAGGCGATATGCGTTCCGCCGATATCAAAGCCGAGCCTGTACATCCTTTTTCTCCCCGCTGTTCCGCATGATGCCGTTTGCATCATCCTTCAAAATATAGTTTTCAATCAGATATGCAACGCCGTCCTCCTCGCAGGCAGGTATTATAACATCCGCTTCACGTTTCACATCCGAGTTGCCGTCCGCAACCACAGCACCGAGTCCTGCCCAGCGAACAAGTTCAAGATCAAGTGTGTTGTCTCCCGCTGCCGCAACTTCATCGCGGCCGAATCCAAGCCGAGATGCGAGCAGCTCTGCGGCTGTACCCTTGTTTGCGCCGAGTCTGTTGAATTCTATAAACCCGGGGGACGACGCCGAGACTTCCACTCTGTTTTCAAAATGCTTTTTAAAAAAAGGCAGGAGTTCCGAAACACGCTCGGGTTCCGTAATGATAAGCACCTTGGGCACATTTTGCCAAGTCTTCTTTCGAATATCCGAATCTATCGAATACGGCAGGTTAAGCGCCGCGCAATATGCGCTTGCGTAAGGATGTTCACGCTCATACACAATTCTATCCCCTTGATACAAATGGGCATGAAGGTTCATGTTATCCGCCATTGCAAGAATTTCCTGCACAAAATCATTATCAAGCTCCGTCACAAAAATCGGTTTATCCGTTCTTGTATCGTTTATCACCGCACCCGCATAATTGATAACGTAAGTATCAAGCCCCAGTTCACGAAAAACATGGGAGGAGCCGTAGTACCCCCTGCCCGTTGCAAGCGTCACATACACGCCTGCCTCACGCGCTTTTTGAATCGCTGCCGCATTTTTCTGCGAGATTCCGCCCCCGCGCGGCACAAGAGTGTCATCAATATCAAGAATCAGCATTTTATATTTCATGTTGTTTTTATTCCCCGTTATCGGCATTTCTCTTATTCTCCGCTGCCTGTAGCTGCGCTTTGTGATGTTCCGATTGAACCGCATTCCCCGTTTCAGCCGATGCAGCCGCACCTGCGGATCCGTCGGGATGGAAAAAATCATAAACGGCCTGTGCCGCGCGGATATTCATCCCCGGAACGGCGCGCAGCTCATCGATTTCGGCTGCCGAAACAGCGTCTATTGTGATGAATTTTTCGTACAGAACGCGCTTGCGCTTGTCGCCAATGCCCTCGATTTCGTCCAATCGCGAATAAAGCGAATTTTTTGCACGCACGCTGCGGTGATAGGTAATCGCAAATCGGTGCGCCTCATCCCTGATACGCTGCAAAATTTGCAGTGCGGGGCTGCTCCGCGGAAGAATGACGGGCTCCTCCCTGTCGGGCAGAATTATTTCCTCATTTTTTTCGGCAAGACCTATTGCGGGAATATATGACAGTCCGTATTCGTCCAAAACCTCAAGCGCAACATTGAGCTGTCCCCTGCCGCCGTCCACAACCAACAGATCCGGCAGCTCGGCAAACTTTTCGTCACCCGCAAGCGTTCGTTCGAACCGTCTCGAAAGGTGTTCACGCATAGCAAGATAATCGTCCCCGGCCGTGTCCTGCTTTGTTTTAAAGCGGCGGTACAGGCTTTTTTCCGGTTTTCCGTTGATGAATACAACCATTGAGCCAACGGTGTCCCTGCCCTGAAAATGGGAGTTGTCAAAGCACTCCATGCGATGCGGCAGCATACCGATGCCGATAATGCGGCAAAGCTCGGCCAATGCCCCCTCGGTGCGTTCCCACTCGCGATGCGCAAGTTCACGGCTTCTTGCAAGGGTCTGCGCGGCATTCATCTTTGCAAGCTCACATTGCTTAAGCTTCTCTCCGCGTTTCGGCACACGTATTTTAACGGAATGGCCGCATTTTTGGGAAAGGAAAGCTTCAAGCTGCTCACATTCCTGCGGCTCATCGGCAACATTTATTTCATGCGGCATATCGCCTGCATCATGATAGAACTGAAGCAAAAACTGCTCGATAATCTCTGAAAAACTTTCATCTTCCGCCTCTATTTTGTATCCCTCCGCGCTGATAACGTTCCCTCCGCGAACAAAGAGCCCGTAGGCAAGCGTGCCCAATTCATCCCTTGCAAGAGCAAATACATCATAGCATTTATCTGTTGCGGATGAGGCTATCTGTTTTTCGGAAACGTTTTTTATTGCGCGAATCCTGTCTCGCAGCTGTGCGGCCTTTTCGAAGTTCAGATTTTGGGATTCTTTCTGCATCTGCTCCGTCAGTTTTGCAATATACGGCTTGCAATTGCCTTCAAACAGCGCGGCAACTTCGTTCAACAGCTCATGATACTGTTCCCGCGTGACCTTTCCCGTGCACGGTGCGCAGCATTTGCCGACATGGTACATCAGACAGGGACGTTCGCCGCGGGCGATCATTCTGCCGATATCGTGTTTGCACTGACGCACCGGAAAGTTCTCGCGAACGGCTTCAATTGATTCGCGCAGCATAAATGAGCTCAGGTACGGGCCGAAATACTTTGCTCCGTCCCTTTTATAGCGTCGGACAATTTCAACCCGCGGGAAATCCTGCCGAAAATCAATTCTGATATACGGAAAATGCTTGTCGTCCTTGAGCAGAATATTATAATAAGGCATGTTCTGCTTTATTAGATTACTCTCAAGATTCAAAGCCTCCGTCTCATTTGTAACGATTACAAAATCAAAGTCACAGATGTTTGAAACCATTGCCCGAACCTTTGCGGTGTGGTTCTTTTGGGATTGAAAATACTGCCGGACGCGGTTTTTCAGGTTCACGGCTTTTCCGACATAAATAAGCTCGCCCTGCGCATTAAACATTTTGTACACGCCGGGTGTATCGGGCAGCAGCTTCAATTTTTCCTGTATTTTTGTGTTCATGAGCTGATTATAAACTTTTTTTCGAAAAATGTGAACCGTTTTGCGTCCTTATTCGTTATATTAGTGAGGTCGATTTTCGGAGCGGCAGTGTTTACTCCGTTTTTCCTCCAGTTAACGTTGTGTTCAAGCTGTGCAGTCCGCTTTTTTGCCGCTCCGATTCAATCGACTTCCGTGACGTGCCGCGCCGCGGATTTGCCTCTCTGCGGCGGCATGAAGAACAGTCATTTTCTCTTTCTTCATATGCCGCGTCTTTCTTTGTTTTTTATTCAGTTTAATTCAATTCATTCCGCAGCGTCCGTCAAAGGCAGTGCAGACGCTTGAAAGCGAAATTGAAGCTCACCCGTCATTCCCGAAAACTATTTTTCGGAGCTGTTGACTGCAAGCGGTGCACCGTCGCTGTCAAAAACGGTTCCGGGGAAATCACCGGGCTTGCATACTTCGTTGATTTTGAACGTCGCAGCAGCAAACTCGAAACTGCCTTTCTCATCTTCCGTTTCTTCGGCGATTTTGATTGCATAGTGCATCAGCTCGTCCATGCTTTCAAAAAGAACATCTGCGAGCACCTTTGCATCAATGCTGCATCTGCCTTCGCAAACTTCGGTAACAAGGCTTTCGTCGCGGGATGTTTCAAAGTCACGTTCCTGAATTGAAAACTTGCCGCAGTCTTCTCTGATGTTGAAATTGATCTTTGCTTCCGGAATTGCGTTTTCGCAATCGGCCTCGGTGCGGAAATATCCGACGGTTCTTTCGCCGGTTACGCCGTTTGCGAGGGTTCTTGTGAGTTTAAGTCGATAAAGTTTCATATTGTACCTCCTTTCCGTGAAATTGAATCACTGATTTTATTTGCAATGAACGGAGCGTGCCGTTTATGCGTGAATACAAATCAGTAGACTTTTGCAGAAGCGGCACCGAATCCGCATTTACCTGATGGGGTGTTCTTGGGGTGGGTTTGATAAAAAAATAATGTTGCCGGTTGAAAAGTGAATATTCTGTAATTGTTGAATCTGTGTTTCCGAGAATCGTCGAATGCGGCAGTTTTTGAAGAAAGTTTGTTCATCCTTCAAAAGCTGCCCCGAGTTTTTTAAATGTCCAGCGAGCAGAAATGCTCTGCGAGTTCTGCCGCAATGCTTTGGTCTTTCATTTTCGAAAGCGCAGCTTTAATTTCTTCCTTGCGGAAATGCACTCCCGTCAATGCGTTTTCAATCTCCGTTGTCAGCTCGGTATCGAGACAATCGGAATAAACCTTCGTTTCGCGAATAACGCCGTTGCGCGAATTAAAATAAATCTGAGTATCTCCGAACGAAAAACGCTTGTCGGTTTCAAAATCAAACTGCGGAGTTTTTCCGAAACGCCACTCCCATGAGGCATGCCTTTCGCGCCTTTCCTCAACTTCCGCAAGCGCCGTTCCGTCAAAAACATACTCACTCGCCGCGCCGTATTCTTCAATAAAGCTCTCGATAACGAGTCTGCGCATCGCCTCCACCGTGAGTCCGCTTGAAAGCTCGCAAAGATTGCACACGCGCGCACGCACGGAATCAATGCCCTTTGAGCGCATTTTTTCCTTTGAAACGCAGAGATAATTTGAAAGCTTCGTCAAGTCGGCGTTCACCAGTATCGTTCCGTGATGTGAACGATTGCCCTTTGCAAGGCTGAACGCATTGCCCGAGAATTTTTTGCCGTCAACGGTAATATCGTTGCGCCCGGACAGTTCCGCCTTAAGGCCGAGTTTTGAAACAGCATTCAAAATAACCCGCATCTGTCGGTTTAAATCATAGTGTTTTTCATCCGTGATGAACGAAAAATTAAGATTGCCGTTATCATGAAAGACTGCGCCGCCGCCGGAATGCCTGCGCACAAGCTGAACACCGTCCGCATCCATGTTTGCAATGCTGCATTCCTTCCATGCGTTTTGGTTTCTGCCGATAATAACGGCATTTTTGTTTACATAGAAGTATAGAATAACATCGCCTTTTTTGTTGTTCTCAAGGAAACAGCCGTCCCTTGCAAGGTTCAGCCAGCCGTCACCCGTCGGGGCGGAATAAATATAGTTGCTCATTGTTTGTTTTATGATCGTTTTCAACGCTGCCGAAACGCATGATCGTTCATGCATTCCGTGCAGCTTACCAAAGGATTATTCCGCAATTTTTCCGCAGCATTTTTTGTATTTTTTGCCGCTGCCGCAGGGACACGGATCATTCGGACCGATTTTCTTTTCGGTGTTTCTGAACTGTTTGGATTCGCGCCACTGTTTTGTTATCTCGCGGCGGCGTTCCGAAGAAAGCACGCCGTCCCATTCGCGCAGATTGTACAGCCAATCGGCCTTTGCTTCATGCATGTTGAAATAAAGCTTTTCAAAGTCGATATCGAGCTTGATTTCCGTATCCTTTTCAATTTCTTCAAGGGGCAACTCGCTGCGAAGGCTTGTGTTGATGCCGTCGATAAAGCCGATAAAGATTTCGGCGGGCATTCCGAAAAATTGCGCAAGCTCCTCTTCGCGGCCCGCATACTCCGCTTTGTGTGCGGAAAGAATTTTTTTGTATGCTTCGGTCTCCGCCTTAAAATAGCCGTCCCAAAACCTGCGAAGCTCCGCCTCGCTTGTGTGAGCATTTATAAGCTCCTGCCACTGTGAATATAAACTCATTGTTTTCTCCTGAATCATTTTAAATAAACTGTCGAACCCGAATCGATCGGTGTTTAAATCCGACTTTTTTCGGTGGGTTCGGCATCGAGAACGCTGGTGCAATGCGGGCAGCGGACTGCATCATCCGCAATTTCCATCTTGCAGTAAGGACAAATTCAGGGCTCTTTAGCAGGCTCCGCTTCCTCGCGTTTTTTGCCGAGTTACTTAAGCTTGTTAATGAGCTTGACCATAAAGAAGATTAAAAGTGAGATAATGAAAAAGTTGATTATTGACGCAAGGAATTTGCCGTAGCTGAGCACGGTTGCGCCGGCCGCAGCAGCATCCGCCGCCGTCATTCCGGCAAGATCAACGCCTTCAACGCCTTTGAGGACGATGAATTTCGTGCCGAGATCGGTTGTGTCAAAAATCAGTCCGAACAAAGGCATGAAGACATCGTTGACAATTGAACTTACTATTCCGTTAAATGCGGCGCCTATCATAACACCGACTGCCATATCCATCACGTTGCCTTTGAATGCAAACTTTTTAAATTCAGACCACATAACAGCCTCCCGTATTTTTGGATGCAATAAATATAACCCAAATCGAACGTAAATTCAATAGCTGTGAAGAATATAAATCAAAATTGAATGTTAAAAAGAGAAAAGGGGACCGATATCCCCTCTTCTTAACACAACGTGAATACATGCCGCATGTATTCACGTCACGTGAACATACGCAGCGCGGCCGTTCCGCATTATTAAAAAGTATTTTACAGTCTGTTCAGTTGAATCGAAATGACAGCCGCCGCAACTGCCGCCGCAAGCAGAGCCATTCCGACGGCAGCACGAAAACGTTTAAATTTGAGACAATGAACGATGTATGCAATGTTATAAGCTGCGCATACCGCGGCAGGAATCCAAATCATGTTTTTTCTCCTTTTCAACAAAATTCGAGAGGCTGTTATTGTCTTGTTTCGGCAATGTATTCGTCATCCAGTGTCAATTTAACAATAAATTCCGCATCGAGCTCCGGATAGATGGATTTCCAATTAAGATTTTCCCATGACTCCACGCTGCCGAATTTTTTTGACGCATATCTTCCGAACCCCATTGCATCGCAGCCGCAGTCGCGGCAAAGTTTGAACACTCGCGCAAGCTCGGTTTCAAAATACCGTTCCAGTTTCTGCTGCATTCCGCTTCGCCATTCCCTTCCGATTCTGCCCGACTTATCCTGTCCGACAGTCAGCGAGATTTCATATTCCGCTTTTGCGGAGGGGACACCGTCAACATTGACCGAAATGCGTTTTTTTTCAAGTTTTGCAATCAGTGCTGCACACTCCGCACCGCCGGGCTCACCGTAATCATACATTATTGTTCCCGATTCGAAATCGCCCTTTCCGATATTCATGAACTGAGTGTCATCCGCATCAAGCCACCCTTTCATAACCCATCCGTCGAACAGTGCGGCGCACATTGTAAGCCCCTTCATTCCGCCCAGCCTTGCGCCCTTCTCGGCATCCGCCAAAGGATTTTCTCCCTCGGTCGCAGTATTTTTCTGTTTGGTATCCGTAACAACTTTCGGATCGTAAAAGCCCATTGGCAGCACAGGATCAAACCTTCCGCCGCCGCACGCTTCAAAGCAGCGCGCAGCATTTATCACCGCAACACGCCCTGTTTTGCGCGCATCGTTAATTATGTCATCCTGCAATGTTGAAAGGTTCGCGTTATTGTTTGCACTCAGACCGCCGAGGTATTCACGAACGCTGCAATGCGTCACCTGAACCATTGCGGAGGTTCGTATTCGCAGTGTGTCAAACGAAAGCCCCAAAAAATCCGGTATCATGCCTTTTCTTGCAAGCTCCTCACCAAAAACGAAAATATGCGTTCTGGTAAAGCTCAGTTCGTACGGCACACCGTAGCTTATTTTGTTTATCGCATCAAAAAGGTTTTCGGCCTCCACCGAAAGGACTATCGCGCCGCCTTCATTCTCATCGGAGGCATTTGAACTTTCCCTCTGGAGCTCGAGAATCACCTCGTATTTCTCTTTTTGACCTATGTCAGCACCGACCGTAACAACATAGCCGTAGTTATCAAGGCTCACCGGATTGAGGCAGCCGCAGAGCGGAAGCAATGCCGTGCAAACTGCCGCAGTCAAAGCCGTCAATGCCGCAGTGCGCAACAGTGATTTTTGTTTATTTTCGTGCCGCTGAGTTTGTTTCATCAGTTTTTCTCCGTTTCTTTTTATGTTAATGTAAAATTCAGGAATGTTTTCTCCGTTTTTTCGCCGAAACGGCTCCGATGAAAGCCGCAAGCGCGGTCGGCACGGCAATGAAGATGAAGCCGTACTCGGCATTCGCCGCACGAGGGTCGGGAAGAAAGCGCATGATTCCTTCAAAATCAATGATTATCAGCAGTCCGACAAGCAGAACATTCGAACTCAGCACCGGCCGAATATCACGAACGCCGAAAACCTGCGAAAACAGCAGCGAAGCCGAATAAATATAGAACGAACCCGTCAGCATGCCGCCGGTGAGCCACGCAATGTGTGCAAGTTTATCCATGCGCAGCAAATGCGTTTCAAGACTCTTAAGGTTGTTGATTCTGAACAGAGGCATAAAAAGATCGCCGAGCTCCGTGTAAGTGAACGCAAGGCTTACCGCAAATTGTGAAGCCGCGCAGACGGCAGCGGAGATTAAGGCGGCAATGACTCCTGCTTTTTTCGCGTGATGCGTTCCCTGAAGCCCGGTACATGTTATCAAAAGTGACAGCAAAGCCGGCAGGAACGCACCCGACTGCGAAAAAGCCTGCCGTGTCAACAACCCGATATTGCTGCCCGGGAACGGATACAATCTGTACGTTTCGAACTCACTTGATGCCGTCAGAATCGAAACGGCAAGCACAATCAGCAGCAGCAAAGCGAAGCATTTTGCCGTCCGTCCTATGGTTTCAAAACCGAGCCATGCAACAAAAAGCACCGTCGGAAGCACATACATTGCAAGTTTGCCGTAGCCGATGCCGTTGAAAAACAAGCCGTGCAGCACTTGGATGAACCCGCTTAGCGGTGAGTATGCCGCAGCGAGCAGGCAAAGCATCAGCACAAGTGTGACCGCCGCGCCGATCGTACCTCCGAATGCGGACAGGATGAGTTCCGAAAGATTTTTTGCTCCGCTGCGCCGCATTGCCGCAAGCACGATGATAAAAAAAACGAGTGCAATGATTCCGCCGACAGGAAGCGTGATATAAGCCGCATTGCCGCAGGCATAGGTATTTTTTGTGTCAAACGTGAGCAGCCCGCTCGTACACATCGCAATTGCCGCAATCGATATGCCCTCGCGGACGCCGATGCGCCCTTCTCTGAGATTCATAGGCACCTCCCGAAAACCGTTTTCGAAAACCGGGTTTTTAATTCCCGCTTAACGGCAAAACCCTGATTCGGGCTCATGCGCTTATCCACGCGTTTAAAACAGCGTTTCAAAAATTTTTTCATGATTTTCCTTCCTGTTTGGGCAGCGTATCTCCGTGCGTATTCATGTAATCCTCCGCTCTGTGATGCATTCCGAGTTTTCCGCGAATAACGAACGGCCGTTTCGAGAGCGTTTTCGGTGCAAAAGGCGCAAGGAACGGAACGCCGAACGATTTCATGTTTGCAAGGTACGCCGCAAACACAACCAGTGCCGCCGCAAGTCCGAGCAGCCCCCCGATCCACGCCGCAATTACGAACGCGATGCGCAAATACGATGCAGCGATTTGTGTTGAATAATCCGGAACGCAGAAGTTTCCGAGTCCCGACAGGGCAACGATTATGAGCATTACGGAGCTTGCAAGATTCGCTGCCACCGCCGCCTGCCCGAGTATCAATCCGCCGATTACGCCGATCGCCTGCCCGATGCTGCCGGGAACGCGCATTCCCGCTTCCCTTATCAACTGAAAAACAAAAAGCAGCAGCAGCATTTCAAACGGGAGCGGTTCAA
>ENA-UOOA01006771-UOOA01006771.1-human-gut-metagenome-genome-assembly--contig:-P61old-NODE-6771-length-10763-cov-5.271012_pt1 | contig 10763 bp, 11 predicted proteins | sample MGYA00242467_ERZ724014 | MGnify/ENA metagenome assembly ERZ724014
GTCTTTTGTCATAGCCGCTTTTGGAAAAGCATATCCTTGTACAAATCAAGGCATATCGCCAAAAACGGAGGACGGGAAAATCATGACCGAGACCGCAATTTATCAGGAGATGGCGGAGCGCACGGGCGGCAGCATCTATATCGGCGTCGTCGGACCGGTGCGCACCGGGAAATCCACCTTTATCAAGCGTTTTATGGAGACGATGGTGCTGCCGGGACTGGACGACGTCTATGCGCGCGAGCGCGCCCGCGACGAGCTGCCTCAAAGCGGTTCCGGGCGCACCATTATGACCGCGGAGCCGAAATTTGTGCCGGAAAAGCCCGTGGAGCTCTCGCTCGGCGAGGGAAGCGTCTGCCGCGTGCGGCTGGTGGACAGCGTGGGGTATATGGTGAACGGCGCGATGGGCAATCTGGAGGACGGCAGAGAGCGGCAGGTAATGACGCCGTGGTACGACCACGAGATCCCCATGACGCAGGCAGCCGAGGAGGGGACGCGCCGCGTCATCGCAGACCACTCCACCGTCGGGATCCTTGTCACGACGGACGGCAGCATCAGCGGCATCGCGCGCGAGGATTACGCCGCGCCGGAGGAGCGCGCCGCGCAGGAGCTTGCCGCGATCGGCAAGCCCTATCTCATTCTGCTCAACTGCGCCAAGCCGGAGAGCGAGGACGCCCAGGCGCTTGCCGCGGAGCTGGAGGCGCGTTACCGCCGCCGTTGCGTCCCCGTGAACTGCCAGCGGCTGGAGGCGGAGGACTTCACCGTTCTGCTGCGCGACCTGCTCTATGAGTTCCCTGTGCAGCGCTACGAGATCACGCTCCCCGCGTGGATGGACGCGCTCAGCGCGGAAAACGAGGTGCGCAGCGCGCTTTACGGCACGATTTTATCCACAGCGGAGGGAATCGAAAAGATCGGCGACGCCGAGCTTCTCGCCGCCGCGATTCGCGAGAGCGGAAGCGTGGAGCGCGCGGAGGTGGACGCGCTGGAGCTCGGCTCCGGCTGCGTCCGCGTGTCCGTGGCGCTGCTGCCCCAGCTCTATTACGAGACGCTCAGCAGCGAATCCGGCTTCGAGATCCGCTCCGACCGCGACCTGATGGCGCTGCTCCGCTCCGTCAGCGGGCTGAAAAGCGAATATGAGCGCGTCCATGAGGCGCTTGAGGACGTGCGCACTAAGGGCTACGGCATCGTGATGCCGACGATCGAGGAGATGACCCTCGCCGAGCCGCAGATCGTGCGGCAGGGGGGACGCTACGGCGTGAAGCTGAAGGCCAGCGCACCAAGCATCCACATGATCATGGCGAACATCGAGACGGAGGTCTCGCCCGCCATCGGCGGCGAAAAAGCCTCCGAGGAGGTCATCAATTTCCTGCTTCAGGGCTATGACGGCGACATCAACCGCATCTGGGAGAGCAACATTTTCGGCAAGTCCCTGAACGACATTGCAGGGGAGGGGCTCACAAACAAGATCCGCGCCATGCCGGACGACGCGCAGAGCAAGCTGCAATGCACCGTGCAGCGCATTATCAATGAGGGCAGCGGCGGGCTCATCTGCATCTTGCTCTGAAAACACGGAAAAACTTTGAAAAAAAGACTTATTTGCGCCTCCGCCGCCTTGCTTTTTGCCGCGATAACTGCGATAATGTTCCATGCCCCACCGCGCCGCGCCGCCGTTTCTGCCGCGCTGGAAAGCGCACCCGTGCTCGTCATCGACGCGGGTCACGGCGGAGCAGACGGCGGCGCGGTCGCAGCGGACGGCACCGTCGAGAGCGGGATCAACCTCGCAATCGCGCTGCGGATGAAGGCGTTCGCCGGTCTGCTCGGTCTGCCCGGCGTTCTGACGCGCAGCGCCGAGGCGCTCGATTACCCGGAGTCTGCGTCCACGACCCACGCAAAAAAGGTCTGGGACCAGCAGCAGCGCGTCGCGCTCATCAACGCGCTGCCGAACGCGGTGCTCGTCAGCATCCACCAGAACAAATACCCTGACGCCCGTCCCCGCGGCGCGCAGGCGCTTTACGGCAGGGAGGAGGGCTCCGAGGTGCTCGCCGCGCTGATGCAGGACGCGCTTACGCGCTGCCTTTGTCCGGATAACCGCCGCGTCGCCGCGCCGATCTCGGACAGCATCTATCTGATGAAAAGCGTCCGCTGTCCCGCCGTTTTGGTCGAGTGCGGCTTTCTCTCCAACCCGGAGGAGCTCGCCCGGCTCAAAACGCCGGACTGCCAGACGCAGCTCGCGCTTGTACTCGCGGCGTCGTATCTGCAATTTCTCGGCGCGGAAGTCTGAAAAACCATCACACCAAGGAGACCCCGATATGAAAGAAAAAACGAAGTTTTACTGCACGGAATGCGGCAATGAGACAGCGAAATGGTTCGGTCAGTGCCCGGCATGCGGTCGCTGGAACACGGTCGTGGAAGCCCCGGCGGACACGCCGAACAAGAGTAAGGCGGGCGCGGTCAAGGCGGCGGGCGCCGCCGGCTTGAACCGTCCGAAGCGCATCCGCGAGGTCGATACGCAGGAGGAAATCCGCTTTTCCACCGGCATGGGCGAGCTGGACCGCGTGCTCGGCGGCGGCGCCGTAGTCGGCTCCATGGTGCTCGTCGGCGGCGCGCCGGGCATCGGAAAATCCACGCTGCTGCTCCAGATCTGCGGGCTGCTGGACGACGCGATGCGCGTGCTCTATGTCACCGGTGAGGAGAGCCAGCGCCAGCTCAAGCTGCGTGCCCAGCGCCTCGGCGTGGAAAAGGAAAATCTCTACGTCCTCGCCGAGACGAACCTCGATAATGTGCTCCGTTCCATCGACGAGCTGAAGCCGGACGTCGTGATCATCGACTCCATCCAGACCATGTTCAACGGCGATCTCACGAGCGGTCCGGGCAGCGTCAGTCAGGTTAAGGACTGCGCCATGGCGCTGATGCAGACGGCGAAAAGCGGCGGCTTCACCTGCTTCGTCGTCGGTCACGTCAACAAGGAGGGCGCAATCGCGGGACCGAAGGTGCTGGAGCACATGGTGGACTGCGTGCTCTATTTTGAGGGGGACCGCGCGATGACCTACCGCATTCTGCGCGCGGCAAAAAACCGCTTCGGCTCCACGAACGAGATCGGTGTGTTCGAGATGGTCGACAACGGTCTCGCCGAGGTGCCGAATCCGTCTGAAATGCTGCTCTCCGGCCGCCCGAAAAACTGCCCCGGCACCTGCGTCACCTGCGTGATGGAGGGCACGCGGCCCATTCTGGCGGAGATTCAGGCGCTCGTCGCACCCTCCGGCTTCGCCGGCGCGCGGCGCAACACGAACGGCATGGACTATAACCGCGCCGTGCTGCTGCTCGCCGTCATGGAAAAGCGCGGCGGCATCACGCTCAGCGGCAGCGATGCCTACATCAACGTGATTGGCGGTCTTGAGCTCGACGAACCGGCAGCCGACCTCGCCACCGTGCTGGCGCTCGCCTCCAGCGCGCGCGACCGCGTCATCAGCTACGACACCACAGCCATCGGCGAGGTTGGACTCACCGGCGAGATCCGCTCCGTGAGCGCGCTCAACCAGCGTTTGACCGAGGTCGCGCGCCTCGGCTTCAAAAAATGCGTCATCCCGGCCCATGTCCGCGGTGAAATCGCTGCCCCCGCCGGTCTGGAGCTCATCCCGGTCCGCAATGTCCGCGACGCCATTGAAGCAGTGCTGTAAGCGGGGAGGGGAAACTGTGGAACTGAATGTGCGGGCGTTTTGGTCCGCCGTGCTGCGGCAGGATGCCGCGGCAATGCGGGGCTGTTTCTGCCCGGACGCCGCCGTGTGCTGGCACAATACGAACGAGCGCTTTACCGTGGAGGAATATCTCCGCGCAAACTGCGAATATCCCGGCGAGTGGGAAGGGGAGATCGAACGCATCGTCCCGACAGGGGACTGCATCGTAACCGTGACGCACGTCTGGCCGCGTGACCGTTCGGCATCGTTTCACGCCGTGTCGTTTTTCCGTGTAAGCCATGGGAAAATTGCAGCGCTCGACGAATACTGGGGCGACGACGGTCCGCCGCCCACATGGCGGCAGGAGCTGAAAATCGGAAAAAGCATTAAATAAAGCGGAAGGAGGGTTCAAGTCCCTCCTTCCGTCTTGTCATGTTTTGTTATTATTTTAACTATTGTAAAAACAAGAAATTGTGCGCAGGGTCATGCTGTTTATCAAAAATAAGAAGAAGTGAATCGGCAGAGCGTAGAGCGTATCAAAGTCGATTACAAACTGTCTGCCGCGAAAAACGCCGCACAATGCAAGACTGCACAGAGCGAACAAATAAATCTCAAAAAGCTGCCGCCTGAACCGCAGCACAGACCACGCGGCAAATGAGTTGCGAAAAAGCATAAGCGAGCTCAAAACGCCGCAGACGCTATAGATGAATAGATGAAACGGAAAAATCAAATGCGCGCCGTCCCAAACTGCAATACCGTCCGTGACAAGCGCCGCACAGCAGTCGATTTCTCCGAAACTCCCAGCGTTGCCTTCGTCCCGTTTTTTTTGCTTCTTTTTCGCACAAAATTTTCATTTTGTTCAATTTAACGTGCACGACCCAAAAAATACCACAGTTGCATTGTCGCCTGCGACTTTCTTCGTTTCCTGCCGTTCCCTGTCGATGGATTTGATTTGGGTCTTGAAAAAAAGCGGCGGAACCGTTACAATGGGTTTGGGTGATGAATATGAGTGAAACTTTGAAAATCGTACTCGTTGTGGTCGGCGTTGTAATTCTGGCGCGGATCGTGGACGAGATCCTGCTTCGCGTGACGAAGAAAAAGCCGATCGACAAGAGCGAGCGGCTTGACGACGACCGCTGATGCGCACAATCGGAAACGCCCCGGAATAGGATGTTCCATCCTTGCTTCCGGGGGTGCTTTTTCATGCTTGAGTTTTCCTACGACCGTGCCGCGGTGCTGCGCTATGCCGAACGCTGGGCGCTCGCGCGCAATCCCGCCTACTATGATTTCGACCCGCTCGGCGGCGACTGCACGAGCTTCGTGTCCCAATGTCTCTTCGCCGGCGCAGGCGTGATGAATTTTTCTCCTGAAAGCGGATGGTATTATGTTAACCTGAGCGACCGCTCCCCTTCGTGGTCCGGCGTGGAGCCGCTTTACCGCTTCCTGACATCGAACCGCGGGCCGGGACCGTTCGGGTCGCCCGTTGCCGCAGAATCGCTGCTGCCCGGCGACGTCATACAGCTCGGTGCGCCGGACGGCAGCTTTTATCACTCGCTGCTCGTGCTGGAGGTCTCCCCTCCCCGCATCTTCGTCGCGGCGCACACGAACGACGCCCTCTGGCGGCCGCTGGACAGCTATGACTTCGCGCGTCTGCGCGGCATACACATAGATGGCGTGCGCGAACAAGAAAAAGACCGCTTTGAAAGCGGTCTTTTTCTTGTTTATGCTTGATGATTACGGTGCACCGCTTTTTTCCGGTGCATCAAAAACGCGCGCAGGGAGTTCAGAACGACGATCAATGTGACGCCGCTGTCTGCAAAGACGGAGACCCAGAGACGGGAGATTCCGAAAGCGGAGAGGACGAGGACGACAAGCTTCACCACGATGGTGAAGAGAATATTCTCCGCGATGATCCGCCGCGTATGGCGCGCGATGGCAATCGCGGTTGCGAAGGTCTCCCCTCCCTCGGTCAATATGAGCTCTGCGCTGCGTGGCTCGGCTGCGTCGGACGCGGGCCAAACGAGCGCGTGGCGCCGACCGATCGCGACGTGCGCCAACTCCTGCCCCTCCCCGCTGCCGAGACGCGAAACCGTATCGATCGCGGCGCTGTCGCGGAAAAAGATCCCATGGCGAGAGGCGACGCCGATGCCGGCAAAGTAAGCCAGCGGAACGGAGATCACGATGGCGCAGGGACACGCCAGCACAAGGAAGCTCAGCGCGCGGTAAACAGCGTCGCTCCAGCTCTTGTTTCCGAAAAGCGGAAGGCAGACCGCGATCAGGACCGCAAGGGCGAGGATAATGGGCGTATAAACGCGGGAAAAGCGCGTGATGAGCTTGTCGGAGATCTGTTCATCTTCGTCCACATGCGCCATTGCCTCGCCGGTCAGACTCGCGATGGTCTTGCGGCTGCGGCGCACGGCGAAGGACTGGCAGGACTCGCCGATGCGGTAGAGCACGAACACCGCCGCGCCCTCCTCGAACTCGCCGAGGATGCACGCCGCGACAGCGGCGAAGGTCATAAGGAAGCAGTCGTCAAAAAAGCGGAGGCGGAAAATGTTCTTCACCGCCTGCCAGAGCACATCGTAGCCCGCGATGAGCGCCGCCGCGATCATCAAAACCGCCTCGACCGTCTCGCTGACGGGCAGGAGCATGCCGCAGAGATAGGCGGCAATGGCGGTGATAAGCCGCGCGAGCAGCAGCTTGTCCACGCCGTGGTACTCCTCCGCGTGGTAGCTACAGCAGCAGCTGCCGTCCGCGTGGTGATGGTGCTGATGTCCTTCACCGTCACAGGGGTGCTGGGGATACTCGTCATGGTGATGGTGCTCGTGTTTCTCGTGTTCGTGATGCTCGTGATGTTCGCTCATAAAAAGGGAGCCTCCTATATCTGTTCCAAAAAAGAGACACCGGAACCGGTGTCTCTTTCCGTGGTATGCCCGACTGGATTCGAACCAGCGACCTTTGGAGTCGGAGTCCAACACTCTATCCAACTGAGCTACGGGCACATATTTGCCTGCCCTCTCGCAGACACGCATAGTATTATAACCGAAGCCGCAGGAAAAGTAAAGTCGAAATTTGTCTTTTTTCCCGCTTTCGGCGATTGCTTTTTTCGGCGCGCTTTGATATACTGAGCCTTGCACTGAAAAAAGAAAGGAAACCGGGTGTATTTGTTATGTCCAGCAGGAAAAAGACAACCAATCACTCCCGGACCGCCGTGATGGCGGTCATACTCATCATACTGCTCGCCGCTTTGGTCTTCATTGTTGTGAAGCTCCACGGCGCCGAGCCCGCCCAGCCGGTGCCGACGCAGGCAGCTGTAGAGACTCCGCAGCCGACCCCGACGCCGCCGCCGGAGCCCACGCCCGAACCGACCCCGGAGCCGACACCCGAGCCCACGCCGACGCCCATCCCGGAGTTCGAGCCCTACCCCACGGAAAACCCGGACCCGGATATCTATGTCACGAACACCGCCATAAACGTGGACGGCACGACGCTTGGCAGCGACGAGGTCTATGAGGCGGTGGAGCCGATCGACTTTCTGACCGGCGACGATTACACCGATATGGAGGGCATCATCACCTTCCGCGGCAACAACTTCCGCGACGGCGGCAGCTACGGCTACGCAAACCTCAAGGAGTATAAATTCGGTGAGTCATGGAGCTACACGACCGGCTCGCTGAGCTACAACGGCGCAACTTGGACCGGAAGCGGCTGGGTCGGTCAGCCCCTCATCGTCAAATGGCCGCGCGGGACGAAGGCGATTATGAACATGTATGACTGGGCGAAGGAGGACGACGAGCTCGTTGAGGTCATCTATGCCACGATGGACGGCAACGTCTACTTCCTCGACCTGAACACCGGCAAAAAGACCCGCGACACGCTGACGCTCGGCTACACCTTCAAGGGCGCGGGCGCGCTCGACCCGCGCGGCTATCCCCTGCTCTACCTCGGCGCGGGCTACGACAGCGACCGTGGCTATTCCCGCGCGTTCATCATCAGCCTCATCGACTTCAAGGTGCTCCACACCTTCGGCAATGTGGATCCCTTCACCCTGCGCGGCACGCTCTCGTATTTCGACGGCTCCGCCCTCGTGGACGCGGAGACGGACCAGCTCATCTACCCCGGCGAAAACGGCATCCTCTACATCATCAAGCTGAACACCGACTACGACCCCGAAGCGGGCACGATCAGCATCGACCCCAAGACCGTCAAGTGGCACTATTACGGCACGCGCACGACGCTCTATCAGTACTGGGTCGGCATGGAGGACAGCGCCGTCATCTGGCGCAGCCACCTTATCGTCGCGGACAACGGCGGGCGGCTGATGTGCATCGACCTCAACACGCTGGAGCTCGACTGGGTGCAGGACATTTTAGACGACTCCAACGGCTCACCCGTGCTCTCCATCGAGGACGGTCATCCCTACATCTATATCAGCACCTCCTTCCACCTCGGCTGGCGCAGCTGGACGACCGCACCGGTGCCGATCTTCAAGATCGACGCAGAGAACGGCGAGATCGTCTGGCGCAAGGATTACACCTGCCACACGGAAAAGGGCGTGTCCGGCGGCGTGCAGTCCACGATTGCGCTTGGCAAGAACGATCTGGAGGGCTATATTTACGTGACCGTCGCCAAGACGGACGCGAATAACGGCGGCGTGCTCGTCTGCCTCGACCGCGAAACGGGCGAGGTCGTCTGGGAGCACAAGGCGATCTACACCTGGAGCTCGCCGGTGCTTGTCTACAACGAGGACGGCAGCGGCTGCGTGGTCTATTGCAGCTTCGGACAGACAATGTATCTGCTGGACGGTCTGACCGGCGAGGTCTACGACAAGTTCGACCTTCAGGGCGGTGTGGAGGCGAGCCCCGCTGTGTATGAGGACACCGTCGTGATCGGCACACGCCAGTGCAAAATCTGGGGCGTGAAGCTCAAATAAAGGCATAAAAAAAGCAGCCTGACAGTTTGTCAGGCTGCTTTTTTCAAAACACTTGAGCCGTCTGCTTATGGCGGGTGCTGATTCGGACGTCGAGCGCCGGGAAGCGTCCGCGCAGGAGCGCAGCGAGGTGCGGGACGACGACGTTTTCCGTGCAGAAGTGGTCCGCATCGATGAGATTGAGCCCCATCTCCTTCGCCCAGAGAAAGTGGTCATACTTGAGGTCTGCGGTCACATAGGTATCGCAGCCGGCGCGGAGCGCCTTCTCGATCTCGCTGCCGCCGGCTCCGCCGCAGCAGGCAAGGCGCTTCACCGGCTTGCCGCCAGAGACATAGCGCAGCATATTGACGCCGAGGGCGTGCTTCGTGCGCGCCAGAAACGCCTCCAGCCCCATCGCCTCCGGCAGCTCACCGAGACGCGCAACGCCGTAGGGTCTGCCGTCCGGGTGGGCACCGTGGGGGTCCAGCAGCCCGGTCACGGTGCCGCCGAGCGCCGCCATCAGGCAGTCATTCACGCCGCCGTCCGCCGTGTCCATATTCGTGTGGAGGCAGATGGCGGAGATATTCTCCCGGATAAGCCGGTAGAGCTTGCGTCCCTTATAATCATCCGCAACAACGGTCTTGAGCGGATCAAAGATGAGCGGATGGTGGGACACGATGAGCTGCGCACCGAGCCCGCTCGCCTCGGCGATGACGGCGTCCGTGATGTCCAGCGCCGTCAGCACGCGATGCACCTCCTGCGCCGGGTCGCCGACGAGCAGCCCTATGTTGTCAAAGTCGAATTTCGTGTAAAACGGCGCGTTTTCGTTGAAAAAACCGCAGATTTCTCTTACGCTTGCCATGTCTTGACCTCCTGATAGAGTGTTTGCAGCGTCTGAAGCTCCGTTTGCAGGCGTCGGAGCGTTTCCGCGTCCGCGCGGTCGGAGCGCGCCATGCCCTGTGTCTGGCTCAGCAGACGCTTGATCTGCTCCTCCAGATAATGCCGCAGGAGCGGGTCGCGCTTTTCGATGAGCGCGCGGTCGATGGGGTAGTCATCTATCTCCCCCTCTCCCCTTTCAACAAGCCAGACGAGATAGAGCCGCCCGGCGTCATAGCTGAGCGCGGCGTCCGCGATGCGCAGCCCATGGTCACGCAGCCAGCGGCGCAGCTCGTAAAACTTGGTCTGCGGCTGTAAAATGAGGCGTTTTTCCCAGCTCCACGGCGCGGCGGCGAGGATATTCTGAATGGTCTCCCCGCCCATCCCGGCGGCGATAACGGTGTCCACACCGTCCGGGTCCACGCCGGCGAGCCCGTCGCAGAGCGTCAGCGTCAGGCACTCGGAAACACCGCAGCGCTCGGCGTCGCGCAGGGCGTTGCGGAGCGGACCGGGCTTGATGTCCGTCGCAACAGCGTGTGCGGAAACGCCGCTCTGGAGCAGCCAGATCGGGATATAGGCGTGGTCCGTGCCGACATCGGCGACGACCGCGCCTGGGAGCACGAAGTCCGCAATGCGCCGCAGGCGCGGCGAGAGGGTGATAGGCATTTTCTTCCAGCGTCCCTTTCCATAAAAATCGGCGGGGTCCAGCAAAAGACCCCGCCGCATTTCCAACCGATTTATCTCAGCTGTTTGCGATGAACTCGTTGAGCTTCTTGAGGAAGGCATCGACGTCCACGCCGTGGGCGGCGCATGCCTGCTCCACGTTCTCGCCGGTGGCGAGGGCGCAGCCCATGCAGTGCATGCCGATCTCCTGAAACAGGGGGACGGAATCCGGCGCGTTCATCATGATGTCGGAAATGACGGTATCCTTGGTAACTTCAAACATAGCGTGTTTGACCTCCGGTTTTTTTATTGCATGTGTATTATATATCAGACCGTGCGCAAAATTCAACTATATTTTTGCTATTCCCTGCCCTTTTTCCGAAAAAGGGCATAATAAAAAGGACGCGGAGTAAAACCCCGGCGTCCTTTTTATATGCTGAATTTTACTCAGCAGCCTTCATCTTCGCAAAGCAGTCGCTGCAGTAGACCGGGCGGTCGTCACGGGGCTGGAAAGGCACGCGCGCCTCGCCGCCGCAGGCAGCGCAGGTAGCAGTGAAGAACTCGCGCGGACCGCGGGCAGCAGCCTTGCGGGCATCACGGCACGCCTTGCAGCGCTGGGGCTCGTTCTGGAAGCCGCGCTCCGC
>ENA-UOOA01006772-UOOA01006772.1-human-gut-metagenome-genome-assembly--contig:-P61old-NODE-6772-length-10763-cov-4.123833_pt1 | contig 10763 bp, 8 predicted proteins | sample MGYA00242467_ERZ724014 | MGnify/ENA metagenome assembly ERZ724014
TCGACAACCTTTTGAAAGAACTGCTTTACTTTCGTTTAGCGGGTGCAAATGTAGAGACTTTTTTTTATACTGCAAATTTTATCCGATCTTTTTTTTGTTTTTTTATTCATGCATTCATCTCATCCGTCCATTTCAATACATATAAAAATCTGTATTATTGTATATTAACTACAATTATCAATCCTTCAAATATTCATCTTTTTTAAATTTCATTCTTTCTCAAAGGTCTGCATTCTTTTAAAGCGAATCGTCAATAGAGATCATTGGAATATTCAATCTCCAACCGATAAATACTTAATCGGAATCGATCAAACATCTGGCAATACAAATCAAATAGGCAACTTCGCTCTTTTAGTATTTAAGGTATATATAGACATTATATTAATCGAACTATTACCTTTACAATATTTATAACATTTGCATTTAGTCGAATGATAAGTTTTGCAAAGAAATACGGTATAACACCCGTTATCATGACTGAATATCCGGATTTTCACTTGTTCAAGAAAAACAGCAGATCCTACAATATCGAAAGATGGCCTTGTTACAGCATAACGGAAGTATCCAAATTAGACGAATTAAATACACCCTATTGTTTTGTTCTTAATCCGGATATGACAATGAGTGCTGTTTTCATTCCAGAAAAAGCACTTCCATCGGTCACCAGTCTTTACTTGCAGGGAATTCTCGACCGTTTCTTTACAGTTGACCAAAACAATTGACAAACCGTTGCACTGCACCCAAAAGAACATTTAAGGAATCTTCATTGAAACAACAATTATTCCCTCATCCATGAATAAGGCCTCTGTAAAAAAAGAGGCCTTATTCATCTAAAAGAGAGAAACATCAATAACTCCTGGCAAAAAGGACGCGGCGGTGCGAAGGCTTTCCGCTGACGATGCAGACTCCCTCTTCGGCGGGGGCGTCGACCGGAATGCACCGGATCGTCGCTTTCGTCTCGTTCTTGATGCGCTCTTCCGTTTCGGGCGAGCCGTCCCAATGGGCCAGGATAAAGCCGCCTTTGTCGTCGAGCACCCGTTTGAACTCGTCGTACGTGTCGACCCGCGTAATCATACCGTCGCGGAATTTCAGCGCTTTATCATAAATATTCTGCTGTATCTCGCCGAGAAGCCGTTCGACGGCATCTTCCAGCCCTTGTTGCGGAACGGTCGCTTTTTCGAGCGTATCGCGGCGAACCAGTTCGATCGTACCGCCGGCAAAGTCGCGCGGCCCCATCGCCAGGCGAACGGGTACGCCTTTCAACTCGTATTCCGCGAATTTGAAACCGGTGCGGACATTGTCCCGCGCATCGATTTTAACGCTGATTCCCCGTTTTTTCAGTTCGGCGGCAATCTCGTCCAGCCGGGCCAATATCTGCGCCAGCTCTTCGGAGCCTTTGTAAATAGGGATCATCACGACCTGTATCGGAGCCAGCTTCGGCGGCAGCACGAGCCCGTTATTGTCGGAGTGCGCCATGATCAGGGCCCCCATCAAACGGGTCGAAACGCCCCACGAGGTCGCCCACACATAATCGAGCTTACCCTCCTTATTGGTAAACTGCACGTCGAACGCTTTTGCGAAATTCTGTCCGAGAAAATGCGACGTTCCGCTTTGCAGCGCTTTCCCGTCCTGCATCAGCGCCTCGATCGTCAGCGTGTCGTCGGCCCCGGCGAAACGTTCGCTGTCGCTCTTGTGCCCCACGATCACCGGCAGCCCCATCCACTTTTCGGCAAATTCCTTGTAGACGCCGATCATTTTTTTCGCTTCGGCCATCGCTTCCTCCCGGGTTTCGTGCGCCGTATGCCCCTCCTGCCACAGGAACTCGGCCGTCCGCAGGAACAGGCGCGTACGCATCTCCCAACGCACCACGTTAGCCCACTGGTTGCAAAGAATCGGCAGGTCGCGGTACGACTGAATCCAATTTTTATAGGTATTCCAGATAATGGTCTCGGAGGTCGGGCGGACGATCAGCTCCTCCTCGAGCCTGGCATCGGGATCGACGATCACGCCCTTGCCGTCGGGATCGTTCTTCAGCCGGTAATGGGTCACCACGGCGCACTCCTTGGCAAACCCCTCGACATGATGCGCCTCCTTGCTGAAAAACGACTTCGGGATAAACAGCGGGAAATAAGCGTTTTCATGCCCGGTATCTTTGAACATCTGATCCAGCGCACGCTGCATCTTTTCCCAGATCGCATAACCGTACGGTTTGATCACCATACATCCGCGAACCGCCGAATTCTCGGCCAGTCCCGCTTTTACCACCAGATCGTTATACCACTGCGAATAGTTTTCGTCCCGTGATGTCAACTCTTTCAGCTCTTTTGCCATATCAAACTACTTTTCAGTCTTAAAATACTTCGGTTTGTGAATTTACAAAGGTATAGTATTTTTCCAAAAATCGTAAAAATTGAATATCTTTGGCAACGAGGCCGGATCGGTTTTTCCCTGGAAAAAGGAAAAACATTCGCCCCGCGCCACGCAACGTTCGGAGGGCGCGGATGCATCTTTTAAAAACGGCGCACGCGCCCTCCGGAACCGTGAAATTTATTTCCGGAGCAATAACTTTCGGGTATAATTTTCGTTATACCTATATATGATGGAATGCGGCGGCGGCGAAAAGGCCGCCATTCCGCGAAACAGAAAAAATAGAGTGCCATGAAAAGCCGAAAATTAATAACCGTATTGGGCAGCGTGGTCGTTGCCACGCTGCTGGGAGGATGCAGTGCAACCGTCTATTCGAGCACTTCATCCGCTGCCACCGACGATTTATACGTAACGCACAACCGGAAAGCGATCGCCGCCGAGAAGCAGCAGCGTCTCATCCGGCAGCAGGAAGCGCAGCGCGCCGCGGAAGAGGCCGAACGGGCCCGCCGCGAGGAAGTGGCCCGGGCCGTATCCGAACTGAACGACCGACAAGAGGACGAATCGCGCAGCAGCTTGATCGCGGGCGGTTACGGCGGAGATTCTTACGCAAGCCGTCTGAAAAGTCTCGGTTCGCTGAGCGACGACAGGCAGAGCGACGTCCAAAACGAAAATGCCAACACCTCGGGACGCTATGCCTCCGCTTACGATCCGGCCTATTACGACGTGACGGTCCTCGGCGACCAGGTGCTCGTAGAACCCAAATACGCCCCCTCCTTGTACGGCGACTGGGGAACAGCCAACGTAAACATCAATCTCGGACTGTGGGGATGGAGCTCCCCCGCATGGAACTGGAGCAGCCCGTGGTGGTGGGGATGGAGCCCGTCGTGGAGTTGGTATTCGGGATACTACCCTTATAACAGTTGGAATTGGGGATGGAATTGGGGATGGAACAGTTGGAACGGCTGGTACGGAGGATGGTACGGCGGCTGGTATCCGCCCTATTACGGAGGATGGTACGGCCCGCATCATCACTGGGGATACGATTATTATCCTAAATACAATAATAAGAACACGGTTTGGAACCGTCCGAGAACCGGAACGGGCGGCACGGTATCTTCCGCAGGGCGGGGGTCGTCGGGACCCAGCTACCGCCGGGGAGGAACCACTTCATCGACCTACCGGCCCGGAACGACTACCGGCTCGTCGTACCGCCGGGGCGGTACGACCTCGATCGGCAGCACCGGTTCGGGAACGTCTTCGGGCAGTTCGTCCTACCGGCGCGGCGGAACCGCATCGGGGCCGACTACCACCGTAAGCCCGTCGGTTAACAACAATTCGGGATCGTCGTACCGGCGCGGAAGCACCGCTCCCTCTTCGGGCAGCAGCTACTCGCCGAGCACCGGTTCCGGCTACCGGGGCGGAGGAGGAGGATACACCGGCGGCGGACAATCGTCGGGCGGCGGCGCAAGCTATCGGAGATAATCTTCGGCCGGCTTCCGGCAACGACAAACCTCGAACACGAAACTCAACATCGAATTAATCAAAGAACGAATTATGAAAAAAAACAAATTCGTCACGCTATGCGTCATCGCGGCGCTTCCGTTCGCAACGGCGACCGCCCAGACTCCGGGCGACCTACTGAATCTATCTCAGTACAACTATTCATTCGGAACGGCACGCAGCGCGGCGCTCGGCGGAGCTTTCACATCGCTTGGCGCGGATCTCTCTTCGATGAACATCAATCCGGCAGGTCTGGGAATCTACCGGGGATCGGAAGTCGGCATATCGCCGTCGCTGACCTGGAGTAACATGGAAAGCGGCTTTCAGGGACGGAGCAACGATTATTCGCGCACCCGGTTTTCGCTGGGCAATGTCGGGGCTGCGCTGAACCTCTACCAGGGAACAGGCGCGCTGACCAGCTTCACGCTGGGCGTAGGTTATACGAAACTGGCCGATTTCAATACCACGTCGGCGGCTTACGGACAAGGGATCGGACAGTCGATGACCGAAGTATTCGCGGAAGATATCCGCGGAGTCAGCGAATCGACGCTGCGAATGACTCCCGAAGACCCGATCAGTCCGTTCCAGAGCCTCGCTATCGGACAATGGGGTGGAATTCTGGCCTACAACACCTATGTGCTCGACCCGGTAGGCGACAACTATTACGCCCCGTGGAACAACCTTTCGAAAGACGCGCGGATCAACCCGTCGCTGTACAACATCAACAAGGGAAGTATCGGCGAATACGACATCTCCGGCGGATTCAACTTCCAGAATATCCTCTACCTCGGGTTTACGGTCGGGATTCAGGATATTTACTTCCGGAACGAAAACAATTACAGCGAAACTTACAGCAACAATACGCTGCCGCTGAATCGCCTGAATTACATCCGGACGCTGCGTCAGGACGGCACCGGCGTGAATTTCAAGTTCGGGGCCATCCTCCGTCCGGTCGACAACCTGCGGATCGGCGTGGCCGTCCATACGCCGACCTACGTCAGCATGAACGAGGAGTACACCGAATACATGTCGGCGGAATTCAACACCCAGCAAAACTGGCAGGAGAGCCCGTACGCCCCCAACCAGTACAACATCAACACCCCCACGCGGCTGCTCACGGGTATTTCGTTCACGCTCCCGGGCGTAGGGCTGATCACGGCCGATTACGAACGGGTATGGTACGACAACATGAAGATCCGAAACATGAACGGAAACAACTGGGAATTCGAACAGGATCTCAACCAGGACATCAAGTCGTTCTTTCAGCCGGCGAACAACTTCCGGGTGGGCGTCGAGGCGACTCCGCTGAAAAACTTCTACGTGCGGGTCGGCTATGCCAATTACGGGGAGTGCATCCGGACGAAGGACGCCTTCATCAACCAGGCGAACGTCCGTTCTTACGAGAACTATTCGGCCGGCTTGGGATTCCGTTTCCAGAATTTCTACCTGGACGCGACCTATATTTACACCGCGTACAAATACGCTCCCTACCAGATGTTCTACTTCTACGACGATAAAGATAAATACACCATCCAGTCGGGAGCCGTCGATACCAAGCAGAACCGCAACACGATCACCCTGTCGGCGGGACTCAAGTTCTAAACGCCGTCCCTGTTATACGACACTCCCGGAACCGTTCGTAACGCGTTCCGGGAGTGTTTCGTTTCATATCTCCACCAGGTTGTGCTTGATCGCATAGACGACCAGGTTCGCCGTATTCCGGCATCCGGTTTTAGCCAGGATATTCGACCGGTGCTTATCGACAGTGCGTTTCGAAATGAACAGCGCATCGGCGATCTCGTTGTTCGACTCGCCGCGGCAGATGTGCAGCAGGATCTCCGACTCGCGTTGCGAAAGCTGTTCGGGACTATCCTCCGGCACCGACGACGGAGTCGATTTGAGGTTGCTTACCAGATTGAACAACAGCTCCTGCGAGAAAAAACTTCCTCCGTCGACCACCGTTTCGATCGCGGCTACGACGTCCTTGATTTCTGAATTTTTCAGAATAAAACCTTTCACGCCGAGCGACACCATTTTGAAATAGTAATCCTCGTCGCCGTACATCGAGAGCGTGATAATCCGCAGGTCGGGCCAACGTTTCAGCGCTTCTTCGGCGGCCACAATGCCGTTCATTTTCGGCATCTCGATATCCAACAGCACGACGTCCGGAGTTTCGCGCCCCAGCAGTTCGAGCAACTCGCAACCGTCGGAAGCCTCCCCGGTCACTTCGAAATTCCGGATGCCCGACAACAACGTCTTGAGTCCGTTGCGGAACAGCGTATGATCGTCCGCCAACACTATTTTACAAGTTCTTTCCATAACCGTCCTTTTTTACACATGCACCTCGACCACCGCATTCATTCCGCGGCCGGGCGTGCTTTTCAACGCGAAATCGCCTTTCAGCGAACTGACCCGAGACTGAATGTTAGCGATTCCCATTCCTTTCTGTTCGACCTTCGCTACGTCGAACCCGCATCCGTTATCGCGGTAATCGAGCCGCAGCACGCCGTCGGCGTAAACCAGCGAAACGGTAGCGACCGAGGCCCCGGAGTGTTTCAGGCTGTTGTTAATCAACTCGCACACGATCCGGTACAGGATCACTTCGATATCCATATCGAAACGTTCCGTCCGCAGGTTCGTCGAAAAATTGATCCGCATCGCGCCGCGCGGCAGCCTATTGATGAAATTCGAGCTCGCCCGCGATAACCCGAAATCGTTCAGGATATGCGGGCTGAGATTGACCGAGATCTCGCGCAGGCTGCGGATCGCTTCGTCGATCACGTAGTTGGCATTGCGCAGTATCTCGCGGTTGCGTTCATCCGTATCGCCGGACGAAAGCGCCGAAATAGACATCTTTGCGGACGAAAGCAACGGCCCCAATCCGTCGTGCAGATCTTTCGAAAAACGCTGCCGCTCTTTTTCCTCGGTACGCAACACGGTGTTCAGTATCCGCCGTTCGCTGATCCGCCGCTGACGCTCGGCACGGGCGATGTAATTGAAAATTTTCTGCACCAGGAGCATCCCGACCGCGAAACAGAGCGAAGTAACGATCCCTGTCCAGATAAAGAACTCCGACGGCAACCGCCACTCCTTCAGATCGGTGATCTGAACGTACTCCCCGAGACGCAGAAACGCCATGCAGGTCAGCGCGACCGTAAACAACATCCACGACAGGTTGTATTTGGTACGGCGCGTCAGCCCGATAGCGACGATCGCCGCAATGATTTGCAGGATGACGGATATGATCAGCAGTATCTCTTTAACCATTGCAGAATAGCCGTTTAACAGTGGAACGGAGTTCGAATATTTTGTAAATATACAAAATTTTCAGATTAACCGTCCCCGCCGCCGGCGAAGCGTCCTGTCCCGGCTGCCGAAAACAACTATCCGCCCGGCGGGGACGGGAACGACAAAACGGGGAACCAGCCTGCTGGTTCCCCGTCGTATAGAATCTTTCGTATCCGAAAAGCTATCCGGACTATTTGGCCACCACTCTTTTCTTCTCTTTGATACGGGCTTTTTTACCGGTCAGTTCGCGCAGGTAGTAAATACGCGCACGGCGAACGACACCCACTTTATTCACCTCGATACGGTCGATATGCGGCCAGTAAACCGGGAAAATACGTTCCACGCCGATACCGTCCGAAATTTTACGAATCGTGAACATCTTCGTAATACCGCTGCCCTTGATCTGAATGACCGTGCCGCGGAAACTCTGGAGACGTTCCTTGTTACCCTCGACAATCTTGTAGGTCACGGTAATCGTGTCGCCGCTTTTGAACGAGGGAACTTCCGGCTTCACCCACATCGAATCCTGGGCGATCTTGATTAAATTATCCATCTCTTTTCAATTAAATTTATAGTGGGAATATTGCGGGCCCCTACGTCCTCGCAAGAGATTCCTGCACTTTGGGAGGGCAAAGATAACGCTTTCCGTTGAAAAAACAATATTTTGCACCTGAAACCCGTGATATTTTCGAACTTTCAGGGAATTCCGGACGGACGATCCGCGCCGTCCGGCCGGAAAATACCGCTGCAATTCGTTAGCAGTTCAATGCGGCTCCCGCCTTGAACCACTTGATTTGCTGTTCGTTGTAAGTATGATTGGCTTCGAACGACTCGGACGTTCCGTCGCTGTGGCGCAGCGTAACGGTCATCCGGCTGCCCGGCGCAAACGTTTTCAGGCCGGTCACTTCGATCCGGTCGTCCTCGCGGATGCGGTCGTAATCGGCCGGATCGGCGAACGTCAGCGCTAGCATACCCTGTTTTTTCAGGTTCGTTTCATGGATTCGCGCGAACGACTTGACAAGCACGACCTTCACATTCAGGAAGCGCGGTTCGAGCGCGGCATGTTCGCGCGACGATCCCTCGCCGTAGTTCTCCTCGGCCACGACGATCGAACCGATCCCCTTCGCCTTATACTTTTTGGCCACAGACGACACGCCGTCGTAACTGCCGTCCAGCGTATTGAGCACCGAATTGGTCTGTCCGTTGAATTTATTGACGGCTCCCATCAGCAGGTTGTCCGAAATGTTTTCGAGGTGTCCCCGGAAGCGCAGCCACGGCCCCGCCATCGAGATATGGTCGGTCGTGCACTTGCCGGACGCCTTGATCAGCAGCCGCAAATCGGTAAAGTCGTTCCCGTCCCACGCGGCAAAAGGCTCCAGCCGTTGCAGACGATTCGAACCGGCGGCGATCGCCACCTCGCCGGAAGCGTGCGGATCGGGCGCGACGTACCCGTTGTCTTTCACGTCGAACCCGGAGGCGGGCAACTCGTCCCCTTTCGGTTCGTCGAGCATCACGGACTGTCCGGCAGCATTTTGCAGCGTGTCCTTCATCGGATTGAACGTCAGGTCGCCGGCGATGGTCAGCGCCATCACCAGTTCGGGCGAAGCCACGAAAGCGTGCGTATTCGGATTGCCGTCGGCCCGCTTCGCAAAGTTCCGGTTGAACGACGTCACGATCGAGTTCGGACGCGTGTTGTCCGGCTCGTGCCGCGCCCACTGCCCGATGCACGGACCGCAAGCATTGGCCATCACGGTGCCGCCCGCCTCAAGCAGCGACTGCAAGATTCCGTCGCGTTCGGCCGTATAGCGCACCTGCTCCGAACCCGGATTGATCAGCAGCTTCGCTTTCGTCTCCAGCTTTTTGGCGGCCGCTTGACGCGCCACCGAAGCGGCGCGGCTCAGATCCTGGTACGAAGAGTTCGTACACGATCCGATCAAGCCGACTTCCATCCGCTGCGGGATCCCTTTTTCGCGCACCCAGGCGCCGAATTCGGAGATCGTATGCGCGGCATCGGGCGTAAAAGGCCCGTTGATATAGGGTTCCAACGACGACAGGTCGATTTCGATCACCCGGTCGTAATATTTTTCCGGCTCGGCGGCCGTTTCGGCGTCGGCGCGCAGCGAACCGGCTATGCCGTCGGCCAGCGCGGCCACTTCTTCGCGTCCGGTAGCGCGCAGGTAGCGCGCCATCGACTCGTCATAGGCGAACAGCGAAGTGGTGGCCCCCACCTCGGCGCCCATATTGCAGATCGTCGCCTTGCCGGTCGCAGACAGCGAAGCCGCCCCGTCGCCGAAATATTCCAGAATCGCATTGGTTCCGCCCTTGACGGTCAGTATCCCGGCCAGTTTCAGGATCACGTCTTTCGGCGAAGCCCAGCCGCTGAGCCGCCCGGTCAGTTTCACGCCGATGATCTTCGGCATTTTCAGCTCCCACGGCATCCCTGCCATCACGTCCACCGCATCGGCCCCGCCGACGCCGATAGCTACCATGCCGAGCCCGCCGGCGTTCGGCGTATGCGAATCCGTCCCGATCATCATGCCGCCCGGAAAAGCGTAGTTTTCCAACACGACCTGATGAATGATACCGGCCCCGGCTTTCCAGAAACCGAGCCCGTAGCGATTGGCCACGCTTTTGAGAAAATCGTACACCTCGCGGTTCGAATCGTTGGCGGTAGACACATCGGAAGCGGCCCCCCGGTCGGCCTGAATCAGGTGGTCGCAGTGCACCGACGCCGGAACGGCCGAACGGTCGCGGCCGGCGTTCATAAACTGCAACAGCGCCATCTGCGCCGTGGCATCCTGCATCGCCACGCGATCCGGACGGAAATTCACGTAATCGACCCCTCTGCGGAACGCTTTCGCATCCGACGCATCGTACAGGTGCGCATAGAGGATTTTCTCCGCCAGCGTCAGCGACGTTCCTTTCACTTTCCGGGCCTGCTCCACCCTGGCGGCGAACGAGCCGTAAACTTTCCGAATCAACTCAATGTCAAATACCATTTTCTCTATATTTATTAAATTACCCTGCTTTTCGATACGGGCATAAAAACGCAAAACGGAAATTCTCCCGTTTTGCAAAGATAATCAATTTATCAAAAAGAGTCCCCGTTCCCGACGGATTTATCGGCTCTGCGGAACGGTCATTTCGCGATCTGCCCGGCCGTGTGCCTGAGTATCTCGGCCCGTTTCCGGTCGCGGGCTTCCGAAACGAAAGCGATCAGCCCATCCGGGTCGTCGCAACTGACGATGTAAGTATCCTCGTAAATATCCTCGATCAGCACCAGGTTGTTCCGCTCCGCCGCATAGACCTTGTACAGCGTCCACTCCCGGAAGCTGAAATAGTAGCCGTAATATCCCCAGAACCCGTAGCTGCCGAGCAACGGCCACAGCCGGCGGAATTCGCTGCGTTCGATCCGCCGGATCAGTTCGATATCCTCGATGTGAATCCGCGTCAGGTCGACGATGCAATGGATCTCGAGCGCCGCGTCGTCCAGCAGGATGTAGCGCGGAATGGACAGGATGTACAGCGTGATGATGCAGACGACGAAAAAGAGTCCCCAGGCCGGCAGGTAATCGCCTCCCAGGACGAAATGAAACCAAACGAACAGC
>ENA-UOOA01006783-UOOA01006783.1-human-gut-metagenome-genome-assembly--contig:-P61old-NODE-6783-length-10749-cov-4.159435_pt1 | contig 10749 bp, 10 predicted proteins | sample MGYA00242467_ERZ724014 | MGnify/ENA metagenome assembly ERZ724014
CGCTTTTTTTTCGTTCATTTCCACCCGATATACCCCGAAAGCATCGGATACACGTCCTGCGCTTCGGTCGGGAAAATCCGCATCGCCGCATCGGAAGCGGCCGCCTTCGTTTCGACGCTCACGCGCTCGTTTTAGAGCGTGTTTTCGTCGGATGAAAGTGCCTGTCCTTCCGTCACGGTTTTCAGATACGTTTCCAACAGATTCAGGTTTTCGGTTTCATAGCGTTTTTTGCCGATAACGGCATAGCTGCCCTCGAAGCGGAGCGCCGTCGATCCTTCCGCCGTAACAAACGTGAGCGTCAGGCCGTCGTCCGCCACGCCGATATCCGTCTCATCGCCGAGCGAAAGCACACAGCAACGCGCATGAACGCCCGAAACGGCGGTTCTGTCCGTGATGACAGTTCGCTGTGCGCCGCCCTCGGTATAGGCAATCCATTCAATCTGCTCGATGGAATCGGCGGAAAGTACCTTGACGGTATCCAGTTCCGGCCATTCAGAGGATGTCCGCTCCTCCCCGGTCGGCTCCGCCGCATTTCCAACGACTGCGCCCGAAATGCCCGCGGCAGGCAATGCGTCGGGCATCGCGCTCTCGACGATTTCCACGGACAGCAGTTCACCGTCGGTAACGGCAAGCGCGGGCAGCGCGGCAAAGGCCAGCAGCACAAACAGGATAATCCACACGGGTTTTTTCATGAGACACACTCCTTTCCATTTATCAAGAACATTCTTTATGGATATCTATATCATAGACGATTCCTCCTCAAAGCGCAAGTGTCAAAGCCGTTAAGAGCGCAAACGAAGACGGATCTTCGCAATGGGGTTTCGCTTTTGAGATGATTCGTGTATAATAAGGAGAACCGATTGCGCGCGCACAGGCCGCGCGAATTTCAGATCGGCTTCAACGAAGGGAATCACGGACATGTTTACCCCGAACGAATACGGTCTTTTCTCCATGCCGACGCTCGAAACCCCGCGGCTGATTCTGCGGCGGATGACGATGAAGGATGCAAAAGACATTTTTGAATACAGCCGCGACGAGGAAGTCGCGTGCCACGTGCTCTGGTCCGCGCAAAGGGATATCGGCGAAGCGAAGGACTACTGCCGCTACATGCTGCGCCGCTACCGCGCGGACGAACCAAGCAGCTGGGGCATCATCGACAGGCAGACCCGGCATCTGGTCGGCACCATCGGCTACATGGATTACAGCATGGATAACGCAAGTGTGGAAATCGGCTATTCTCTGGCTCGTTGGCTTTGGAACGGCGGCTACATGACGGAAGCGCTTGCGCGGGTCATCGACTACACGTTTGAATCGATGGATATCAACCGCATCGAGGCTCAACACGAACTGGACAATCCCGCCTCCGGCCGCGTGATGGAAAAATGCGGCATGCGCAAAGAGGGCGTTTTGCGCCAGCGGCTCTACAACAAGGGGAAATTTGTGGACGTGGCGCTTTACGCGATTCTCAAGAGCGATCCAAGAAAACCGGTTGGGGTTCCGTCCCAAACCCTGCAAGGGAACTGAGTTTCCCTGATCTTCCGCCTCGCTTCGCGGCGGTTTAAATCTTTATCATTCATGAAGCAAGGGTACATGGGAATCATTCCCCTGCCGGGGCTTGGGGCAGCGCCCCAAACGTTAATCTCTATGCGCTATCCTCCCGAAAGATACCGAAATCAAAGGAGTTTTGAAATATGATCAAACTGATTGCCTGCGACATGGACGGCACGCTGCTGGACAGCCAAAAGCGTCTGCCGCCCGAATTGCCCGAAGTCATTGCACAGCTCAGAGAAAAGGGCGTGATCTTCTGCGTCGCCAGCGGCAGGCAATACGCCTCGCTGCGCCGCGACTTTGAAGCGTATGCCGACGATCTCCTTTTCCTCTGTGAAAACGGCGCGCTGGTCATGCAGCGCGATAAGCGCGTGCTCATCGACCCCGTGGACGCAAGCTTCATCACGCGGATCGTGACGGCGACGCGCGCGCTTTCGGGCGTGTATCCCGTCGTCTGCCGCGCGGACGTGGCGCTGATTGAAAAGACCGCTTCCCCGGAATTTATCCGCAACACGAAGATGTATTACCCCAGCGTCGAGGTTGTGGACGACCTGACCGCGCTGGGCCAGCTCGGCGACGTCTGCAAGGTCGCTTTTTACGACGAGGGCGACGCGCAGACGCATGAACTGCCGGAACTGAAAAAGCATCTGGAAGGGCCGCTGGCGGTCATCCTCTCCGGCGAACATTGGGTGGACGTCATGAAGCCGGGGGTGAACAAGGGCTGCGCGATGCGCGGCATTCAGCAGAAGCTGGGCATTTCGCCGGAAGAATGTATGGCGTTCGGCGATTATCTCAACGACTGTGAACTTTTGCAGGCCGTCGGAGAGAGCTATGCGATGGAAAACGCGCACCCCGCGCTCAAAAAGCTGGCGCGCTACATTGCGCCCGGCAACGACGACAACGGCGTGATGCGCGTGGTCCGCGAACGGCTTGGGCTGGCGGAGGCATAACCATGCACAGCACAGAAAAAAAGGCGCTTGCGCTGAACCTGCTGCTGTCGCTGCTGATGGCGGCGGGCTACATGCTTCTTTTCGCCTACAACAACACGCCGCTCGGCGCGGCCATCGGCAGCGACAACGCCATGTACCTGACGATGGGCACGGCGCTGGCCAAAGGCTGGGCGCCGTATGTCGATGTGTTTGATCACAAAGGCCCTCTGCTCTTTGCGCTTCAGGGGCTGCCGCAGTGGATCGGCGGCGGCTATAACCTGACCGCCGTGTTTTTGCAGGAGGTCGTCGCGCTGTTCGCCTGCCTGACGGTTGTCCGCGCGCTGGCCAGAGCGCTTTCCTGCCCGCCGGTTTGGGCGCAGCTCGTCTATCTGGCGATGACGTGCGCGTTCATGGACGGCGGCAACCTGACGGAGGAATACACCAATCTGCCGACGCTGCTGGCGCTGTATATGGCGCTCCGCGTCTTTGGGCAGGAAAAAATCGGCGAAAAGCTGTTTCTTCCGGCGGCAGGTATGGGCGTATGCGCGGCGGCGGCCTTTTCGCTGCGCGCCAACAACGCTCTGCCCATCTTTGCGCTGGTGGCCGTGCTGGCGGCCGGGCTGGCGATCACACAACGGTTTGCCCAACTGGGTCAGTGCGCGGCGGGTTTCACGCTGGGTCTGCTGGCCGTGTTCCTGCCCATCCTGATCTGGCTGGCCGCCAAGGGCGCGCTTTCCGCCGCATGGTACGGCGCGATCATCCACAACATGATGTACGCCGACAGCGGCACGGGCGACCGTTTTGCCGCGCTGTTTACCACGTCTTACGGCCACATGGCGATGATTGGCGCAGCGTTTGCCTGTGCGGGCGCGCTCGCCGTCTGGAAAAAGCGCCGCGCGCCTCTGCTCGCTTTGGCGATGCTGGCGGCGGCGGCCGCCGGCGGGCTGGCCGCGTTCCTTTCCCGCAAATTTTACATCCATTACCTGATGCTCGGCGCGCCGCTGGCCGCCGTAGGCGCGATGGCCGTTGTCAGCGCTTTGCGTCAGCCGCGCGCCCAAAAAGCCGCCGCACTGACGCTGGCCGCCGTCAGCGCACTCTGGCTGGGCATCAGCGGCGTGTCGGCCAACGCGGCGCGCCTTTCCGAGCGCGAAGGACTGGCACAGTTCGCCGCCGACGCGCAGACCCTGATGGCACAGGTGCCGGAGGACGAGCGCGACAGCTTCATGGCTTACCGCGTCGAGCCCTAGTGGTATGTCGCGGCAAAGGCTCTGCCCTGCATGCGCTTCTACTTCCTTCAGGAGATTCTGGCGCAAGCCGATCCGGCGGTGATGGATGAAATCGTCGATACGTTTGAAACCGATCCACCGCGCTGGCTGGTGCTCTTTTACAACCGCACGTTCAGCCCGCCCTACGACGAGCGCGTCGCACAGATTTTTGAAACGGAATATGAGCGCGTGGATACGGCCGGGCAGTATCAGCTGCTGCGTTTGAAGGAGTGAACGGCGTGCGTGAAAAGCTGTTGAAAACAGGCATGGGCTGTTTCGTCTTTGCGTCGGGCGTCGGCGTGGCGAACACGCTGCTGCTCCCCTACGCCCGCGCGCATTTCGGCTACCCCGTTTGGGGAACATGGGCCGCTTATGCCGCGGCGCTTCTGCTGTTTTGTCTGGCCGGGCGCGCCGTTTCCGTCCTGGAGGATGAAAAAGCTGCGCGTCTTGCGCGCGTGATCGCGCCGACGTTCATCGCGTGTCTTTTTGGAGCACACCTGCTGATGGGGTATTTGCTGGAATATACGCCCGCCGGGGATAACTTCATGCTCTACAACGGTTCGCAGATGCTGGCCGCCGACGGGAATTTTGATCGCTACACGGATTTTTATCTCTATCTAAGCCGTTATTCAAACCAGTGGGGCTTCATGCTCATGCTGACCGGCTTTTACAAGCTGCTTTTCGCCCTCGGCGTGACGCAGACGTTTTTCCCGCTGGCGCTGACACAGGCTGTGCTCTATATTTTCGGCGTGCGCGCGATTCTGCGCATCGCAGAAAGACTCTCCGGCGCTAAGGGCAGGCTGATGACCATGCTCATGCTGGCCTGCTGTCTGCCGCTTTGGCTGGCCGCCGCCGTGCTGTATACGGACACGTTCTCCCTGCCCTTTATCGCAATGGCGCTGGATCTGGCGCTCCGCGTAAAGGACGCAGCGAATCCCCGTGCCCGGTTTGCGCTGTCGGCGCGATGCTCTCTGGTTGTGCTGATCGGCTGTCAGATCAAGATGACGGCGCTCATCGCGTTGATAGCGGCGGCCATCGTCTGGCTGCTGACGATGAAGCCCAGGCAGTCCGTCGTCTGCATCCTGCTGAGCGCGGCGCTGGTCGGCGGCGGCACGGCGGTCGTACAGCGCTATATGAAATACGAGGTGCTTGATCCCGCGATGGTGGAGCAGCACCACACGCCGACGATCCACTGGATCATGATGTCCATCCCCACGGGCGACAATCCCTACGGCGGCGCGACGGGCGATTACGGCATCACCTGGGGCATGATGGAAAACGGCGCTTCGCGCACGGACATCATGGACTCAATTTACGCCCGCATGAAGGATAGAATCTACGCCCTGCGCTACCCGAACCGGCTGGCCGAAGCGGCGCTTCGCAAAAACAGCGCGTTCATCGGCGATGGCACATTCGGCATGACTGAAATGCTCGACGACGGACCCGTTCGGGAAAACGCAGTCTCTTCCTTCGTGCTGGAAGGGCGGGCGCATTACGGCGCATACGGCGCGCTCACCACAGGCATCTGGCTGGCACAGCTGACGCTGGCACTCGCCGCCTGTGTGCGCGACATTCGCAGGCGGGATGTTTCCGGCGCGATGCTGTATGTCGCGTTCTTCGGCGCGGCGCTGTTCCTGATGCTCTGGGAAGCGCGAAGCCGCTATCTGTTCGGCTTCATGCCGGTGCTGCTTCTGCTCGCTGCGCGCGGCGCGATCGGCAGGAAGGAGGATACGCTGTGAAAAACAAAACCGGCGTTTGCAGGGCGCTGCTGCTTGTCGGCATGGGGCTGATGATTCCGTGCTATCTGTTCACGGCGGGCAACACGCTGCTTTCCCCATGGCCGCTGTATGACCGCAACCGTCTGGCGCTGTGCCTGCTGACCCCGTTGTGTCTTCTGCTTCTTCTGTTGCTGGGGCGCGCGGCGAAAGCCAAAGTCTTTGAAACGCACGAGCGCGCGGTGCTGCTCGGCTTTGCCGCGTTTTATTTTGTCATTCAGCTGGTCATGGCCTCTGCGCTCCGCTTCACCCCGGTCACGGATTTGGAGCAGTGCGTCACGGCGGCGCGGCGCCTGGCGCAGACGGGCGCATTCGGCGATTCCGAGCGTTCGCTCATCTACTTCGGGCGCTACCCGCATAACATGGGGCTGGTCTACCTGCTGGCAGGCATTTTCAAAGCGGCGGACGCGCTGGGCGCGGATGAGCTGATGGCGGCGGCGCTGGTCTGCGGTCTGCTGTTTTCGATGGGGCTGCTTTGCGCCGCGCGGCTCTGCCGCCGTCTGGGCGGCGCGCAGGCTCAGGCGCGCGCGTTGCTGTTGTTCGCAACCTGCCTGCCGTTTCTCTACTGCACTTCCGAATTGTACACCGACGCGTTTTCCGTCGCATTCGCGCCGATGATCGTCTTTGCGTTTCTCAAAGCGCGGGACGCGGGCAACCGAAAGGAACGCGCGCTTTGGGCGTTGCTGTTCGCGGTCTGCACGTTTTTCGGCGCACAGATCCGCTTTCCGACGATCATCGCCGCGATCGCTTGCCTGATTGCGGCGCTCTTTGAAAAGCGCGCAAAGCTGACGGCGCTGCTGGCCGCTCCGCTGGCGCTCGTCTTCGCCGTCGGCGGAAGCGCCGTCAACGCGGCGAACAAAGCCAACCTCGGCGCGGCAAACATCGCCCAAAACAAGCTTCCCAAGCTGCATTACATCGCGATGGGTCTGCCCGTGCAGAGCGACGAAGGATACGGCCAATACGGCTATGGCGGCTGGCTGATCTTTTCCACGTCGTTTGACGATCCTCAGGCTCGCGACGAGGCGCTCCGTCAAGAAGTTGTTGACCGCGCATATACGCTGGCGCACCACCCGGCTCAGCTGCTCAGCACGCTGAGCCGAAAAAACCTTTCCACCTTCGGACGCGGCACATTCAATCTGAACGAAATCTTTGAGGCCGACGCACACGAGGCCGACAACGCCGTCAAGCAGGCGGTCTTTGAAAACGGCCGGTTCAACCGCGCATATACGCATCTGGCGACGGCGATGTTCGTTGCACAGATGGCGCTCGCGTGCATCGCCTGCATACAGGCGATCCGCAGACGCGACACGCGCGCCGCGCCGCTGTTTTTAACGCTGCTGGGCGCATTTCTGTTTTTGAGCATCTGGGAAACGCGGGCGCGGTATTTTTTCCAGTTCATGATGATCCTGCTCTGCGCAGGCGCAATGTTTGAAACGCCGTCCACGCACGCCGCCCAAAAAGCATAAATTCCGCGCTTTCCAAGCGTATCCAACCGATGTTTATGGATTAGCTTGCCAAAGCGGCATGATATGTGTATAATATAGGGGTTAAAGTTTACCATCTCCGGGCAACCGGCATAAGGAGGATCACTATGGCAGAAGAACGAATGCTCATCACCGGTGGGCAGCGATTGGAGGGCACCGTGCACGTCAGCGGCGGCAAAAACACCTCGGTCGCGGTCATCTCCGCCTCGATTCTCAGCCAAACGCCCTGCATCATCGAAAACTTGCCCAACATTGAAGATGTAAACGTTTCGGTGGAGACGCTTCGCCACCTGGGCGCAAAGGTCATCTGGGACCCCGACGCGGGCGTGATGGAAGTCGATTCCAGCACCATCAACCGCACGGACGTGCCGCTGGAACTCTGCCGCCGCATGCGCGCGTCCTCGTATTACATCGGCGCGCTGCTGGCGCGCTTCGGGCGGGCGCAGGTGCCTCTGCCGGGCGGATGCGATATTGGGCGCAGACCGATTGATCAGCACATCAAAGGTATGCGCGCCCTCGGCGCAAAGGTGGAAACCACGCGCGGCATGGTGCTGGCCGAAGCCGACGAGCTGACGGGTTCAGACGTGTTTATGGATATGGTCACGGTCGGCGGCACGATCAACGTCATGCTGGCGGCCTCCCGCGCAAAGGGCATCACCACGATTTACAATGCCGCCAAGGAACCTCACATCGTCGATTTGGCCAATTTTCTCAATTCGATGGGCTGCCGCGTCAAAGGCGCGGGCACGGATGTCATCCGCATTCGCGGTGTGGATACGCTGCAATGCCGCCGCCCTTACGCCGTCATTCCGGATCAGATTGAAACCGGCACGCTGATGATCGCCGCCGCCGCGACGCATGGCGACGTGACCATCTGCGGCTGCATCCCCACGCACATGGAAGCGCTGACCGCCAAGCTGTTGGAAATGGGCGCGCGCGTGGAGGAGCGCGACGACGCAATCCGCGTCCGCTCGCTGGGCGCGCACCGGGCGGTGACATTCAAAACGCAGGTCTATCCCGGCTTCCCGACCGATTTGCAGCAGCCCATGAGCGCGCTGCTCTGCACGGCGACCGGCACTTCGACCGTCGTGGAAAATATCTTTGGATCCCGCTTCCGCCATCTGTCGGAGATGGAGCGCATGGGCGCGCGCGTGCGTATTTACGAGCAGACTGCCGTCATCGAGGGCGTGCCGCAGCTGCACGGCGCGGCTGTGGAGGCCACCGATCTGCGCGCGGGCGCAGCGCTGGTCATCGCAGGGCTGATGGCGCAGGGCACGACCGAGATTTATAATACGCACTTCATCGACCGCGGTTATGAGCATCTGGAAGAGAAGCTCAACAGCCTCGGCGCGAAAATTTCCAGAACGACGGACTGATTTTTAGGTTTCTTCCGTTCCGAAATCATCGGTTCAAACCGCCGCGAAATGTTGACAATATATTTTCATAACCAATCAAAAGAGCTTTGCACCCCGCCCCTCGTTGGAATTGGGATGCAAAGCTCTTTCTTTTCTGTTTTCGCTTATTTCCGCGCTTCGTAAACTGCCGTCACGCTTGCCGTCACGGAAACGCTGCCCGAACGAATGCCTGTGCCGGCCGCTTCAGCCTTCATGCTCACCGCCCCGTCATACGTACTGACGGTGTACTCGTCAAAGCCGGTGTTTTCGGTCACGGATTCCAGATGATCGATCGTCATCCCCGCTGCCTCAGCCATGCCTTCAGCCTTGGCCGCCGCCTTCTCGATTGCCGCCTTAAGCGCCTGACGATACAGCTCGCTGCGATTTGAAACGTCATATTCCACGTTGTAAATCTCGCTCATGCCGCAGTCCGTCACCACGCCGATCACGCTGTCGAGCATATCCACATCCTTGCAGGTGATGGACAGCGTGTGATTGGCCTGATAGCCGTTGACGGTCGGCGTTTCGCTGTTATAATCATATGTCGGATAATACGTGTAGCTTGTGGTCACGATGTCTTTCTCTTCCACGCCCAGATCCAGCAGCTTTTGGGTCGCGGATTGAACAATCGCATTCATGCCCTCCTGTGCGTCCGCGACGCTCCTGCCCGAAACAGACGCATTCGCCGTCACCGTCACCATGTCCGGCGCCGCCGTCACGACCACCGTGCCCTGTGCGGTGATATCCGCGTCGTTTCCGTCGGCAAAGGCCAGCGCCGGGATGGCCAGCATCAACGCCAGCGCAAAAACCAGAATCTTTTTCATATTTCATTTTCCTCCTGATGGTTGATTTTCATTTCCGCGTTCGTCGTTTCCTGCACCGAACATCATATAGACGTTTCAGCGCCTGGTTTTGTTCCCATTATCTGGATTTTTTCTCATATTCCGCGAAAGGGACGAAACCGCTGTCGTCATTGAGCAGCATATTTTGATATCGCGCCAAATCGGCGTCGGCCTGTTCTTCGGAAATTTCCTCGCCGTCGTACAGTTTATGGCTTTCCGTCATGCGGAGATAGACACCCCCTTCTAAGTATTCGCCGTTTGCATCCATCTTGTCAGCAGTCTGCACGCCCTCGCGAACTACAATCCTTCCATTTTTGATGTCACGAATGCACCACGTCGAATATGACGCGCCGTCGGAGCCTTCGTTGTAAATGCCGCCATCAGCGCAAAGATAATTTCGGCTTCGCGTCCAACTATCAAGTACGCGAATCGGCTTTCCATCCTTCATCGTATAGACCGCATAAAGCATATCTTCAAAGTTTTCAAAGCGGCTTGCGGTTAAACTGCCTTTCGCCAGAATGATCAGTTCATCGTTCCCGTCCTGATTCAAATCCTTCAGCATATATCCGTCATTTTCCAGCGAATCGACGAAGCAAGTAGGTTCAAACCCCAATTCTACAATTTTTTCCCAATCCCAATCATCTTTAATTGCTCTATAATAAAGTTTAATCACTTCATCATAGCTTTTGCAATCTATATCGATATCATTTTTATCGGATGCACATATCGTATCTGCATTATACTGGTTAGTGCTGCAATAACAATCTATATAATCTGCACTCACCCAGCCGCTCAGGCCCGCCCATGAATCCGGGCTTGTCTTTGCAGCCTTTTCTACTTCTATTTTGGCCCATCCATCCGTGATTTCAGTTATTTTGAATCTGTCTGCCTGTTCAAGATGCCCAAGTACATTCTGACCGTTGATTTGATCGCGTACTCTTAGATTATTGACAACACACTGCACATCTGTCGTATCCAGATGGTTTTCCAGATGTGCCGCGTGGTATTGTGAATCCGCATCCGACGCGATGTTGCGCGCCTTATCCGCCATCGCCGTTCCGCTGAGTAGGCAGAGCGCAAGCGCGCCCAGCACGATAAATCGTTTCATCTTCGCAATCCTCTTTTACTGCTTCTTCTTTTTCCGAATCCAGCATCTCGCCAGCGCGATCACAGCCGCCGCGGCGGCCACCCACGGCAGGGCGTAGGTCAGCCCCAGCACTGCGTTGGAAACAAACTCGCCGAAATTCTCCCAGCCGTCGGCAAGTTGTCTGCCCAGCCGCGTGAAAAACGGCTGCTTGGCGCTCACCGCGCTGCTCTTTTCGCTGACAGAAACATACAGCGTCGCCATGCTGGCCTGATTGTCGATCCGGCGATTCTGCCCCTCCAGCCACTCAATCTCCTCCTGCACGTCGAAGATCGCGTCGGTCAGCGTGATGATGTCCTCCATGTTTTCGGCCTTTTCATAGAGCGCGTCCAGCTGCCGCTTCTTCGCCCGCGCGCTTTCCAGCCGGG